>Ga0209990_10001209_pt1 | contig 22467 bp, 45 predicted proteins | sample NOAtaG_6_FD_187304 | JGI IMG/M metagenome (GOLD analysis project Ga0209990, IMG submission 187304) | Freshwater lake microbial communities from Lake Erie, under a cyanobacterial bloom - NOAA_Erie_Diel5S_2200h metaG (SPAdes) (version 2) | ecosystem: Environmental > Aquatic > Freshwater > Lake ...
TTGATGGTTGACCAACTTTTTAAAAACTCACCACCGAAATCGACCTTGCCCCATTCGCCAAGCACGTACACCTTGTGCAAGTTCGGGTTGGCCTTAACACGCTCGGTTAAATGGTGAATGTAATCAGCATCAAGGAACGAATTATCTCTGTATGTAGTGTGCAGGATATACACCTCATCATCGGGAATGTCAAAAAACCTGCGTTTTAACCAATGTTGCTCGCTAATGGGGTTGAATGTGATGATAAACTGCTTGTAGTTGGCCGTTTGACCGCGCACACGTAGTTCTAACTGATTAAAGTCCAATTCATCAAGTTCAGTTGCTTCCTCGCACCAAACGGATGTAATGCCCGCAATGGATTTAATTTTCTCGGGGTCATCCATACCGGCACAAAGTATTTCATTGCCAGTTGGAACGTGAGTAAAGCGCATTTCGGACTTGTTGATGACAAACTCATTGAAAATATCGTATTCGAGCAGTTTGTCAACAAGTAGCTGATAGATTGAATTTCTTATGGTGGTGGCAACCTTACGGATGCAAAGAATACGATGCCCGCGTTCGGTTGTGGTTCGCAGGATTATCTTTTGAACGGCTGCGATTGATTTGCCCGAGCCATTCAACCCGCCCCGCCTTTCATCACCAAATATCTGTGTTGGTTTTGAATAGCGGGGCGATATGCTTTGTTAAATCTTATCTTGCTTACTTTCATCAACGTATTCAATCTGCCATAGGTTCAATTTCTCACCCTGCGTTGTCAAATCAGCATTCACTGATGTTGGTATCAGTTTTGCTGCCAACTTGTAAAATTCAGTTGTGTTCGCTTTCGCCCACGTTGCCAAGTTTGCGTTTTCATCACCTTGTAACTCATTGAACGCTATCTCAAACGCTTCTTTAACCGATTTGGTTAGTTTGTTTTGCGCTCCTTTTGGTTTGCCTTTGTTACCCTTTTGAAATTGTGCCATTTTCGTTTTTTTTCGTATTTTTCGGCTAAATTACACCGCAAAGTTACAAATTATTTCCGATAAATTCCAAGTACCACCCATGCCAACTCTCAAAATCCTTGGCAATCACGTACACACCACCAGCGCGTTCAATGTCTGCTTGGTACTTCCGTTGTGCTTCGGATTGGCGGTCTTTGCCTATTTTGACCTCCACCTTAACCGCGCGGCCTTTGATTGTGGCCGACAAATCACTACTTCCATTCGTTCCCGTACCTTTAATATACCGCCCCGTTCCCGCCTTGCGTGTTTGACCCATTACATTCACATAGGTGTAGCTTTCATCGACATAGCGTCCTGTGTTCTTTATCCGCTCGGCTTGCCATCCCTCCGCTTGCAGGAATGCAACAATGGCTTTCTCTAATCCGTTTGCAGTTTTGTCCGAGTGCTTAACAGGAACCAACGCATGCTCGGGGAAGTTTGGGTTATCCCTGCGCTTGATTTCAAATAGGTAGGTGTTGAGGTCTTTGATTGTCATCGGTTGCAAATATAAGCATTGTTTTGAATGTCAAGAAAAATTACTTTTTGGATTATTACCGAATTATTACCGACTTTATTACTAAAAAATTACCACGCGAAACCCTTGCTACTACTATATTATATATATATATATATATATATATTATATATAGTAATAAAGAAATACGGAAAACTCCCACGTTTCTTATATTGCGAAAAAACACCGTAGTTATGTTCACTTTTTGCGAATTTATTACTTTGCTGATTATCATATAGTTAGTTAGTAATAGTAATTTTAGTAAGATTACTTTTAGAAATCAACCGCATCCTCGATTGATGCCTTATTTTTCCTAACATCCTCATTATAAACTCGGTAAGGATTTGTGAACACAAACGGCAGTCCTGTCTTTTGCGATGTAGAATTGGCATCTGGAAACCCTTTGTACTTTTTTGTTTCCAAATTGACCATTTTCATTTCATCCTTTAAAACTTTTCGAATGTAACTGATTGAAATTTGATTGTTAGTGCCAAACCATTTCTCTTTAATGTCCTTTGCCGTTACTTCAACCATATCGATATTGTCATTGTTAGCAAACCAATCAATAAATAAGTATTCAATTTCTTTGCGTAATTGGCTTTTGCTTTCTTCCTTAACTATTTCTAACGACTCGGTCATTATTTCTTCCTTGGTGAACACCATACGCGATTTGCTAAAATCTATTTCGGGCAGTTGCAATAAGTATTTAATAAATTTTGGTATTTCGTTTTTAAGGTCATTTTCGATGTTGGTGTTTTTCTTCCCGGTAATAGGTTTAATTTTTCGCACCCAAAATCTAATTTCTTCCTCATCAATACGCATAAAATCACTTTCTTTATTCGTGCATAAAATAATTTTACCGTAAAAAGGTACGGAGTAATGACTTACAAACTTTTGCGAAACCGATATTGTTTTTGCCGTTGCCAATGATTTTAACTTCTCAATAGCATGCACTTTGTCAATGGTAGTTTCATCAATCATAATGATGTTTTTTGTAGCATACGCATCATTGAAATTCGATGTTAAGTCGGATGGGTTAATGAGTGTTGAATTTTCGCCAAATAACATCTGTATCCAATTTAAAAATGTGGTCTTACCTGTTTCACGCTCCGAAGAAACAAGTGCCAATACAGGTGCAATTTGTCGCGGGTACTGATACAAAATTTTCATGTATTTCAAACCGTGTTCTAAATGTTCGCCAAAAATATGGTTCATCAATCCCATTGTAACAGGAATGTTAGTTTGTTCAATATCATCAATAGCTTTATCGTGTGCAAATTTTGCGTATAAATTATAGCAGTTGTTAAGCACAGGTTTGTAAGTGATGTTATCTGGGTAAATAGTGAAATCATCAAATTTAAAAATCATGTTCAGTAATTGCTTTCCGTGGTCTTGTTTGATTTCATCTTTCTTCCAAGGTTTGAGCAATCGATTGTGTGAGCCAAATCGGTCTTTTTTGTCAATCAATTTAAAATAGTCAGTACCGACCCGAATGTAAGGTATTTCGGATTTCATCAGCGTAAAGTGAACGTATGACATAGCTGCGAAATTATCACCTTTAAATTTAACGGCAGATAGCAACATAAACTTTGACAACTTCGCACCCACGGCAAGTTGATAATCGTTTTTTTTGACCACCTCAACAACATTGTTTTTGTTAAGTGTAAACGTGACTTTATTCAGTTCATTTGGGTCGAGGTTGTCTGGGTGTTGCAAACATATTTCAGTTTCGGACTTGATGTTTACTTTTTTTACCCCATCAAATATTGACACGAATGAGCCGTGAAAGTTGAAGTAGTCAACAGGGTTAAGCAATGGGTTTGCTTCGGGTTTTTTAAATTTTTCGCTCATGTTATTTAATATAAGTTGGTTGGTTAACTCCTTTGTTTATCATCTGCACCGCAGTTTTTTTGTAAATACTTGCTTTTTGGCTCAAATATGCGTTGCTTTCAATCAAGTTATGAATAATACTCACCGCATCCGAATGGTCGATGTGGCCTCCTCCCACATAACCACCAAGCAAATACGCTGCGGCACGTAGTTGAGGATGTCCGCTATCAACTATGATGTTTATTTTTTTTGCAATGATGCGCTCAACTGCCGATGTTTTGTCATTGATAATGTACTGCTTAACAGGTGGCGGTATTGGTTCAATGTACTTTTCATCCCAAGTTTGAGCATTATCGCGGTAAAGTATTTCAGCATCGTATGAAAAAAATAGCGGTAAGATACAATTTTTAGGTGCTTTATCAAAACCATTGTAGCAGTTAAGGTGTCGCTCAATTGCAGCAAAGTATTGCTTGAACTCATCAACTGATTGCGCTTGCGGTATTTTTACCAATGCCCTCACACCATGCCGTGATGCTGATAGCCATGCAGCAATGATGAATTTGTACTCATCAAACAAGTATGACTTAAACTCAACCGCATAATCAACTTCCAAGTGGTCGAAGTCCAACACAAGCAACCCAGTCCAATGCTTGATGTTTTCATACTTTCGCGCACCTTGTACATAAACGCATGGAGTAAATGAATATAGCTTTGATTTCAATGCTTGCTTTGTTGCCATATCACCAACTTCTTCGGCTATGCGTATGCGCTCAAAAATATGCTTGATGTCTATTTTAGGATTGCGGATTGCGTTTATAAAATATTCAAGCGTAACATTGCCAAGCGGTATGCTACTCTTGATGTCAGCATCGTAGTAGTTGAATGTTATTGGTTGCATATTTTATTCATATAAAAATTATAATTATCTATATGCACACCAGAGTAATCTTTTCCGTTAGGATGTATTTTATGTTCAAATATTGGTTTGTTCATTAATACAAATTGATACCCAAGTGGTTTCTTTCGCACTTCGCCAATATTTGCAATTCCACAAAGAAAAGCATTTATAGTATTATGGTCATGCAATTTATGATGTCTGTCACTATGGTATTCAATTCCATCAATAAATATTGAATTTTCATTTAATATAAAATAGTTGTATGACAATGGAGGGCAAATAAATATAAGTGCTTTTACATAAATACCTGGTTTATATTCCCATTCTGATTTGGTATATCTTTCGGCTTGTTTGATGTATCTTCCAATTTCTTCGCCTCTTTTTTTATTTGGTTTTTTGCACTCTATACCAAAATGATATTTTCCATCAATAGTTAATAACAAATCAATTCTATCTTTTTTTGTTTTACTTACAACTTCTCTTTTTATTTCAAAATATCTTGAAAATTTTTCAATTAATTCATCTACAAATTCTTTTTCAGTTTTCATTTTTTTACGGTATTAAGTTTAAAATAATCTGCCTCTGCAAATAGATAATTATCTGCTTTTTTTGCGCGTTGTATCGCATGGTAGAAACTTTCGGCAGTTAGTGTGTGTTTCTTACCGTTTGGTGAGTAAATGATGTAGGATTTCATAAAAAATAAACCCCTACCAAAGTACGCCACCCGCCAAGGGGCAATACAATGATAGGGGTTATTTTGTTAATACGTTTCAATTTTGGCGGGTAATTTAGAATTGCAAATATACTAATTTATTTTAAGTATGCAAGCGGCCTATCGAATTTCGCACCGCTATATCATACCGCTCCAACCACTCCCGGCACTCAATCACCCTTTGTATTATCTGTTGCTCAATGGTCACATCACGCTGCACCTTATACGCTACCCAACGATGTTCGGCAGGGATGTCATCGTAGTTTACCTCAACTCCGTAGTTAGCTTCCTCTGGTGTATTGAGCAGGCCGTGAAATACAACAAAATTCGGCTTATCCCATAGCATCATATAACCGCGCCCTTGCCACTCGTAGTCCTTGTCAATACCACTCGTAACGGCATCGTGTAGGGTCTTGATACTCCACGCGGCCTTGACATCAATGATGGTGTCACGTGTCACAACATCAGCCGTTCCAACAATGTACTCATTGTGCATCGTGATGGTGTTCTTCTCGGCCATACCGAGGTTCAACTGCTCGGCCATGAAGTCAATCAAATCAAGTTCAACCATGTTGCCCTTGTCGATGTACTTGCTTCTAATCTCCTCGCGGTCGTTTGCGTACCATTCCTTTAAATAAGTAGTGCAAGTATCGGGCAACTTTGGGTTGTTTTTCTTTTCGATTAAGTCAATTAAGTCAAGTTCCATATTAGCAGTTAGTGGCTTAAGTCCTAATTTTTTTCGCTCAACTAATTCGTTTAACTTTATCGTTTGATTATCTGTTAATCCAACGTGGCCACTTATCTTGCCTATTTGGCTGCAATGTATTTGAAATAGCTTATCCATTGGTCAGTTCGGCCTCCATTTCCGCAGTTAAGGTGTACTTCTTCTTAATGGCATCAAGCGTAACCGAACCCGCAGCGATAGCGGCCTTGGCTTTCGATAACGTGTCGGAAGTCATTGTCGGCTTGGTCGCTGGCTTGGTTGATACCCTAACGGCATCGTGTACCTCGCCAAATGCACGGACTTTCTCGGTAGTTAATACTATCTGTTTGCCAATCCATTCCTCAATGAATGGCGAGTTGTGCAGTTTTGCAATGCGCTTCAAGTTAGTAGCGTTAGCCACCATCGGCTTGCATTCGGCAAAGTGTATGGTGCAGCACTCGGACTCCCCGCCCTTGCCATCGTGTACCATTTCCTTGGTCACTTTGGTAATAGTTACGGTCTTGTCGGCATCGATTAAATCCCACCCGCCAATGTAGTTCGGGTTGCGTAAAACTTTGTAATGTGTTTTTGTGTTCATAGGTTTTTGTTTGTTTTAGGGGGTTAGTTGTTGTATTTTGTTCTTTACTAATTGTTTGATTTCTTTAATCCATTCGACACGCACGCGGAATGCGATTGTTTTTGTTTGATAAAGGGCAGGTTTTCTGCCTGCCCCTTTGCGTTTGCCGCCTTGTTTAGCTTGCATTTTTATTTTATTATCACAAGTCCGTTTTTAATTTCTGTATTTTCATCCGAAAGTATTTGCTGTATTCTTTCGCAAGTCATACCGTTTTTGGGTGCTACTGTTATACAATTCAATCCAAATACTTTTAAATGTCTTGCTTCATAATCACCTACAAATATTGTTTGAAAATTTACTCTTTGAGTAGTTGCTTTTTTTAAGCCTGCTTTTACTAATTTTTTTGCTATGTTTTGAACCGTTGTCATTGTGTTTGTTATTAATTATGGCACAAATATACATCGCATTTTGATAACTGCAAACTTTTTTCAAAAATAATTTGTAACTTACTGAAAATCAAACAGAAAATTTTTAAAATAAAGTATCATCACTCAATCCTTTGGCATCCAACGGCACATTCTCTGTCCTGTCAATTTTCCATCCCTCAATCGAGTTGAAATACTTAACTGAACCATCCTTGCCTTGGTATTGCTTACCTCGTAGATTGTAACACACGGTTACGTTATCGCCCACCATATACTTGTCAAGCATCGTGCATTTATCTTGTGTGAATTGAATTGTGATGTGTTGCGGGTATTTGTCGGCAACGGTGACAACCATTTCACGCTTGGCGAAGTTGTCATTTACTTGTTGGGTGTTGTAAATTTCTCGGATTGTTCCTGTGATTGTGTTCATTGTTTTTAAATATAAAATTGGTTAATAATTTGTGTAAATAATTCGTTTGGAAGTGCCTTGGCATCATCACTAACATTGGAGTATTCGTGTTCAGTCCAATGCTCATCACCTTGGCTTCTATTAACGTGTTTTACCGATACGGTGATGCGTACATCCGTTCTGCCCTCAAAGTGCGTTAAAATCTTATCTAATAGCTGCGTGTTAAGTTCGCTGCAATCTGCTGACCACTCGGCAATCAAGCCAAGTTTGTCAAGTGAATACCATACATCTATCATAGCACCTCATTGATTAACTGATTAAACTCGCTTATAGTCAACTGCCCGCAACCGCGCACGGTCAATAATTTGCCCTCTGTTAGGTCTTCCACCGTATCGAATTTTGCCGTGGCTTTGTTCAGCACGTTTACCAAACGCTTGCTCATTCTGTGCTTGTTGTACTCGATAAACGAGCGCAATGGTGTGCGCCCGATTTCGCTATCAATCTGCGCCCGGTATTGTTGACAGATAAGTAGTGCCTTGTTGTAGTCGTTAAGCGATATTTTACTCATTGTGATGTTTGTTTAAAACGTTCATAATAAATTCGTTTGTTGCAGTCGGCCACGATGCTTCTATTTTGCCATCTACCCATAGGTAAGTAGTTGAGCCATCAACTTCGATGCTCATTGATTTGTCTTTGGTTGCATACGTGTAAAGTATGTCAACTGATTTTGTGATTGTGTTGCTCATAGGTTATTGGTTTTAGATTAGGTTGCGAAAATAGTGTTTATAGTAATATGATTGTGTTAAAAGTTGTTAAACCTCACTCATTATATTAACCACCGCCATGCCACTTGCTTCAGCTAACTTCACATTGTTCCTTATGCGCTCCCGAAACCTAAACGCTTCGTGTGCCGTTGTGAAGTCATCATTGTACAGGCCGACAACGTTGTTTTTTAGTTTCATAATGATAGCATCAATCACCTCCCTTACTTGCACAGGTGATAAGCGATGTATCATTGCAATTTCAGCGTAATGCAACCCCTTGTTATATTCGAGCCACATCGACCAATCACGGTCGCTGATATGTGCAGGTCGGATGCTATCCCGGTAAGCATCGGTGATCACTCGGTTGGTCTTGCGTTTTTTATTAGCCATTTGCCACCTCCTTTCTCCATTGGATTAGGTTCGTATGCAGGTCATTAAAGTTGTGGCATCTACGAGGTTGGGTTAGTTTCGCACCCGATTTTATTCGTGGTGCATTGGCAGTTGGGATGTGACAGAAGATTGCCTGCATCCATTCCTTTGCGCTAAATTGAGCGCGGATTTCTTTTAGTAGGTTCATAGGGTTTTGGGTTGTTTGGATTAGTGTTTATATCATTCCTAATTGAGATAGGCATATTGTGCAATACCTATCATATTTTTCACTTTCATATTTCAATGGTGTGTAATACCCATTTGCAGTTTCTTCAAATTCAGCATAGCAATTTTTACAATAAATTACTATACCATTATGGTTTCCGTATGGCATTAATATTAATTCTTCTTCTTGTTGCATTTGTTATTTATTTTATGAATGATTTATAATCAAACGGTATTCTAATAAATTATTCATAAATCCTTTGACCTCAATAGCGCATTTTAAAAGATATGCTTTTGTAAGTTTTTTTTTGGGTACACGATTGACATAGCTTTCGTAAATCTTAAATTCCAAATCTGTGCAATGCTCAAAAATCGTAAACCATCCGTGCGTTTCTTCTTCGTGAGTAAAGTTATCTAAATGAAAATTTTGTTGTTTTTCATTAAACTCTAATCTGTAAGTTTTTTCCATTTTTTGTTTGTTTTTAGTTAGGTATTTTGGGTTTAGTTTGTTGTGCTATGACTGCATCCATTTATCAATTTCTGATTTTAAAAATCTTAACTTTTTACCGCCTTTATGAACAGGAATACTCTTTGTATTTACCCAGCCATAAACGGTTGCTCTACTTGGTCTATCTGGTATGTATTCGCACAATTCTTGCATATTCATCCATCTATCATTACTTTCTTCTTGTTTTAATTCTTTCAATTCTGCCAAAACTTTTTTGACACTTTTTTCAATTAGTATTTCTAATTCTTCGGGTGTAATTTTTACAATTGTTATTGCTTCCATTTTTAGTTTGTTTTTAGTTTGTTATTTATTTTAGTTTGTTGTGTATGCGATATAATTTAGCGGGTAGCGGGTAGTTAGCGGTAAGTTGCGTGCGACTAACTATCGTTTAAAGTACATTATTTTTTTTAAAAACATCTTTAACTTTTAATATTGAAATGAAAATTGCAATTACAACGACACCACTGATTATAATGATTATTGCATTTATATGGACAAATTGGTTAATTAACTCAAGAATAAAAAGCAAAGCGGACAGAAAAAAATACAAGAAGTTTTTTAATGAACGACTAAGCATATTTTTCCAACCATTTTTTATTTTGACATTTCTAATAGGCATTGCACTTTTTCCTAAACCTGACTCTTGGGTGACTTTTGGTATCATAATGTTTTGTTTAAAATTTATTTTAATGATTATACAAGGATTGTTATCTATTCATTATTTTAAAGACATAATATTTAGTTATAAACTTCTGCTTTATGGGACAATTGATGAAATAATAAATGATATGGAGAAAAACATAAAAACGCAAGGATAATAAAACCTACCGCTAACAACACATAAGCAAAAGCGGGCGAAACAAACTAACCGCATAAGCCCGCCTTCGCTTATCTGCAATCCGTTATACGCAAGCACTACATATCGTTTGCAAAGAGAGTTTGCGGTTCAAAATTTTTATTAAAATCTCCCACCCTATTTAAAATAATATCGTAATACTTTTGTTCTTTTTCCATTACTATAAATTGGCGGTTTGTATTCAAACAAACTATTGCGGTTGTTCCGCTTCCTGCACAATTATCTAAAACCAAATCGTTTTCTTTACTGTATGTTTTCACAAGGTATTCAAATAATGCAACAGGCTTCTGTGTTGGATGCAATCCCACTTCGGTATTAAATTTCTGTATGCTACTTGGGTTGCGTAAATTTTCATCAAGTTTCCTACGTTCTCCATCTTGGTTATAAAACGTTTGGTTATTTATCGTTTCGCTTGTTACCTTGTTATTAAAAGTATAAGCACAACGGCTTTTACCACTTTCGCTTCTTTCTTCCATTATCGGGTAGTAATTTGCAGTTTCTTTACTAAAAACTAAAACGCTTTCGTGTTCCTTAAATGGTTGCCATTTTAGTAAAGCAAAATTACTTCCTCTATTCTTTTGCCAAACCCATTCGTGTCTAAACCATTTCGGCTTACTCATTACCAAAGCACTTGTAAAAGGCTGTGAAGCCGTTAATATAATTGGGGCATTTGGTTTAGCCACTCTTTCGTATTGCTCCCATAGTTTGTCAAAAGGTATTATTGCGTCCCATTTACAAGCCGTTGTTCCGTATGGTAAATCACAAAGTATCATATCAATACTTCCGTTTGGTATATCCTTCATAAGTTCCAAACAATCTCCTAATAATATTTCTTTTTTGCCCTCGCTCATTTTAATAAAAATTTTGTTTCGTGTTCCAATTTAAGTTTATCGTTTAATCAACCGTGCCAGCGTATAACAGCGGTTTTGCGTCAGTTTTTGCCTTTAACTTTTGTGCTAACTTTGAACATTTCGGAAGGCAAAAACCGAACGCAAAGCCCGAAAACGTTCAATCCCCCTCCTCCGCATTTATCCGCTTCATAACCGCCTTGTATTCAGCAGTAGCTTTGAGCCGTTTGATTTCGGCTTTGATGTGGTTTCTATACATTTCGGGTATGCGTATGCGAACGGCTTTGGGTTCAAGTTTGCGCCCTTGGTTTCTGTCGGAGTGTGGTCGTGTCATTTCTTTGCGTTATTACGTTGTGAAGTTGCCGCCCAAGTGAGCGTAACTGTTGTGAAGATTACAAGTAGGATTGATGCCATAGTGTTTGTTTTAGTGTTTAGGTTTGTAAATAATTGAAAACATTTTTAGTCTCTGTCTGTTTTTATCGTATCCGCACACAATACGAGCGTAATTATTTTGTTCTCGTAGTTTTTGTACAACTTCCTTAGCGTGTTCTTCTGAACTTGTCGAATACCTACAAATTATTGATTTTTCAACAATTAAAAACAAATTCCATCCGTTTTGTAACATTTTTTCGTGTTTGTCATTCCAATATTCATAGTTAGAACCTTTGTTGGCCTCTAATCTTTTTTTGTAATTTTCTGTATCCCACTTTAACCTTTGTTCGGGTGTCATATCTTGCCTGTGTCCCATTATTTGTTCAATTATGTTTGGTTCGTTTGTCGTTTCAATTATATCAATAAGGGGTTTCACTTTTAATGTTTGTTTTAGTATTTTTAATTTGCTCTAATGCTTCTTTTTTTGTTTGGAAATAATCAGAAACAAGCCCTTGCGATGTTTCAACGAACCATCCTTCTGTGCTTTGAAATAACATTATATTAACTCCTTTGCATTGAGTTAGTTTTACTAATCTGAATGTGAATGCTTGCGTTGTCATAGGTTTGTGTTTTTTGTTTGTTTCTATGGCACAAATATCAACATAATATCTTTACCTCCAAATATTTTAACATATTTTAACAAATATAAATATACAATTGCCTGAAAATCAGCAACAAAAAAAACGCAGTCCCTTACGAAACTGCGCCTTACTATGAACAAACACCGCCTATGATAACGATGTGCAAATATAATAATTATTTCACAACCGCCAACACTCCTAAAATAATTACTCCCAACACCGCCATGCGCTTGTGTCTGCGTTGTTTTCTTATCTCTTTGCGTTGCGCTACTATCAGCGTTGAGTCAGCTACAATAACGCTATCCTTTACCGCAATCTCAACTTCTTTGATTTGGACCAACGTGTCGCACTCTTGGACCACCAACTGAATGAATGTATCACACTCTGCTGGTGCAATGGTGCGAATGTACTTAACCCTTGTAACATACACGGTATCACGTATTCTGCTTTTAGCTTCGGCCATTCTTGCACGTTCCCTCAATACTTCGGTTTGGTTCAATAAACTATCAATATTGTGATTAACATTAAACGGCTCTACGTGCGTTCTGTGGCACGTTCGGTAAGTCATGGCCACCAACACAAGCAATAACGCGGCAAGTTGTAAATATACCCTCATACTACTATAATGTTTTCAACTTTGACTTTGAATGGGATGCGCTTGCCGGTATAATCTTCTTCTGCATACGGTTTCAAAGTATAACCGATTGGCAATGTTCTACGGCTTGGGAAGCTAAACCCTTGTGTCATATCATTGACAATGCAATAGTATTCGTAACGGCTCATTTTGAGCGTTACGTGACAAAGTTCGCCCACTTGCACTTCACAAATGTACTTGCTTATTTGCTTGCCGTTAAGGTATGTGTATAGAAACAATCGGCAGGTGCTTGTGTCTTCGCTTCGGTTGATGCCTATTCTAACCGAATTGATTTTATGATGCCCACGGCTAAACCCCGCAATCTTCTGTATGCCCTCGCTTGGAAGCATATCGGGGACGGTAAACTTAAAGGTCATTATTCGGGGGTTGCACACTAACATCCTGCGCCCTCCTCTCTTCGGTCTATTCTCGGTTCGGGTGTGTTATTGCGTAAGTTCACAATCTGCTCAACCGTAACTATCCCCATACACACCGCAGCGAATATAAGCCACGCATACAACGCTTCTATTTGAGCGGCTGCGGGTATTAATCGAGCGGTAATGTATATCGATGTTGCAACGGCTACGAATGCCGATAGTTTACGAGCAGAGTAGTTGCCCTTGATGTTTTTGAATGAGTCGAGTATTTTCATTGTTTGTTTATTTCATGTTGTAAATACCACAATGCCTTTTGCAAATCTTGTTTTCGGTTGCCTTTCTTGTCGGCTCTCAACACATATTTCAGCACATTGCCAAGTTCAAAGTTAAGGTCGTAGTGATTAATAATCTTAATCACCTCCATTGGGTTATCCTCGCCTCCGTAGTGCTTTGGATGGTTGACTGCTTCGGTCATATCACCTCCTGTAATTTCAACCGTTCAAACTCCTTAATAGTCATTGTGAACTTATTACCGCTTTCGGCTGCAAACTCCATATGTGGCATCAACTTGCCACCAATGGGTATGTTAATTAAGCGCAAGTAGGTTATTACTTTGCCAGAGTAATTGTATCGTTTGCCTTTTATCATAGTATTGTCAATCTAAAAGAGTTAGTACCAATAACCGCAAGCATTTGTTTTAGCGTTGCATTTGAGCGTGTTAGTTCTACGATGCCATCACCGTTGAGGTCAGCATAGCCACGACCAACACCGATGCAACCTAATAGGTCTGCTTTGCGTGTGTTAGGGTTCTTACTGCCGACATAGTTGGCTTGATGTATTAATATCCAACTGCGAGCGGGAACGTTTTGAATATGATAGTGCCTTGGATATTTTGCGCTTTCTCTGTAAACAACGTTATAAGTGCCAATAGGTATGCAGGATATTTGCGGTTGGTTGTTTAACCACGGCAGTTCAATCGTGTCGCAATCGAATATTACTGCGTTGTTTTGCTTTACAATCAGTTTGCCAAGCGTTTGTGTGCGCTGCGGGATGCGGGTGAGTGTTGCTTCAATCATAGGTTTCTTTGTAGTATTGTTCGGCTGTTAACACTCTTCCTAAAAATGTAGGTATGTTTCCATGTTTCCACGCATCTTTTATCTGCTGCTCAAACATTGCATTGGCTTGGTCGATAATTTTTGGAATACATTTTATTGAATGAATTTCATTAGAATAAATTATTTCAATTTTGCCTAATTGGATTTGCTCCACCAACCATTCAACTGCGGTTTGTTTTTTAGGTGCGCTCATTCCTTAATAATTGTATTATACCAAGTGATTAATGTAATCGGCAACGTAGCAAGCACAGCACTCAATGAAAAGCAAACGAACGCTTGAAGCACTCGGCTTTCCATTGTAATAATTTCTAATGCAATGTTTTTAAAGTCGGATAATACCGCAGTATTAATCACAACTGAAATGACCGCAAATATGGTCGTTTGGAATAGTTTCTTTTGATTTCGGCTCATAGGTATAGGTTTTAGTTCAGCCGCAAATATAGTAATAAATTTCAATCTCGCAAACCTAACCAAACTAACACCGCCCCTAACACGGTTTTAACCGCCCTGCGATACTCTGCTCGCATAAGGATGACAAACACAACGGCTACGATTGCAACCGCAATGAATGGCTTAACGACCGTTAGCGTTTCGTTGGTCATTTTTTAACCGTTCTAACTCTATTTTGTTTTTCTTGTAAGCAAGCCAACCGTTTACAATACCGAGTATAACCACGATTAACGAACCGATTTTGATTGCCCATTTGGTAAATTCGTCCATATCAACTCCCGATGTATAAAGTTCAACAAATAAAGTAGTAGTGCCTATCATCACTTGCAGTATTGCCCCCAAAATCGTTCCGCCAAATAGGTCAGTAATCGTGCTTTGCGCTTGCGCTATGTCTTGGTTCATAAGGTTTCAACTGCTATTTTGAGTTCATCCATTGTTTTGTATTCGGTGTCGGTAAGGTAAACGAATGTGATGCAGCCATCAAGTTCAATGTGGCATCCAAATTCATCAATCTGCTCAAAATATGTGCTTGTTACTTGCTTGTTGTATATTGTCATTGTTACGTTATAGATAAAACATTACATACTGAACTATCACCTGCTGCACCATTTTGAATAGCGCATATTAAGTAACTGTCAACTGTCCAATCAAGTGCAAGTGTCGATATCGCAGCCGTTGATACTCCGAAATCAGTAGCTGCAAATGTTGTGGCTGTGAACATACGTGTTCCATTTCCTGTTCCGTTTCCCACCTCAACAGGTATCCATCTTGACATTTGCGAAAAAACACTACTTGATGCACCTGCTGCGGTAGTGGCTAACAATATTGCACCTGTAAGTGATGCCGTTGTGTTCCAATATAAGCGCAGTTGTATTGTGCCTGCATTGCCTGTTTTTGCCGCCCTTGCTAATAATATAACAACCGACCCCGCTTTAAGTGTGTTTGCCTTTACAAGCAAACTTTTTGAAAGCGTGTTTGCCGTTGTTCCTGTAACTGCCGTTCCATTGGTGTTGTCGCTTACTTTAAGTGCTTTGGCTTCCCACAATGAAGTTGATGAATTGTAAATTAATGTGTTGTTGTCCGCAGGTGTTTGCGCTGATACATCGTGCAACTCTTCCAACTCATAGCCGTTTTGTATATTAACATACATTCGACCTGCTGAACCTGCGCTTGCAGTTGTAACCGTACCAACATACACTAAATGATTAGGTGCGTATGGTTTCGTTCTTGTGATTGCCCCGTTGGTAGCACCTAAATAAACGCTATCCCCATCAACAAATGGCGAACCTAATATGCTTAAGCCATCAATCAAACCTTGCATAATAATAATGCCCTTTTGATTAGCCGCAATGCTTGCCGAGAATACTACACCAACCGTTCGGGCCGATGTTGCATCGGTTTGGTTATTTGCCAACTTCACGGTCATTCTGTCCCCTGTACCGCCAAACGCATACACCACTTGCCCCTTTGTAATGGTCACGCTATCATCATTTGTAATGTAGGCAAACAAGCTATTCGGACTTGTACCGATACATTGAAATCCGTTAAGTGTCGAGTTAAACACGCAAAGCATTTCAGCACCCGCCCAAATGTCACCGCCTATGATTGCGCCATCGTTATTGCGGTATAGTGTTTTTGCGCCAAGTGTATTAATATCCAGCGTTGCCCCTGTTGTGTTGCCGTTGGTAAATCGTATTAAGTAAGTGTCCCCATCAACATAACCTGTAACACCTGTTATTGTGGTTGTGTACGTATCCGTACCCGCTGCGGTTGCCTTTGTGATGCCGCCTAAACCTGTCAAATCACTCAACATTGCAAAGGTTTGAGTGCCTGATTTGTCTGGTATTTCAAAAGTTGTTGAAGTTGTAAGATTTGGCGATGTTATAGATGCCTCTGCTGCCAACGTATTGACTATTTTTATTTGATTTGGCTTAATTTCTACGCTTTCACCTAAGCCATTGACAATACCCAAACCTGTTGTCGATACATTCCCCGCATCTAATACTTGTTGCAAGTCGGGGGTGGTGACTAAATTCGCCACATCCTGCACCGTTGTTTTTTTAGTGTCACCACCTTGCACTATCGGCAATGGCTCGGTGCCTGCTAATGCGCTTGCACTCGGTAACGCGCTTATTTTAGTATCAGCCATTATAGTTGTATTTTAAAGCCACTTTCTTGCAACAAATAAAAACCATCCTCTAACAAAACAAAGTAAGGAATGGTCGGTTCATCTGTCCCAAACTGCGTTGCAAATATAGTGTTAGTTGGCACGTTTGTAGCTATTTTAGTTACTTGAATTTGTTGATTGCCGATTGCGTTTGATGATATATCCAACCCCGTTAGTTGACAAAATTCGGCAACTCTGTTTAAGCCGTACCCAAATTGCAAGGCCAAATCCCATACGGACTGCACTTGCTTGATGAAATACGTGTTGTCGGGCTGCTTTGGTGTATTCTGTTGCTTGATGGCAGCCGCTTCTACTTTTGGCTTTATTGTTTCATCGTATGTCAATGTCAACCCCTCAATGCTATCGGTAATGGTCAATCCGTTGTCATTGCATAGCTTAACAGAATATTGCGCATCACCGTAAAGCAACACCGCAACATCGTATATTCCTTGACCGTTTTTAACTACGTATAGCATCGACTTCAAAGTTAGTGGTGTTGTTATCTGTAAAGACTACCGAAACGCTGCTATATCCATCGGCAGTAAGTTGTTGTAGTATTTGTTTGCGTAGTTGTAACTGCGCCCCCGAACTATTGAGGAAGTTGTCGATGCCAACACCGCAAAAAATGTACTCTTTCCAATCACCTTGGTTTGAGTTAATAATGTCGATGATATGGTCCTCATCACTATTGCCGATTACGAAGTCGTTATCCTTAATAAGAATATCACCCGTATCATCTTGTAAGAAGTCTTTAGCCGTTGCCATGTTGTACCGTTGTGTTTTCTATTTGTGAAATATTTATTTGTGGAAGAACAAGTGCAGTAAATGTTGACAATGCAACACCGCCATCAATAGGTGCATAACCCGCCATAAGTGCAGTTATTGCTATTTTCAACGTATTAATCTCGGTCTGTAAGTTGTTCAACGCTGCGTTCAATACTTGCACCTTAACCAACCCCCCATTAGCATCGCCCGCCAAGTATATTTGGTCAACCTTACTCACCATGGACACGTATGCCGTTGCTTGCGAGGTCTGTTGAACTATCACAACACTATTGTTGGCAGGAATTAACGTAAATCCTTTATCGGCATCGGCATTGAGTAGCACATCAAAGAATTCTGCATCACCATTAATGGGTGTGCATGTGCAAGTCATTTCAGTTGTGTTGATGTCGCTCACCGTACACGGTATGCCCTCGAATGTTAGGTCATTAAAACCGCTTAACGCTTGTATTGCCTGCCTTATATCTGTTACTAATACACTCATGCTATTCTACGTTCTAATTCGATTGTTTGTTTACCGCCATTGTCGGTTGACACCGTTGTTGATACCGATTTCACAAGGTACTTGCCCTTGCGCTCGGGGTACTTCCAACTATCAACCACGATGTAATCACCGGGTACTATTTTCGGTTCTAAAAAAGTTTCAAACGAACCATAATACCCCGTGTAATTGGCTTGCTCTAAAAATGAATTACATTTGACATCCAACTGCGCTTTTGTGCCACCGATTTGAGACACCGTGCGAACATCACCCGTTGGGTCACCGTAAGTGTACTCTGTGCGCTTTGTTCCCTCGATGATAACACCAACAACCTTGACCTTAACATCATCTTTTTTCAAGTATGTTAATTTCATCCCATCGGCAGTCATATCACGCTCAAATAGCATGTAATGTTCCGTTGCTAATTTCGGATAAAATGCCAATCCAACGTATAACTTGCCCTCGATAAAAAACGAATACAAGCCGTATTCATCACGTAGTATTTGCAATATTTTACCAACATTTAAACTTGGAAAACGTATCTTGCCTAAGTCAGCATTGATAGCTTCAAACGGCACGGATTTTTCCGATAGTACTTTCTTTAAAAATTCTTCTAAAGTTATTGAATTGGATGTAATGTTAGGTGCAATTGCCTGCTTAATTAAAAACATTTCATCCTCACACAATAATTCAATAGGCACGTTGTTGTTTATCTTGGCAATGTACCCCGTGAATATAACGGTTTGGTTTGGGTGGTATGCTGCGGTTATTATTATCCTATCCCCCCTACGCATGATTGGGTTTTCGCCCTCGTACACGTTGCGGTCATTGTACTTGATATTTCTCGGTAGTATTACTGATGCCGTTTGCGTTTGCTTATCGTACGAGCGTGCCAACGTAATAGTGTTGACCTTATCCCAATAGTAAGTGTCACTTCTACCGTTGCCTTGTTGTTGTATTTCTACCCTGCAAACTAACCTAAACATTTTTACGCTGAATTGTGTAGTCAGTATCCGAAACCGCTTGCCATTGGAAGTATTGCACGTTACGCATGCCTTGTTGTTGCGATAGTTGGCAACTTTCAACAACTATTTGCGTGATGCCTAAAATGTCGTTCAAAAACGTGCTTGTAACCTTTAACGGCACGGGTGCGCTTGCGTAGCTTTTAATCAACCTTGCATCAACATCGGGGTATTCATCGGGGTTCTTTGTTGCAACATAACCGCGTATAGTTAACTGAATGTCACCCATTCCTATGTACTCCTTAACCGTGCCGACTTTGTCAATCATAGCGGTTTTAATGATGTTTTTTTCAATAGTGGCATCAATGATTACCCCGTTCAAAAATAGTCCTTTAATTGCTTGCTGATTAGCGTTTGCATCCAACGGGTCGCTCACTTGCTTTGTGTTTGTAGCAAGTACGTTAGGTGTTTGCACGTATTCATTTGTAAAATCATTAAACTCATACGTGTTATATGTCGGCTGCTCAATTAACAACGTGTCATAAACAGGTGTGCCAAACAATGAAGTCGCATCGGGTTTATCCGTTGTGATGTCAAAGGTGTTGGCTAATATTGCACGTTGCACTATTGGCAGTCCAAACCCTTTTGATAGCGTTCTTGCGTTGGTCTTCGCAAGCGGTTGTGGTATGTAAAATTTTAAACTCATTATTTAAAATCTTTTGCAACTTTGGTTAATACTTTTATCATTTCTGCCTCTATAAAAGATTTGTCTAATATTGTTGCCTTTTTTATATCAGTTTTTTTAACCAATAATTTGTCAATATTTATTTCTATTGTTTTCATCATTTTGTTGCCATTAATTGGAAGTCATTAACTGCTTCGATAAGTGCTTGTGCTACGATTTCTTTAATTTCGCCCGCGCCCTCTTTTATTTGTGTTGTTTCAACTTTAATCATTTCAACTAACTTGTCGATGCTGATGTTGAAATTTTGCACCCCTCTGCTTTCTAATATATTTAATCCTGTACCGCCTTTGGCTTTATTTGTGGATGTTGGCGCTGGTGCGCTTGCACCTCCAGATTTCATCGGATTAATTGCTTTTGATGGTGCACCAACACCGCTTTCGGCTGATTTGTTTAATTTGTCGTAAGCGTATTTTGCGGCCATAATACCTGTTGCTAATGCTGCCGCACCTGCTGCCGCTACCGCAAACAAACCAACACCGCTTAAACCTGCAAAAAATGCCGTAGCCGTATTTAATAACCATTGCGCTACCGTTACCCCATCAAGTGCCGCAGCTAATGACCAAATGCCCCAAATGAATTTAGCACCTGTCCAAATTGCCGCAGCTTTCATGTATGTGTTGTATAAAAAAACTGCCGTTGCTACTGAAGAAAACGCACCTGCCAAACCCGCAATTACATCAATATTCTCTCTTACAAAATTTGTAAACGACCGTATAACTTCAACAACACCAACAATAACAGGCATTAACAATTCGCCAAGCGTTAACTTTAACTCTAAAAATGCGGTGTTCATTCGGTTTAAATTTGAAGTTAAACTTTCTCCTGCTGCATCCATACCACCTGCAAATTCCTTTTTTAATTGTGCAGCAAATTTAGGTATGAAATCCTCTGACATTAACTTGCCATCTGCAACAAACTTATTTAACTCCATTGTTGTCATGCCCATGGCATCTGCTGCTATTCCAAATGCGCCCTTTAAACCTGCATCACCTAATTGCCCACGCAATTCTTCCATTGACACAACACCTTTGCCTGCCATATCGGACAATGCTTTAAATGCTTGTGCAGTTTGTTGCGCTGACATATGGTTAACGGTTGATGCCATTGCCATACCCTCAAATACATCTCTTACTGCTTGTCCTTGTATTGATGTGCCTTTAAATGAAGCCGCCAAGCCAACAAAACCTTGTGTTGCGCTTAATAAATCCAATCCCATCTTTTGCGATGTTTCACGCAAATAATTAAAATCCCGTGCGCCTTGTTCTGCCGAGCCACTCGCAAAATTCAACTGATTTTGCAACCCCTCCATTGATGCGGTTGTGTTTACGATTTCTCTAATACCTAAACCAAGTCCAATTCCTGCAAGTGCTTTTTGTAGCTTGTTTGCAGAATTTTGAGCCGTGTTCATGCTCGTATTTAACTTTTCAGTTTCACCCGTAGCGTTACGGATGCCACTTGACATTAAATCTTTTAGCCGTAAAATATATTCAACCGATGTGTTGCTCATTTCTTAACCTGTATTGTTCCGTTAAACTTTAATACCCACAATATTTCTTCAATCGAACGCGCCCATTCATCATCTGTTAGCGTGCTTGGGTCTACGTGGTAATAAAAACGGATGAGTGCATTCTGACGCGCAAACTCATCCGTTTCAAGTAACTTTTTTGCCGAGTCTAATTTTTTTTTAACTCACCTGCTTCAGTTGACAACATTGGTAGGATGGTCATTGCCGCGCTGCGTAGTGCTTTGAAGTCATTGATGATGGCCTCAACATCGCCCTCAACACATAACGTGCGCAGGAACGACTCAACACCCATCAATTCATCTTTAGCAATTAACGCTGATACGGTCTTGTATGCCAGTCTATCCATTTCGCGCAAGTGTACCGTTAATGGTGCGCCTTGGCGGTTAGAAACGGTTAGCGTGTAGATTTCAACACCGGAAAACTTTGCCTTTAATTGTTCGATATTTGTCATTGTGATTGATTTTAGTTTAGCGCAAATTTACTAAACAAATTCAATATGTGAAACAATTAATTCCAAATCCATCGGGATTGAAGTGTCACCCGTTGCAGAGGTAATCATATTTGTTTTGAAACGGCAGTTGCGTATCTTATGCACAACGGGGATAAGGTTCACATCGGTAAACGTTACAATGATGTCAAACTCGGGAATGTCTTGCAATCGGCCATTTGGCGCGACTGATACAATATTCATCACCTCGTTCATTAAGATAGTAATGTTTGCCGATGGCTCGATTTGACCGAACCCGCGCGCAACAGGGTAGCGCCCCGTTGCATACACGTTCTCGATGTTGTCTGTTTCACCGTACTCGATAGCGGTTACTCCTATGATTGGTGTTCCAAGTATGATGCAGGTAATATCTGCAAATTCATACGCTTTGCCGTTGATTAACGGTAGTCCATTTAGTGCCATTTTTTATACTGATTTTACGAAGCCAACATTAATTTTGATAATACGTGCAACACCTAACGGTACATTTTGCAATGTCAATTCAAGTGTTGATGTAGCCAAAACATCTTGGGCGGGGTTAATAATTATTTTGTGTGCTGATAACTCGCCATCGGCCTCCATTTGCACTAATGGATTGTTTGCCAAGGTTTCAAAGTAACCGATTGTTGCTGCGGTTAGTGTACCATCTGCATTCACTCTTAACGGTGAACTCAAAGCAGGCAACATGTTGGCTCTAACAACGCGTGTAATCTTTTGGTAAGTACGGTTGTTTTCGATTGTCGAGTAGTCGCTTGTTGGTGTTACGGTTGTTTTTGAGTCACTCCAATATGACCCCGCAATGCCTGTTAACTTGCGTAGGAACACGTATGCGTAGTTGTTTAAACTTTCAAACTGACTATCAGCAAGTGCCGAATATAACTGACCGTTGCTGAATGCGATAGTGTCGAGTTCCGTTCCAAGTGCCATGTTGAATTTAGACACCCATGCGATTGACTCGCTTACAAGTGCCAATGATACTGCGCCAAGCATAGCACCGCATGAACCAACTGACTTTCCCGTTGCCTTGTAAATTTTATACCCTGCTGCAACTCCATCTTGTGCGATAACAACGCTTACATTCGGTGCGGTTTGAGTTGATAGGTCAACTAA
>Ga0209990_10001210_pt1 | contig 22444 bp, 14 predicted proteins | sample NOAtaG_6_FD_187304 | JGI IMG/M metagenome (GOLD analysis project Ga0209990, IMG submission 187304) | Freshwater lake microbial communities from Lake Erie, under a cyanobacterial bloom - NOAA_Erie_Diel5S_2200h metaG (SPAdes) (version 2) | ecosystem: Environmental > Aquatic > Freshwater > Lake ...
CCCAAACGTCGGGCCTCCTCCAAATACTCTTCGGCGCTGTAAAATCCGCCACCGTTGTTCAATACCGCCACCATATAAGCCAAGGGGGCATAAGCCTTCAGATAGAGGCATTGATAACTTTCGACCGCGTACGATGCCGAATGACCCTTGGCAAAAGCATATCCTGCAAAACCGGCCATCTGCCTCCAAAGCTCACGGGCCAAAACCTCCCCATGACCCAACCCCACGGCCCCGGACACAAAACGTTGCTCCAAATCCTGCAGTTCGGTCAAACCCCGGTGCTTGCCACTCATGGAACGCCTCAAGACATCGGCCTCGGCCAAATTCAAACCACCCAAAACATGCGCCACCCGGATAACATCTTCCTGGTAGACCATCACCCCGTGGGTTTCCGGTAACAAATTCCGTAGCGCTTCCGGTGCATCCAAACGCAGTTCGGGGCAACGCTCCCTTTCGATATAAACCCGCATCATACCCGATGAGGATACCCCCGGTCGAATAACCGAGCTCGCCGCCACCAAACCCAGGTAATGATGAACCCGTAGTTTGGTTAATAACATGCGCATCGCCGGGGATTCAATATAAAAACACCCCACGCTCTTGCTTTGCTGCAACAGAGAACGAACCCTTGCATTGCGCTTCAGGCGATGGATATCCCTCAAAATTCGAGTCAACCCCTCGCGCCGAACCGGCCCCATCATCCCCAAAGTGTCTTTGATTTTGGCCAAACCCCGCTGGCTGAGCAAATCAAATTTGTGAAACCCCAGATCCTCGGCCGAATGCATGTCCAGCAGAGCCGTAGGAAAGCCTTTGGGAGGAAAAAAACAAGCGGTGTAACGTTCCACCGGAAAATCCGTGATCAGTACACCGCCGGCATGTATGCTATGATGAGAAGGCATACCCTGCAGACGGTCGGCATAATGCAAAACCAAACGGCCCGTACGATCCAGTACCCCACGATCTGCACCCCGCATACCTGCCAAAGCTTCGATCTCATCACCGGGAAGACCAAAAACCTTGCCCAATTCACGGACCGCCGAACGATGCTGATAACAAACATGCGTTCCCAAAAGAGCCACGTGGGGAAATCGACGAAAAACATATTGCAACACCGCATCCCGATCTTGCCACGAAAAATCCAAATCAAAATCGGGAGGGTTGCGTCGGTACAGGTTAATAAAGCGCTCAAAAAACAAGTCCAATTCCAACGGATCCACGTCCGTAATAAAAAGCAAGTACGCCACCAGACTGTTGGCCCCGCTGCCCCGACCCACATAAAAGAATCCCGATTCCCTGGCAAATTTGAGGATCTTCCAATTGATCAAAAAATAAGCTACATAGCGCTTTTGTCGTATGATCATCAACTCTTTGTCCAAACGCTGTTGCAATTCAACGGGCGGATGATGGTACCGAAGCTTTATGCCTCTGCGGGCCAGAAAACACAAAAAACGATGATCCATTTCTTCGTTTCCGGTGTACTTCGAGAGATTTTTGTGCGGAAAAGATGAACCGATTTCAAAATAGATGCGGCATTCATCCAGCAGCCTCGTCGTTCGGTAGAGTAGTTCTGGACACGAATTGAATCGTTCGAAAACAAGAGCGGAAGACTCCAAAATATCTCCCGAAGAGGCCTGATCGTAGGTGGAATCCAGATTTGATAACAACAAATTGTGATGAATCGCCCGCAACAAACGATGCAGAGCGCGATCCTCCGCCCGCAACAAGGTGGCGGTTTCCATGGCCAGCATCTTGTTCCAAGTCACCCACGATGACAAGTCCCCAAAACGATGCAGATCCCTGGACGACAAGCCCACCCATTCCCCTTCCCGAAGGCGGTGTCCCGGACCCCGGGGACCTTCGTAAATCACCCAGAGATCGGGGTGGGGTTCAGCAGGATAAGGCCACGCGCCCCCTTCCCTCAAAAAAATCGTCAGCCGTCGACAAATTTCTTCGTAGCCCCTGTTATTCCGGGCCATCAACACATAATCCCGCCGCTGACCGCTGCGACAGTCCAGGCCCACCAAAGGACGAATCCCGTAGCGGGGGGCCAATCGCATCCAGTCCGCCACCCCCGCTGTGGTATTGATATCCGTCAAAATCAGCGTATCCCAACCGCATTCGGAGGCCCTTGCAAGGATTTGCTCCGGAGAACAAACCCCGTAGCCCAGACTGAACCGGCTGTGAACCCGCAGGTACATTGTTCATTCGGGCTTCATGCTGTAAACAAGACCCTGCAATTCTGCAGCGAGGGACTGAAGGCGGGGAAGCATCGCGGTATCCTTCAACGGATCGCTGCCGGACAAATCCGGCAATCGAAACGAGAGATAGCCCAACGCTCTCCAAACCTCCATGACCTGATCCAACGAAACCCGGTAAGGCTGATAGGCCGGATGATCCGATCGAAGTTCAAGGTGATCCTGATCCAAGGCGGGATAAACGCGCTTGTAGACCAGACCATCGCCACGGGACAAAACCACCGCGCATTGGCCGGCCCGAAGGCTGCGCCAATCGGGGATAAATTCGGCCACCACATAGGATCCGTCGGGAACCGGCAGCATGCTGTCACCCTTAATTTGAAAGAGACGGTAGGTTCTCTCAGCGCTCAGCTCCGGAACCGGCAAACGAAAGGCCGGCAAACGAGCCACATAATCGGCATCCCGATGCCCCTGCAAATAACCGGCCGCCGCCTGCTCCGGAACCAGGCTGATGCGCTCCTTGAGATCCGAATCCCCAACCCCAACCGTAAGAACCCGCAGGCTATCCCCGGCCGCTCTGGACGAAAGCGAGGGACCCCAGCCCCCCGATTCCCCGTCTTGCTGCAACAGATCTTCCAATGTGCAATCAAACAAGCGGGACATGGCCAACAAAACGGTGGAACGAGGCTCGGCCCTGCCCTCTTCGTAGGATCCAATCACCGAACGCCCCACCCCCAAACGCTCTGCCAATTCCTCCTGGGTCCAACCCAGACGCTTTCGCATCCAACGCATATTTCCGGCCAAACAAGTCATGATTTAAGGGTTTAAAGAACGATGCAAAGATAAATACTAAATTTATTGGTTTTTCTACTTTTATTAGTATTAAAAGAAAAATCGACCTTGCTTTCTCTCAAAACCGCCTCCCAACCCAAGGCAGCCGTATATTTGCGACCGCTCAACGGTTCCGTAGCTCAATTGGATAGAGCATCTGACTACGGATCAGAAGGTTTGGGGTTCGAATCCCTACGGGACCGCACACGAGTTTTTTACGCTTATCCCGAAGGGGGATTACGACTCAACAACGTAATCCCCCTTTTTTTTGATTCGCTCCCTCCTTTGCCTCGGTGCTCCCTATTTTGCCATGACCCTCTGCTTAGGATTCGGCACGCCGAATCGCACAGGCTCCCTTACCCCACTCCATCCATCTAAACCCGTACCCATGAACCTCTTTGCCCTCAAAACAAGAAGATCCCTTCTTGCAGGAATCGTCTTGTTCGCAGCAGGTTCTGCTCAAGCCCAAACCAACCCGATTCTAAGCGATTCTTTTGAAGGAACGACCAGTGCTTGGTCCTGGTTCGGCGACCAATGCCTGGTTCAACAACCGTTTAACAACCCACAACCCCATGCGGTCAATCCATCGGCCGGCGTCCTGCGTTACCACGACCAGGGAGGAACCTACGCCAATGTCCGCCTGGATCTACCATGGACCCTGAACCTCGGTACCCGGTCAAGATTCAAACTCAAAGTCTACATACCCTCCAGCGGACTCAGCGGCAACCAGGCACCCCGTATTTCACTCAAACTCCAGAACAACGGATTGGCCATGCCCTGGAGCACCCAATGCGAAATCCTACAACCCTTGGGCGTCGACCAATGGCAAGAAGTGGTTTTTGATTTTCGACGAGATCCGTGGATCAACCTAAGTGCCGCCTCCCCCTCTCCCCTGCAACGAACGGATTTCAATCGAATCGTCCTCCAAATCAACGGCGAAAACAACAGCGACCAAGTCCTCGCCTACTTGGATGATTTCTTGTACGACACAACCGGGTATTATTCAGGAGGGCGCGCCCTCGTTTGGAGCGATGAATTCGAAAGCAACGGTGGCATCGACACCAACAAATGGTTTCCTCAAACCCTCCTACCCAACGGCACCGGTTGGTATAACAACGAATTGCAACATTATACCAACCTACCCAGTAACGCATACATCGCCAACGGTGCGCTCAATCTGGTGGCCCGAAGACAAAACCATACCCAGCAAGGCGTTCTCAAAGCCTTTACCTCGGCCCGACTCAATTCCAAATTTGCCTTCCGATACGGTCGCGTGGAGTGTCGAGCCCGCTTGCCCATGGCAGCGGGGACCTGGCCTGCGATTTGGACCCTGGGCCGTAACGTCCAAGAACCGGGGGCCTATTGGCAACAACAGGGATTCGCTGGAGCCAGCTGGCCCGCTTGCGGTGAAATAGACATCATGGAACATTGGGGAACCCAGCCCGAAATCGTCCACAGCAGCGTTCACACCCCCTCTAGTTTTGGAGGAACCGTGAATACAGCCACCCGCCGAGTCACAGGTGTTGGCAGTCAATACCATACCTACAGCCTGGACTGGAGCCCACAGCAACTCACCTTTGCCATCAACGGACAGACCCTCTATACCTACCAACCCAACCCTCGAACCGCAAACAACTGGCCCTTTGACGCGCCCCAATACCTACTCATGAACGTGGCCATGGTGGCCGGTTCCTCCCCCCTTTTCCAAGCCGATAGTTTACAAATTGACTATATCCGAATCTACCAAGATAGCCTGGACCTCCCAGGACCTCTGCAGATCAGAGGCCGTGTTCAATACGCCAATACCCATCAAGACATTATCGACAAAGGAAAGGTCCTTTTGTATTATAACAACCGATGGATGAGGGATAGTTCCATCAGCGCCCAAGGAAATGCAGGATTCTACGGACTTGCACCCGGAACCTATCGCCTTGGTGCCCTGCCAACGACGGTTCATGGGGGTCTGAATGCATCGGATGCCTTGGCCGTGGCCTTGCACTTTGCGCAGGTTCAAACACTGCAAGGCCTGTACCTAAAGGCTGCGGACGTGAACGGAAACGGAGCCGTCAATGCGAACGACGCGTTGAATATTGCCCTTCGTTACTCGGGCCAAATCAACACGTTCGCCAAAGGGGATTGGGTCAGCGAGGATGCAGTGGTAAGCCTCCCAACAACGGTCCAGGCCCCGCTTGCTGTACCGGCGCTATGTACTGGAGATGTGAACGGAAGCTACCGACCCCCACTGCTACCCTAAATTCTTCCCCCAAAAAAAACGGCCCCTCCAAAAGGAGAGGCCGTCGTATCAACCTGATTTATTTATAAAAAGCAGGAGCTATCGATTGGTTGACTACTTCTTGGAAGCACTGATGGCCATTTGATAGACCACCAAGCCGAAACCAATTTTGTTCACGGCATCACCAATGTTGTACAACAAATCAATGTTGAAGGTGCCGCTGTAGGAGGCCAAAAGGTTACCTGGCATCAACATGTAGCCGATAGGATAGATCGCCCAGCCTACCAATACAAAATTGCGGAGCAAACGAATGGCGTTCTGGAGATTGGCATCACCGGATTCACGAGCCATACCAGCCACGGAACCAGCCGTAGCTTCGTAAACGATACCAGCCCAACCCAAGGTCGAGATAATACCCCAAAGGATGGTGGATTCAGGTTGTACAGCTTCGCCGATATAGCCAGCTACCAACATGAGGACCGAGTATCCAATCATCTTCCAAAGAAGACCCTGCTTGGCACCGTAAGGCTTGAGGAGCAAATAAAACTCCACGCACATCAAGGGCACTGTAAGGGTCCAGTCAATGTAACGAAACTGGGTAGGTGATGGATTTACGAATCCATCCATGCCAAAAGACAAACCACCTGCCGCATTGTGAGCCAGGGCATTGAGGTAATAATCGCGCATATAGTAATAGTGCGCTGCAGCAATCATGGTGATCAATCCCGAAACCAGGAGGGATGTTTTCCATTTGCCATCGACCTGACTTCTTTCAAAGAAAAAGAAGACCGATGCGGCAAACATGGCCATGAGGCCCACGAAGAACGTGAAACCAGTGACATCCCCCGGTTGGAGGGAAGCCATCAAAAAGGTGTTGTTTGGTACCATAAATGGGGGTTTAGAGGTTGATAATTTAAAAACAACCCATTTCACAAAAAGTTCACAATCAATGACTTTCAACATCCAAAGTGGCCTCTATACCGCTTAAAACGACCCTTTTGTGCATAACTAATGGTTCTTTAGATCAACCCGAACCCTCAAAAAAGCAAAAACCCCGGCTCCTGAAAGGAACCGGGGTCTTTGGGACTCGTTGGTAGGCTACTTGGCTAAGCCAAGTCAGCGACAACCAAATTAGCGCACAAAGCGGGTGCTGTGCAGCACCGACCCTTGGGCATTTTGCTCAACGACACGGAGCATGTACTGGCCCTTCGCAAGTCCATCAACGGCCACCTGCTGGGCAAATACACCTGAATTTGCTTCAAAGCCAGAGCTCAAAACAACACGGCCCATTGCATCGAGAACTTCCACATTCAAACGAGCGGAAGACTGAAGCGGCAAACGGATACCCAACTGGTGAACAACGGGGTTCGGATAAACGCTCAAAGCTGAGGCACCGATCTTCAGGGAAGGAATCCGAAGCGTCGCCCCTGCATGAGCCTGGGCCCATACATCGGTCATTTCGGTTTCGTCTCCAAGGGACCATTCGGAGGCTTTCACATCGCGGTTTGCATTGATTTGCAATTCCACAAGGGTTTGACCGGCCTCGGTCAATTGGCCCTCAACATGGTACCAACCCAAACGGAGTTGATTTCCAACAACTTGGTAATCCAATTGACCACCGTTCAGTTTGGATTGAACGCCGATTACTTCAACACCCGCAGGGATGTTGAGTACCAAAGAAACAGATCCCAACGAAAGGGCCTGCTCGGTAGCAATTTCAAGGGAACGGCTGTACATCCAACCCGCATCGGTCAGGCGAAGGCCTGTGCTCCGAGAAGCGGTGGATGGGCTGTAGGAACCGTTGATGTCTCCGAAACAAATGGCCTGCAAGTTCTGGGTCATATTCGACGAACCCACCGTCACCGATGGATTGCTGTTGGCAAAATTGCCAACGCTGAACGAGGTAATACCACCCGAAAAACGACGGTTTATCAACAAGGCATCACCGGAGGTCACGGTATTGGAACCGTTCACATCGCTCGCCTTGAGACGCAGACCTGTTTGAACCAAGGCGCCCACCACGTGACGGGTTGCCAAAAGCGCATCGGAGGCTGTTACGCCACCCCATGGCTTGCTGGTTGCTCCGGTAAGTGTATAAGTGCCTGGTGCAACACCGGAAATCGAAAAATCACCCATTGCGTCTGTGCTGTCAGAAGCAACCACCGTCGTACCGTTCATCAAATTCACCACCGAATTGGTCATGGCCGTATTGGCGGTGTTATTGTAGCTGTAACGGCCGCTGAGGGTAGCCAAAACAGGGGCTGGAGGATTGCAAGAACCAAAGGCTACTGCAGGCAAAGTCGCTGGCAAGGCAGGTACGACATAACGACGGTTGTACGAGCCAAAACCGTTGGGCTGACCACAGGTTGAATCGGCTAATAATTCGTCCTGACCCCAGCTGCTGCCGTTAATAAACTTGTAGAGCACGGTTGTACCGGTGGCCAAAGGAGTGGAATAGGTCCAAATATTGGGATCGGCTGGATCCTGGGTCATCCGAGTGGATGCAGGGTTCCAACCATTCAAGGTACCTGCAATACCAACACCCATGGAGTCAATCGTCAAACCGGTCATGTTGACACGGAAGGTGATGATGGGGTTGGAAGCTGAGCAAGAACCAAAGCCTACGAGGCTCAAGGTCGAATTCACCAAAGGCACAATCAAATAACGGTTACCGGTACCTGGGAAAACGCAAGAACCGCTCACCGATTCGTCGTTACCCCATGCATTTCCGTTGATAAACTTGTAATAAATGGTATCACCAGACATCAAACCGTTGTGGGTATACGACCAAACCGTTGGATTCTGGGGATCTTGGGTCAACGCAGAGGTTGAAGGATTCCAGCCTTGGAAGGAACCGGCGATATGTACACCGTTCGCACTGACGGTTTGACCCTGCATGCTGAGCATAAAAGTTACATTCACAGGAACCGGTGTGAATACGGAACAAGAACCGTACATGACGGCGGACAACAAATTGTTACCAGCTACGACGGTATGCGAACGGTTTCCTCCACCCTGCCCGTTAATGGCACAGGCACCAGGCACAAATTCTTCGGAACCCCAAGCATTTCCGTTAACATATTTCCATTCCACAACATCTCCCAACGGAAGATTGGTGGTGTAGGTGTAAATATTACCGTTGTGAGCAGCAGGTGTCATCGGTGTACCGGCAGGATTCCAGCCTTGGAAAGAACCAGCGATGTGAACACCGTTGGTACTGACGGTCAAACCGGTCATGTCCACTTGGAAAGTGACCGATTGCAAAGGAACCAAACCGCTTTGGCATGAGCTAAAGAAATACAAAGGCAAGGTATCATTCCCGTTACCAGAAACCGTGTAACCACGGTTACCACCAACTGCACAAGCCGAAGGAATGCTTTCATCCTGACCCCAGCTGTTACCATTAATGAACTTGAACTCCAAGTTATCACCGGGCGTCAACTTGGTTGTATAGGTCCAAATGTTTGCATTGTTAGGATCTTGAGTCATCGCGGTGCTACCAGGATTCCAACCGTTGAAATTACCGGCGATATGGAGGCCTGCACTGTTCGCAGTTAGGCCGGCCATGTTAACGCGGAATGTAACATTGGTTGCCAAATCCAAGGTGTGCAAAATGCGAGGGTGGATGTATTGCTGAATGGTGTCAATGAAAGTCAGACCTTTGACACGGGACATGCCAGGATTCCCCAAAAGACCCTGCTGATGCAAGGACTGTGCATTGTAAGAACCACCTGTCTGCGCGTTAACAGCAGCCACGACGAAGGTCAGGGTTGTAGAATCCCACCAAGTGTACGGATCGGTTTCGTTAAAGAACGTTGTGATGGAACCACCAGGACCTAAGGGCAGGTTACGAACCGGACGGATGATGGGCCAAAGGCCTTCACCGGAACCCGTGTTAATCTGATCGTTGGGAGCGGGGTAGATATAAGGAATCGTTTGGTTGTAATTGCCACGAGCTACGTTGGAAACCGGGTCACGGAATTTGTTAACATCGGCAAAAGGAGCATTGTTACCGTAGGCATTGACAAGGCCTTGGTAAATACCGGCACCTTGGACTTCAACCACATTTTCGTTGGTGGTTGGAACAACCACAATACCCTGACGATAAGGCGCAAAGGGATCGCGAACGGAATGGAAGGAAACCATGGGGACTTCACCGCCATCCAACCAAGAAGTGTCTGCCATTGCACCGCCCACATTGATGGCCATGCTAACCGCAGAGGAATAGCCCGGCCAGTTGTTTTGGTTGAGCAGACCGCCAAAACCATCGAGGTTACCCACGATGTTGGAGTCGATCACCGATTGACCGTTGGGCAATTGGAACTTAGGCAGACTCACTTCGGACCACTGATTCATGGTGGGGTAGGCCAACGCCACATAACCACCGGAACCCACGCCAAACAACGTGATTTTGCTTTGATCAATTTTGTAGGGATTGCCATCAATGGCCACCGTTTTGCGCATGAAGCGGACGGATGTTTTGATATCGTTGATCGCCCGATAAACCGCATTCAACAATTGAGCAGTGCGCTCAAGCTGGGTAGCGGCCAATGGGTTCCAACCTACACGGTATTTGGGGGCAATGACCACATAACCCCGCTTGGCCCACTGCCTGCACATATTGACTGCTGATGAGTCGTCAATACTGCCTGTGATGCCACCGTTGATGACCGGGGGCAAAAAGTTCCCGGTGTGGATGTAAACCATGACCGGACGTGCCTGGTTCGCGTCAACCGACTGCGTTGGTTGGTAAACCCGCATGGTCAGGTTGGCTACAGGATAGGTCGTGGTGGGCGGGAAAAAGTGATTGTTGGCGCCGTAAACCACGTTGTTGGTCACGGTAATCTGGGAATCCGTGAAGACCTCGGAAAGGTAACGGTTGCCCTGAGCCATGACCCATTGCCCCATACCTATCAAAAGGAATAGAGCCAAAAGAAGGGTTTTTCTCATACTGAAATTTTTAGTTTGTTCAAATCTAACGAATTCTCTTCAAAGGCCCAAGAGATTGTTCATGATTTTTTAACGGGTCCATCCCCGGAGGAACGCCGGCGCACCGAAACTTGGGCTTGGGGCTTGCGCAGGGAGCGATGGACCACCGGAGGCCCGTCCAGACCCAACCTGCTGGCCATTTCCTTCCAAGGACCGGCATAATCATCGGGCGACCTGTTCTCCCTGACCACCGATGGATTGGCTTGGAAACGATCGCTGAAGCGGGTTGAGAAGTACGAAAGGCTTTTGAAGCCGGTCAAAGCCGAAACCTCCGAAACATTGCCACGGCGGGTTGCCAACAGATGAAAGGCGGCGTTGAGTCGATGCTCCGACAGGAATTGTTTGGGACTCATCCCCAGAAGCCGATCCAATCGCCGATCCAATTGGGAGCAACTCAGGGAGAGGGCATCCGCCATATCGGCCACCTGCAAGTCCACCCTGTGCATGTTTTGGCGGGTGTATTCATGCAACAACCCCAAAAATCGCTCGTCTTCGGAGGTTAATGGGGCTTTTTTGTCATCGTAGAGGTATTTCTGATAGGCATACCTGCACACCATGTGCATATGATTCACCAAACGTAGGCAGCCCAACTGGAACAAGGATTTTGAAGATTCGGTCGGCAGAATGAGATCCACACCGGCCTCCAAGGCCTTTTCCCAAAGGAGCGGATCCGGTGGATCCGCCAAACAAAGGATGGGCAAATGGGACAAGCGGCTGTGACCACGTATATAGCGTACAATGCCCCAAGGATCCGGGTGCATTGCACGGATAACGAGTACCAAAAGGTGCGGGTTCATGCGATGCGCTTTGGACATGACCGCTTCATTGTTGGAAAATTCTTGGACCTTATAGAAGGTCGCAAGTTGGGATTTGAGGCGTTGGCGACCCCCTACCAGGGGATCGACCAACAAGGCAAGATTTTTGGTTGACATAGAATTATACGTGGGTTTTTAGGATCACCCCACAAAATTCCAATCTCAAATCGGGCCGTTCGACTTTTTGGACCTAGACAAATCCTACGACAAAAAACCATACAATGGTCAAAAATCGGGGAGTGTTTACATCAAAGACCGGTAATAAACAAGAGTCTAACCCCTACAAATCCCCATACAACCCTAGACAAATGACCTAATAGGTAAAAAATCGCTGGCCGGCAAACCAAATTTCCTCTGCAGCGACCGAACCCATCCCCCCTACCACCATCGCGGGGTTCCAGGAGGGGGGTAAAACCAAAAAATGAGCATCCAAACCCGCCTGCAGACGACCGCAATGGGCCTCAAGGCCCATCGCGTAGGCCGCTTGGGATGTCATGGCCTCCAATCCCTGGAGGGGGCTGAGCCCACAGCGCAAGACCCCTAAACACCAATTCAACCAAGGATTTCCCGAAGGGGCCGAACCAGGGTTGAGGTCCGAACCCAGGGCGACCCTTTGCCCTCTGGCCAGCATCGCACCCAAAGGAGCATAGGGCAAGTCCAAATAGAGAGAACACAAAGGCAATCCCACAGCCACCGGTGCCCGGGGTCCCAAAAAGGCCCAATCCTGGTCACCCATCGTTTCGAGGTGATCCATGCTGGCCAAACCCATGCGACAGGCCATTTCAACCCCTCCTATGGAGTGAAATTGATTGACATGAGCCTTCGTAGGCAGCCCTAGACGATCGGCAGCCAAGGCCAAGGCCTCCAAATCATCCACCCCAAAATAGCCTTGCTCGCAGAAAATATCCACCGCATCTACCAAGCCCTGATCGTAAAGCCTGGGGAGCCAATCCTGGACCACGGTTTGGACGTATTCGTTTTTTTGGTGTCGGTATTCAGGCGGAAGGGCGTGCAGCCCCAAAAAAGTAGTCACCACCCTTACCCCGTTGCGCTGGGCTAATTGCCGAGCAACTCGAAGGCATTTGGCCTCTGCTTCCAGGGACAAACCATAACCGCTTTTGATTTCAAGGCAGGCGACGCCTTGTTTCATTAAGCGAAGCAAACGGCCTTCGCTCTGTTCTAACAAGGCCTCCTCGGGCAGGGATCGAACCTTGGATACGGTGGATAGGATCCCCCCCCCTGCCTCGGCAATCTGCGCGTAGGTTGCGCCGCCCAAGCGGGCGACCAATTCAGAAGAACGATCGCCGGCCCAAACCAGGTGCGTATGCGGATCACAAAACGAAGGCATCACCGACCGCCCGTTCAGGTCGGTTCGCTGGACTTGATGATCGACCATGGCCTGCCGCCAATCGGCCCAGCGGGCGTCGAGTTCAGGAACCGCCGAAAGAAGAACTGGTTGAGTACCCTCGACCCAAGTACCAACGCCTTTAATTTGACCCTCCCCTACCAAAAGCCAAGCATCCGAGAGGGGTTGATCCAACGGATGTTCAGGTAAACCATGCCCCCAGAGGGAACCGATCGATGTGATCCAATGCCAGGATTGATTTGGTTGCATGTTGAAGGGGATTGCAGGGGAAAATTAAGCCCAATTACAATTTAGACCACAATATTTCGATTTCTAAAGGCTGTTCACCGGCTCGTCCAAGCCTCCTATTTTAATTTTGTTTGTGAAATTTTTGAAAATGAAAACGGAACCCAACTTTCGCACTGCAACCAAAAGGATTCTATTTCCGACCCTGCTTCTGAGTCTCTGCGCATTGATGGCCTGGTCCGGGGCTCGCTATGCCTTATGGCAGTCCGAGCGAAACACCTTTTCGGCCAATTGGCCTCTCCCTATCGACCAATCCGCCAGGTTGACGACGGCCTCTATCGCCGGTTTACCGGATTTCGTCGATGCATGCGAGCAAAGCACCCCGGCCGTGGTCTATATCAAAACCACCTCCACCCAGAACATGCGTAGTTTTAACGACTGGTTTTTTGGAGACTTCTTCCAGCAAAACCCCCAAACGGTTCTCAACTCGGGATCAGGGGTCCTCATCTCAGCGGACGGTTACCTCGTTACCAACCACCATGTGGTCCACCAAGCCCAAAAAATCGAGGTGGTCCTGGCGAATAAACAAACGTATACCGCCGAGTTGGTGGGGCAAGACCCGGGTTCGGACCTCGCCCTGCTCAAAATACAGGGAAACGCTCTCCCATTTTTGGCCTTTGCGAATTCAACAGATCTACGAGTCGGTGAATGGGTTCTGGCAGTTGGGAATCCATTTAATTTGACCTCCACTGTGACCGCCGGTATCGTTTCTGCCAAGGGACGCAACTTGAACCTTTTGAACAATATGTTCCCGATTGAAGCTTTTATCCAAACCGATGCAGCCATCAATCCCGGAAATTCAGGGGGTGCACTGATCAATACCACCGGTCAGCTGGTAGGAATCAACACCGCTATTTTGTCCAAGACCGGATCCTACAACGGCTATGGCTTTGCCATTCCTTCAAATATTGTTCGCAAAGTAGTTGCGGACTTAAGAGAATTCGGCAAAGTACAGCGGGCCTTTATGGGAATTGATGTGGTGGACCTTGATGAAAACTTGAGAAAAGAAGCCGAATTAGAGCATATGAACGGAGTTTTTGTGACATCGGTAAGCCCCATTGGTGGAGCCCACGATGCAGGACTCCAAGCCGGTGATGTGTTGATTGGTCTCGATAAAGTCCCCTTGCGATCCAAAGCCGATTTTGATGAACAATTGAGTTACCACCGTCCCGGGGAATCGGTTGAAATCACCTTGGAAAGGAAAGGAAAAACCCTTACCAAAAAAATCCGCCTTACCAACCTCAACGGGGATACCGAAATCCAAAAAAATTCCAGCGTTCGTTCATCCGACCTGGGTTGCGAATTGGAGACCTTGACACAATACGAATTGGACCGTCTCAAGACCAAACACGGGGTACGTATTGCCTCCATTCAGGCCGGAACCCTTAGCCGTATGGGACTACGCGAAGGATTTGTAATCACACATATTAACAAAGCTCCAATGAAGACCCCGTTGGAGGTGATTGATGCGTTGTCCCAAGTCCGAGGCCAAACCGTGATCGAGGGTTTTGACCAAAACGGTGGACGTGCCGTCTATTCGTTTTATGGTTTTTGATCCGAACCACCGCCGGGCTTGGCAATGGATTCCCGCATGTCGGTATCTGCTTTGATGTTCTGCATCCGATAATAGTCCATCACCCCCAATTGCCCGTTCCGGAACGCATCGGCGATGGCCAAAGGTATTTGGGCTTCGGATTCGATGACTTTGGCGCGGGCTTCTTGGGTCTTGGCCTTGAACTCTTGTTCAAGCGCAACGGCCATGGCCCGCTTTTCTTCGGCACGGGCCTGGGCGATTTTCTTATCCGCCTCGGCTTGATCGGTCTGCAAACCAGCACCGATGTTTTTGCCCACATCCACATCGGCAATGTCAATGGACAAAATTTCAAAGGCGGTACCAGCATCCAGTCCTTTGTTCAGCACCACTTTGGAAATTTGATCTGGGTTCTCCAGAACTTCTTTGTGATTGGCCGCGGAACCAATGGAGGAAACAACCCCTTCCCCAACACGGGCGAGGACCGTTTCTTCGCCAGCGCCCCCTACCAATTGCTTGATACTAGCCCGAACGGTCACCCTTGCCCGGGCGATAAGTTGAATCCCGTCTTTGGCAACCGCTGTCACGGGGGGGGTATCAATGACTTTGGGGTTGACCGACATTTGGACTGCCTCAAAAACATCCCTACCAGCCAAGTCAATGGCGGTGGCTGCTTTAAAGTCCAAAGGGATATTGGCTTTTTCGGCCGAAATAAGAGCTCTGATAACATTGTTCACGTGACCTCCCGCCAAGTAATGTGTTTCGATTTCGTTGGCCGTCACATGAAGTCCCGCCTTGGTGGAAGTGATCATGGCGTTGACCACAATGGCGGGTGGAACCTTACGTATACGCATAAGGACCAAATCCATAATCCCGATTTTAACCCCGGAAAAAACAGCTGTAATCCACAGGTTGACCGGAACAAAATACAGAAGAGTAAAAAAAGCCAGGGCCAAACCGCCAGCCAAAAACAACAAAAAAATTAGGTCACTCATACCGAAAATTTAAGAAAATAACAATAAATAAACCGCGACAATTTCCATTACATACGTTCGGGGGCGGCGATTCCTAGCAACCCCAAGGATTCTTTGAGCAGGGCACAAGCTTGCCGGCACAACGACAGTCGAAAGTTCCTGGCTTCCGGGTCAGGTTCCTGCAAAACAGGGCATTCGTGGTAGAACCGATTGAAGGCCGTCGCCAATCCATAGGCAAAGTCCGCCACATGGGACGGATTGTTCTCCTTGGCGGCTGCCTCAACGGTTGGTTTCCATTGAGAAAATTGACGCAAAAGGAGACGCTCGGTGGCGTGCCAGTTTTCATAGACCGTGGTCAACGGGTTGGTCCCCTCCTGGGCATTCTCCGAACTTGCCTTGGCCAAAACGGAGGACAAACGGGCATGGGCGTATTGAACAAAGGGACCGGTATGGCCCTGCAGATCCAAGGCTTCTACCGGATTGTAAACCATCCGCTTGGTCGGATCCACCTTGAGCAAATAGAATTTGAGGGCGGCCAAGCCAATTTCCAAGGCCAAGGTCGATTTCTGGTCGTCGGAAAGGTGGGTCAATTTATCGGATTCGGACAATTTGGTTGCGGCCAGGGTCTGAACCTCGTCCATCAAATCATCCGCATCGACCACCGTTCCCTCCCGGGATTTCATCCTTCCCTGCGGTAGGTCCACCATGCCGTACGAAAGGTGATAACAACGGGCCGCCCAAGGAAAACCCAGCTTATCCAAGATCGCAAACAAGACTTTGAAATGATAATCCTGTTCGTTGGCCACGGTATAAATCATCCGATCAAAACCCCAATCGTGTTGGCGTTGTTCGGCGGTTCCCAAATCTTGGGTGATGTAGACGGAGGTTCCGTCGCTTCGCAACAAAATTTTGGAATCCAATCCCCGGTCTTGCAAATCCACCCAAACAGCTCCGGATTCATCTCTTCTGAACAGGCCTTGTTGCAAACCCCTTTCTACTAGACTTTTGCCAAGCAAGTAGGTTTCGGATTCGAAATAATTCCGGTCAAAGCCAATACCCAACCGTTGGTAGGTGACCTCAAAGCCTTCGTAAACCCAGGCATTCATTTTCTTCCAGAGTTCAACGACCTCGGTATCACCCTGCTCCCAACGCTGAAGCATTTGCCGGGCCTCTACCAAGATAGCAGCTTCGTTCTCGGCTTCTTCTCGGCTGCGGCCTTGGCTCACAAGCTCCTGAATCTGGGCCTGGTAGGCCCGCTCGAATTCCACATAAAAATGCCCTACCCAGTGATCTCCTTTGACACCGGCCGAGCGCGGATCCTGGCCTTGACCGAATTTCTGCCAAGCCAACATGCTTTTGCAGATATGGATTCCTCGGTCGTTAATCACTTGTACACGAATCACTCGGTGGCCCAAGGAGGACAGAATACGATATATCGAATCCCCCAACAAATTGTTACGAACATGCCCCAAATGAAGGGGCTTGTTGGTATTGGGGGAACTGTATTCCAAAACAATGGTCTCGGGATGGAATTCGACATCCCCACCCTGGTGGTTCAGCGAATAACCCTGGGACCAACGCCAGCGCCAATACGCCTGGCTCAACGAGAGATTGAGAAAACCCCCGACCGCATGGGCCTGGCTGAGGAGGGGCGATCCGTCCTCCATCCGAAGGGTGGGCCAAAATTGATTCAATCGTTCCGCCAAAACCGCAGGGGACAACCCGGCTTGTTTAGCGGGACCGAAAAGGACCAAGGTGATTTCACCTTCAAATTCGGGACGCGTTTCTTGCCAAACCGGACGAGGCTGCGCGTTTGCCCATTCCGCCTGTTCGGCAAACCAGGCCAACAGCGGTTCCTCCAACCGCTGGATCAGAAGAGAATTCCATTCCATCATGGCCGCAAATTAAACATCTTCCTCCCTGCCGGAGGGAACTTGCTGATCAATCGCATTGGCCACCTTGACCAAAATCTCAAAAGCCATTTCGGCCATCAGGTTTTCCTTGTCCAGGGTTGGATTGATTTCCACCATTTCAAAGCAACAAACCTTGGGGTTGCGAACCAGGTTTTGAAGGAGCTTGCCTGCTTCGCGTTCGTTGATACCCCCAGCGACCGGCGTTCCCGTTCCCTGGCTCAGCTTGGAGTCCAGGCTATCGACATCAAACGAAATATAAATGACATCGCAGGCCGCCAACGCGTTCAAGGCGTCCAACGCGACACGCTCCACACCCTTGCGGCGTAATTCGGCCACGGTAAAGACCTTGACCTTGTTTTCACGGATCAAGGAGGCTTCTTCGGTCTCCAAATCCCTCAAAGCAATGTAAACCAAGTCCTGGTAACGCAGCATGGGCGCAGACCCGGCCATTTGTTGCAAGGCATGCCAGCGTTTGACCGTGGCCGGCTCGGGCTCCCGCACCGCGCTCGCTCGGTTGTCTTCGCCCAATGCCAGAGCCAAGGGCATCCCGTGCAAATTGCCCGATGGCGTGGTCCACGGGGAATGAAGGTCGGCATGGGCATCGATCCAGATCACGCCGAGCCGCTGCCCTGGCCGCGCCTTGCGGATCCCCGCCAAGGTGCCGGCCGAAGTGCTGTGATCCCCCGCCAATACCAAGGGATAGGCCCCTTCCTCCATGCACCCTTGCACCGCATCCCTCACATTCTCCATCACCTCCCCCACCCCCTTGAGGTACCTGGCAAAGGGAGACCCTTCGGGGCCGTAGAGTAAATCGTTGCGGTGAGGCACCTCGGTCCTCGGCATTTTGTGAAAAAACCGGCTTGCAAAATCGTGGGCGGCTATTTTGACCGCATCCACGCCCAGGCTGGCCCCCCGGGTCCCTGCTCCCAGTTCCGATTTCACTTCAATGAGGTGCAAGCGGGATTGCATCCGTTGGGCAGGGGTTGGGATAAGGTTGAGGTTAAATCGGAATGAAGGGGGTGTAGGGGGGTCAGAAATCTTTAAATTTGCGCCCCTTCATCCCCAAAACGCCTCCACTTGCAAAGCTACGCAGAATTTTTGGACCTCAGTGTGGGTTTCCCCCAAGACGGTTGGAAATTGCTGGACGACGAATTGTACTTCCGCGATATCAACCTCATGGAACTGGCCGAAACCTTCGGCACCCCCTTGCGATTCACCTACCTCCCCGTGATTTCTCAAAAAATCCAGGAGGCCAAACGGCTCTTTGGTCAGGCCATGAAGGAACACCAGTACAAGGGAACCTACACGTATTGCTACTGCACCAAATCCTCGCATTTTCGACACATCCTCGAAGAGGCTCTGGCCAACGATATCCACCTGGAGACCTCCTCGGCCTTTGATATACCTATTATTGAAGCGTTGGAGCGCAAAGGATTGATCCAAAAGGATATCATGATCGTTTGCAACGGTTTCAAAAAGGAACTCTACAAGGAAAACATCGTGGATCTATTGCACGATGGTTTTCGGAATATCATCCCCGTCCTCGACAACAAAGAAGAATTCAATTACTACGACAACGAGGTTGAATCCGAAATGCAGTTGGGAATCCGTTTATCGGCCGAAGAAAAGCCCGATTTCCCCTTTTACACCAGCCGGCTGGGCATACGGGCCGATGAGATTGTGGATTTTTACCAGCACAAAATCAAAGAGGACGGCCGGTTCAAGCTCAAGCTTTTGCATTTTTTTGTTTCCTCCGGATTCAACGACACCCCTCACTTCTGGAACGAACTCGAAAAACTGGTCCTGACCTACGCCAAATTGCGCAAGGTCTGTCCGGACCTGCACATGCTGGACATTGGCGGCGGTTTGCCCTTCAAGAATTCCTTGGAATTCAATTACGACTACACCTACATGGTGGGCGAAATTGTAGGGCGGATCAAAACCATTTGCCAAGAAAACGGGGTGCCCGAGCCGGATTTGGTGACCGAATTTGGCTCTTATACCGTCGCCGAGGCCACGGGGATCATTTTCAAGGTTTTGGGGCGCAAACAGCAGAACGATCGCGAAAAATGGCTTATGGTGGACGGCAGCCTGATCACCATGCTACCCGATGTTTGGGCGATGAACCAGAATTTTATCATGCTTCCCCTCAACAATTGGGATGCCGAATACGAAAAAGTCAATATTGGCGGGATTACCTGCGATAGCTTGGATTACTACAAAACGGAGCCCAACAACGCCTCCACCTGGATGCCCAAAACCCGCAAAGCCCAATACCTGGCCTTTTTTCATACCGGGGCTTACCAAGAAACCCTGAGCGGCACCGGCGGCATCCACCACTGCCTCATACCCACCCCCCGGCATGTTTTGATTCGCAAAACCAAGGACAACCAAGTGGATTATCGCTTGTTTCAGGAAGAACAAAGCAGCAAACAAGTCCTCAAGATTTTAGGATATTAAGGCAATTGGCCTATCTTTGACCTCCTTTTGGAATCACCCCACCAACGGAAACCCTTTCCCCTCACACCGAAACCACCCACCATGGCCGTCAGTACCCTGAAGCGCAAAGCTGCCAAGAACCGCATCAAATCCGCCCAGAGAAACCAAAAACTCAAAGGCACCACCTTGGGATCCTACGCCAACCCCAACCGGGTGGCCCGCGTTTCGATCTCCGATACCTTGGCTCAGCAAAGCCAAAGCGAGAACGCAGAGGCCTAAGCCTCGCCTCGATCAGCGTTCTATTTGGACTTCGGGCTCTTTGGAACGTCCGGTCTCTTTGGACTTCGGGTCCGTCCTTGGGTCCTCTTAGACCTGCAGTACCCCCATATTGAACCTCTCGGTGATGGGCGCGTGATTCGCTGCATCCAATCCCAAGGATATAGCCTCCCGGGTTTTGACCGGGTCGATCAACCCATCCACCCACAGGCGGGATGCCGCGTAAATCGGCTTGGTTTGCTCGGTATAGCGGGCTTTGATTTCCGTTAATCGTTCCTTTTCGGCCTCCGGGTCTTCGGCCAAACCCTGGGCACTGCGCGAACTGTTTTGGATTTGCAACAAGACTTTGGAAGCCTGCTCCCCTCCCATAACGGCGATTTCGGCACTGGGCCAGGCCAAAATCAGGCGAGGATCGTAGGCTTTACCACACATGGCGTAATTACCTGCGCCATAACTGTGACCGGTGATGATGGTGAATTTGGGAACCACCGAATTGGCCACGGCATTGACCATCTTGGCTCCGTCTTTGATAATACCACCGTGCTCTGAGCGGGAACCGACCATAAAGCCGGTGACGTCCTGCAAAAAAATCAAGGGAATCCCGCGCTGATTGCAATTGGCGATGAAGCGAGTGGCTTTGTCAGCGGAATCCGAATAAATCACCCCGCCGAACTGCATTTCTCCCTGGGCGTTTTTGACCACCTTTCGCTGATTGGCCACCACACCGACCGCCCATCCATCCAATCGGGCGTAACAACAAACAATGCTCTGGCCGTAGGTCTCCTTGTAAGGAACCATACTTCCCTCGTCCAAAAGACATTCAAGCAGACCCATCACATCGTAGGGACGGCTGTTCCCGGCGGGGAATCGATCGTAAAGGGCATCCGGAGGACTTGCGGGGGCCAACGGGGCCACCCGATCAAACCCGGCCAGGGTTGGTGCCGCCAATTGACCAACGAGCTGACGAATCCGTTCCAGACAGGCCGCATCGTTAGGCATTTTGTGATCTGTAACACCGCTTATATCGCAATGCGTATCCGCTCCCCCCAGCCGTTCGTTGTCCACTTCCTCCCCGATAGCGGCTTTGACCAGGTAGGAACCCGCCAAAAAGATGCTACCGTTGCCCTCAACAATGAGGGCTTCGTCGGACATGATGGGCAGGTAGGCACCGCCCGCAACACAAGAGCCCATGACGGCCGCGATTTGGACAATCCCCATGGAGGACATGCGGGCATTGTTACGGAAAACCCGACCAAAATGCTCTTTGTCCGCAAAGATCTCGTTCTGCATCGGCAAGTAGATTCCGGCACTGTCCACCAGATAAACAATAGGCAGGCGGTTTTCCATCGCAATTTCCTGGGCTCGCAGGTTTTTTTTGCCGGTGATGGGGAACCAGGCCCCCGCTTTGACGGTCGGGTCGTTGGCCACCACCACGCAAAGTCGGTTTTGGATTCGTCCCAAGACCACCACCACACCGCCGGCAGGGCAGCCCCCTTCCTCTTCGAATTGACCCCAGCCGGCCAAGGCTCCGATCTCTAGGCGAGGGCTTCCGGCATCCAACAAGGCATCCACCCTTTCACGTGCGCTCATTTTGCCTTTGGCATGCAGCTTGGCCAGGGCCTTGGGGCCTCCACCGGCAGCCGCTACCTCTTCCATGCGACGGAGGTTGTGAAGTAAATCCTCAAAATAGGTGCGGTTCTCGGCGTTCATAAAACAGGGGGAAAAGGGAAAACGAAGCGATGACTCAAACGATCACCTCCAAATTTAGGCAAGACCGCCCGCATCCCCTATCTTTGTGGCGAGGGTAAGTCTTGTACGACCAGCTCCTGCTTAATCCCCCAGGGTAGGAATGCAGCAAGGGTAGGTGGTTGTAGCGGTGCGATGCAAGTAGCTTACCCTTTTTTTTATTTTTACTTATGGAGTTTTTTGTCGATACAGCCAACCTTGATCAAATCCGCAAAGCCATGGACCTCGGCGTCCTGGATGGCGTGACGACCAACCCTAGCCTGATGGCCAAAGAAGGTATCCGGGGCAACGACGCGGTGATGGAACATTACCTCAACATCGCCAAGATGGTGGGGCAAAACGTCAGCGCAGAAGTCATTGCCACCGATTACGAGGGCATGATTCGGGAGGGACAGGTCTTGGCGGCCTTGCACCCCGCCATTGTCGTCAAAGTCCCGATGACCCGGGATGGAATCCGGGCGATTCATACCTTCCACTCCGAAGGCATCCGCACCAATTGCACCTTGGTTTTCAGTGCAGGGCAGGCCCTGTTGGCGGCCAAGGCCGGAGCCACCTACCTTTCCCCCTTCATTGGTCGTTTGGACGATCTCAATATGGATGGCTTGGAATTAATCGCCCAAATTGTTCAGATTTATCGCACCCAGGGCTTCACGACCAAAATCCTTGCAGCCTCCATACGCAGCAGCCTGCACATTGTCCGTTGTGCTGAGGTCGGTGCCGATGTGGTCACATGCCCCCTATCAGCGATGGAAGGCCTGTTTTACCACCCCTTGACCGACAAAGGCTTGGCCCAATTTCTGGAAGACCACGCCCGTAACAACGCCTAAACGATTCCCTCGTCCGCAAGGACT
>Ga0209990_10001211_pt1 | contig 22427 bp, 26 predicted proteins | sample NOAtaG_6_FD_187304 | JGI IMG/M metagenome (GOLD analysis project Ga0209990, IMG submission 187304) | Freshwater lake microbial communities from Lake Erie, under a cyanobacterial bloom - NOAA_Erie_Diel5S_2200h metaG (SPAdes) (version 2) | ecosystem: Environmental > Aquatic > Freshwater > Lake ...
CGAGTTGCTCGCCGCCATCGGCCGGCACGGCGCGACCCTGGCTGCTACGGCACTGGGTGCGCAACGGCGCGAGCGCGTGGCCGCCTTCCGCCTGGCCAAGACGGCCGAGACGCTGCTCGTCGAACGCTTCAGGCGGGCCGCGCGGGCGCTGGCACTGCCCCTTTCCCAGCAACTGAGCCGGCGCGACACCGATCCGTATTCGGCGGCGCGCTCGCTCATCGATCAGACGATCGCCAAGGAGTTGTCGCCATGAACGGTCTGGATCCAAAGACCATCGACCGCCTCGAGCACCAGACGCGCGACTGGGAGGCCAACGAGGTTGCAGCGTTTCTCAAGAAGCAGTCCGAACGCAAGGAACAGTTCTTCACGATCGGCGACTTCCCGGTCAAGCGCGTCTACACCGCGGCCGACCTGAAGACCACGCCACTGGAGGATATCGGCCTGCCCGGCCAGTACCCGTTCACCCGCGGCCCGTATCCGACGATGTATCGCAGCCGCACCTGGACGATGCGGCAGATCGCCGGATTCGGCACCGGCGAGGACACCAATCAGCGCTTCAAGTACCTCATCGCGCAGGGCCAGACCGGAATCTCCACCGACTTCGACATGCCCACGCTGATGGGCTATGACTCGGACCACCCGATGAGCGACGGCGAGGTCGGGCGCGAGGGCGTGGCGATCGACACGCTGGCCGACATGCAGGCGCTGCTGGCGGACATCGACCTGGAACAGATCTCGGTGTCGCTGACGATCAACCCGACCGCCTGGATCCTGCTGGCAATGTACGTGGCGCTGGCCGAGCAGCGCGGCTACGACCTGAACAAGCTGTCGGGCACGGTGCAGGCCGACATCCTCAAGGAGTACATGGCGCAGAAGGAGTACATCTACCCGATCGCGCCGAGCGTGCGCATCTGCCGCGACATCATCACCTACTGCGCTCGCCACATGAAGCGCTACAACCCGATCAACATCTCCGGCTACCACATCAGCGAGGCGGGCGCCTCGCCGGTCCAGGAGGCCGCCTTCACGCTCGCCAATCTCGTCGTCTACGTCGAGGAAGTGCTGAAGACGGGCATGCCGGTCGATGAGTTTGCGCCGCGGCTGGCCTTCTTCTTCGTGAGCCAGGCCGACTTCTTCGAGGAGGTGGCCAAGTTCCGCGCGCTGCGTCGCTGCTACGCCAAGATCATGAAGGAGCGGTTCGGCGCCCGCAACCCGGACAGCATGCGGCTGCGCTTCCACTGCCAGACGGCAGCCGCCACGCTGACCAAGCCGCAGTACAAGGTCAACATCGTGCGCACCGCGCTGCAGGCTCTGAGCGCCGTCCTCGGCGGCGCGCAGTCGCTGCACACCAACGGCTACGACGAGGCCTTCGCGATCCCGACCGAGGAGGCGATGAAAATGGCGCTGCGCACGCAGCAGATCATCGCGGAGGAGACCAACGTCGCCAGCGTGATCGACCCGCTGGGCGGCAGCTACTACGTCGAGGCGCTGACCACCGAGTACGAGAAGAAGATCTTCGAGATCCTGGGCGAGATCGAGCGGCGCGGCGGCACCATCAAGCTGATCGAGCAGGGCTGGTTCCAGAAGCAGATCGCCGACTTTGCCTACGAGACGGCGCTGCGCAAGCAGTCGGGGGAAAAGCCTGTCATCGGCGTCAACCGCTTCGTCGAGAAGGAAGGACGGGCCGACATCGAGATCCACCCTTACGACCAGACCACTGCCGACCGCCAGATCGCCCGCACGCAGCGCGTGCGCCGCGAGCGCGACCCGGCTCTCATCGAGCGGCTGCTCGACCAGCTCGTCGCCGTGGCGCAGAACGAGAACGACAACATCATGCCGATCACGATCGAGCTCGTGAAGCACGGCGCGACCATGGGCGACATCGTCGAGAAGCTCAGGGGCATTTGGGGGACGTATCGGGAGACGCCGGTGTTCTAAGCCAACGCGGCCGGCTCGATCCCGGCCGCCTTGCGAACAGCCCGCCGCCGCAGCGGCCGGCGCACCAAGGACTGCGCATGCCCTCTGCCCCTCCGCCTCTGACCCGCGACACGGTTGCAGGAGTCATTGCGCGCTGCCTGAAGGCGCGCGGCATCGACACGGTCTTTGCGCTGTGCGGCGGTCACATCATGCCGATCTGGATGCGGCTCGATGCCGAAGGCATCCGCATCGTCGACGTGCGCGACGAGCGCGCGGCGGTTTACATGGCGCACGCGCATGGCCACATGGCGGGCGGTCTCGGCGTGGCGCTGGTCACGGCCGGGCCCGGCGTCACCAACGCGATGACCGGCATTGCCAACGCGCATGTCGCCCGGGCGCCGGTGCTGGTGCTGTCCGGTGTGCCGCCGCAGCCGCAGGAGAACCGCGGCGCGCTGCAGGACATCGTCCATACCGACCTGGTGCGCTCGCTGACGCGCTATGCGCGGACCGTGCGCGATCCGGCCCTGGTGCTGCAGGAGCTCGACGAGGCAATGGCGCGGGCATGCGGCCACGGCGGCGAGCCGGGACCGGTGTACCTCGACTTTCCGACCGACACGCTGCGCGCCACGGTGCCTGCGCCCTTGCAGCGCGACGAACTCTTCCTCGCCCGGCCGGCGCCACGGCCGCAGCCGGAGCCGGCCGCCGTGGCCTGCGCGGCGGAACTGCTGTGGGGAGCGCGCCGGCCGCTGGTGATCAGCGGTCGCGGCGCGCGCGGCGCCGGGCGCGAGCTCGTCGCGCTGCTCGATGCCCTCGGCGCGCCCTACCTGGACACCGGAGAAAGCAAGGGCCTGGTGCCCGACCGACATCCATCCGTGGTGGCGGCGATGCGGGGCAGCGTGATGAGCGAGGCCGACGTCGTGCTCACCGTCGGCCGCCGCCTCGACTTCCAGCTCGGCTATGGCTCGCCGGCCATCTTCGGCAACGCCCAGTTCGTGCGCATCAGCGACACCCCGAGCGAACTGCGCGACAACCGCCGCGGTGCTGCTGAGGTGCTGGCACCGGTCGATCTGACGCTGACCGCACTGCTGGCAGCGGCGCGCGGGCGCACGCCGGCCATCGACCGGGCCTGGGCGCACGCCCTGCGCGAACGCCATGAAGAGCGCGCCGCCCGGCTGCAGGCCGCCATGCGCAGCGCACCGGCGGACGCGCAGGGCCTGATGCATCCCAACACGCTGTTGGCCGCCGTGCAGGACGCCATCGGCACCGATGCCGTGGTCGTGGCCGACGGCGGCGACTTCCTGGCGTTTGCCCGCGTCGGCCTGCAGTGCGGCGCGTACCTGGACCCGGGCTCGCTCGGCTGCATTGGGATCGGCACGGCCTTCGGCATCGGCGCCCAGTTGGCCACGCCCGGCCGCACGGTGGCCGTGCTGACGGGCGACGGCGCCTTCGGCTTCAATGCGATGGAGATCGACACCGCCGCCCGCCACCGCGTGCCGATCCTGATCGTGGTGGCCAACAACGGCGCCTGGCAGATCGAGGTGCATGACCAGACCCTGAACCACGGCAAGGTCGTCGGCACCCGCCTGCAGGACGCCGATCATGCGGCCATGGCGCGTGCCTTCGGCCTGCATGGCGAGCGCGTTGAGCGCGCCGTCGACCTGCCGGCCGCGCTTGCCCGGGCGATGGCACGCCTGCCGGCTCTGGTGGACGTCAAGGTCTCGCCAGCGGCGATGTCGTCCGACGCCAAGACCGGGCTCGCCTGGGTTCCCGACCTGCAGCCCCTGGCGGCATGGGACGAGGCGGAGCGGGCCTGGCGGTCATCGGCCGGTTGAACGAAGCAGCGGGCAGCAGCCGCCCCCGGCGCGACGGACCGAAGCAGGTGCCGGTCGTTGTCCCCGCGCGGCAGCGGCGGCGGGCCGGCGCGCCCGGCTGCCGGGCGCTTTGTCCCCCGCTGAGATGGGGGCCGATGGCCGGCCCGCGCCGGCTGTTAACCTCCCCGCAACTCGTCCGGCCCGCCGCGGCCTGTCCCCGGCTCAGGCGTAATCCATGAATCGAACCGACCTCAACATCCTGTCCTACGACGACGCCACGCCGGTGCTGGCGCACGCACCACGCCACGCTGCGCCCGGCCATGCCCTCATCGGGCGCATCACCTGCGGGGTGGACCTGTGGCTGGGCGCCGGTGCCACCATCCGCGCCGACGGTCACTTCGTGCGCATCGGCAACGACCTGCAGATGGGGCGCGGCGCGACTATCCACATTGCGCACGACGTGTATCCCACGCTGGTCGGCGACCACGTGACCGTGGGCGCCAACGCGGTCGTGCATGCCTGCGACATCGGCGCCGGCTGCGTGATCGAGGACGAGTGCGTGGTGCTCGACGGCTGCGAGCTGGAACCGGCGCTTCTGCTCGAAGCCGGCAGCGTGGTGTTTCCACGCACCCGGCTCGAAGCCGGCTACGTCTACGGCGGCAGGCCGGCCAAGCCCGTGCGCCGGCTAGCGCCCGGCGAGCTCGACGCCCGGCGGCGCCTGCTGCGCTCCTGCAACGAGGCCGACGACGACGGCTGGGACGAGCCGGCGCCCGCCAACCTCGCACCCGCAGCCTTCATCGCCAACACGGCGGTCGTGCGCGGCGTGCTGCACGCCGCGGCCGACTCGAGCATCTGGTACGGCTGCCGCCTCGACGCGGGCCCGCCCGGCCTGGGTGGAGCGATCGTGCTGGGCGCACGCAGCAACGTGCAGGACAACTCCGTGCTCACCGCCGCGGCCGGCCAGCGGATCGTCATCGGCGCCGACACCACCATCGGCCATAACGTCACCCTGCCCGCCTGCAGCGTGGGCGACCGCTGCCTGGTCGGCATCGGCTCCAAGCTCGGCGCCGGCACCGTGGTCCGGGACGACGTGTTCATCGCGGCCGGCGCCACCACCGAGCCCGGACAGGTACTGGACAGCGGGCACTTGTACGGCGGCCAGCCGGCGCGCCCGTTGGCCCCGCTCGACGAGCGCAAGCGCGCGCTGGTGATGGGCACCATCCCCGTCTACTGCGAGTACGCGCGCGAGCTCAAGCGCCAGCAGGCCGCGCGGGACGGCGGCCCGGCGCGATGAGCGACCGGCTGCTCAAGTTCCTGTTCCACGACGCGCCGGTGCGCGGCGAGGTGGTCCGTCTGGCCGAGGTCTGGCAGCAGGTGATCGAGCACCACGACTACCCGGCCCCGGTGCTGGCGCTGCTGGGCCAGATGACCGCCGCCGCCGCACTGCTGGCGGCCAACATCAAGTTCAACGGCGCGCTGAGCCTGCAGATCGAGGGCGACGGGCCGGTGCGGTTGCTGGTGGTGGAGTGCCAGCCCGACTTTCGCCTGCGCGCCACCGCCAAGCTGCGCGCCGACGCGCCGGTGCCGGCCGATGCCACGCTGCGCACGCTGGTCAATGCGCAGGGCCAGGGACGCTGCGCCATCACGCTCGACCCGCAGGACCGCCAGCCCGGCCAGCAGCCCTACCAGGGCATCGTCTCGCTGACCGGCGACTCGATCGCCCACGCGCTTGAAAGCTACATGCGCCAGTCCGAGCAGCTCGACACGCGCCTGTGGCTGGCCGCCGACGCGCGCGCGGCCAGCGGCGTGCTGCTGCAGAAGCTGCCCGCCGAGGGCGGCCGCGCCGCCCAGGCACGCGACACCGACGCCTGGGACCGCACCACCACGCTGGCCGGAACGCTGACGCCGCCGGAGCTGCTCGACAACGACCCCGAGCAGCTCGTGCGCAAGCTGTTCTGGCAGGAGCGCCTGGAGCACGGCGCCGCCTTTGCACCCCGCTTTGAGTGCCGGTGCTCGCGCGGCCGCATCGGCCGCATGCTGCTGTCGCTGGGACGCGGCGAGGTCGAGGACATCCTGCGCGAACAGGACCGGGTCGAGGTCACCTGCGACTTCTGCAACCAGGTGCAGTCGTTCGACGCGGTGGACGTGGGCCAGTTGTTCGCGACCGGCGACAGCCGCAACGAGGTGCCGGAGCGCAGGCACTGAGGCGGGTTGCGGGCGGTGGGTTGAGGATCGATGTCTTGCAAGCTGCAAACGAAGGAGATGCCGGCATGTTGAACCACCGTGCGTTGTGCCTTGCGCTGCTGGCGCTGCTCGTCGCCGGCTGCGCCACGCGGCCCCTGCCGGACGGCAGCCGCATCGAACGGCTGCCCGCGGCCAGCAGCGCGCCTGCGGCCGTGCTGTCGGCCGAGGAGCAGCGCCAGCTCACGGAGCTGAATGCCCGCATCCTGCGCGAGCAGCAGGCCGCACAGCTTCACGAGCAGCGCCTCCAGGCGCTGCGCCACGTGCCGTCGCCGCACGGGTACGGCGGGCCTTACCTGGACGGCGGCTGGGTCTGGACGCGGCACGGCTGGGCCTGGCGCCCGCGGTGGGGGTTTGGCCTCGGCTGGTACGGCGCCTGGCCTCACTGATCGGGCGAGCGGCCTTCCGGCACATCTTCCGGCAACGCAACGCGGCCAGCGGCCGATGCATTCAGCCGAAGCGGGTCGACCGACGATCCGACCCCAGTATCACCTGCGACCCACCGCCGGCGGAATCGACGCGTTCGACGTCCGCAGGCTCATCACGCTCTCGCAGCACCTGCCGGTCCGGATGATCGATCCCGACAGCGTGGCGGAACTCGACCGGGACCACTGGTACTTCCAGGGCCGGTCGAGGCCCACGCCGCGCAGCATCGTGGAACACCTGCGGCTCGTGCTCGCTGCCGACCTGCGCTACCCCATCATCCTCGACCAGGACGGCCGGCTCATGGACGGCATGCACCGGGTATGCAAGGCGCTGCTCGAAGGAGTCCGCGAGATTCCGGCCGTCCGCTTCATCGAGGACCCGCAGCCCGACTTCGTGAACTGCGATCCGGACCTGCTGCCCTATCATGACTGAGATGCCAATCGCGACGCGCCGGCGTCGGCCCGGCCGCAGGCGGGACGTTTCGCGCGCACGGAAAGACACATGACCGACGATCTCGCCAGCCGACATCAGCTCCACGGCCTGCAGCCTGTTCTCGTGGTCGCCGACGTAGGCGCTGCGGTCGACTACTTCGTGCGCGTGCTCGGCTTCGAGCCCGACTTTCTGTACGGTGACCCGCCCACTCATGCGCGGGTCAAGAGCGGCGACGGCTCTTATGGTCAGCCGATCTACATCCACCTGGGCGCGGCCGATGACGACGAGACAGGCCGCAGCCCCAGCGGCGAGCTGAGGATTCATGTCGGGCGCGACGTCGATGCGCTCTGTGCCGCCTATCGGGACCGCGGCGCGGCGGTGATCAATGGGCCGACGACACAGCCCTGGGGGCTGCGGGAATTCCTCATCCTCGAGCCGAATGGCCACTACCTTCGCTTTTGCGCGGAGGCCTGACCGCCAACCCGATTCGCGCATCGGGCGGGCCGCCGGCCGAGAATGTGCCCCGTATGCGCCCCGTCGTATGCGCCCCGGATGCGCCCCGGATGCGCCCCGGATGCGCCCCGGATGCGCGCTAACCGCGCGCTCGAGCAAGCAGTCCGGAACCGCGCTCCATGTCGCGCCGGAAACCGACCGCAGGCTGCTGCTCGTCGATCTCCACGTCGCCCCAGAGCACGCTCTGGCCGGCCGCTACGTCCCTGACCAGCCGTACCTTGTGCGCAAGGCCGAGCGGCAGTGCGCCTTCCTGCAGCGACTGGGCTGCCGGCAGCAGCTTGCCGTAGACGGTGAAGCCACCCTCGCCGTCGAGCGTCTCGCCGGCCTTCAGGTCCCGCTTGGCGGTGGCCACCACGTCGGCGTTGAACGCCTCAGGCGCGCCGGTCGGCTCGCCGCGCAAGCCCACGCTGGCGACACTGATGCCCAGTTCCAGCCCGATCAGGTGATACGGCTTGTACATCGCCGTGAAGCGGCCGCTCGGATCGGTGACCAGTCCGTACTCCCGGAAGCAGCGCTCGACGTAAGCGCCGCCCGCGGCAAACACCACGTAGACACCCCAGCGCAGGTCGCGGAACGCGGGACGGCCATCGCGCTCGAGACTCGACACCACCTCAACCTGGCCGCGGTGCGGCAGTTGCCCGCCGTCGGCCTGCGGCCGCAGCACGCGGGCCAGATCGTCCACCCCGCACGGGGGAAAGCCCAGGCCCGCAGGCGCAGTGAGCCCGGTCGCATTGGCCACCGCGCACATTTCGATCGCGCTCTTGGTGCCGTCGAGAAAGCTGTTGAACATCTGCGCGTTGAGTCCGCCCAGGCGGGCGTCCTCGGGCGTGATGCCGTAGTGGCCCCACACCGTCGCCGGCGTGGAGGCGTGATAGGCCGGCAGGTACTTGGTGCCCTTGCCGGCAGCGATCACCTCGAAACCGCAGGCGCGCGCCCAGTCGACCATCTCGCAGATCAGGGCCGGCTGGTCGCCGTAGGCGAGCGAGTAGACGATGCCCGCCTCGCGCGCCTGGCGCGCCAGCCAGGGGCCGGCGAGCGCGTCGGCCTCGACGTTCACCATGACGATGTGCTTGCGCGCCTGGCAGCAGGCCAGCACGTGGGCGATGCCGGCGGCTGGCGAGCCGGTGGCGTCGATGACGATCTCCACCTCGCGCCGGTCGATCAGCCGGCGACCGTCGTCCACGCAAGCCACCTCGGCCAGTTCCGCCGCGCTGAAGCCCACGCGCGTGAGCGCCTCACGCGCCGCCGCCGGGTTCAGATCCGCCACCGTGGTGAGCCGCATGCCCGGCGTGCGGCGGACCTGCGACAGGTACATCGAGCCGAACTTGCCGGCGCCAATCAGCCCCACGCGCAGCGGGCGCTGCTCGCGCTCGCGCTGTTGCAGCAGTCGATGCAGGTTCATGCCGGCCCCTCGGGTTGCGCGCTGTGGACGAACGCTCCGGTGCGATGATGCCCGACGGGCGCGCCGACGACGGCCGCGCCACGCGCCCGGCCCGCGGCGCGCGGCCGCCGGCGCAACATTCTCCGCCGCCGCGACCCAGCGCGCCCTACTCGATCTCCTCGTACAGCGGCAGCGTCAGGAACTCGGCAAAGGCCTCCTGCGTGCTCATCTGCTCGAAGATCGCAGCGGCTCGGTCGTAGGCCGGGCTGCCGCCCGCCACGGCCTTGACCTTGGCGAGCTCCTCGGGAATCAGTCCCCGGACCAACTCGGCGGTCACCTTGCGGCCGTCGTCGAGCTGGCCCTTGGGCGAGCGGATCCACTGCCAGACCTGCGAGCGACTGATCTCGGCGGTGGCGGCGTCCTCCATCAGGTTGTGGATCGGCACGCAGCCGTTGCCGTCGAGCCAGGCCCCCAGGTAGTGGATGCCCACGTTGATGTTCATGCGCAGGCCGGCCTCGGTGATCGGGGCCTCGGGCTGGAAGTTCAGCAGGTCCGCCGCGGTCACGGCCACGTCGGGACGCTGCTTGTCGAACTGGTTGGGGCGGTCGCCCAGCACCTTGACGAACTCCTCCATCGCGATCGGCACCAGGCCCGGATGCGCCACCCAGCCGCCGTCATAGCCGTCGGTGGCGTCGCGCTGCTTGTCGGAGCGCACGCCGGCCAGTGCGGTTTCGTTCTTGACCGGGTCGTTCTTGATCGGGATGAGCGCACTCATGCCGCCGATGGCCGGCGCGCCGCGCTTGTGGCAGGTCTTGAGCAGCAGCAGCGCGTAGGCGCGCATGAAGGGCGCGGTCATCGTCACCCGGGCGCGGTCGGCCAGACAGAAGTTGCGGTCGACCTTGAACTTCTTGATGCAGCTGAAAATGTAGTCCCAGCGGCCGGCATTCAGGCCCGCCGAGTGTTGGCGCAGCTCGTACAGGATCTCCTCCATCTCGAAGGCCGCCAGGATGGTCTCGATCAGCACGGTGGCCTTGACCGTGCCCTGCGGGATGCCCAGTTCGCTCTGCGTGAGCACGAAGATGTCGTTCCACAGCCGCGCCTCCAGGTGCGACTCCATCTTGGGCAGGTAGAAGTAAGGCCCCGAGCCGCGCGCCAGCAGCTCCCGCGCGTTGTGGAACATGAACAGCGCAAAGTCGAAGATGCCGCCCGACACCCGCTCGCCGTCGACGGTCACGTGCTTCTCGTCCAGGTGCCAGCCGCGCGGCCGCACCACCAGGGTGGCGACCTTGTCGTTGAGCCGGTAGGTCTTGTCGCCCTGCGTGAGCGTGATGGTGCGGCGGATCGCCTCCATCAGGTTGATCTGCCCGGTGATCTGGTTGTCCCAGTTGGGCGAGTTGCTGTCCTCGAAGTCCGTCATGTAGGCGTCGGCCCCGGAGTTCAGCGCGTTGATGATCATCTTGCGCTCGACCGGCCCGGTGATCTCGACGCGGCGGCACTGCAAGTCACGGGGCACCGGAGCAACTTTCCAGTCGCCCTCGCGGATCGACCGGGTCTCGGGCAGGAAATCCGGCCGCTCGCCGGCATCCAGCCGCCGGGTGCGCTCGATGCGCAGGGCCAGCAATTGCCGGCGGCGCGGCTCGAACTGGCGGTGCAGCTTGGCCACCAGCGCCAGCGCTTCGGGCGTGAGGACCTTCTCGAATCCCGGCTTGAGCGCCGCGCGGATCTCGATGCCGGCGGGAATGCCTTGCAGAGCCATTGCTACTCCTTGGAAGACGGATGGGTGATTGCTCGGTTTCGAGGCTGGCCCGTCAGCGGCCGCCCTCGGCAAAGTAGTAGGTCGCCGCGTCGGCGAGCGAGGCGCCGCGGGCGACCTCCTGGCCGAGTCGCTCGGCCGGAGCGCCGTTGCGGTTGACCCAGAAGGCGCGGTAGCCGTACCACTGGGCGCCCACCGCGTCCCAGCCGTTGCTGGAGACAAACAGGATCTCGCCCGCCGGGTGCCGCAGACTGCGCGGGCCCAGCTCGTAGACAGCCGGCGCAACCTTGTACGCATGCACGGCGTCGGCCGACAGCACCACGTCGAGGTACTCGCCGATTCCGGCGCCGTGCAGCGCGTCTTCCAGCAGCCCGGGATCGCCGTTGGAAAGCACGCCGAGAGTCACCCCGCCGTCCTGCAGCCGGCGCAGCGCCGGCACCACGTCGGCAAAGGCGCCGAGCTGGGTGTACTCGTGCATCAGCAGGCCGCGCGCCGCACCGTCCATGTCGAGCCCGAGGGCTTCGCCCGCGTACAGCAGCGCCTCCTCGGTGACCTGGGTGAAGGGCGCGTAGCGGCCACCCAGGGCGCGCAGGCGCGTGTATTCGAGCTGCTTGTCGCGCCACAGTTGCGACAGCCGCCGACCCTGGCCCGGAAACAACTGCTCGGCGCGCGCCTCGACCGAGTGGACATCGAGCAGCGTGCCGAAGACGTCGAAGAGGATCGCGCGCAAGGGCGCAGAAGAGGCGTTGGCAGACATGGTTGGTCTCGTACCGACGAGTATATTTGCGCGGAAGTTCCGCTATGGCGGCGTGTTCACACAGCATCTTTGACCTTGCCGCATGAATAGGCCACTGCCTTGGATCATTTCAAGCAGATCGCAACCTTCGTGAGCGTGGCCCAGCGCGGCAGCCTGTCGGCCGCCGCGCGTCACGAAGGCATTGCTCCGGCCATGGTGAGCCGCCGGCTCGACGCGCTGGAGGCCCGTCTGGGCGTCAAGCTGCTCCAGCGCACCACGCGCCGGCTGTCGCTCACGCCGGAGGGCAGCGCGTTCGTCGAGGACTGCCAGAAGATCCTGCGTGACCTGGAGGACGCGGAAAGCGCAGTGGCCGCGCGCGGCGCCGAGGCCACCGGCCACCTGCGGCTCACCGCGCCGGCCGGGTTTGGCCGCAAGTATGTGGCACCGATCGTGGCCGACTTCATGCGCAGCCAGCCGCGCGTGTCGGTGGCGCTGGACCTTTCGGACCGTATCGTCGACCTGCTGGCCGAGGGCATCGACTGCGCCGTCCGCTTCGGCGAGCAGGCCGACAGCTCGCTGGTGCGGGTGCCGCTGGGCGAGAGCCGGCGCGTGGTGGTCGCATCTCCGGGCTACCTCGAGCGACACGGGACGCCGCGCCAGCCCAGGGATCTGGCCCGGCACAGGTGCCTGGTGCTGGGCGACGCGGCCGCCGGCCAGCAAGGCGCGCAGCGCGGCTGGAGCTTCACCATCGATGGCGCCGTGCAGTCGCTGCGCATGGAGGGCCCGCTGTCGTGCAACGACGGCGCCGTGCTGCACGACTGGGCACTGGGCGGGCTCGGGCTGAGCTGGCGCTCGTTGTGGGAGGTCGGCGAGGATCTGTCGGCGCGCCGTCTCGTCAGCGTGCTGGACGAGTTTGCCGCGCCGCCGACGCGCGTGTACGGCGTGTTCCCGGCGCGCAAGCACCTGCCGTTGCGCCTGCGGGCGTTTGTCGACTACCTGAAGCGGGCTTTCGCGGCAGCACCGCTGGACCGGGTGCTGGCGGCCTCTCCGCCACCGTCACACCGTCGCCCGGCATAGGCGGCGCCGGAAAAGAAAGAGGCCGCTCGCGGCGGCCTCAGCATCTTTTTCTTATCGTCGTTCAACTCGTATTCTGGGTCTATCCGGGCGGCTCCTCTCTGGGGGCGGCGAACCCGGTGTCATCCTCCAGCGCTCCTTGCACCCGCTGTCTGGGACCGGACTATAGGAACGCCCTGGTCCAGTCCACAAGCTGCGGTGCAACGAAAGCGGCGCCGCGTTGTGCCGGCACCCCAGTCGCGCGGCCCCGCTACTCGGCGGCCCTGCGCTCTTCCCGCTGGTGGAAGAACTGCTCGTCCTCGGTGGAGCCCTTGAGCGCGGTGGTCGAGGACTGGCCCTGCTGCACCGTCTGGGTCACGGCATCGAAGTAGCCGGTACCGACCTCGCGCTGGTGCTTGACCGCGGTGAAGCCCCTTTCGGCGGCGGCAAACTCGGCCTCCTGCAGCTCGACGAAGGCGCTCATCTGTTTGCGCGCGTAGCCGTGCGCCAGGTTGAACATCGAGTAGTTGAGCGAGTGGAAACCGGCCAGCGTGATGAACTGGAACTTGTAGCCCATCGCACCGAGTTCCTTCTGGAACTTGGCGATCGTCGCGTCGTCGAGGTTCTTCTTCCAGTTGAACGACGGCGAGCAGTTGTAGGCCAGCATCTTGCCCGGGAACTGCTTGTGGATGGCCTCGGCAAAGGCGCGCGCGAAGGCAAGGTCGGGCTTGCCGGTCTCGCACCAGACGAGGTCGGCGTACGGCGCATAGGCCAGCCCGCGCGAGACCGACTGCTCGAAGCCCGGCCGCGTGCGGTAGAAGCCCTCGACGGTGCGCTCGCCGGTGCAAAACGGCTGGTCGTTGGCGTCGACGTCGGAGGTGAGTAGGTCGGCAGCTTCGGCGTCGGTCCGCGCCACGACCAGCGCCGGCACGCCCATCACGTCGGCCGCCAGGCGTGCCGCGACCAGTTTCTCGACCGCCTCGCGCGTCGGCACCAGCACCTTGCCGCCCATGTGGCCGCACTTCTTGACGCTGGCCAGCTGATCCTCAAAATGAACGCCGGCCGCCCCAGCGTCGATCATCGCCTTCATCAGCTCGAACGCGTTGAGCACGCCGCCGAAGCCCGCCTCCGCGTCGGCCACGATCGGGGCAAAGTAGTCGATGTAGCCCGGGTCCTCCGGATTCTTGCCCTCGCTCCACTGGATCTGGTCGCAGCGGGCAAAGCTGTTGTTGATGCGGCGGACCACGGCCGGCACCGAGTTCACCGGATACAGCGACTGGTCCGGGTACATCTCGCCGGCGATGTTGGCGTCGCCGGCCACCTGCCAGCCCGACAGGTAGATGGCCTTGAGGCCCGCCTTGACCTGCTGCATCGCCTGGTTGCCGGTCAGTGCGCCGAGCGCATTGACGAACGGCTCTTCATGCAGGAGCTTCCACAGCTTCTCGGCGCCACGCTTGGCCAGCGTGTGCTCGACCTGAACCGAACCGCGCAGGCGCACCACGTCATCGGCGGTGTAGCCGCGCTTGATGCCTTTCCAGCGCGGGCTTTCGTTCCACTCCTTCTGCAGTCGTTGGGCTTCGAGCTTGCGTGCGGTCATCGGTCTCTCCATGGGCGCGTGATCGTTTGGCTCCGTGCCGCCAGTCGGGCACGTGAGAAGGAAGGCTACGCCGTACCCGCGCCGCAACAACTCTTATGTCTTATATAAGAGCAACCATAGATGTTTATTGAATCAATGCGTTATCGATTGAATTTCATCATACGAATCGATGTTGCCAATCGCGGAAGCGAGACTTGCGCGATGCACAAGTCGATTTCCCACATTGCAAAAGGCAGTGCGGCCAATGAAAAGCGCGCTGAAGCAGGACGTTGCCCCGCGGGCGCGACCACTCGCCGAGCAGGACCCCGCCGCGCGAGCAGTCGCCGTATCTAGGGCGTGCGCTTGCGCGGGTCGGCCGGCACCGCCGGGACCGTCGGCGCGCCTGCGCCGCTGACGACCTGAAAGAAGACCTCGTCGGGCCGCACCATGTTGAGCTGGTACCGCGCCCGCTCCTCGATGGCCTCGCGACCCGCCCGCAGGCTGCGCACTTCGGCGGCGAGCGCCTCGTTGCGCGCGGCCAGTTGGCCGTTGACGGCACGCTGCGTATCGACCTGGCGCTGCAGTTCAGCCGCCCGCAGCCATCCGCCCTTGCCGAACCACAGCGGCCACTGGATCAGCAGCAGCAGGCCGGCCAGGACGAGGACGAGCAGGCGCATGCCGCCTTATCGCAGGTTGTAGAAGGCGCCGCGGCCGGGAAAGCTCGCGACCTCGCCGAGGTCTTCCTCGATGCGCAGCAACTGGTTGTACTTGGCGATGCGGTCGGAGCGGCTCAGCGAGCCGGTCTTGATCTGGCCGGCATTGGTGCCCACGGCGATGTCGGCGATGGTGCTGTCCTCGGTCTCGCCCGAGCGGTGACTCACCACCGCCGTGTAACCGGCCCGCTTGGCCATCTCGATGGCGGCAAAGGTCTCGGTCAGGGTCCCGATCTGGTTGATCTTGATGAGGATCGAGTTGGCGATGCCCCTGCCGATGCCTTCGCGCAGGAGGCGCGTGTTGGTCACGAACAGATCGTCGCCCACCAGTTGCACCCGCTTGCCCAGGAGCTGCGTGAGCTGGGCCCAGCCGTCCCAGTCACCCTCGTGCATGCCGTCTTCGATGCTGACGATTGGATACTTGTCGCACCAGGTGGCGAGCAGGTGCGCGAAGCCCTTGGCGTCGAGCGTCAGGTTCTCGCCCGCGAGGCGGTACTTTCCATCCCGATAGAACTCGCTGGCGGCGCAATCGAGGCCGATGGCGATCTGTGTGCCGGCCTCGTAGCCGGCCTGGTCGATCGCCTGCAGGATGAGCTGGATCGCGGCCTCGTGGCTCTTCACGTTGGGGGCAAAGCCGCCCTCGTCGCCGACCGCGGTGCTCATGCCCTGCGCATCGATCCGCTTTTTCAGTGCGTGGAACACCTCGGCCCCGTAGCGCACCGCCTCGGCAAAGCTCGGCGCGCCCACCGGAATGATCATGAACTCCTGCAGGTCGAGGTTGTTGTTGGCGTGGGCGCCGCCGTTGATGACGTTCATCATCGGCACCGGCATCTGCATCGCGCCCGAGCCACCGAAGTAGCGGTACAGCGGCAGACCGGCCTCCTCGGCCGCAGCCTTGGCCACCGCCATCGAGACCGCCAGCGTGGCGTTGGCGCCCAGGCGCGACTTGTTGTCGGTGCCGTCGAGGTCGATCAGGGTGCGGTCGAGGAAGGCCTGCTCGTTGGCCTCCAGGCCCATCAGCGCCTCGGAAATCTCGGTGTTGATGTTCTCCACCGCCTGCAGCACGCCCTTGCCCAGATACCGGCCCTTGTCGCCGTCGCGCAGCTCGATGGCCTCGCGGCTGCCGGTCGAAGCGCCGCTGGGCACGGCTGCACGGCCCATGGCGCCGGACTCGAGGAGGACGTCGCATTCGACGGTCGGGTTGCCGCGCGAGTCGAGAATCTCGCGGCCGATCAGGTCAACGATGGCAGACATCTGGGTTCCGGAATCAGCAGTCGGGAATCAGTGGTCGAGGCTCAGGCCGGCGCGGCCACGCCCTCGACGATGGTCAGGTTGAAGTACTCGGTGGTGCCGGCCCGCTTGGCGCGCGCGGCGCGATACGCCTGGCTGTCGTACCACGCCTTGGCCTGTTCGTAGCTCGGGAACCTGACGATCGCAATGCGCGCTGGCGCGAACTCGCCTTCCAGCGTCTCGTAGCGCCCGCCGCGCACGACGTGCTCGCCGCCGAAGGCCTTGACAGCCGCTGGCGCCGCAGCCATGTATTCCTTGTACTTGTCCATGTCGGTCACCTTCATGGTGACGAACACATACGCCTCGGGCATCGGAACCGCCTCAGTTGAAGTCGTTTTCGAGGAAACCGCCCGCCTTCGCAACCCGATCCAGTTCCACCAGAGTGCGCAGCAGCGCGTCCATCCGATGCAAGGGCACCGCGTTCGGCCCGTCGCTCTTGGCGTTCTTCGGGTCCGGATGCGTTTCCATGAACAGCCCCGCCACGCCCACCGCCACCGCCGCCCGCGCCAGCACCGGCACGAATTCGCGCTGGCCGCCGCTGGAGCTGCCCTGTCCGCCCGGCAACTGCACCGAGTGCGTGGCGTCGAAAACGACCGGCGCACCGGTGTCGCGCATGATGGCCAGCGAGCGCATGTCGCTCACCAGATTGTTGTAGCCGAAGCTGGCGCCGCGCTCGCAGGCCATGAAGCGGTCTTCCGACAGGCCCGCCTCGCGCGCCGCATCGCGCGCCTTGTCGATCACGTTCTTCATGTCGCCGGGCGCGAGGAACTGGCCCTTCTTGATGTTCACCGGCTTGCCGCTGACGGCGCAGGCCCGGATGAAGTCGGTCTGGCGGCACAGAAACGCGGGCGTCTGCAGTACGTCGACCACGTCGGCCACCTCCGGCACCTCGTCCTCCGTGTGCACGTCGGTCAGCACCGGCACGCCGACCTGGCGCCGCACCTCCGACAGGATGCGCAGCCCCTCTTCCATGCCGGGTCCGCGGAAACTCCGGCCCGACGACCGGTTGGCCTTGTCGTAGCTGGACTTGTAGATGAACGGAATGCCGAGCCGGCCGGTGATTTCCTTGAGGGTGCCGGCAGTCTCGACCGCCATGGTCTCGCTCTCGACCACGCAGGTGCCGGCAATCAGGAACACCGGGTGCTCCAGCCCGACATCGAAGCCGGCGAGCTTCATCGGACCTCCTGGGTGCCCGGGCAGACCGCAGCGCAGCCCGCGTTCGCGCCCATGCCCGCTGCCAAGGCGTGCGCGGCAGCGGCGGCAGCCCACCCGCCCCGCGGGCAGCCCGCCGGCCTCACGCCGCCACCTTCTCGCGGGCAGCACCGCTGCGGGCCTGCCGGTAGGCCAGCGCCGCCTCGATGAACGCCTTGAACAGCGGATGGCCGCCGCGCGGCGTGGAGGTGAACTCCGGGTGGAACTGCACGCCGAAGAAGAAGGGGTGACCAGGCAGCTCCATCATCTCGGGCAGGTGCTCGCTCGGCGTGCGCGCCGAGACCTTGTAGCCCCTGGCCTCGAGCTGCGGCACGTAGACGTTGTTTACTTCATAACGGTGACGGTGGCGCTCGTTGACTTCGGCCCCGTAGATCCGCGCGCCCAGCGTGCCAGGCTCCACCGGGCAGCGCTGGCTGCCCAGCCGCATGGAGCCGCCGAGGTCGCTTTTGTGGCTGCGGCGCTCGATGCGGCCCGTGCGGTCGAGCCACTCGGTGATGAGCGCCACTACCGGATGCGGCGTGTCCGGATCGAATTCGGTGGAATTGGCGTCGGCCAGCTCGCACACATGGCGCGCGAACTCGATGGTGGCCAACTGCATGCCCAGACAGATACCCAGGTACGGCACCCCGTTCTCGCGCGCGTACCGGATCGCCCTGATCTTGCCTTCGGTGCCGCGCTTGCCGAAGCCGCCCGGCACGAGGATGGCATCCAGGTGCGACAGGTCGACCCGGGCACCCGGCGCCTCCAGCGCCTCGGCGTCGACGTACTCGATCTTCACCCGGGTACGGGTGTGGATGCCGGCGTGGCTGAGCGCCTCGTTGAGCGACTTGTAGGAGTCCGACAGATCGACGTACTTGCCGATCATGCCGATGGCGACCTCGTGCTGCGGGTGCTCCAGGCGTTCGACCAGCTTGTCCCAGGCCGCCAGGTCCGCCGGCCGCGAGGGCATGCCGAGGGTGAAGCAGACGATCTCGTCGAGCCCCTGCTTGTGCAGCATGGCCGGCACCTTGTAGATCGAGTCCGCGTCCCACACGCTGATGACCGCATTCATCGGCACGTTGGAAAACAGCGAGATCTTGGCGCGCTCGTCCTCGGGGATCGGCCGGTCGGCGCGGCACAGCAGTACGTCGGGCGAAATGCCGATCTCGCGCAGTTTTTGCACGCTGTGCTGAGTGGGCTTGGTCTTCAGCTCCCCGGCCATGGGGATGTAGGGCACCAGGGTCAGGTGCACGAAGCAGCATGAACCGCGCCCCAGCCGCAGGCTCATCTGGCGGGCGGCCTCCACGAACGGCAGCGACTCGATGTCGCCCACGGTGCCGCCGATCTCGACGATGGCGATGTCGGTCCTGCCGTCCCAGGCCGCCTTGGCGCCGCGTTCGATGAACTCCTGGATCTCGTTGGTGACGTGCGGAATCACCTGCACCGTCTTGCCCAGATAGTCGCCGCGCCGCTCTTTCTTGATCACCGACTCGTAGATCTGGCCGGTGGTGAAGTTGTTGACCTTGCGCATCTTGGCGCTGATGAAGCGCTCGTAATGGCCCAGGTCCAGGTCGGTCTCGGCGCCGTCCTCGGTCACGAACACCTCGCCGTGCTGGAACGGCGACATGGTGCCGGGATCGACGTTGATGTAGGGATCGAGCTTGAGTAGGGTGACCTTGAGGCCGCGCGATTCGAGGATCGCGGCGAGCGAGGCGGCGGCGATGCCCTTGCCGAGGGAGGACACCACACCACCGGTGACAAAGACGTATTTCGTCATTTGCGTTTGCCCTGGGACAGCGCTCGGGGAAGGCGACGCATGCGGGCGCGACCGGTAAAGCGGCAGTATACCGACGCGGGTCCGGCAGCCCGGGCGGCGACCTCCTTCAGGACGCCGGTGCCGGCTCGATTCGATTCCGCTAACCGGGCAGACCGCGGCGGCAGTTGCGGCGGCCGATCTACACGCCGGTGGCGTTCCGTCGGCTGGTCGATGGCGTCGTACTGGAACGTCTCGGTGAGCGCGGCGCGGGCGTCTTGCCGGTGGGTGAGGTTGCTGGCAGCGTCGCGGACCAAGGTGGCGAAAGCCTGCTCCTGCACGGCGAACGTGGTGTTGGCGCCGGCGCGCAGCTTCAGCGCCCGGCCGCTGGCGCGGTCGTGCTCGTTCCAGGTCTGCACGCCGTTGCCGAACTGCTGGCGCACGAGCTTGCCGCCGGGGTCGAACGGGTAGTCGCCCAGGCCGTCGATGGTCCAGTAGACCGCGCCGGTGGCGTCTCAAGAGGGTTGGAGCAAGAAACAACTCCGTTGCAGCGCACTCTGCATCGGAGTATCGTTTAGCGGTTTTCGAGTAAACGGCCCTATCCCACAGCGCCCCACCTCTTCACTGCTTGCCGCCGTGAACACCAAGGACGAGTCTTTCTTCAAGGAACTGGGTGCGCGTCTGGCGCAGGCGCGCAAGAAACGCGGCTTGACCCAAGTGCAACTGGCGGCGACGCTGGGCATCGCGCAGCAGACGCTGGCGCACTACGAGGGCGGGCGGCTGCGGCTGCCCGCTTCCCTGCTGCCGGTACTGGCGCAGGCGCTGAAAGTTGCAGTCGAAGAACTGCTGGGGCCGTCGCGCCCGGCCCGGGCGGTCGCGGGCAAGCGCGGGACGGCCTCTCGCCTGGAGCGGCAGGTCGCACAGATCACGCAACTGCCGCGCGCCAAGCAGCGATTCGTGATCGAGATGCTCGATACGGTGCTGGCGCAGGCGAGCCGCTAAGGCGCACGACAGAGACGGACGGAGCAGACGATGACGACCCTGGAATTGACGCTGAACCTGCCGGATGCGCTGGCCAAGGAGGCGGCGCGCATGGGCCTGCTGGAGTCCGCTGCGCTGCAGTCGCTGCTGCGCGCAGCCATCCGCGAACGACGCATCCAGCGCATGTTCGCGGCGACGGACGCGTTGGCCGAAGCGAAGCTGCCGCCACTGGCAATGGAGGAGATCCAGGCCAAGGTCGAGCGCGTGCGCGCCGAGCAGCATGCGGCTGGTCATTGATCGAGTTGTTCGGTTCCGAGGCGAAGGCCGCACGCGGCCAGCGCGGGCCGGCGTCCAAGCTGGCGCAGCAGATTGAGGTCCTGGCGCAAATGCCCAACACCAAGCAGCAGTTCGTTTCGCAGATGATCGAGACCGTGATCGCCCAGGCTGCGCGCTGACCCGACCACGACAGCAGCGGCAAGCAAGAGGAACCCGAAGGAGTCGATGCCATGAGCGCACCCGATCAGGTCTTGTTCGACAAGATCAAGCAGCTTCCCCCGCAGCGCCTGGCCGAGGTCGAGGACTTCGTCGATTTCCTGCGCGCCCGCGAGGAAGAGCAGCGCCTCACGCATGCCGCGGCCAAGGCCAGCGAGGCGAGCTTCGCGCAGGTGTGGGATAACGACGAGGATGCGGCTTACGACCGGATGTGATCGATGGCCGCCACTTCAAGGTTCAGCTTCGGCGACGTGGTGCTCGTGCCGTTTCCGTTTACCGACCAGTCGGGCACCAAGAAGCGCCCGGCCGTCGTCGTCTCAAGCCAAGGCTACAACGCCAACCGGCGCGACATCGTGATCATGGCGATCACGAGTCAGGTGCGTACGCCGCTGGGCTTCGGCGAATCGATGGTCGCCGACTGGCAGGGTGCCGGGCTCGTCAAGGAGTCCGTGCTCAAGCCGGTGTTCACCACCATTGAGCAAGGGCTCGTCATCCGCGTCATGGGACACCTGTCGGCCGTATCTCAGCGCATGGTGGCCAACTACGAGAGCCCGCCGGCCACGCCACCGGCCAACCTGCGACCGCAGATCGCTGCGGCGCTGGGGGTGTGGATCGCTGAGCGGTTCGGCGTGGGCGCCAAGGGGCCGCTGGTCAAGCACGATGGCGACGGCCGGCTGCGCCGGCGGCTGCCGGTCATCGTGAAGCTGGACGCGGCGGAGAAGCGCCAGGTGCCTCAGGTGTTCAGGCGATCGATGCTTTCATCGCACGCGGGCAGTTGAAGCGCAAGGCCGAGAGTCGCGCTTGATCACGGGCCGTCAAGGGGAACGAACATGACCACGGTACAGATCACTTTGCCGGACGAGCTGGCGCAGAAGGCGGCCAGCGCGGGGCTGTTGTCGGCCGAGGCGATGGAGGCCATGCTGCGCGAGCAGCTTCGCCGCCGCGCCGGCGACGCGCTGCAGGCGATGTGGCAGCGCGGGCCGCAAGAGGAACTCACGCCCGAGATCGAGCAGGAGATCGTCGAGGAGGTGCGCAAGGTGCGCGCCGAGCGGCGCTTGCGCGGGGCGAGTTGATGCCAGGGTCAGCGCCGCAGCCTCAGCCCCCGCTGCGGCTGGTGCTCGATACGAATGTCGTGGTCGCCGGGTTGCTTTGGAACGGGCCGCCTCGGCGGCTGCTGCAGGCGGCCATCGACGGTGAGGTCGATCTCTTCAGCAGCGCGGTGCTGCTCGGTGAACTGGCCAATACGCTGGGATATACGAAGTTCACCAAGCGCATCGAGAGCTTCGGCACCAGCATCGCGGCGCTGGCGGCGCAGTACGCCGCGCTCGTCAACCCGGTCGCGCCGGCCAGCGTGCTGCGTGTGGCGGCCAATGATGCCGATGACGATCACGTGATCGCGGCGGCCGTCGCCGCCAGGGCCGAGCTGATCGTCACCGGGGACCGCAAGCACCTGCTGCCCATCGGCACCCATCAGGGCATCGCCATCGTCACCGCGCGTGAGGTCGTCGATCGGCTTGACGCAAGACTCAAGACCTGACCCCGGCGCCGGGAGGCCAGGCGCGACGTTGCGGGGAAGCTTTACGCAGACGGGGCGACCACAGGTGTGGTCCCCTTGGCAGGGCTTAAAACTGAAGACCTAGCCCCGTTGTCCGAGCTTGAAGCTGAAGACCTTACCCCGATGCGGCTACGCCGGTAAGTGCTTAAGCAGACCCTCGCTGAAGTAAGAGACCTTGACCGACGACACCGAAGCGGCCCGGATGCATCGGGCAATCTCCAACCCCTCCCTATCGAGGGCGTCTATCTCGTTGGCCTTCGCCGCACGTTCAGCCTCATCAAGGGGAGTAATAGCTCCATAACGCTCGACCCATCTTTCCAAACGGCTAGCCAGGTCCGGAGGCAATCCGAGGTCGGATGCCGCTATAGCCCCACCCGCCTGCTCCCAAAGGCCAGTACTCATGTAGTCGGCCCAAACGAGGACGTAGCGCATTTTTAGCTTACCTGACCTTGTACTTCTCTTGAAACGCTCGATGAATCACAGTGTTGGTGTCGGGCCGGACGACGATTGTGTAAAAGCCCGCCTTGTTGTTCACATGGCCCGGAGCCACGTATAGCAGGGTCTTGTCGGACTGAACGATAGGCTTTGTTGAGAGAATCATGTTGTCAAACGA
>Ga0209990_10001212_pt1 | contig 22421 bp, 13 predicted proteins | sample NOAtaG_6_FD_187304 | JGI IMG/M metagenome (GOLD analysis project Ga0209990, IMG submission 187304) | Freshwater lake microbial communities from Lake Erie, under a cyanobacterial bloom - NOAA_Erie_Diel5S_2200h metaG (SPAdes) (version 2) | ecosystem: Environmental > Aquatic > Freshwater > Lake ...
CGATGGCGCGCATCAAGCCGCAGGCGCTCACCGGCTACCGCGAGGTGCACGGCCGCGGCGTGGCGGCGATGACCGCGGACGGCGAGATCTTCGCCGGCCGTGGCGCGTGGATCATCGAGCTGAACCCGTCGCTCGCAGCCGAGGTCAAGGCGGTCGAGGCGAAGATCGAAGGCATGTCGGGCGTGCATGTGATGGCGAACGGCCGCTACCTCGGCGCCGTCGGCCTCGAAGACAAGCTGCGCCGCAACGCGGGCGAGGTCGTCACGAAGCTTCGCGAGCTCGGCGTGCGCCGCATCGCGATCTTCACGGGAGACCGCCTCGCGGTCGCGACGCGCGTCGGCCAGTCGGTCGGCGTCGACTCGATCGAGGCGGAGTGCCTGCCCGAAGAGAAGCACGAGGAACTCAAGTACCTCATCCGCCAGGGCCACCGCACCCTCGTGGTCGGCGACGGCATCAACGACGGCCCGATCCTCGCGACCGCCGATGTCGGCGTGGCGATGGGCCTCTCGGGCTCCGACATCGCCACCAACAGCGCGGGCGTCGCGCTGATGAACGACGACCTCCGCAACATCCCGTTCCTCCTCGAGATCGCCCGCAAGGCGAAGTCGGTGATCGCGCTCAACATCACGGTCGCGATCCTCCTCGCGATCGTCGGACTGGCGCTTGCCGCGACGGGCCGCCTGTACATCTGGGTGACCCCCTTCTATCAGGCCGCCGCCTACATCTTCGTCATCGCGAACTCGCTGCGCCTCGTGCGCTTCGGCGAGGACTTCGCGGCCGCCGAGGAGATCCGCCGCGAGCAGGAAGCCGCGATCGCGGCGAAGCCGACCCGAAAGCTCGCGGGCTCCTGACCCCCTCCGCGATCGGCCTCGATCCCTTTGCTACATTCCGCAGGCGCCCGGACGACCCGGGCGCCTGCTTCATTTCCGCGGAAACACCATGTCCACGCTCGCATCCATCCAGTCGCTCCTCGGCGCAGAAGCCGACTCGCTCCTCTCGCACAAGGCCAAGGTCTCGAAGGACCTCCTGCACCTGCCGTCGGCGGGCGTCGTCGACGCGAACTACGGTGCGAGCGACCGGAGCCCGCAGGTGCTGCGCAGCCTGCAGGCGATGTTCGGCCACGGCCGCCTCGCGAACACGGGCTACCTCTCGATCCTGCCGGTCGACCAGGGCATCGAGCACTCCGCAGGCGCGAGCTTCGCGAAGAACCCGATCTACTTCGACGGCGAGAACATCGTCAAGCTCGCGATCGACGGCGGCTGCAACGCCGTGGCGACCACCTTCGGCGTCCTCGCGAGCGTGTCGCGCAAGTATGCGCACAAGATCCCCTTCATGGTCAAGATCAACCACAACGAGCTCATGACCTACCCGAACAAGTTCGATCAGGTCATGTTCGGCTCGGTGCGCGAGGCGTGGAACCTCGGCGCGTGCTCGGTGGGCGCGACCATCTACTTCGGCAGCGACCAGTCGACGCGCCAGATCGTCGAGGTCGCGGAGGCGTTCGAGGAGGCGCATTCGCTCGGCATGGCGACCGTGCTCTGGTGCTACATCCGCAACAACGCCTTCAAGACCGGAGGCAAGGACTACCATGTGTCCGCCGACCTCACGGGCCAGGCGAACCACCTCGGCGTCACCATCAAGGCCGACATCATCAAGCAGAAGCTTCCCGAACTGAACGGCGGCTACTCGGCGCTGAATTCCGGAGACTCGAGCTACGGCAAGCTCGACAAGCGCATGTACACCGACCTCGCGACCGATCACCCGATCGATCTCTGCCGCTACCAGGTGCTCAACTGCTACTGCGGCCGCGCCGGCCTCATCAACTCCGGCGGCGCCAGCGGCTCGAACGACCTCGCCGAAGCGGTCAAGACCGCGGTCATCAACAAGCGCGCGGGCGGCATGGGCCTGATCTCGGGCCGCAAGGCGTTCCAGAAGCCGATGGACGACGGCGGCAAGCTCCTGCACGCGATCCAGGATGTCTACCTCTGCAAGGAAGTCACGGTCGCCTGAGCGCGGCCGGGCGGGCTTCATCGGGCCAAAAAGAAAAGCGGCGCACGATTGAATCGAGCGCCGCCTTCTCTCTCGCTGGCATCGCATGAAGCGACGCATCCGCGAATCCACACGGCGCGCCTTCGCGCGGCGTCTGGCAACCTCCCGACCCCTCAGATGCAAGGCGCACTTTCGGGGGCGGACCTGTCAGGAGAACCTAAAAATCTGCGCGGGTCCTTTGAAGGGTTCGCGGGTTTGGTCGCCCAAATGGGCTGAAATCGGCGCATCGGCTGGGAAACGCCAGCGTTTTCGGGCGGTCTGCAAGCCGAGGAAACGCAGGCGGCTAGCGGGCCTCCACCCCTGCCGGGCAGAAAACTCTCGGGAAAGTTCGCCGAGGCGTGACAGGCGCCGACCGTGGATTGCGCTTCTCCTGTCGAACAGGACACACGCGCAGAGGTCCGGAACAACCGCTGCGCAGACAGATTTCTCTCTCCCGCGAACACCCCGGCAACCCGGGGTTGTTTGTTTTTGTCCCCTGCGTGCGCGGCGGCGCGGGTGGTCCCGTCGAAGCGGCCCCGTAGACTCCCGCCGTGAAGGTGATGCTCGCCATGTCCGGCGGCGTCGACAGTTCTGTCGCCGCCGCCCTCCTCCAGCGCCAGGGCCACGAGGTGGTCGGCTGCTTCATGCGCCTTGGGAGCCCGGGCGAGGAGCTCGAGACTCCGATCGCGGACGCTGCGTGCGCCGCGGGAAGTCCGCGCGCGAAGATCGGCCACCAGGGATGCTGCTCGATCAACGACGCCGCCGACGCGCGTCTCGTCGCGGCGCGACTTGGGATTCCCTTCTATGTGGTGAACTTCCGCAACGACTTCGGCCGCATCATCCGCTACTTCGAGGACGAGTATCACGCGGGCCGCACGCCGAACCCGTGCGTGCGCTGCAACGACTGGCTCAAGTTCGGGAAGCTGCGGCAGTACGCCGAGCAGCTCGGCTGCGACGCCGTCGCCACCGGCCACTACGCGCGCGTGGTCGCGACCGAAGCCGGCCCGCGGCTCGCGCGCGGCATCGACCACGCGAAGGACCAGTCGTATGTGCTGTTCGGGATCGGTCCGCAGGCAGTCTCGCGCATGATGCTGCCGATCGGCGACATGGAGAAGCCGGCGGTGCGCGAGCTTGCGCGCGAGTTCGACCTTCCCGTCTCGGACAAGCCCGACTCGCAGGAGATCTGCTTCGTGCCCGACGACTACGCGTCGTTCCTCGGGCGACGCGATCCCGCGCGTTTCGCGTCGGGCGCGATCGAGGACGAGTCGGGCCGCGTGCTTGGACAGCACGAGGGCCATCAGCACTTCACGGTCGGGCAGCGCAAGGGCCTTCGGGTGCCCGCGACCATTCCGCTCTATGTGCTGCGCAAGGATCCTGCGCGCAACGCCGTCGTCGTCGGGCCGCGCGAGTCGCTCGATGTTCACGGCGTGGAAGCCGACGAGTCGACCTGGTACGGCGGCACCGAGGGCGTGACGCAAATCGCGTGCACGGCGCAGGTTCGCGCCCACGGCGCGCCGATTCCGGCCCGCGTCACGCTTTCGGAGGGCGTCCTTCGGATCGCCTTCGATCGCCCCGAACCGGGCGTCGCGCCTGGACAGGCTGTCGTCTGCTACGACGGCGAAGGACGCGTGCTCGGCGGAGGCTGGATTCGCGATACATTCCGCGCGTGATCTACGCAGGAGTCGATGAAGCCGGCTACGGGCCGCTGCTCGGTCCACTCTGCGTCGGGCTGAGCGCGTTTCGCGTCGCCGACGCGGAGATCGATCTGCGTGGAGGCGCAGCGCCCGACCTCTGGTCGCTCCTCTCGCGCGGCGTGTGTCGGAAGCCGAAGGACGCGCGGCGGCGGGTCGCGGTCGCGGACAGCAAGAAGCTGAAGTCCGGCGGCAAGCAGCCGCTCATCCATCTCGAGCGCGGAGTGCTTGCGTTCCTCGGCGGCGACACGCCGAAGGATGACGGCGAGTACCTCGTGCGGCTCGGCGTCTCGCCGCGCGCGTCGCGGGCGACGCCATGGCACGCGCTGGCGCTCTCGCTCCCGGTCGCGGTCACCGAGGGCGAGGTCGCGATCGCGCGCAATCTCGTGCGCGGGGCGATGGATGGCGCTGGCTGTGCGATCGAGGCGCTCGGCGTCTCGGCGCTCGACGCGCCCGCGTTCAACGCGCTCTACGGCGAACTCCGCAACAAGGCGCAGGTGAACATGTCGCTTGTGTTCGACGCCGTGCGCCGCGTCGACCTCCTTCGCGGGGACTCGCCGGCGTTCATCGCCGTCGACCGCCAGGGCGGACGCGCCGACTACACGCGCGAGCTCGAGGCGCATGTGGCGCGCGGCGGAACGATCACGACGCTTGTCGCCGACGACGAGCGGTCGATCTACCGAATCGACGCGGATGGCGCCGCCCCGCTGCTCGTCGCCTTCGAGGTCGGTGCGGAGGAGCGGCACCTGCCCGTCGCGCTCGCCTCGATGGCCGCGAAGTACACGCGGGAGGTCTCCATGCGGCGGCTGAACGCGTACTTCTCGGAGCGGATGCCCGGCCTCGAGCCGACGGCCGGGTATGTCGAGGATGGCCGCCGCTACCTCGCCGAGGTGAAGCCGGTCCTGACGCGCGAGGCCATTCCGGAGCGGGATTTCGTGCGGGTCGTTTGACCGCCGAAGGGCCTCCAACCGGCGTCGGACGCGCCCAAACCCCTGCAAAGAATGTGCTTGCATTGGGGGCAGCGTGCTTCTACACTCTGCGACTCGGCACTTTTCCGCCGAGAAGACTTCCATGCGAGCCGACGACCCCTCCTGTACCGCTCCCGAAGGACCACGCGCTTCCGCGCGTCCGGCGCTTGTCGCCTTTGGTCCGACGGCGCGCGACTGGTTGAGGGATCGCTCCTGAACGCCCTGCGCGTTCCGCGTGAGTCACCCAAATCCCAAACGACCGCCCGACGCGACCGCTCCACGGCGCAACGGACGATCCGCCCGAAACACAGCGACAAGAGTCCGAACTCTCGAAACCCTCCCGCGAAGGCGCGGGACAGCAATCAGGATCACACGCCATGGCCACCGATCTCACAAAAGTCCGCAACATCGGCATCTGCGCCCACATCGACGCAGGCAAGACCACCGTCTCCGAGCGCATCCTCTTCTACACCGGCCGCAACTACAAGATCGGCGAAGTGCACGAGGGCATGGCGACCATGGACTTCCTCCAGGAAGAGCAGGAGCGCGGCATCACCATCCAGTCGGCCGCGACGACCTGCCCGTGGGAGAAGGACGGCGTCAAGTACAAGATCAACCTGATCGACACCCCGGGCCACGTGGACTTCACGATCGAAGTCGAGCGTTCGCTGCGCGTCCTCGACGGCGCGTGCGCGGTGTTCGACGGCAAGGAAGGCGTCGAGGCGCAGTCCGAGACCGTGTGGCGCCAGGCCGACCGCTACGGCGTGCCGCGTCTCTGCTTCATCAACAAGATGGACAAGATGGGCGCCGACTGGGACTTCTCCTTCAACTCGATCCGCTCGCGCCTCGGCGCCAACGGCATCGCCATCCAGCTTCCGATCGGCAAGGGCAACGACTTCATCGGCATCATCGACCTGGTGAAGATGACCGCCGTCTACTTCTCCGCCGAGGATCAGGGCGCGACGATCACCGAGGGCGAGATTCCCGCTGACCTCAAGGACAAGGCCGAGCTGTTCCGCGCCGAGCTCATCGAGAAGGCGGCCGAAGTCGACGATGTGCTCATGGAGCAGTACCTCACCGACGCGTCGAAGATCACCAACGAGCAGATCAAGGCGGCCATCCGCAAGGGCACCGTCGAGATCAAGTGCTTCCCCGTGCTCTGCGGCGCCGCGCTGAAGAATGTCGGCGTCCAGAAGATCCTCGACGCCGCGATCGACTACCTGCCGAACCCGACCGAGCGTCCCGACACGAAGGGCGTCAACCCCGACGATGTCAACCAGCCGATGACCCGTCCGCACGACCCGACCGCGCCGTTCTCCGCGCTGGTGTTCAAGGTCGTCTCGGACATCCACGGCGACCTCACCTACATCCGCGTCTACTCGGGCACGCTCGACAAGGGCACGCGCGTCCTCAACCCCGGCAACGGCAAGCGTGAGAACGTCAGCCGCATCTTCGAGATGCACGCGAACGACCGCAACGCGCTCGAGCAGGTCGACGCCGGCAACATCGTCGCCGTCATCGGCCTCAAGAGCTCGTACACCGGCGACACCATCTGCGACCCCGATCACCCGATCATCCTCGAGCGCATGACCTTCCCCGAGCCGGTCATCTCGATGGCGATCGAGCCGATCACCGGCGACGACAAGAAGAAGCTCGGCGATGCGCTCACCACGATCCGTCGTGAAGACCCGTCGTTCCGCTCGAACTACAACGAGGAGACCGGCGAGACCATCATCGCGGGCATGGGCGAGCTCCACCTCGAGATCATCAAGAACAAGCTCACGCGCGACATGAAGATCGGCGTGAATGTCGGCAAGCCGCGCGTCTCGTACCGCGAGACGATCACCGGCTCGGCCAGCCAGGTCCGCGGTCTTTTCAAGAAGCAGTCCGGTGGCCGCGGTCAGTTCGGCGACGCCGTCGTCGACATCAGCCCGATCACCCCCGAGGAGGCTGCAGCCGAGGAACTGAAGATGAAGAACGGCGTCGTCTTCGAGGACAAGATCTCGGGCGGCGTCGTCCCCAAGGAGTTCATCCCCTCGATCGAGTACGGCGTCCGTCAGGCCGCCGCCTCGGGCGTTCTCGGTGGCTACCCCGTCATCAATGTGCGCGTCCAGCTCGTGTTCGGCTCGTACCACGATGTCGACTCGAACCAGGTCGCGTTCGAGCAGGCGGGCATGCTCGCCTTCCGCGAGGCCGTCATGAAGGCGCGTCCGGCGCTCCTCGAGCCGATCATGAAGCTCGTCGTCACCACCCCGGACGAGTTCTTCGGCAACGTGTCGGGCGACATCGCGTCCCGCCGCGGCCAGATCGTCGACCAGGAGATGCGCGGCAACGCCCGACTCCTGACCTGCGAAGTGCCGCTGTCGGAGCTCTTCGGCTACACCACCTCGCTCCGCTCCATGACCCAGGGTCGTGCGACGAGCTCGATGGAGCCGCTGACCTATCGCGTCATGCCGGAGAAGCTCAAGGACGCCGTCCTCAAGAAGTGAGCGACGGCCGGGGCATCGTCCCGAACCTCCGCTCGCGTTCCACAACCCCCCACGCTGCCGACGCCCCCGTCGGCAGCGTTTCTTTTTGAAAGCCACCGCCGCGTCGCGCCAATCAGCCCGAGCCCTGCCCCGGCGCGGCATGGCCCGGACCCGTGAAGTTTCGGGTCCCCGCGCCTACCATGGCGCCCCATGGCGGATCCCCGCGGCGAACCAGAACCACTTGTCGAAGGCGGACAGTTTCGCGCTGAGTACGAGCGCGAGATGGGCCAGTGGCTCCGCCGCCGGCTCGGGTACCTCTGCATCGCCTATGCGGTCTTCCAGGTCCTCTCGGTCACCGCGCTCACGCTGAGTTCCACGGTCTTCCGAGGCGTCGACGAGGAACCGAAGCTGCCGCCGAGGCTCGAGCAGCGCGCCGACGAAGCGGAGCGCCGCGCGGAAGCGGGCCTTCCCCTCCGTCCTGTGGATGCGCGCGCCCTCGCTGCGCTCGAGGCTGAGAAGCGTCGCCTGGAGCGCGAGCGGGGCGCGGAAGCGGTGGTCTCGACGATCGACGCATTCGGAACCCTCATGCGCGACATCGCCGCGGACTTCCGAGACGAGCGGGAGCGCCCGCAACGGGCTCGCAGGCCCGCGAGGGAACGCATCATCGACAAGTGGTGGCTCGAGGACTCGCCTGGGACGGCCCCCGCGGTCGCGCGGCCCGAGGATGCCCCGGGTGGCGATGCACTCGCGGCCGACGATGACGATGGGAATGCGGACGAAGCGGTCGCGACCGATCTGACCTCGGCGCTCGAGTCCGCTGGACTGGATGCGGATTCGGTGGAGGCCGCGGCCGCATCGCTCTCGCTTCCGTGGTGGATCTGGGTGCTGACATCCCTGCCCATGTTCGGGGTGCTGGCATGGTTCGGACTTCGCGTCAGACCGAAGCTCTACACACGCGGCGAACTCGTGTCGGCGGCGTCGAGAATGATCCTCTCGCTCGGCCTCCTGAACTTCGGATTCGAGTGCGTCATGCTGCTCGCCAATCCGAGCGCGCCGGTCACGCCGCTCTTCTCGATCTTCGTCTTCCACCTCACCGCCTCGCTCTTCCTGCCGTGGAGCTGGCGCGAATCGCTCAAGCCCATCGTTCCGCTGCTCGTGTGCTGGCTGCTCCTGCGGCTCGGACTCGCGACAAGCGAGGACAAGTGGTTCGGATTCGTCGGCTCGCTGATCGGCGTGCCGTTCCTGTTCGCCCCTGCGCTCTTCCTCTGCTACGCGCGGCTGCGCTGGCACCAGCGGCAGTTCAAGTCGGGCTTCGTCGGCCGCCGCTTCCTCGAGATGCGGCGCGAGTTCATCCAGGCGCGCGCCGTGCACGAGTCGCTGTTCCCGAAGCCGGAAGACCTCGGTTGGCTGCGCTTCGACTTCGGCTACCGCCCCGCTGCCGACATCGGCGGCGACTTCATCCATTCCTGGACCGATGACAACGACCGCTTCCATGTCGCGTTGATCGATGTCACGGGGCACGGACTTGCGAGCGCGATGACGGTCGCGCGCATCCACGGCGAGATCGAGCGCCTCCGCGACGAACATCCCGACGATGGGCCCGCGCGCATGCTGTCGCGGCTGAACCGCTACTTCCAGCGGCTGCTGTCGCGGTACCGGCTCTTCGCGACCGCGGTCCTGATCACGATCGACCCGCGCACGGGCGAGATGCGCTACGCGAGCGCCGGGCATCCGCCGGTCTTCGTCCGGACGAAGAACGGCCTTCGCGAGCTCGAGTCCACGACCTTCCTCCTCGGCGCCGTCGACGGCGAGACCTTCGGCAGCGAGGAAGTCGCGATCCAGCTCGAGGAAGGCGATCGGGTGATCCTCTACACCGACGGTGCCTACGACGCAAAGAGCCCCCGCGGAGAGCGCTTCGGACTCGACCGTCTGCGGGAGATCCTGCAGCGCCCCGCCGCGCCGCCGAGCTGGACGGCCTTCCTCATGAATCTGGTGGAGACCTTCGAGGCGGGCATGCCCGAGGACGACCTGCTGATCGCCGAGATCGCGTTCCGGAGCCGCAAGTCGGTCTACTCGAGCGTGACCGGCGACGATGTTCCCGTGCCTCGGTCGAGCCTTTCCGGAGCGGCCTCGTGACCCCGCGGCGCGTCCGCGAGCTGATGGACCGAGCGGTGCGGCTGGCGGCACGCGGCCACGGCGGCGCAGAGCCGAATCCGATGGTCGGCTGCGTCATCGTGGACGATGCGGGCAGCGTGATCGCCGAAGGCTTCCACCGCCGATGCGGAGGGCCGCACGCGGAGGTCGAAGCGCTGAGGACCGCAGGCGAACGGGCGCGCGGCGCGACGGCGCTCGTGACGCTCGAGCCTTGCGCGCATCGAGGCCGGACCGGCCCCTGCACCGACGCGCTGCACGATGCGGGAGTCGCGCGGGTGATCTACGCGGTCGCCGATCCGAATCCGCTCGCAGCGGGCGGCGGTGCCCGGCTGGTCGCCTCGGGCGTCGCGGCCGAGTTCGTGCCGCACGAGGGTGCCCGCGAGCTTGCGCTGCCGTTCATCAAGCGTGTCGAGACCGGGCTCCCGTGGATCAGCGCCAAGTGGGCGCAATCGATCGACGGCGCGATCGCGCTTGCGAACGGCGACAGCAAGTGGCTGTCGTGCGCACGCAGCCGCCGCATGGTGCATCGCGAGCGCGGTCGGGTCGACGCGATCCTCACCGGCATCGGAACCGTGGTCGCCGACGACCCGCAACTGACAGCCCGAGGAGTGCGGCTGCATCGCACCGCGGCGAGGATCGTGTTCGACCCGGCGGTACGGACGCCGCCCGACGCAAAGGTCTGCGACTCGAGCGCACCGACGATCCTCCTTGCGAGCGAGTCCCTCGACCCGGCCGCCGCGCATCGCGCCGACGAACTCGTCGCGCGCGGAGTCCGGGTGCTCAGGCTCGGCCCGGGCGACACGATGCGCGAGCCGCTGCAGCTGCTCGCGAAGGAAGGCGTGGCCCGCGTGCTGGTGGAGGCGGGCGGAGGCGTCGTCGGACGCTTGCTCCGCGAGCGGATCCTCGACGAGGCGTGGGTGTTCATCGCGCCGCTTGTGATCGGCGACGACCTCTCGCGCCGCAGCGTGCGCGGCCTCACGCCGACCGTACTGGCCGAGGTGGAGCGCGCGCGGCTCCTGTCGGTGCGGAAGCGCGGCACCGATGCGCTTCTGCATTACCGCTGGACGAAGTGAGTTCACTGTCCGAATCGCGCGCCGAACTTCAACGCGCCGCGGGAACGACGATCACGCCGAGATCCCGCGGCGAGAGCGGAAGATCGATCGATCCGTGGGTTCGGAGCACGCCGTCGCCGTTCTCGAACTCGTAGCCGACCGACGCCCCTCCCGTCGCGCCTGCTGCGATCCGAACCGTGTCGAGCGCCTCGCCTGCGAATCCCCGAAGCGTGACGGTCGCGAGAGAGCGGTCGGTCGGGAACGGTGCGATCCTGACGCTCGATGCGCGGGTCTCGGTGAGCGCCGCAAGAAGCCGATTCACGGCGGCCGCGTCGGCTGTCCCCGTCGATTCCGGCGCACCGGGCTCCGAGACGGTGGCTGTCCAGCGATCGGTCTCGCGTCGGATCACGAGCCGTGCGTCCCCCTGCGTGACTTCGATCGCACCGACATCGGGCGACCGCACGCCCGTCGCGACGGTGTCGATCAGACGGTCCGCCCGCGGCGCGATGCCTGCAAGCACCGCAGCGGGAATCCGGACCACGGACTTGGTTCCCTCGACGAGGCCGAACCGGTCCTGTGCGCCGATCGAAACCGGATCTCCGACGCGGAGACGGAGCTCGCGTGCGCCGCTTCGCACCGAGAGCGCTGCGGCCGGGGGCTCGAGGCCGTACACCGCAAGTTCGGCAGGGTTGTCGACGATGAACCCCTCGCTTCGCGCGCGTCGGATCGCATCGAAGAGCTCTTCGCACTGCTGGCGATCGGCACGCGTCCGGATGGGGCCGTCGATCCGATACACCCGTCCGGCACGCGCGATTGCCGTCGTCGACTCGCCCGCCGAGAGCTCGACCCGGTCGATCTCGCCAAGGTCGACGAAGAGGTCGCGGCGGCGGAAGTCGCGTGGATCGCGCTCAAGCGCGAGTTCGTGAAGCGTTCCATCGACGACCTCGTAGCGAGGGCGCAGAGAGGCAGGCTCGAGGACGCGCGCATACGCACGGCCCGCCAGGCTGCGTCGTCCGAGTTCGATCACGACCCGGCGCGGAGGTCCGCTTCCGACGGACTCCTCCACCAGTTCGATCCGTCCTTGCGGCGGCGCGAGCCCTGCGGCGCCGAGCGCGGCGCTCGCATCTCCCGCAAGATCGACCGAGCGAACGCTCTCAGCCTTCATGACGCGCGCAGCGAACTGCCGCACCGACCAGCCGTCGAGCGCGTGCTCGATCGGGGCGGCCTGCCACCACCCGCCGTCGCGTCGAACAAAGCGATAGGTGACGCCGTCGCGCTCGAGCACGACCTCTGCAAGCCGCTCGGGATCGAACGCCTCCCGCGCCACCATGGGCTGGCGACCACCGGTCACCGCGACCTCGGTCTCGCCGAGGCGATGCGCCGCGAATGCGGCGATGGCCGCGAGCGCGAGCACGACGACCGCGCGAATGGCCCTCATGCGCGCCTCCTTCGGCCTGCGATCACGACCGCACCGAGCGCGATCGGTCCGAGGACCAGGACCGCGCCGTATCCGAACATCCAGGCGCGGCGCGGCGCGTCCAGCAACGCCTCGATGCGCGGGACCTCGCGTCCGCTGAGTCCGCCGTCGAGGAGATCGGGGCGCTTGGCGAGCCACGCAACCGATGCAAGCAGCAGTTCGCGATTCCCCGGATTGACAAGCGCCGTGCGACCGCCACCGAGGCTGTCGGAAAGATCGGCGAGGCTCGAGAGAAGCCATCCGCCGCTCGCCACGACTGCGACGCGCTGGGTTCCCTCGGGCGTCTTCCGCTCTGCAAGAACGCAGACCGGAAGCGCGCCCTTCAGTCGCTTCGACTCGGGAACCTCGCGGACGCCATCGCCGTCGCCCCGCCAGTCGTCGGCGATCCACCGCTGCGCAGCAGGCTCGATCTCGACGGCGACGGTTGCGGAGACGCCGTCCGGAAGCGGATCGGCGACTTGGATCGCCATCGGCTGGTTGAACAGGATCGCGCGCCCCCGCAGACGGCTCGCAAGCGGCGATTCCGAGCGCACCCGCTCGATCAGCTGCCATGTCCGCACTTCGGGCGTGCCGTCTTCCCTTGCGACGAGTTCGAGCACGACCCGCGCGGCATCCACCTCGAGACCGAAACGGGCGAAGAGGCTCTCCCACGGATCCGGCTGCCCGAGCACCGCGAGCATGCTTCGCCCCGCGGTGAGCAGCACCGGGTGTCCATCTCCGAGAAGCGTCTCCGCTTCAGCGACGAGCAGTTTCTCCTCGCGGGAAAGTTCAAGCTGCGTCCGCCGCAACGCAGGTATCACGACGAACACCTGTGCACGGCCAGCCGGAACGACCGGACGCTCTCCGCGGCCAGGGGTCCACTCCGCGATCCCGTACCCCGCGCTGCGAAGCGCATCCGCGACCGCCACGAGGTCGTTGTTGTCCTGACGAGGACGGAGGAGCGAGTCCTTCTCGGCGTGCACGAACACGACCTGCGGCATCGACTCGGATGCGAGGCTGCGGATCGCGCCCGAAAGGACCTCCTCCCCGCGGAAACCCCAGCTGTAGCTGATGCGATCCGTCCCCTGCGCGTCGGCCGTCCGCGGGAAGATGCGCCACGCCGGGATGACGGCGAGCCGACCTCGGCCGACGACGACCGCAGCCTCGCCACCAAGCAGTTCACGACCCAGCGCATCGAGTTCGACCGAAGGCAAGGCCTCGAGTTCCTGGCGCGCAGACTGCATGCGCGAGGCGAGTTCCTCGAACGGCTCGATCCGTGAGCCGAGCACGCTGCGCACCGAGGCGGGAAGCGCGGGTTGGCCACGCCATTGTCCGAAGAGCGATGCCGCCGATGCAAGCTGGTCGCCCCAGACCCGGAATCCCTGCGCAAGAGCGCTGCGCGCACCTTCGATGTCCGGAAGCGGGCGCGTCGCACTCGTCCGGGTCATCTCGAAAACCCGCGATCGGAACTGTTCGCCATCGGTCGCGACCTGGGCGAACAGCCCTGCGAACTGCTCGAGCGCGCGGCGCACCTGGCTTTCGGCAGGCAGCTGCTGGGCGGCTGCGCGAAGCCCCGCCGACTGCCCTGCGCTTGCCGAACGGAAGCCGTCGTAGACCTCGAGGCTCGATGCGATGGCGCGCTCGGCCCGCGCGATCTCTCCCTCGCGGCCCGCAACCAGTTCCGACAGCGCGGCTTCGAAGTCGCCCGCCGCGCTCTCGTCCACGGGATCGATGCGCCTCGCATCGATCTTGGGGTTCGCGTCGCGGAACCGCTCGAGCACCTCGTCGATCTGGCGGAGGACCGCGGGGTCCGCCTCCGCCGCATCGACGAAGAGAAGCACCTTCCATGGACCATCGAGGCCGGAGAGAAGTTCGACCGTGGGTGGCGCAAGGCTGTACGAACGCGTCTTCGTGGCGTCGACCTCGAGACGCAGGGCGGGCGTCGAGAGAAGCGCCACGCTCGCGGCGGCAAGCGCGATGCAGCCGCACACGAACGCGCCGGCCTCGAGGCGTGCAAGGATGCGCCTCGAGACTCGAGGTGCGCCGCGATCGCGGATCCGCTCAAGCGAAACGGTGGCGGCCGCGATTCCGGTCGCGATGATGGCGACGAAGTACGCGACAGCCCCGCTGTCGAACAGCCCGAGCGCGAATCCCTCGAGGCGACGAAGCGGGTCCGCCGCCGCCGCGACCGGCGCCCAGTCGATGGGCAGCGCGGTCACGAGCAGACGCGAGCCGCCGATCAGACCGAGCCAGAGGAAGAAGGCACCGAGAAACGCAACCGTCTGGCTCGCGGTGGTGGTCGACACCGCGACGCCGATGGAAGCTGCAGCGCAGCCTGCGAGGAGAAGGCCGAGAAGCCCGCATGCGATCTCGCCGTAGTCGGGCGAGGCGTAGAACTCGAGGGGAACAGCAAGCAGTGCGACCGGCACGATGCTGGCCGCGATCAGGATCGAGCACGCGAGCGCCTTGCCGATCACGATCTCGAGCGGAGTCAGCGGACTCGCGAACAGCGTCTCCCAGGTCTTGAGACGCAGCTCCTCGCTCATGACGCGCATCGACAGCGCCGGCGCGGTCGCGAGGAGCGCCCATCCGGCCGCGAGCAACGCGGAGCGCAGGGTGGCGGGCCGGCTGTCGGCGAAGTCGAGCCCGAAGAACGCAGCCGAGGCGACGAGACCCGCGATGGCGAGCACGATCCATGCAGTGGGCGTGACGAACGCACTGCGAACTTCTCGTCCGGCAACCGCGGTGATCCGTCGCAGGCTCGCGATCATCGTCGGGAACCTCCTACCGCGGACGCAGCAGCGTCGGTCGACGCGCCGCGCACGAGGTCGACGAACACGCTTTCGAGGCTCGCTGCGGTGACTCCGAGCGCCCGCATGCGCACACCGTTGGCGAGCAGGATGCCGGCAAGCCGTGGCCGCGGATCAAGGTCCGCGGATGCGAACTCGACGCGGTGCCAGCCGTCCTCGAGCGTCTGCTCCGAAAGGGCGCCGCAGATCGAGCGCACCGACGGATCGTCCGCGATGGAGCGATCCACCTCGGCGAACATCCGTCCGCCTGCTGCCGCACGGGCTCGGAAACGCTCGATCGACTCATGGGCCACGACGCGGCCGGCGGCGACGACCGCGAGTTCCGCGCACACGCTCTCGACCTCGCTGAGCAGGTGACTCGACAGGATGACCAGCCGCGTCGCACCGAGTTCGCGGATGAGTTCGCGGAACGCAAGCGCCTGACCGGGATCAAGTCCGACCGACGGCTCGTCCAGGATGACGATCCGCGGATCCGCGAGCAGGGTCGCTGCAAGGCCAACCCGCTGCTGCATGCCCTTCGAGAGCGCGCCGCAGCACCGATGGGCAAACCGCGCCACATCGCACCGCTCCGACCATCGGCGCGCCGCCTCGACTGCAGCGTCCCGGTGCATGCCGGCGATTCCGCCCCGGAATCGAAGGTACTCCTCGACCGTCAACTCGGGGTAGAGCGGCGCAGACTCGGGCAGGTAACCCACGAGGCCGCGCACCTTTGCGCCGAGTCGCCGCGAATCGAACCCGAGCACATGGAGTTCGCCGTCGTCCGGCGGCAGGACGCCTGCGATCATCCGGATGATGGTGGTCTTCCCGGCGCCATTGGGGCCAAGCAGACCGCACACCCCCGTGCTTGGAAGCGAGAGATCGGCGGAGCGCACCGCGCACAGATCACCGAACCACTTGGTGAGGCCACGCGCACGGATCCCGCCTTCCGCAACTCGCTCAGAAGCCACGGCGGACGCCTCCAGCGCGCAACGCAACTCCATGTGTCGTCGGCATCACGGCCGAAGTGTATCGGCGGCGTCAACTCGCTGCGCACAACGCGGAATCGGGCCCTACAATCACGGACCGCACGGATGCCTTCCATGTCGATGGACGACGAATCGCTGCCAGATCCTGGACCCCCCGACGCCTCCGGCTCCGAGGACGGTTCTCCGGCTTCCTCGGGCGGAACGGCCGACGACGGCTATGTCTACGAACTCCGCGGGTCCTCGCCGCTCAGTCCCGAGCTGCGCAACGCCCTCTCGCGCTTTGTCGTGACCCAGAAGACCGGCGACGCGACCATGGCGGACCGCTCGCTGCATGTGCTTTCCCGACTCGGGGAAGGCGCGGGTGTCGTCGAGCCGACGGGCGAGATCACCTGGATGAACGAAGGGCTCGCCGCCCAATCGCCCGAGGTGCTGCGTCGATTCGCCGATGCCTGCGTCGATGCGATGGCCGCCTGGCGGCGGACGACGGCGCCTGCCTCGACCTGCAGGGCCAACTTCCGGTCCGGTGCGAAGTGGTTCGAGGTCGTGATCACGCCGACCGACCGCTCTGGTTCGCCCACCCGGCAGGAAGGCGCAGTCGCGCTGCTCGTCGACGCCTCGGCGGTCCGACGGATCCAGGATCGTCTCGAGGCCATCGACCAAGAGGGCGCCGCCTTGCTGCGGTTCGACGCAGAGAGCCTTCGCAAGCTCAGCGCACCGGATCGACTCAAGGTTCTGGAAGGCAAGGTGATCTCAGCGACGCGTTCGCTGCTCGGCTTCGACCACTTCGAGTTCCGGCTGACCAACCGGAAGACCGAGCAGCTCGAACTCGTGTTCTGCTCCGGGCTGGTTCCGCTTGGAATCGGCGAGCGCATCTTCGCGCGCGCAGAGGGCAACGGACTCAGCGGCGTCGTGGCGGTCACCGGACAGTCGGTTGTCTGCGCCGATGTCAGCACCGAGCCCCGCTACATCGGTGGACTTCCCGGCGCGCGCAGCACGCTCACGGTGCCGCTGCGGCTCCATGACCGCATCATCGGCGTGCTGAACGCCGAGAGCACGGACCTGCGGCACTTCGACGACGAGGACCGTCTCTGCGCGGAACTGCTCGGCCGCTACGTTGCGCTCGCGCTCAACATTCTCGACATGCTGGTGGCCGAACGCTGCGAGACGATCAAGATCACGCTCGCCAATCTGTCCGACGAAGCCTCCGCCGCGATCTCCGAGATCACCGAGGACGCGAACGCACTCTCGGCCCGCTCGCAACCTGAACTGGAGTCGCTCGCAGCACGGCTGCGGTCGAATGCGGCGCGAATCGACGAGCTGCTCAAGAACGCCGCCGCGGGACCAAGCGGCATCCTCGGCGCCGAGGAGTTCATGCGCGAGGGTTTCCGCGATCCGATCTTCGCCGCACGCAGCGTGCTGGTCGCGGATGACGAGCCGGCGATCCGCAGGACCGTTCGCATGGTGCTGGAACAGCAAGGCTGCATCGTCAGCGAACACGCGGACGGCGTCGGCGCGATCGCCGCGATCCGCGCCGCAGCCGCGGCGGGCAAGCCTTTCGACCTCGTGATCTCCGATGTGCGCATGCCCGACGCGAATGGATACGAAGTCTTCCGCGCCGCGAAGGAAGCCCATGCAGGAACGCCCGTCATTCTCATGACGGCCTTCGGCTACGACCCGAACCACTCGATCGTCCGATCGAGCCAGGAAGGTCTCCACTGCTTCCTCTTCAAGCCCTTCCAGGTCGCCCAACTGCTTGAAGAGGGCCGGAAGGCCCTGACCGGCTGACGCGTCCCAGGACCGCGACGGCCCTCCGCATCAACCGCGCGCTTCGGTCCGGATCGCGACCAGAACCCGATCGATTCCGTCGCCATCCTTGTGAACGGTCCCGCCTCGCCAGGCGGGTCCGTCGATCAGGCCGAGCGCAGCGTCACGGTGCTTCCACCCGATCTCGATCGCGAGCATGCCCTCCGGCAGGAGGTGCCTCTGCGCGCCAGCGACAACCCGCCGCACGACATCCAGCCCGTCGACTCCACCGCGCAGCGCGGAGGCCGGCTCGTACTCCTTGACATTGCGATCAAGCGCCGCGTATTCGTCGTCGGTGACATACGGCGGGTTCGACACGATCAGGTCGAATCGCTCCTCCGACCGCACCGCCTGCCAGAGATCCCCGGCGCGCAACTCGATCTCCACGCCATGCCGCGCCGCATTGCGCCGGGCAAGCGCAACCGCGTCCGAAACAAGGTCGGTGGCGACCACTTCGATCCGGCTCGCCGCCGCAGCGGCTGCGGGCCGACTTTCCTCCGCGGCGCGCCTCTCTTCACCCGATGCGTCGATGACGCGTTCCGGCGGTCTTCGAGCAGCAACCCCCTCGCCGACCTGCGAGGGATCGGCGGAGATCGGCCGACAACCGACGCCGTCCGGGCGCAGGATGGCGCGCATGCCAAGAGCAAGGCTCACCGCGATGCATCCGGAACCGGTGCACAGATCGAGCGCGCGGACCGGGCCCGCTCCACGCTCGCGATACCACTGCAGCGCATGCTCGACCAGCGTCTCGGTGCAGGGACGCGGAATGAGCGTGCACGGCGCGACCTCGAAGTCCCGACCGAGGAACGGCCACTTCCCGACCAGAAACTGCACCGGCTCGTGCCGCCCGGCCCGGGCAACCAGGCTTCGCAAGGCCGCGAGTTCGTCTGGCGCAAGTTCGCGCTCGGGTTCCATGTACAGCCGAAGTCGCTCCACCTGCAGCACCTCTGCAAGCAGGATCTCGGCGATGGTCCGCGGGCTGTCGACCTCGCGGTCCTTCAGGTACGGAATGATCCAACCGAGAAGCGAACGCACCGTCCACCGCTGCGGGGCCGCGGCCACCGGCGAATCGCCTGCATGAGGTTGTCCCGAGTTTCCCGCGTCGGCCATGAGAGCGTCCTTGAATCGCATCCTACGGCCGTTTCTGCGCCCCGGCGGAAACATGACGCATTCCGCAACATTCTCGTTCCGATTCGGGCAAGTGTGGAAACGAGGCGGATTGCGGGCGGCGCGCCCCCCCCTCCGACCGCTACCATGTCCGCCCCTTGGAACAAAGCGCCATGCAGGACCTCCTCAACACCGTCAGCCACCAGGCATCCACAAGCGGCGTGTTCAGCCGAGTCGAGGCTCTCGCCGACCGAGTCCGTTGCCATGCGAAGGGCTCTCCCGAGCCGGCGTGGTACGAACTGGCCGATGTCGGCGGCACGCTCATCGTCCGATTCGCGACGCCCGACCGGTGGCTGAGCGAGTCGATCGAGTCCGATCTCATGCACTACGGCGACCCGATCGAGGAACTCGTCGAGGAGGAACTCGCCGAGCTGGGTTGGCGAGGCAAGGTTCCGTCCATCAAGCACTTCCGCGACGACCAGAAGCTCTACACCTTCGAGAACACGGTCCCGGCGATGGATGTGGAGACCGCTGCGAAGTTCCTGATGGCGTACGAGGCCGCGTTCCGCGCGCTCGGCGATGTCGGTGGCGAGAAGGACGACGAGTGACCGTCAACGCGAAGATCTGACCGTCTGAACAGGCTCTTCGGGAGCGATCGAAAGCAACGGAATTCGGCATGGCGCTACGGGTACTCATGCTCGGCTGGGAGTTCCCCCCGTTCATCACGGGCGGGCTCGGCACGGCGTGCTACGGCCTGACGAAGGCGCTCGATCGCCAAGGCGTCGATGTCACCTTCGTCCTCCCCAAGACCATCCCGCCCGACGGCGCTTCCCATGTCCGGCTCGTGACGCCCGGTGCGACCGTCGAGCGCTCGACCGGCCGGCTCCCGAAGCCGGTCGGCACCGCGAGCAACGCCGTGGTTCGCGAACCCGCGCGCGTCCCGGAGCCGGTGGCACCTGCCGCCGACGGGCGGTTGACCGTGAGCGAGCAGGAGTCGTGGACCAAGATCGTCGCGGAGTTTCAGTCGACGCGCTTCATCGAGATTCCGGGCGAGTATCCGACCGTCTACGCCGAATCGAGCGGCAACTCCCCGGCCCGTATCGCCGAAGCGGTGCGCCTGATGCGCGACGCGGGCTGGAGCATCGAGCGCATCCGGACCCTCGCGAAGGCCGGCGCGTTTCCCGAACTCACACGCGATCCCGTCGAACACGCGATCGCGACGGCGCTTCCCGAGACGGCGGACCGGCCGAAGGAGCCCGTCGGTGCGAGAGGCGCCGACGCCGCGGACTACTCCGGCGATCTTCTCGGCATGGCGGACCGCTACGCGCGCTTCGTCGCCGACGCGGTCCGCGGAGTCGACTTCGATGTGATCCATGCCCACGACTGGCTGACCTACCCCGCCGGCCTCGCCGTCGCGAAGCTCTCGGGAAAGCCGCTGCTCGTCCATGTCCACTCGACCGAGTTCGACCGCTCGGGCGAGCATCCCCACCAGCAGATCTACAACATCGAGCGCCGCGGCATGCACGGCGCGACCCGCGCGATCGCGGTCAGCATGCTGACGAAGAACGTCTGCATCAACCGCTACGGCGTGAACGGCTCCAAGATCGATGTCGTCTACAACGGCGTCGACCTCGACCCGGCCGCCGCGGGCATCGAGCGGATCGAGTCGAAGGACAAGATCGTCCTCTACTTCGGCCGCATCACCATGCAGAAGGGCCCGGAGTACTTCATCCAGGCCGCGAAGAAGGTGCTCGAGTACATGGACGATGTGAAGTTCGTCGTCGCGGGGTCGGGCGACCAGGCGCAGCGCATGATCGAGATGGCGGCGACGCTCGGAATCGGCAACAAGGTGCTCTTCACGGGCTTCCTGCGCGGCCGCGACATCGCCCGCGTCTTCTCGATGGCCGATCTCTACGTGATGCCGAGCGTCAGCGAGCCGTTCGGAATCGCCCCGCTCGAGGCCATGAGCCACAATGTGCCCGTCCTGATCTCGAAGTCCTCGGGCGTGAGCGAGGTGCTGATGCACGCGCTGAAGGTCGACTTCTGGGATATCGAGGACATGGCGGACAAGATCATCGCGGTCCTCCGCCATCCCCCGCTTTCTCGCCAGCTCGTCCAGCACGGCAACTTCGAGATCCGCGGGATCAACTGGGACGGCGCAGCCACCCGCACGATCCGCTGCTACGAGCGCGCGATCGCCGCAGCGCAGTCGCGAAGCGGCTTCTGACCGCGGCGCCGGCCGACCGCTGCGATTTTCCGCAGGAATCGTCGTGTTTCGTGCGTCCGCCCGAGGTCGCGGGAAACCTATACTGCGCGACTTCCCATGGCCCTGTTCTTCACGCGCAAGAAGCCCGCCGCCCAGCCCGCACCATCGCCCGCGCCGAGCGCCCCCGGCGGCCGCACGGTCGAGCCCGCCGATCCGGCGCTTGAGGCACGCACGCTCGAAGTCGGCGCGGACTTCCTCGCCCGCGCGCGGGCGGCAAAGACCAACATGCTGGCCGTTTGGTCGGAAGGCCTCATGGACTGGGCCATGCAGGACGAGGCCTTCAAGGTCCAGATCTTCCGCTTCGTCGACTGCTTCCCGACGCTGAAGGACAACGACGCGGTCTACGACCACCTGACCGACTACCTCGCGCAGCCGGGGGTCACGCCACCGCCGTTCGTGGCGACCGCGCTCAAGGCGGGCGTGCTGATGAAGGGCGTCGTCACGAAGACGATGTCGACCCAGATCACCTCGATGGCGTCCAAGTTCATCTGCGGCACCGACGCGGCAAGCTCGCTGCCGGCGCTGCGGAAGATCTGGGACTCGGGCCTGTGCTTCTCGGTCGACCTGCTGGGCGAAGCCTGCGTGAGCGACGAAGAGGCCGAGGCCTACCGCCGCAAGTACCTCGACCTCATCGAGAACCTCCCGGGCACGGTCGCGACCTGGGGCGCGAACCCGCGGCTCGAGACCGATCACCTCGGCGCGATCCCGCGCACGAATGTCTCGATCAAGATCAGCTCGCTCTCCGCGCGCGTCGACCCGATCGACACCGAAGGCTCGATCCGCGGCCTCCTTGAGAACCTCGGCCCGATCCTCGAGGCGGCGAAGCGCAAGGGCGTCTTCGTCAACTTCGACATGGAGCAGTTCGCGCTCAAGGACCTGACGCTCGAACTCTTCATGCGCGCGTGCGAGAAGCACGACTTCCAGGCGGGCCTCGCGATGCAGGCGTATCTCCGCTCGGGCGACGACGACGCGCGACGCGTCATCGAGTGGTCGAAGCGGACCGGCCGGCAGGTCACGGTGCGGCTCGTCAAGGGCGCGTACTGGGACTACGAGACGATCAACGCCGAGCAGCAAGGCTGGCCCGTGCCCGTGTGGAGCCGCAAGGTCGACACCGATGCGAGCTTCGAGCGCATGGCGCGCGCGTTCGTCGCGTCGACGCCCGCGACGAAGGGCGAGGGCGGCGTGAAGTTGGCCCTCGGAAGCCACAACGCCCGCTCGATCGCGGCGACGATCGCCGCCCTCGAGAAGCGCGGACTGCCGAACTCCGCGCTCGAGCTGCAGATGCTCTACGGCATGGGCGACCAGCTGAAGGCCGCATCCATCGAGATGGGCCTTCGCCTCCGCGAGTACGCCCCGATCGGCGAGCTCATCCCGGGCATGGCGTACCTCGTGCGGCGGCTCCTCGAGAACAGCTCCAACGAGTCGTGGCTCAAGGCTGGATTCAAGGACAACGCATCGACCGAACGGCTCCTCGCGAGCCCGCACCGCGCCTTCGATTCAGACCCCGGCGTCGAGCGCATCGCGAAGGCTCCCGAGCGCCACCGCCTCAGCGCGTCGCCGGCGGGCATCTCGAACGGACGCGCCTTCTACACGGAGCCGATGCGCAACTTCGCGCTCTCGGATGTGCGGGGCAGCTTCACCGCCGCGATCGCG
>Ga0209990_10001214_pt1 | contig 22395 bp, 15 predicted proteins | sample NOAtaG_6_FD_187304 | JGI IMG/M metagenome (GOLD analysis project Ga0209990, IMG submission 187304) | Freshwater lake microbial communities from Lake Erie, under a cyanobacterial bloom - NOAA_Erie_Diel5S_2200h metaG (SPAdes) (version 2) | ecosystem: Environmental > Aquatic > Freshwater > Lake ...
GTTGCCCGGTGGCCCGGTTGACGCGCCCTGCCGCGCGGCCCCGCGGCCGCCTGCGCCGGTCTGGCCCGGCCTGGTTTCTCGTGTCCCGCGCCGGCCGCGCTGCGGCGCGGCGAGGGTGATGCTTGCTGCTTGTACTGCGCGCCCTGCCGACCGCTGCTGCGCTAACGCAACACGGACTTCAGCAGAGAGCCCAGTTCCGATGGGTTCTTGGTGGTGCGGATGCCGCAGGCTTCCATCACCGCCAGCTTCTCCTGCGCCGTGCCCTTGCCGCCCGAGATGATGGCGCCGGCATGGCCCATGCGCTTGCCCGGGGGCGCGGTCACGCCGGCGATGAAGCCCACCACCGGCTTTTTCATGTGTTCACGGGCCCAGTGCGCGGCCACTTCCTCGTCGCCGCCGCCGATCTCGCCGATCATGACCACGGCGTCGGTTTCGGGGTCGTCGTTGAAGAGCTTGAGCACGTCGATGTGCTTCAGGCCGTTGACCGGGTCGCCGCCGATGCCCACCGCGCTCGACTGGCCCAGGCCCAGCTCGGTGAGCTGGCCCACCGCCTCGTAGGTCAGGGTGCCGGAGCGCGACACCACGCCGATGCGGCCCTTGCGGTGGATGTGCCCCGGCATGATGCCGATCTTGATCTGCTCGGGCGTGATGACGCCCGGGCAGTTGGGACCGACGAGCAGGGTCCGGCGGTGTTCCTTGCGCATGCGGTCGCGCACTTCGATCATGTCGCGCACCGGAATGCCCTCGGTGATGCAGATGACCAGATCGAGGTCGGCCTCCACCGCCTCCCAGATGGCCGCCGCGGCGCCCGGCGGCGGCACGTAGATCACGCTGGCGGTCACGCCCTGCTCTCGCTTGGCGTCGCGGACCGAGGCGTAGATCGGAATCCCCTCGAAGTCCTCGCCGGCCTTCTTGGGATTCACACCGGCGACGAAGCAGTTCTTGCCATTGGCGTAGTCGCGGCACATGCGGGTGTGGAACTGCCCGGTCTTGCCGGTGATGCCCTGCGTGACCACGCGGGTGTTCTTGTCGATCAGGATGCTCATGTCTTGTCCCTCTGCCTCATCTTTGGTGCCCGGCACTGAAGCCGTCGCCCCGGCCTGCGCCGGGGCGACGAGATTCACCCCCGCGCCGCCGCCACCACCTTCTGCGCCGCCTCGGCCATGGTGTCGGCGCTGATGATCGGCAGCCCCGACTCGCGCAGCATCTTCTTGCCCAGGTCCTCGTTGGTGCCCTTCATGCGAACCACCAGCGGCACCTTCAGGCCGACGGCCTTGCTCGCCACGATCACGCCCTCGGCGATCACGTCGCAGCGCATGATCCCGCCGAAGATGTTGACGAGGATGGCGGCCAGCTTCGGGTTGCGCAGCATGATCTTGAAGGCCTCGGTCACCTTCTCGGTGGTGGCGCCGCCGCCCACGTCGAGAAAATTGGCCGGCTCGCCGCCGAACAGCTTGATGGTGTCCATCGTGGCCATGGCCAGGCCGGCGCCGTTGACCAGGCAGCCGATGTCGCCGTCGAGCTGGATGTAGCTCAGATCGAACTTGCTCGCCTCGACCTCGGCCGGGTCTTCCTCGTCGAGGTCGCGCAGCGCCACGATCTCCGGGTGCCGGTACAGCGCGTTGGCGTCGAAGTTGAGCTTGGCGTCGAGCGCGACTACCGCGCCTGTGCCGGTGAGGATCAGCGGGTTGATCTCGGCGAGCGAGGCGTCGGTGTCCCAGAACGCCTTGTACAGCGCCTGGAAGATGGCGCGCGCCGCCGGCACGCTGGCCGCCGGGATGCCGATCTTCACCGCCACGTCGTCGGCCTCGCGGTCCGTCAGCCCGTGCGCCGGGTCGATGAACACCTTGTGGATCTTCTCGGGCGTGTGCGCGGCCACCTCCTCGATGTCCATGCCGCCCTCGCTGGAGGCCATCAGCACCACGCGCTGGGTGGCGCGGTCGACCACCATGCCGACGTACAGCTCCTTGCGGATGTCGGCGCCCTCCTCGATCAGCAGGCGCCGCACCTTCTGCCCGTCGGGACCGGTCTGGTGCGTCTTGAGCTGCATGCCGAGGATGGCCCCGGCGTGGGCTCGGACCTCGTCCATGCTGCGCGCCAGCTTGACGCCGCCACCCTTGCCGCGGCCGCCGGCGTGGATCTGGGCCTTGACGACCCACACCGGCCCGCCGAGCGCGCGGGCCGCGTTCATCGCCTCGTCGACCGAAAAGCAGGCGATGCCGCGCGGCACGGGCACGCCGTACTGGCGGAGGATCTCCTTGCCCTGGTACTCGTGGATCTTCATGGTGTGTCTACCTGGTTGGATTGGCTGTCGGTTGCAGCGGGCTCCGCGCCCGGCGCCGGCGCTGCGCGGTACCAGCGGGGGTAGAACTGCGCCACCGCCGGCCCGTCGGTGCGCAGGGCGTGGCAGCGGTCGAGCTGGAAGGGCTTGCGCTCGGCCGCAGCCGGCTCGCCCGACGGCTGCTGCGCGGCGTCGCGGGTCTGGTAGACCTCGCCGGCAAACGCCTGGATGGCCGCCGTCGGCAGGACGCCGGCCAGCTCGGTGACGTGGGTGCAGCCGCGCACGCCGCCCAGCCGCTCGCGCAGGTGGCGGCGAAAGTCCTGCGTCAGGTTGAGACCCACCAGCTTGCGGTAGTCGGGGCCGATGGCGTCGCAGTGGCCGGGATAGGGCACCCACGAGGCGACGGCACCGGCCGCGACGATGTTCAGGTGGGTGTCGATGGTGACCGTCAGCCGCATGTGGTGCACCGGGTCGCCCGCCCGGCGCAGGCCGGTGGCCAGCGGAAAGTCGCGCGCCTTGGTGTCGACCAGCTCGGCCTCCAGGTCCCACAGGCCGTCATCGCGCGCAAAGGCGTCGACACGGATCGAGCGCGTATGCACGGGGCGACGGCCGGTTGCGGACATGTTGGGCGGCACAAAAAAAGGCCGGGCATTCCCACCGCCCGGCGCGGACGATGGTAGCACCGCGACCCCGGCCGCCGCGCGCACCGGCGGCGCACCGGCGCCGGGCGTGCACGGCCGGGTGCGGCGCGCGCTATACCGTGATCGCCATGCCGCGATAGATGCGCGAGCGATACCGGCTGTCCTCCAGGCGCGGCAGCGGCGCGCCGGCCAGCAGCACGGCACGGCCAAAGCGCTCCAGCTCCTCCTCGGTCTCCTCGGCATTGCGCGGCTCCTCGGAGCGCACGCGGCGCGTGAGGTTGATCTGGTTGACCACCGCATCGTGCACCAGGCGCTCGCACTCCACCGCCAGCGTGCCGGTGAAGGCGTGCAGCGTGCTCTTGATGAAGTTGGCCAGGGCGAAGGGGTCCGGGGTGGAGCCCACCGGCACGTCGGGCGAGACCAGCATGAGGTTGACGTCGTCGTACAGCGCGGCCTTGCGCGCCACGCGGAAGTGGTGCGTGAGGTTGCTCTCGACCACGGCCTTGAAGGCGGCGGTGTCGAGCCACCGGCCCGCGTCGTCTTCGAGCTGCCCGGGCAGCGGGGCAAACGGGGTGGACACCACGCTGGTCGGGCGGCCGCCATCGCGCAGGGCCTGGTCCATGCCGGTTTCCAGGTCGTCGCCGCAGACGATCACCCGCGTCAGCGCCGCCTCGGTGGGCGTCAGCCGCTCCACCACCGCTGCTGCCGCCGCCTTGGTCCGGGTGAGCAGCATGATCCTGCCCACCTGGGCCTGCGTGCCGAACACGCTGGCGGCGCGCGCCAGGTGCTGGTCGAGGTGCTCGCCGATCAGCCACACGGTGCGGCCGCGCATCATCTCCAGGCGTTCGCGCTTGACGCTGCCGAACAGCTCGCGCTCGGTGATCGAGCGCTCCAGGCTCAGCCCGCCCGAGGGCAGGAAAGTCTCGCCCGAGACCGCGCGGTCGGCCAGAAAGTACACCGTCGCCAGCGCCACCTCGTGCTCGGTGGGCATGCGCTTCATGTGCAGCAGCGAGATCACGCCGTCGGCGATCTTGGCCGCCTCCTTCCTGACCAGCGACGGCGGCAGGAAGGGCTCGGGTGCCTCGGGCAGCCGCTCGCTCCACACCTTGCCGTACAGGGCGCCGCGATCGGCCTCCTGCCGGAAGTAGCCGGCGCGCCGCAGTCGCGCCGTCAGCTTGGCGGCAATGCCGGCGGTGAGCGGGTAGCGGTCCCAGGTGGCGCCGTCGGCCTTCTCGGCGGCCAGTTGCTGCGCCAGCCGCTGCAGCGTGGCGGGCGCCTCCGGCTCCAGCAGCTTGTCGACGCGGTTGAAGCCGAGCCACTGCAGCAGCTCGTCGGCGCGCTCGCCGGCGCGGATGCCGCGCACCACCGCGGCGTAGACCGCATTGAGGCGCCGGTTTTCGAGGATGAGCCGGCCGCGCCGCTCGAACAGGCCCGCCTTGCCGCCCTTGCCCTTGAGCCGCTCGCCTTCGACCGGACCGGGCGACACCGCGTTGATCTGGATCTGCGGGCCGAGAAAGCGCGCCAGGCTCTCGGCCAGCGCCCGCTGCCCGGCCTTGCTGACCGCATAGTCGGAGCGGTTGGGATAGGGCGTGGCCACGTACTTCTCGCCGCCGAAGTAGCTCGACACGTTGACGATGTAGCCCGAGCCCTGCTGCTTCATGAGCGGGATCACACGCCGGATCAGTGCGTAGTTGGAGATGAGATTGGCATCGAGGGTGTAGCGCCACGCATCCAGCCCCATGTCGACCACCATCTCCTCGGCGCCGGCCACGCCGGCGCAGTTGATGAGGTAGTCGACGCGGCCGAAGGTGTCGAGCGTGACGTCGACCGCGTTCTCGACGGACGCCAGATTGCCGACATCCACGCCCGCCAGCGTCTGCACGCGCCGCCGGGCACCCCAGTAGCCGCTGTCCTCCAGCTCGCCGACGATGCGGTCGCGCAGGGTCTGCAGCGCCTCGGCGCCGCGCGCCACCAGCATCACCCGCGCGCCGGCGGCAGCCAGCAGCCGGCCGATCTGCCCGCCAATGCCCGAACTGCCGCCGGTAATCAGCGCCACCTTGCCCTTGTGCAGGCCGTGCAGCGTCTCGATCTCGCCCATGGCCGAGCGGCGCGCGCCGGTGGCCTCGCGGATCGAGGTCGGCAGGTACAGGTTGACCTGCGAGATACGCCGCTCCGTGAAGAGCAGCCGCGCGATCTGCCCGGCGGCAAACGGCAGCCCTTCGGTCTCGGCGTTGGTGTAGCGGATGATCTGGTTACCCCACTGCACCACGCCCGGCTCGCCCTCGCGCATGTCGGCCCGCGACTCCTGGCGCCAGACGCGGATCAGCTCTTCCACGGCGGCGCGCAGCAGGTCGGCCACCCCGTTGCCGGCGCCGTCGTCGCCGTTGGTGACGAACACCACGCGCGCGATCTGCTCCAGGCCGGACTGCGTGTGCCAGAAGCGCGACAACTCGCGCGCCAGCACCAGCGCGCCGATGATCTCGCGTTCGATGAACAGTTCGATCTCCGCGTCGGTCACCTGCGACAGCGGTCCGCGCAGCGCGTGCGGGCCTGCCGCCGGCAGCACGATCGCGCCGCTCAGGCGACCGTGGCCGGCCTCCGGCTGCAGCACCGCGCGGATGGTGGCCGGCTGCATGCGGTCGAGCAGCACCGGCGTGATGCGCCGGTCCTCGGGAGTCGGGTCGAGGATGCCGACGGCCTGCCTGACCAGTTCTTCGGTGGGCAGGCCCAGGAGCACCTCGGCTCCGAGGCTGGCCTGCGCCCGCGCGATGGCCAGGGCGTCGGCCAACTGCTCGCCGGCGGCCATCAGAACCCGGCAGCCGGTGCCGTCGACGGTACGCAGCTCGGGCCGCGAGACCCAGGTGCTGCGGCTTTCCTTGCGCACCGTCATCCCGTTGGTGACCTCGAAGTCGTGGCCGTTGAACGCCGCCGAATCGTCGGAGCCGAGGAACACGATGGCGTTGGCCACGTCGCGGATCGAGGGCAGGCCGTACTCGGGCGCACCGCTGCCGTGATCGCGCGCCAGCGTCATGAGGTCGATGAACTCGCGCGCCGTGGTGCCGCGCGTGCCGTGGCGCAGTTTGTCCATCGCCGCAAACACGTTGCGGATGCGGTCGCTGTCGATCGGCCCCGGCAGCACGGTGTTGACGCGGATGCCGCGCGGCCCCAGTTCGAGCGCGAGCTTGCGCGACAGCGCGTTGAACGCCGCCTTGGGCACCACGTAGGGCGCGCGGCCGAAGTACTCGGTGCGCGAGAAGATCGTCGTCACGTTGATGATGGCGGCACCGGGCTTCAGGTGCGGCAGCGCGGTGCGCGTCACCGTCCAGGCCATGCCGAGCAGGTTGCGGGCGGCACCGAGCGCGCTCTCGTTGTCGAGGATTCCGCTCGGGCTGCCCTGGTCGTGCTGCGCTTTCAGGTCGGCGTCGGTAATCGGCATGTCCTCCAGACGCTGCTTTGGACCCGAGGAGCCGGCGTTGTTGACGATGATGTCGAGCCGGCCGTAGGCCGCAACCGCCGCCGCGATCGCGGCGTGCACCTGCAGCGGGTCGGCGCCGTCCATGGGCAGGGTGATGGCGCGGCCTGCGGCTGCGCCGGTCTCCTGCAGCAACCGCGCGCAGGTGGCCTCGAGCTTCTTCATGTCGCGCCCGACCATCACCACGCTGGCGCCTTCCTCCAGGTAGCGGCGCGTGATGTCGGCGCCGATGTTGCCGCCGGCGCCGGTGACGAACGCGACCTTGCCTTCGAGCCGGCCGCGCGTCGCGGGCGCGAGGCAGGACAGCGGCGCGGCGGCGGCGGCCGCGGCGATGACCGGGTCGGCCGCCTTTCTGGCCGTCTTGCGCGAGGGCGTCTTGTCGGTGGTGAGGCTGTCGTTGTCGACGGCGGGCGAGGACTTCTTGCGGCGACTGTCGGTCATGAGAGGTCTTTCGGACGAAGACGGAGGACGTAGGGGGCGTAGAGCTCGTCGCCCCGGCGCAGGCCGGGGCCCAGGTGGCGGTCGGGAAAACTGGGCTGCGGCCTACGCCGGGGCGACGGTGATGGGGGTCGGCATCACTTCGCCTCCGACTGCTGGGTGGCCCAGGCCTCGAACAGTTGCTCGCGCGAGCGCAGGCCCGGCGCGGGCAGCGCGTGGTTGCACACGTAGTTGGCGCCGGCATGCTTGTTGTCCCACATGGCCTGGTGCGCGGCCGGCAGTTGGTGCCACGGCACGACCGTCGGCTCGGTGACGGCGAGCAGGCCCGCATCGACCATGCGGTTCATCTCGGTGACCTCGTGCGCGTTGTTCAGGTGCGTGCCCTTGATCGAGGCGGTGGGCATCAGGATGCGGCGATGGCGCATCCACACCTGCGGCGCGTAGAACGACAAGCGCTTGCGGTCGAGGTCCTCGAAGTAGACGACGCGCCCGGTGTAGGGCATGACGATCGAGGTGGACACCGCCAGCGCGTCGAAGCCGGCGCGCTCGATGATGACGTCGGGCTGGCCGCGCGGGTTGTCGGCCGAGCGCAGGAAGCGCCCGACCACCGAGCCCACGGGCTTGACCGTGCGTTCCTGGAAGTCGCGCACGGCGGCGCGGAAGGCGTCGATCTCGGTGCGCGTGTCGGGCAGCGCCGGCAGGCCTTCGGGCCAGTCGAAGTCCTTGCCGTGCTTGCGCGCCAGCTCTTCGATGGAGGCCACGCCGCGCACGGCATCGCCAAAGCCGAGCGACTGCACGAACTCGCGCTGCGCGTCGGTGGCGCACAGGATCGCGATGCGCGCGCCGGCGGCGCGGGCGGCCTCGATGGCCTCCAGCCCCGGCGTGTCCACCAGCTCGGTGCGCGCGAGCCCGGCGCCGTACCAGACGAGCACGGCCTCGCCGGCCCGCAGCCGGGCCCGCCGCAGCATGGTTTCGGCGGCAGCACTGCCCGGCTTGCCCACGAAGCTGAACGCATAACCCGAGGTCGCGCCGTAGAAGGTGACGACACCGCCCTCCTCCAGCATCTGGAAGGTGCGGGCGAAGGCCGTTTCCCCGGCGTGCGACACCGCGTAGTCGGCCAGCCGACCGTGGTTGGCGGCGCGGATCTCGTCGAGCAGCGGGCGCGCCGCCTCGACCCAGCGGGCGATTGCCTCGGCGCCGCGCGGCACCGCCGTAAAGAGCGCAGCGTGGCGCGGATCGCGCCGATTGACCGGGATGCCGCCCTCGTTGCGCACCACCTTCCCGCGCTCCTGGCTCGACACCAGGCCGATGGCGGTCAGACCGTTGCGGCGCGCGCTCTTGAGCGCTTCCAGGCCGGTACCGGTGGCGCCGCCCTCGACGAAGATCGACTTGCCGGCCTCGACCTGCAGCACGGTGAACAGCGCCCGCACGGCGGTGCCGAGGTTGAGCACGTAGGAGCCCGCTGCCTCCAGCGTCAGGTCCTGCGGCACCGGATGCAGTTGCGGCCCCTGCACCAGCAGGAACTGGCGATGACTGCCGTTGGGCGTCTCGTAGCCCTGGATGTGGAAGTCCGCGAACATCGGGTCCAGGCCGACCGCCGGATCGAGCACGTCGTACTGGCCGGCAAACACCACGCACAGGTCGCCCACCTTGACGCGGCCCTGGCGCTTGACCTGGCTGCCCAGGGCGACGACCAGCCCCATGCCGCCGGAGCCGGTCACGTGTACGTCCTCGTCGTGGTTGTCGAAGGGCGAGATCGGAATGCCGACGATGGCCCAGACGTCGTTGAAGTTGACTTCCGAGGCCAGCACGTAGACCAGCGCCTCGTTGGGGCCCGGTTCTTCCACCGGCACGATCACCTCGCGCTCGGCGCTGGTCGGCCCGCCGAAGATCGGCTCGCCGGTGGCGTGGTCGCGCGTGACCGCAAAGGCGTACTGCAGCTTGGGCAGCGGCGTGAAGCCCGGAAAGAACGGGGCACCCACCGGCAGCAGCTCGCCGCGGCGGACGAGCTCCGCCGGCGCGGGACGTGCCGGCAGCGGCCGCGTGGGCAGCGACCTCGCCTTGCGATCGATGAAGTCGCGGATGCCGCGCTTGCCGCCCTCGGGGTCGACCACCGCCTCGGCAAACAGCCGGGCCTCGCGCTCGAGGCCGGCGTCGATGCCGGCGCTCCAACCGGTGCCCAGGGCATCGAGCAGCCGCCGCGCGGCCGCCTCGCGGCCGGCCTGCGCGCATTGCGCCAGCATGCGCTGGACGTCGGCGTCGGCCAGCGCCGCCGCCAGATCGGGCGTGCCCGGCCGCGCCCACGACGGCTGCGCCGCGCGCCGGGCGTCGAAGGCGCGGCGCAGGGGGCTGGCCGGGTCCAGCACAAAGCCGCGGGCCAGGTCGACGGCACGCATCAGCACGTCGCTCGGCGCGGCGGCGATCTCGTCGATGAGCCCGATGTCGTGCGCCGCGTCGGCCGCCAGCGTGCGCCCGCCGAGGACGATGTGCAGGGCATGCACCAGGCCGCGGCCGCGCTCCTGGCCACGCGCGGCCGCGCGGTCGGCCAGCAGCCGCGGCAGGCGCTGCGTGCCACCGTAGCCGGGCAGCAGGCGCAGCCGGATTTCGGGCTGGCCGAAGCTGGCGGTCGGCTCGGCGATGCGGTAGTGGCAGGCCAGCGCGAATTCCAGGCCGCCGCCGAGCGCCACGCCGTTGATGGCGGCGATGGCGGGCTTGTCCATCGCCTCGATCTTGCGAAACGCCAGGTGCGCGATGTTCGGCAGCGGCTGCGCTTCGTCCAGCGTGTGTACGTCTTCGAGCAGTTGCCGGATGTCGGCGCCGGCGACGAACGAGGCGCTGCCCTCGCCGGTGAAGATCACCGCGGCGACGTCGTCGCGCCGCGCCAGGTGGTCGACCACCATGTTCAGCTCGTCGAGCGCGCGCTCGTTGAGCGCGTTCACGGGCGGGTTGGCGATGGTGACGGCAGCCACGCGCTGCTGTGGCCGGCCCGGGACCAGCGCAAAGTACTGAACGCGCAGGAAGCGGTAGGCCTCGAACATGCGCTGCTCGTCGGCGCGGCGCTGGCGCTCGCGCCACTCGGCGATGGCCCGGGCGATCAGGTCGATGGCCTCGGGGTTGCGCAGCGTGCTGGTGTCGCCCACCGGCGCGTCCTCGATCAGCGCGCGCACCATGCGGCGCATGTACTTGCCGCTGCGCGTCTCCGGAAACTGCGCGACCTCGATGAAGTCCGACGGCACCGCGGTCGCACCCTTTTCGGTGCGCACCAGTTCGGCCAGCCGGCGCCGGTCGTCGCCGCTCAGTTTGCGGCCGGCCGCCGGCTTGACGAAGGCGATCGGCGTCAGCCCCTTCTCGCGATGCGGCGCACCGACCACGATGCAGTTGCCGACTGGCGAGTCCGGATTGACCTGCTTGTCGCGGAGGATGGCGCCCTCGATCTCCTCGGTGCCGATGCGGTGGCCGGACACGTTGATCACGTCGTCCGAGCGGCCGTGCAGCGAGAAGCCGCCGTCCGGATAGCGGACCGCGAAGTCGCCCTGCGTGTAGGCCAAGGTGCCGGCCCAGCGCGTCCAGTAGGTCGCGGCGTAGCGCTTGGCGTCGCCTTGCCACGAGCCGACGGTGCGCAGGCCGGCGCCCTCCAGCACGACGCCGAATTCGGCCGCCTCGCCCCAGATGGTGCGCGCCAGGTACGGATACGGCGCGGCGACCACGATTTCGCCCTTCTCGCCGTCCTCGGCGCGGCGCCACGGCAGGCGGCCGTCGCGAGCCTGGCCGTCGGCGACCCAGACGTCGCCCATGACCCACGGCAGCGGGTAGGTGTGCGCGTCGGCGCGCAGGGGAAACTCCCCGTTGCCGAAGAAGTGGGTCCACACGATGCCGCCGTGCTCGGTGGCCCAGTAGGAGTTGATGTACCAGGGCGTCATCAGCTCCATGCCGAACTGCTGCACCGCGGGCGAGGTCGGCTCGGCGCAGAAGGTGGCCACCCGCAGGCACGACAGGTCGTACTGGCGCACATCGGCGGCGTTCTGCGCATCCGCCATCACGGTCTTCAGGAAGGTGACGCCGGCCTTGAAGATCGCGACCCGGTAGCGCTCGATGATCGAGGCAAAGCGCCCGGCCGACGGAAACACCGGCGCGGCCTCGACGATCAGGCTGGTGACGCGCGTTGCCAGCGCCGCGCTGATCATGTAGCTCTGCCCGGTGATCCACCCCGGATCGGCGACCACGTACATGACGTCGCCCGGCGCGGCGTCGAACGACACGCGCATCGTCTCGGCAAGGCCGGCGACGTAGCCGCCGTGTACGTGGACCACGCCCTTGGGCTTGCCGGTCGAGCCCGAGGTGTAGATGATGAACAGCGGGTACTCGGCGTCGACCGGCTGCGGCGGCACGGCCGCCCAGATCGCGGCAACGAAGCGGTGGTGGTCGAGCGCCAGCAACGCGTCGATGCTGCCGACCTCGTGGCCTGCGGCATGGGCGGCGGCGATCAGTCGCTGGTCGGCGGCGGCGACGAGGTCGTGATGCCAGCGGTCGCGCTCGGCGCGCCAGCGCAGGTTGGGCTGGGCGGTGTAGCGCACCACCACCACGGCGCCGACCCGCGCCGGCGCCACCACCAGCGCGCGCGCGATGCCGGTGCGGATGCGGCTGGCCTCCTGCGCGTTGAGCGCGTTGCGGCCCGACAGCTCCTGCAGCGCGCGCCCGACGCCGCGCATGAAGTCGCTGCGCTCGACCGTGATCTCGCCGGCCACCGCGTCGGCCGCGCACTGCGCGATCGTCTGCGCGACCGACGCGGCCACGCCGAGTCCGGCGAGCGTGTCGCGCACCATCGCGAGGCCCGTTTCAACCGGCACGAAGTTGTCGAGCGCGGCGTCGGTGTAGGCCTCCTTGAACGGGACGATCTGCGCATTGCGCCAGCCGCCGTCGGCGGTGATGACCACCCGGGCGCCGGCGTCGTGGATGCGGTCCGACAGGGTCTTGTCGGAGAAGCCGCCGAACACCGGCGTGTAGACGATGCCCAGCCGCTTGGCGGCCTCGGTGTAGTAGATCTGCTCGGGGATGTTGGGCATGTTCAGCGCCACTCGGTCGCCGGGCTTGAGCCCCAGCCCCTGCAGCACGAGCGCAGCGCGCGCCACTTCGAGCAGCAGGCGCTTGCGCGAGATCGGGTAGCCGACCACCGGACCGCCGCGGCCCTGGTTCAGCGTCGGGTCCCAGCGATCGGCCTCGAAGATGAAGGCGGCTTCGTCCGCGTGCCCGGCCAGGACGTGGCGATCGACCTCGTTGAAGCAGGCGTTGGTGAGCGCGCCGGAGAACCAGCGGTAGATGGGCGCGGCCGAGTCATCGAACGCGGCCTTCCACGGCGTGAAGTCCTCGCCGAGCAGCGGCGTGATCGCGGTGCCGCTGCTCGCGTCCCAGCCGCTCCAGCGGCCGGACACCTCGTCGAAGCTGAGCCACGCGCCCTTGGCGCCCACCGACGGGACGAACCAGTGGCAGTTGCGGCGGGCGATGGCGCCGTGGAAGGCGCCGGGATCGGCCATGGCGGCACGGCGCGCGGCCTCCCAGGCGGCGCGCGTCCTTAACAGATTCCTCTGTGCCGGGCGCGGCGCAATCTGGGTTGGGGGATTGTCGTTGGCGAGCGCGCTGGACATGCCGATCTCCTGCGATCTGAAACGCAGTCAGGGTTTGTGAAACGGGAGGAGGCTCGGAAATCGGCCCTGTTGCTCTCGCAGCGCGCGGGCCCGGGCAACTGGCAGCCGCGGCGCTGCGAGGGTTCAGGTTGCTCCGGCCGCAAGTCGGGGTCAACCGGCGGCGATGACGCGGCGCGCTCGACACGCTCGCGGAAGCCCGTGCACAACGTTTCGCGATGAGAAACCGGGGCGCGCGATTCGAGGCGATGCCCGGGTCGGGGCGCGGCGGTCGATCGGCGTTGATCGCGGGCGGCGGTCCGCGCGACCGGGCACGGTCGGCCTGACGACGGCCAGAAAACGGCGGCGCTGCCGGCCGCGCCGCCGAAACGGGCTCGCGAGCCCGTCCTAGTCGTCGGCGCCGCTGCGAGCGCGGACCACTTTGCGGATCACGTCGGTGCTGAAGCCACGCCGGGCAAGAAAGCGCATCTGGCGGGCGCGCTCGGCGGCGTCGGCGGCGGGCGCACCGAAGCGACGCAGCCAGAGGGCGTGGGCGCGCGCCAGTTCGGTCTGACGCAGTTCATCGAGTGCAGCACGCAGGAGCGGTGCGCCGATTTCATGCGCCTTGAGTTCCTGCTGGATACGGGCGGCGCCATAGCGCGCGCCGCGGTTGCGCGCGAGCACCTCGGCGAAGCGCTCATCGGACAGCAGCTTGCGGGCTTGCAGGTCATCGAGCAGCCGGTCCAACTGCTCGGCACTGTCGGCGTGCGGGCCGAGCTTGCGTCGCAGTTCGGCGCGGCTGTGCTCGCGACGCGCCAGGTAGGCATGGGCCCGAGCCAGCAGCGACCTCTCGGGGCGAGGGCGCGCGGGAGGCGATGATGGCGCCGCCTTGCGGCTGCGGTCGGTGCGGTCGTCTTCCACCGTGGCTCGGCCCGCGGGCGCCAGCCGGCGGCTGGGCCCGGCGTTACCCGGCCGCGGGACCGGCAGCCCCGCGGGTGGCCACACCCAGCTTCTCGCGGATCTTGTTCTCGATTTCGAGCGCGACCTCGGGATGCTCGCGCAGGTACTCACGCGCGTTGTCCTTGCCCTGGCCGATGCGGTCGCCGTTGTAGCTGTACCAGGCGCCCGACTTCTCGACGATGTTGTGGGCCGCGCCGAGGTCGACGATCTCGCCCTCGCGCGAGATGCCTTCGCCGTAAAGGATGTCGAACTCGGCCTGCTTGAAGGGCGGGGCGACCTTGTTCTTCACGACCTTGACCTTGGTCTCGGAGCCGATGACTTCCTCGGCTTTCTTGATGGAGCCAACACGGCGGATGTCGAGCCGCACCGAGGCATAGAACTTGAGGGCGTTGCCGCCGGTGGTGGTCTCGGGATTGCCGAACATGACGCCGATCTTCATCCGGATCTGGTTGATGAAGATGACCAGGCAATTGGTGCGCTTGATGGTGCCGGTCAGCTTGCGCAGCGCCTGGCTCATCAGGCGGGCCTGCAGGCCCGGCAGCGAGTCGCCCATCTCGCCTTCGATTTCCGCCTTGGGCGTCAGCGCCGCCACCGAGTCGATGACGATGAGATCGACCGAGCCCGAGCGCACCAGCGCATCGGCGATTTCGAGCGCCTGCTCGCCGGTGTCCGGCTGCGAGATCAGCAGCTCGGTCAGGTTGACGCCGAGTTTCTGTGCGTACTGCACATCGAGCGCGTGCTCGGCGTCGATGAAGGCGCAGGTGCCGCCGATCTTCTGCATCTCGGCGATGACCTGCAGCGTCAGTGTGGTCTTGCCCGACGACTCCGGCCCGTAGATCTCCACCACGCGGCCGCGCGGCAGTCCGCCGACGCCGAGCGCGATGTCCAGGCCGAGCGAGCCAGTGGACACCACCTGGATGTCCTCGGCCACCTCGCCGTCGGCCATGCGCATGACCGAGCCCTTGCCGAACTGCTTTTCGATCTGCGCCAGGGCCGCCGCCAGGGCCTTTTGCCGCTCTTTGCTGTCAGCCACCAATCCGCTCCGTCCGTCGTCCATCGTTGCCTCCGTTGCTTGCGCTACCGCTGCCCGGAGGCAGCACTGAAGATCTCTACAGTGTCAACCACTGTATAGGCTTCCAGTATGGGCTGTCAAGCGATGGAGGACCTCGCGCCCGGTGCCGCCTTGCCGGTGCGCTCGTCGCAGGCCCGCCTTGCGAGCCGCTCCGGGCGCGAAATACACTGGCCGTACAAACACATGGCGCGCCCGCCGGCCCCGCCGCGCGAGCCGCTCAAGGATATCAAGGGGACATGCACATCCTGATCGCTGAAGACGATCCGGTGCTCGCCGATGGCCTGTCCCGCTCGCTGCGCGCGGCCGGCTACGCAGTGGACATCGTGACCGAGGGCGAGCAGACCGACAGCGCGCTGGTCGCCCAGTCCTTCGACCTGCTGATCCTGGACCTCGGGCTGCCGCGCCTGGCGGGGCTGGAGGTGCTGCGCCGCCTGCGCGCCCGCGGCGCCAAGATGCCGGTGCTGATCCTCACGGCCGCCGACAGCGTCGACTCGCGGGTCCGCGGCCTGGACCTGGGCGCCGACGACTACATGGCCAAGCCGTTTGCGCTGTCGGAGCTCGAAGCGCGGGTGCGGGCGCTCACGCGGCGAGCGCTCGGCGCCAACCAGAGCGTGATCCGCCACGGCCCGCTGGTGCTCGACCTCGCCGGGCGCGTGGCCAGCCTCAACGAGCAGCCGCTGGACCTGTCGGCGCGCGAGCTGGGCCTGCTGGGCATCCTGCTGCAGCGGGCCGGACGCGTGGTGAGCAAGGAGCAGCTGGTGGATCACCTGTGCGAGTGGGGCGAGGAGGTCAGCAACAACGCAATCGAGGTCTACGTCCACCGCCTGCGCAAGAAGCTGGAGGCGGGCGACATCCGCATCGCCACGATCCGCGGACTCGGCTATTGCCTGGAGCGCGCACCCGACGCCGCCGATCCCGCCGGCCCCGCGGCCGCGGCCCGTCCGTAGGGGCGCGCACGCGCATCGGGCCTGGAGCCGCCCGCGCCGCTCCATCCCCGCACAAGGTAGAAGGATCCGCAGTCCTGCGATGCCCGACGAGACCCTGCCTCCGAATCCAGCCGCGCCGCCCGCGCCCGCCGCGGCGCCGTCCGCTGCGCCGCCCCCGGCACGCGCCGGCCGGCGCCTGCGCCCCGACCTGCGCATGCTGACCATCGGCCTGCGGCGGCGGCGCGAGCCCGAGCCCGCCGCCGGTGCCGCCGGCTTCACCAACCCGCTGCGCTCCACCCTGGAGCAGCGCTCGCTGTTTGGCGAGATCCTCGACTGGATGCTGGCGCCGCTGCTGCTGCTGTGGCCGGTGGCGGTGACCATCACCTACCTGGTCGCGCAGAACATCGCCAACGTGCCATTCGACCGCTACCTGGCCGACAGCGTGGAGATCCTGGCCGACCACGTCGAGGAGTTCCGCGGCGAGGCGCGGCTGATGATGCCGCTGCCGGCACGCCAGATGCTGCGCGCCGACACCACCGACAACCTGTACTTCATGGTGCTGGGACTGCGCGGCGAGTTCGTGGCCGGCGACCGTGAGCTGCCGCTGCCGGACGAGACCGAGGTGCCGACGCCCGGCGTGGTCAAGTTCCGCGAAGCGCAGGTGCGCAACGCCGACGTGCGGATTGCCTACACCTGGGTGCAGTTCGCCAACCGGCCTGGGTCGCAGCCGGCGTTGATCCAGGTGGCCGAAACGCTGGACAAGCGCGGCCAGCTCGCCAACGAGATCATCCGCGGGGTGATCGTGCCGCAGTTCATCCTGCTGCCGATCGCCGTGGTGCTGGTCTGGTTCGGCCTGACCCGCGGGCTGGCGCCGCTGAATGCGCTGCTCAGGCAGATCCGCGAGCGGCGGCCGGACGATGTCTCGCCCATCAAGTCGCCCGGCACACCCGACGAGGTGGAACCTCTGGTGGTCGCATTCAACGAGCTGCTCGCGCGTCTCGAGCAGAACCTGGTGACGCAGCGGCGCTTCATCGCCGATGCCGCGCACCAGATGAAGACGCCGCTGGCGGGCTTGCGCACGCAGGCGGAGCTCGCGCAGCGGGAGACCGACCCGCAGGAGCTGCGCCGCAGCCTGCGGCAGATCGCCGCCTCCACCGAGCGCGCCACCCACCTGATCAACCAGTTGCTGGCGCTGGCGCGCGCCGAGCATCAGTCGGCCGACCTGACGGCCTTCAAGGCGGTCGACCTGGCCGAGCTGGCGCGCGAGGCGGTGCGCGAGTGGGTGCCGCAGGCGATCGCCCGCGGCATCGACCTGGGCTACGACGGGCCGGATACGCCGGTCCGCGTGATCGGCGTGGCCACGCTGCTGCGCGAGCTCGCCGGCAACCTGATCGACAACGCCCTGCGCTACTCGCCCGCGCAGGCCAGTCCCGCCGCCGCCGTCACGGTGCGCGTGCGCAGCACCAGCGAGGCGGTGTACCTGGAAGTGGAGGACACCGGCCCGGGGATCCCGGAGCGCGAGCGGCCGCTGGTCTTCGACCGCTTCTACCGTGTTCTCGGCACCAACGTCGACGGCAGCGGCCTGGGGCTGGCCATCGTGCGCGAGATCGCCGAGCAGCACGACGCGCTGCTGCGCGTCGGCAGCAATCCGCGCGCCGAGCGACCGGGCTGGCCCGGCACCCTGATCAGCGTGGAGCTGATCCATACGCTGCACTCGCCGCCGACGCTGGTGCTGCAGCCGGATTGAGGGAGCGCGGATCAGGCCGTCGGTACCCGCCGCTGGATGCCAGCGCGCAGTGCCGCCACAGGAGTCGATTGCGGAACGCGGCCGCGCCGATCGGCGCCGGTTAGCGCCGGTCAGCGCCGGTTAGAGCCCACTGGCGGCCGCTGCAACCGCCGGCTGCCGCACCGCGGTGCCCGCGTCAACGCACCCGACGGCCCGACTTACGGACGGCCCGACTTACGGCCGGCCCGACGTACCCGGCATCCATCCATTTGACCCCGGCAGGCGCAATGAAGATAATCCGCGCCTCGCGACGGACGCACGCCTCACTGGTGGCGAGCCGGCGCCGATCACGGCGGATTAGCTCAGCTGGTTAGAGCAGAGGAATCATAATCCTTGTGTCCGGGGTTCGAGTCCCTGATCCGCCACCACCTTCCTGCGAGACGCGCATGACCGGTTGGCTACGCATCGCGTCTGTTGCCCTGCTCGGCAGCCTGCTAGCGGCGTGTTCCTCCAACCGCGGCGCGGTGCAGCTGGCGCCCGGGGTGCCGTCCCCCGCATCTGCGCCGGCACCCCGGCCCGCGCAGAACATTGGCCGGGTGCAGGCCGTGCAATGGCCGCTGCTGCGCATCGACGACCGGCAACTGCGCGCCGCCCCCGGCGCGCGCATCATCAACGTCAGCACCAACCAGACGATCACCGCCAACCAGATTCCGCCCAATGCGCAGGTGAGCTTCGAGCTCGATGGCATGGGCCAGGTGCGGCTGCTGCGCGTGCTGCCGCCGGGCGACGCCCCGGTACGCGGCCCCGGCGGCGCGCTGCGGGCCGGCCCGCAGTAGCATCGGCGCACCTGCGTTGACCCTGCATCGCTCGCCGCCGGATCTAAACCGTGACCGCGAAGAACCCCGAGACCCGCAAGCTCTACATCCGCACCTTCGGCTGCCAGATGAACGAGTACGACTCGGCCAAGATGGCCGACGTGCTCGGCGCCGCCGAGGGACTCACGCCAACCGACCGGCCCGAAGAGGCCGACGTGATCCTGTTCAACACCTGCTCGGTGCGCGAGAAGGCGCAGGAGAAGGTCTTCTCCGACCTCGGCCGCGTCAAGCAACTGAAGCGCGCCAAGCCGCACTTGGTGATCGGCGTCGGCGGCTGCGTAGCCAGCCAGGAAGGTGCGGCGATCGTCGAGCGCGCACCCTACGTGGACGTGGTGTTCGGCCCGCAGACGCTGCACCGGCTGCCCGACCTGATCGCGCGGCGGCGCGCCACCGGGCGCGCCCAGGTGGACATCAGCTTTCCCGAGATCGAGAAGTTCGACCACCTGCCGCCGCCGCGGGTCGAGGGGGCCAGCGCCTTCGTCTCGATCATGGAAGGCTGCAGCAAGTACTGCAGCTTCTGCGTGGTGCCCTACACGCGCGGCGAGGAGGTGTCGCGGCCATTCGAGGACGTGCTGACCGAGGTGGCCGACCTCGCCGAGCACGGCGTGCGCGAAGTGACGCTGCTCGGGCAGAACGTCAACGCCTACCTCGGCCGGATGGCCGACGGGCAGGCGGCCGACTTCGCGCTGCTGCTGGAGTACGTGCACGAGATCCCGGGCATCGAGCGGATCCGCTACACCACCTCGCACCCCAAGGAGTTCACGCAGCGGCTGATCGACGCCTACGCGCGCCTGCCCAAGCTGGTCGACCACGTGCACCTGCCGGTGCAGTCGGGCGCAGACCGGGTGCTGGCCGCGATGAAGCGCGGCTATACCGCGCTGGAGTACAAGTCGATCATCCGCCGCCTGCGCGCGGTGCGTCCCGGCGTCTGCATCTCGTCGGACTTCATCGTCGGCTTTCCGGGCGAAACCGAGGAAGACTTCGCGCAGACCCTGAAGCTGGTGCACGACGTCGGCTTCGATGCCAGCTTCTCCTTCGTGTACAGCAGGCGGCCCGGAACGCCGGCGGCCGACCTGGCGGACGACACGCCGCAAGAGGTCAAGCTGGCGCGCCTGGCGCGCCTGCAGTCGGCGATCAACGCCAACCAGCAGCGGATCAGCGCGGCGATGGTCGGCACGTGCCAGACCATCCTGGTCGAGGGCCCCGCGCGCAAGGATCCTGCCCAGCTGATGGGACGGACCGGGAACAACCGCATCGTCAACTTCGCCGGCGGGCCGCAGGCAGCGCGCCTGGTGGGCCAACTGATCGAGCTGCGCATCACCGAGGCGCTGCCGCACAGCCTGCGTGGCGAGGTCGACGTGCGCGAGCGCGGGCCGCTTTCTCCCGCAGCGGTAACCGCAGCGGCGACCGCCTGAGGACCGGCGCATGCGCAGGACGGCCAGCCGCAAGGCGCTCCACTTCGCCGCCGACGCCGACAACTCGGCCCTGGCCAACCTGACCGGCGCGCTCGACGCCAACCTGCGCCAGATCGAGACCGAGCTCGAGGTCGAGATCCGGCGCCGCGGGCACCAGTTCCGCATCGAGGGCGAGCCCTCGCACGCGCAGCAGGCGATTGCCGTGATCGAGCACTTCCTGGCCCGTGCCAGCCGGCCGATCTCGGTCGACGACATCCAGCTCTACTTCGTGGAGTTGCGCGGCCGCGGCGCGCAGGCTTCGCCAGCGCCCGCTGCCGACCGGCTGCCCGAGCTGCACACGCGCCGGCGCGACCTGCACGGGCGCACGCCGCGCCAGCGCGACTACATCGAGGCCATCCTCGCGCACGACATCGGCTTCGGCATCGGCCCGGCGGGTACCGGCAAGACCTACCTGGCCGTGGCCTGCGCCGTCGATGCGCTCGAGCGCAGCGCGGTCGAGCGCATCGTGCTCACGCGCCCGGCAGTCGAGGCGGGCGAACGGCTCGGCTTCCTGCCCGGCGACCTCACGCAGAAGGTCGATCCGTACCTGCGGCCGCTGTACGACGCCCTGTTCGACCTGCTGGGCTTCGAGAAGACGCAGCGCCTGCTGGAGCGGCAGACGATCGAGATCGCGCCGCTGGCTTACATGCGCGGGCGCACCCTCAACCAGGCCTTCGTGATCCTCGACGAAGCGCAGAACACCACGCCGGAGCAGATGAAGATGTTCCTGACGCGCATCGGCTTCGGCTCCAAGGCGGTGATCACCGGCGACGTCACGCAGATCGACCTGCCGCGCGGCCACTCCTCGGGGCTGATCGAGGCGCAACACGTCCTGAACGACGTGCGCGGCATCGCCTTCACCTACTTCACGGCCGCCGATGTGGTGCGGCATCCGCTGGTGGCGCGCATCGTCGAGGCCTACGAGGCGGCCGACCGGCTCAATCCGCCACCCGAGCGGCGCGGCGGGCGGGCGCACGGCGCCCCGCCCTGAGGTGGTCGAACTGGCGATCCAGGGCCTGCGGGCGCAGCGCGGCCTGCCGGCGCGCAGCACGCTGCGGCGCTGGGTGCTGCTGGCCCTGGAGTCCACCACGCCGGCGCAGCTCACGGTGCGTTTCGTGGGTCGCACCGAGGCGCGCACGCTGAACCGCGACTTCCGCGGCCGCGACTACGCCACCAACGTGCTGACCTTCGACTACGCGCGCGCGCCGCTGGCCGCCGACATCGTGCTGTGCCTGCCGGTGATCCGCCGCGAGGCCCGCGAGCAGGGCAAGACGCTGCGGGCCCATCTGGCGCACCTGGTCATCCACGGCGTGCTGCACGCGCGCGGCTTCGACCACGAGCGGCCCCGCGCCGCCCGGCAAATGGAGGCGCGCGAGCGCCGCCTGCTGGCCGCCCTGCGCATCGCCGATCCGTACTAGCCCGGACGTCTCGCCCGGTTGCCCCCGGGTGCCGCACCATTCACGCGCTGACCGTCGATGCAGGAGTGCGCCGCTGGCCGAAGCCCCATCGGTCCGTCGCGGCGACGCGGGTTGGCGCGGCGCGGCACCCACCGGCCCGTGATGCGCCGCGCCGGCGCACGGTCAAGTAAGCCAGTGCTCGCCAGCGGGCAGGCTTTGGCCGTGCGCTCCGGCAGGGGCGGGGGTCGTCCCTCAATCCGCACTACCGCTGCCGAACCGCTCGGGTATCCTCGGCCCGTCGCAATGCCCGGGCGTCGGCGCCGGCCGCTAAAGGCGAGCCGCGCGGGTCGCCCACCAACATGCCAGAACCTTCCACCGGACGCGCTGCGTCCGCCAAGCATCCGAAGTCCCTCATCGAACGCCTGACGGCGTTCATCTTCCGAGAGCCCGAAAACCGCCAGGAGCTGCTGACCGTCCTGGCCGACGCGCACGAGCGCCAGTTGCTGGACGCCGACGCGCTGTCGATGATCGAGGGCGTGCTGCAGGTCTCCGAGCTGCGTGCGCGCGACCTCATGGTGCCGAGCACGCAGATGGACGTGATCGACCTCGGCGAGCCGATCGAGTCCTGGATCGGGCGCGTGGTGGCAAGCGGCCACTCGCGCTTTCCGGTCATCGAGGGCGACCGCGACCAGGTGATCGGCATCCTGCTGGCCAAGGATCTGCTGCGCCACTACGCCGCGCACGGTTTCGACGTGCGCGCCAAGTTGCGCCCGGCCGCGTTCATCCCCGAGAGCAAGCCGCTGAACGTGCTGCTGCGCGACTTCCGCGCCAACCGCAACCACATGGCGCTGGTGGTCGACGAGTACGGCGGCATCAGCGGGCTGATCACCATCGAGGACGTGCTGGAGCAGATCGTCGGCGACATCGACGACGAATACGACCGCGCCGAGCCGGCCGACAGCATCGTGCCCGACCAGGACGGCGGCTGGCGCGTCAGGGCGCTGACCGAGATCGACGCGCTCAACGCAGCACTCGGCACGCAATTCGCCAGCGATACGGTCGATACCGTCGGCGGCCTGGTGACCGATGCGGCCGGCCGCGTTCCACACCGGGGCGACGTGATCCCGCTCGACGATCTGCGCTTCGAGGTGCTGCGCGCCGACGCGCGCCAGATCCATCTGCTGCACGTGACCCGCGTGACCGCGACGGCGGCGCGCGAGGTCGGCGCTGTGGGCGAACCGCACGCCGGCTGACCCGGACCCGGCGCCGGTCTGGCCGCGCTGGCCGTGCTGCAACAGCCGCCGGCGCGCGACCGACCTGATCGCCGCGGTTTACGATTCCGGCCGCCCGGGACGCGCAGGAGCGCGGCAACGGGCGGTGCGCCGGTGCATCGGCCCGGCGGGCGCGGAAGTCGGCGCCCGCGCGCAGCGCATCGGCGGCCCACCGAGCCCGCCGCGCCGTCCCGCCGGCGAAGCCCCGAGCGCCACAGGAGCTCCGTGAGCCCCGCCACACCCACCTCCGACCGCACCGTCGCA
>Ga0209990_10001216_pt1 | contig 22378 bp, 16 predicted proteins | sample NOAtaG_6_FD_187304 | JGI IMG/M metagenome (GOLD analysis project Ga0209990, IMG submission 187304) | Freshwater lake microbial communities from Lake Erie, under a cyanobacterial bloom - NOAA_Erie_Diel5S_2200h metaG (SPAdes) (version 2) | ecosystem: Environmental > Aquatic > Freshwater > Lake ...
ATAGTTGAATTTTGGTGTGATCGTTACAAAAAACAAAAACGAGAAGCAAAGCTTCTCGTTTTTGTTTTGGGCTTACAAAAAATAACGCAATGTAGGGGTAATTCATGAATTACCCCTACATTGCGTTATTTTTTCTTTACTTGTTACCGCGTAATTGCATCTGCTTACCCTGGATTAAGCTTCTAAGACGCGGATTTTGCTTCTGCTCCAGCGTAATTTGATTAAACTCTTTCGTGGTAAATCCATTACGGCAAATTTCTTCTTCGCTATAGGTTCGTAACTGGTTGCAGAGCGATCGCAAAAATTCTGGCGGATTAGTGAGATCGCAGACCTTAGTTTGTTGCGATTCTGCGAGAGTAGCAACATTATTCCAATCAGGGTTACTTTTAGCCTCTCTAAAAATCTCTAGACGTTTGTTTTCGATCGCATTAGCAGCTGCTGCATAACGAGTAAGATTGTCTTCGCCAAGAGACACTTTGTTGAGAAAATTTTGTAAATTAGATGGTTTTACACAAGTTTCAGCCGCCGCAGATAAGCGACTACCACTAATCATCGGCTCAACAATGGTGACTATAACCACACATAGACCAAGTAAGCTAATTGCGCCTAATCCCTGACCTAAGTATTTTTTGAAATGATTTTTAACATCACGTTGAGGCAAACTATTCATAAAAAACACTAAGGACGTAACTTGTTAAAAATATTGACTCAAACAGGCTGATTTTGTTGCCTTAAATATGACTGAATAAAAGGAGCGAGGTCACCATCCATCACATTTTGAATATTCGTGGTTTCTTCACCTGTACGTAAATCTTTTACTAGTTGGTAAGGGTGAAACACATAGTTACGAATTTGGTTTCCCCAAGCTGCTTCCACCATATCGCCACGAATATCAGCGATTTTCTGAGCGCGTTGCTCTTGGGCGATAATTAATAGCTTTGCTTTCAGTAATCGCATGGCATTTTCTTTATTTTGTAATTGCGATCGCTCTTGCGTACAGCGTACTGAAATTCCTGTAGGTAAATGAGTAATTCGCACGGCAGTTTCTACTTTGTTGACGTTTTGACCGCCCTTTCCACCTGCTCTAGTTGTTGTAATTTCTAATTCTTTCGGATCAATTTCGAGATCGATATCCTCTTCGAGTAATGGCATGACTTCTACACCAGCAAAACTAGTTTGACGCTTATCATTGGCATTAAACGGGGAAATTCGGACAAGACGATGTGTGCCTTTTTCAGGAGCAAGGTATCCATAAGCGTAACGCCCATGTACGAGCAAAGTTACTGATTTGATACCAGCCTCTTCACCTTCGGAAATTTCAGAAATCTCCACTTTGTAGCCTTGTGATTCACAAAAACGGGTATACATCCGTAATAGCATCTCTGTCCAGTCTTGGGAGTCAGTTCCACCAGCGCCAGCATTGATTGTTAAAACTGCATCATATTTATCATAGGTTCCCGACAGTAATTGCTCAAGATCCCAGCGATCCATCTCTTGCCGTATTTGAGTCAGGCTTTGTTTGGCTTCATTTGCTAAAGCAGGATCGTCCTCAAGGGCGAGTAACTCAGCGATCGCGTCCAGATTTTCGATGGTTTTCTGCCAGTGCTCAAACTTTTCGAGGTAAGATTTCAGCGCATCTAGTTCGCGCATTGTTTTTTGGGCTTGGTCGCTATTCTCCCAAAATTCGAGTTGGGCGGCTGTTTGTTCTAGGTCACTAATTTTTGCTGCGATCGCAGGTACGTCAAAGATATTCCTGAGCAATGCTCAGGCGCTGAGATAAAATCTGGGTCTGGCGTGCGATCTCCGTACCGTCCACTAAAGTATTTCTCCGAAATATATAGAGTTTCAATTGAATATTGTATAAGTACCTCGGCATAATTAAAAAAACAAAGCCACGATCTGTACTGCCCACGCAGCAGGCAGTGCAAATCGTGGGAATTAATTGTATAGCTGTCGCCATTCTTGTTAGGACATAAAACCCAAATAGTGTGAGGCGGAGCGAAGCTCCGCCTCACACTATTTGGGTTTTGATTTGTCTTGATAAAAGTGGCTAAGGCTATAACTATTTAGAAAGCCGATCCAAGGTAAGCCTTTTACCCTCATCCCAAAGGTGCTTGCTTTCACCGTTAGCTCCAGATTAAGTTAAATGAATAAAATAAGAGTAATTGTAAAAATATGACAATTACAACTCAAGAAGAGTCTGAAATTAGCATTAATTTTTCTAGTGAACACACGTTGGTAGTAACTGACAACAGTGGAACTCGTAAGATGCAGCTAGTTGAGAATCAATATACAATTGGTCGCGAAACCGATAACACCGTTCACCTCAACTCTGATTTTGTCTCGCGGTATCACGCGACTCTGAGGAAAGTTCGTCATCGCGATCGCCTTGATACTTATCGGATTATCGATGGTAGCGACTCAGGTAAACTCAGTAAAAATGGGATTATTTTAAATGCGATCCAAAAAGTTTCTTCCCATGATCTGCAAGATGGTGATATCGTCACGTTCGCGCCTGAAGTGCATACTCTGTATCTTGCGCCGAAGTTAATTTGAAAATCAGCTTTTTGAAAATCAGCTTGAAGATTTAAGTTTGAGTATGTGCTCTAAATATACAAAGAATAAACAAGCTACAGAGATTCACTAACTCTTGATAAAAACTCTATTATTCAATTCATTTGTAGAGTAAAGTAGAGCAAGATTAAACTAAAATGTCTGCCAGCAGCATATACTTTTCGCTGGTAAGCAACATCTACTTCTTTTTTTGGTGAGCTAATGAGCGAAACACACGTTAGTCACACACTATTAATCAATGATGCGAGAGGTAGTAGAAAACTCGCACTTGATGGCTTAAAGTATACGATTGGGCGGGATGTGAATAATAATATTCAACTTTATTCGCGATTTGTCTCTCGACAACATGCGGTATTGCTACGTGTGCCTGTGGAGGGTGGGCGTTATTTGTACAGAATTATTGATGGAGATCTATCTGGTAAGCCGAGTGTGAATGGGGTAATAATTAATCATCATATGAAGATTGCCTCTTCTCACGATCTATGTAATGGTGATGTGATTACGCTTGCTCCAAATGTGAAATTAACTTATCTCAGCAGTCAACCTTGAACAATCCACCAAAGACATTTGGTGGATTGTTCAAGGTTGACTGCTGTAGTTTATGCCTGAACAAAAATCAAATCCAAGATAAAGAAGGTCAGCACGAAGTGCCGACCTTCTTTATCTTGGATTTGATTTTCATGTTTTTACTGGCACTTTTACTGATGATTTCTAGTTCGTGGATTTTTGGGCGAGGTGAAAAAATATTGTGAAATAAATTCGCAATTTGACTTGATTGCAGCATATATGGCAATTGTCTTATCCCTTCAAGAAAACATGGACTTGCTGCTAATTTTAGTCAAGTTAGCGATCGCGTTAGGCTCAATAGCCATTACGTTATTACTGCTATTTTGGTTGCGACTTAAGAAAATTGAAAAACGTATATATCAGAAAAGAAGACAGCTAAAGTCGAGATTTAACCAAAATATCACGCCGAAAAGCTCACAAAAAATATTGCCAAAGCCTCACCAATCTCTCGGCTCGACCCAAGTTATCCCTAATCGATCAATGGGTAATTTGACCGCAGTCAATAAGCGATCGCCAAAGACTCAGTTCTACATAACAACTGCATCCCCAAAGCTTTTACCAAAATCAAAGAGACGCTCTGGTCGAGTTCATTGGCATTGGTTATGGGCAATTATGATTGCTAGCATGACAGGCATGGCGATCGCTTTGATGCAGTTAGGTAACAGCTTTATTAGTCCTGTATATATGCCAATTGTTTGGTTGTTAATTGGTGTAACTCTAGTGCTCAGCGCCACATTTATCGAAATTGCATAGCGTTATAAAACCCAAAGATAAGTACAGCCCGCGCATCGGGCTGTACTTATCTTTGGGTTTTATATTTAATTATGCTTGGCTACTGAAATACGCGACAATTAAGACTCCGTGAGAATTGCGGCAAGGTTAAACAGTATTTGGGATAAGCAATATGCGACGTGCGGTTTTATGTGGATATTACGGAATGGGCAATGGTGGTGATGAGGCGCTACTTGCCACTTTGCTGCAAATGCTGCCCAAAGATATCCAACCGCTTGTCTTGTCTGCTAGTCCCAGAGCTACCGAAAATTTGCATCAGGTCGAAGCTAGCGATCGCTATTCAGTATTTACATTGATTAGTGAATTAAAGCGATCAGATCTATTTGTTTGGGGAGGTGGGAGCTTGATGCAAGATGCTACTAGTGCGAGAAATCCGATTTATTATGGCGGCATTATGGGCTTAGCTCAGGGTTTGGGATTGCAAACTTACGCTTGGGCACAGGGGGTGGGACCACTAAAGCGTAAGTTGAGTAAATGGATTGCTAGACGCGCTTTTCAGGGATGTACATCGGTGTCAGTGCGCGATCGCCAATCAGCCCAATTATTAGCAGACTGGCAAATTGAGAGTGTGGTTGCCCCTGATCCAGTATGGGCTTTGGATGCAACTCCCATTAACATGCATCGTGATTTATCAAAACCTCGTGTTGCGGTGGTTTTGCGATCGCATTCTGCGCTGACAACCTGTCGTCTTGCCACAATTACTGAGGCTTTGCAAAAGTTGCAATTACAAACTAATGCTGAAATTTTATTGATCCCATTTCAGCCATCTCAAGATAAGGCGATCGCTCAAGCAATTTGTGATTCTCTTAATGAAAACATGCCAAACCGCAGTCAAATCATCATTCAAAAAGATCCACGTCGCCTTAAGGGGATTTTCAATGGTGTAGATTTGACGATTGCAATGCGGTTGCATGGATTAATTATGGCGGCGGCTGAAGGCAGTAATTGTTCCGCAATTAGTTATGATCCGAAAGTTTCTTATCTCATGCAGGATTTAGGGATTTCTGGCTGGGAGTTAGAGGCTTTACCAGACGATGCGCAGTCGCTTACGGACGCTTGGGTTGATCAACTCGAAAATCGAGATCAATTTTTAAGCGATCGGGTACAGAAACTCAAACAACAAGCTTTAATTCATCAAAAAATATTTGGCTAACGCCAATTTCACCAAAACTGATTTTGGGATTTGCTGCGCCTTTGACGCAGCAAATCCCAAAATCAGTTTCATAATCAGAATTGTTGGTTTTTAAAACCCTTACAGGCAATGATCCATATAAAATCAAAAAAATAGCATCGGGCGAAGTCCGTTGCTATTTTTTTTGAGCGATTATTTTGTGTAAGTCCCTTAGAGTTATCGCAAAGTGTCACCTAAGACGTATTGGGCAAGTTCGGAGATCGCCCAAAATTTTCAAAAAACTGTGTACATGGAATTGTGATAACTTAGAGTACTGTAAACATTTTAGAAATATTTTCGAGAGATATTTTCGGCAACGAGCAAAAACTCCTCGCTCCTCGAAATGTTGCCCTAGAAATCCAAAACAAGCTTACTTAATATGGCAGACATTACAACCCAACAAATTCAAGAGCTACGTGCGAGAACTGGCGCAGGTATCAAAGACTGTAAAGCAGCGCTCGTTGACTCCAGTGGTGATTTTACCAAAGCAACCGAATACCTAAGACAAAAGGGGCTTGCCTCTGCTGTTAAAAAAGCAACCCGTGAAGCATCTGAAGGAATCGTCCATAGTTATATTCACTTTGGTAGCCGCATTGGTGTGCTCGTCGAAGTTAACTGCGAAACTGATTTCGTGGCGCGTCGAGAAGAACTTAAAGAATTAGCTGATAGTGTAGCTAAGCAAATTGCTGCTTGCCCTAACGTGGAATATGTCAGTGTTGCTGATATTCCTGCTGCTTTTGTAGAAAATGAAAAGCAAATCGAATCTGGTAAAGAGGACTTAGCAAGCAAGCCTGCTGCCATTCGCGAGAAGATCGTACTTGGTCGCATCGAAAAGCGCTTGAAAGAATTGTGCTTACTAGATCAGCCTTACATCAAAGATCAAAGCATCACCGTTGATGAATTGGTTAAACTAACTGCGACTAAGCTTAGCGAAAATGTTAAAGTTCGTCGCTTTGTACGCTTTGTTGTTGGTGAATAATAAAAAAAATTCGATTTTTTTAGCTCCTATGGAGCTAAAAAAATCGAATTTTTTTTAGCTAGATTTAAAAAAATAATGTGAACTACGATGCTGGTGCGTATTGATAAAGATATTCAAAATATCCAACAGGCGATCGCTGATGTGATCAGTCGGATCGATGTTATTCATATTGAGTATTCACAAGCGATCGCTCAAGCAGTTCAGCAACAAATTTTGCTCACAGTATTTAAGTTTTGCACCAAAAAATGTCCTGACGCATTTCTAGCCCTATCTCTATCAGCTCGGCAAAATTTGCAAGACGCACTGCGGCAGAGGATCAAATCGCTCTGTGAGCAGATGCAAAAAACTCTCGAAGAATGCGATCGCGACAGTCGCACAAATCAAGAAAATCTCGATAATTTGTTGAGTAAGCTCCTCAATGAAAGTATGGAGAAACTGAACCAGCTTTTAGTCGAGCATAAAGTTTTAAATCCTCAAGAAAATAAGGCTAAAGACGATAAAACTGCACAGATGAGTATTCGTCTTGCTGAAATTGAGTTTACAGATCGCAAAGTGATGTCTCATCGTGGGGAGTTGCGCGTTTTATCGGCAAGACTAGCGCATTTGCACAATGAGCTAGAAAAGAAATATCAACAAAAGACGATCGCTGAAGCCGAATTAGCATGGCGATCGGCATGGGTGGAATAATAATTTTATTGAGAGGGTGGCTTTGCCACCCTCTCAATAAAATTATTGGGTTTTATTAATGATTAGTTACAGCTATGACCAAAAATCGCGTAGTTTACCGTGAGTTCGGCACACCTGAAGAAGACGATTCTGAGCAAAAAGAGATCGATCTGCCACCCCAGCAACAAAATCCGCGCATTCAAGTAACGCGCCGAGGCAAGGGTGGCAAGACGGTAACTGAGATCACAGGTTTTCAGACTACAACCGAGAATTTGGCAAAACTGACTAAGCAGTTAAAAAATCAGTGCGGAACGGGTGGTACATGTAAGGGGCAAGCGATCGAAATTCAAGGCGATTGTAGTCAGAAAATTTTGCAGATCTTGCTAGGTTTAGGCTATAAAGCCAAAATAAGTGGTAAATAAAAAAGAGGTCGCATTGCGACCTCTTTTTTATTTACCGTTGTAAGCATCCAAAAACTTGGTTGGCTGTTAGTTGTAATGACATCTCATCTAAACAAATCAGAGGATGATCGCCGCTAACAAGCTGGAACGGATGATTGGGGCAAAAAATCATGATTACTTGTTCTTGGCTATCAATTAACCAACCAAGTTTTGATCCTTCTGTTAGACAAGTTTGAATTTTTGAGATTAGTTTGGTTGTGCTTTGATCAATCGAGAGAATCTCAATTAGCCAGTCTGGAGCGCCTTGAATTGGCTCATTACTGGATGGGATACGACTTTGATGAATGATAGTTATATCTGGAACAACCGAGTTTTTGCTCAAAATACAGCGCAGTTCTGGAAACGCTTCGTAGGTGCTATTAGTATTGTCGATCGCTCTAACTAAATACTTTTGCAAAAGGCTATGGTAAAAAGTAGGCATTGGCTTTTGCAATACTTGACCGTTAAGAAATTCCCAAGCTGGAGATTCTTCAATATTGGGAAGTTGAGAAAACTCATCTAAGGTAACTGGATGAAGGGCTGCTAAAACCATAAGCCACTTATCTCAAGACTAACAATCTAAACTTTATCACATCCAGAATGCCCTGCACTCAAGTGCGGGCTAAGAGCTAAAACCCATTGAAATGGGTTAATTAACAGTATTCAGTAGTCCACTGAAGTTGACTTTAGCTTTTAGCCAATAACTTGAGTTCTTGGCTTATTTACTTTATATTCCAACATTCACGAGCAATTTCCCAATCTTCTTGGGTATGAATTACTAAAACTCGTACTGACGAATCAGGAGTAGAAATATCTACATCCATCAATCTCTGATTGTTCTTATCTAAATCCAGTTTCAGTCCTAAAAACTCAAATCCTGCACAAGCAGCAGCTCTAACTGTAGGTGCATTTTCGCCAACTCCTGCGGTGAATACTAAGGCATCTAATCCGCCGAGACTCGCTAACATTGAGCCGATATGCGATCGCAGGCTATGCACATAGACATCAAAGGCTAGTTGCGCTTGCTGATTGCCTTCTGCGATTGCCTTGAGAACTGGGCGAAGATCCGCAGAAATTCCTGAAACACCTAACAAACCTGATTCTCGATTTAATAGGCGATCGAGTTTCTCAGCATCCATATCAGGCTGACGTAATAAATGGATGAGAATCCCAGCATCAATGGAACCAGAGCGGCTACCCATCACCAAACCTTCAAGGGGAGTAAATCCCATCGTCGTATCAATACTCTGTCCATTCCGAATGGCAGCTAATGAGCATCCATTGCCTAAATGACAGGTAATCAAGCGTAAATCTACGACTTTGCGATTGAGAATACTTGCAGCGCGATCGCGACAATATTGGTGACTTATACCATGAAAACCATAGCGCCGAATCCCTCGCTCAGTATATTTTGTAGGGATTGCGTAAGTATAGGCGGCAGGAGCTAAATGAGCATGAAAAGCCGTGTCAAACACCGCAACTTGCGGGACGTTCCCAAATACTTTTTCGGCGGCAATAATCCCTTCCAAATTGGCGGGATTATGTACTGGTGCGAAGATGGCTAATTTTGCGATCGCCTCTTTCACCTCGTCATTAATGATCGTACTGTGGCGATATTCTGCACCACCATGCACCACTCGATGCCCGATGACATCTACTTCTGAAGGGCTCTTAAGAACTGGAGTTTCACCACTCCACAGGGTTTCGAGCATATGCGCGATAATTTTAGGACGGGAGGTTGCAGCAATTTCTTCTTCTAAAACCTGCCCATGTTGAGGTTTAACCCTTATTTCCGCAAACCCATCATGATGTGTCCAGTCGATACTCGCTTCCCAAATTGCTTCTGGTGGCGTATCGGGTAACACACCTTCTAAATTGTATAAACAACTTTTTTGACTGCTCGATCCCGCATTGAGAATTAGTATCTTCATTTTTTGATTGTGCAATGCAAATTTTAAGTTCCTGAAAGCGATCGCATCTCAGCATCCATAAAACTGCGATCGCCTAACACCTTCAGCATTGGTCCCAATGCGCCAAACTGCACAATACTCAGTGAAGCCGCAGGAACATCAATGCGATCGCGATATCGCCCCATGTCGATTCCCAATAAACCGCACAAGATGACGCGAATTGTTGCCTTGTGCGAAACGACTAATACATTACCTGATGGATACATTTCTTGAATTTCGGCAACTACAAATGAAGCTCGACTGGCAAGCTGTACTGCGGTTTCGCCGCCCGTGGGGGGATTCCACGCAGGTTCCGTTAACCAACGGAGATAATCATCACTATAATTCTCTTTGACAAACTCGTTGGTTAGTCCTTCCCATTTGCCATAACGTAATTCTTTCAAGCCATCTCGAAATTGCATTTCCATACCGATCGCTTTGCATAATGGCGTGGCTGTGGAGATCGTGCGTTTCATGGGGCTGACAAATACGGCATCCCATGCGATCGCTTGATGAGCTTGAGCAAAGGCGATCGCCATTTTTTCACCATTCTCAGTTAACTCAGGATCAAGCTCTCCACAATAGCCACCAGTGCGACTATAGGCAGTTTCTCCATGACGAAGCAGGTATAGTTTTAAGCTCATAATTCCTTATTGATTTGCTCCCCTCTCCCAATGGGAGAGGGGCTGGGGGTGAGGGCTTAATGGGGATAACGCCAGTTCACGATTTCAGGCATATCGATACCATGCTCGTAAGCATATCGACGACAATCAATTTGTTGATTGAGCAAAGCTTCCTTCGCATGAGAGCCGATATTTTTGAGCTTTGGCACACGATCTATTACATCGATCGCCAGACTAAAACGATCAACTTGGTTATTGATCGCCAGTTCCAAAGGTGTGTTGATATTACCCTTCTCCTTGTAACCGCGCACATGCAGATTTTTGTGATTGGTACGGCGATAGGCGAGACGGTGAATCAACCAAGGATAACCGTGGAAGTTGAAAATGATTGGCTTATCAGTGGTGAACAGCGAATCAAAATCGCGATCGCTTAAACCGTGAGGATGCTCAGTATCAGGCTGTAACTTGAACAAATCGACAACATTGATAAAACGGATCTTCAACTCTGGGAAATGCTCCCATAACAAGATTGTGGCGGCTAAAGCCTCTTGAGTGAGAATGTCTCCACAACCTACCATCACCACATCAGGTTCCGCACCTTGATCATTGCTTGCCCAGTCCCAAATACCTAAGCCTTTGGTGCAGTGCTTAACCGCATCTTCCATATTAAGGAATTGTAAATGCGATTGCTTATCGCAGACGATCACATTCACATAGTCAGTACTACGCAAACAATGATCGGAAACCGATAGCAGTGTATTCACATCGGGAGGCAAATAGATGCGTGTTACCTCTGCACTCTTGTTTACCACTACATCCAAGAATCCAGGATCTTGATGGGTAAAGCCATTGTGGTCTTGTCGCCATACTGTTGAGGTAATCAAGAGATTAAGCGACGCGATCGGCGATCGCCAAGGAATCTCTCTACTGATTTCCAACCATTTACAATGCTGGTTGATCATCGAGTCGATCACATGCACAAAGGATTCATAGGTCGAGAAGAATCCATGTCTTCCTGTCAGTAAATATCCCTCTAGCCAGCCTTCTAAGGTATGTTCGCTAAGGATTTCCATCACGCGACCATCCGTAGCTAATTCACCACCATCAGCATCTTCAGGCAGATATTCAGCTATCCAGAACTTCTTACTGACTTCATAAATCGCTTGCAGTTTATTAGATGTGTTTTCATCGGGACCAAAGACACGGAAATTATCCATGTTTTGACGCATCACATCGCGCAAGAAAACACCTAAAGGTTTGGTATTTTCGGCTTCAATCGTCCCTGCCTTCTCGATTTTTACGCCATAACTGCGAAAATCGGGCATTCTCAAACCACGACGAACTAAACCACCATTAGCGATCGGGTTCGCGCTCATACGGCGATCGCCTGTGGGAGCAAGATCCTTTAATTCAGGAATCAACTTGCCTGAAGCATCAAACAATTCATCAGGTTTATAGCTCTGCATCCAATCCGATAACATTTTTAAATGTTCGGGATTATTATGCATTCCCGACAGTGGCACTTGGTGCGCTCGCCAAAAGCCTTCGACTTTATGCCCATCTACTTCCTTGGGACCTGTCCAGCCCTTGGGAGTCCGAAACACGATCATTGGGAACTTTGCCCTTGTGGGAACACCTGTACTCCGAGATTCCATTTGAATGCGTCTAATCTCGTTAATGCAATGCTCAAGGGTAGCGGCGATCGCCTGATGCATCGACTCAGGATCGGAACCTTCCACAAAGTAGGGTTGATAACCATAGCCAATGAATAGGCTTTCTAGCTCTTCATGGCTGATGCGCGATAGCACTGTCGGATTGTTAATCTTATAGCCATTCAAATGCAGAATTGGCAATACCGCACCATCACGGATCGGATTGATAAACTTGTTTGAATGCCAAGCAGTGGCGAGGGGACCAGTTTCTGATTCACCATCACCGACCATCACTACCGAAATTAAATCGGGATTGTCAAATACAGTTCCATAGGCATGGGAAACACTATAACCAAGTTCGCCACCCTCATGGATTGACCCAGGTGTTTCAGGTGTGCAGTGGCTACCAATTCCTCCGGGAAAAGAGAATTGCTTGAAGAAGAGCTTCATGCCATCTTCATCTTCGCTGATGTCGTGGTAAACCTCGGAATAGGTTCCTTCCAAATAGACAGGACCTAAAATACCTGGTGCGCCATGTCCAGGTCCTGCCAAAAAGATGGCATTCAAATCGTATTTCTTAATCAGACGATTTAAATGCGTATAGACGAAACTCATGCCAGGGCTCGATCCCCAATGTCCGAGTAGGCGATTTTTGACATGTTCTGGCTTGAGAGGTTCACGCAAAAGTGGATTTTCGCGCAGATAGATCATCCCGATCGCGAGATAATTACAAGCCCGCCAGTAGGCATCGGTTTTCCGCAGTTCTTCGGCACTGAGAGGGGTTCCTGCAAGAGTGGAGCGTGCAGAGCCATAGCAACTAATTGCTGTAGTAGCGGAGTCTGTGTCAGCCATTTTGAGAGGAGTTGTTACCATAAAATTACGATTTGTTCCTGTCGCTAAATAGTTTTATAGCTTCTGACTTCACAAGTCTACATGAGATTGCAAGAATTCTGAGGGATGTGTATATCTCTTTTAGATTAGCTAATTAGGATCGCATATCCCTATGTCTGGTTTAGATTTGCGGTTGGGGATCGCTTATACTTCTATATAAGGTTTCATAATAAAGAGAAGACAGAGCGAAGCTTTGACTTCTCTTTTATTTGTATTTTTATTTTTGAGAAATTTGCACTGAAAGCTCCAAAATCGATTTTTATAATCAGAATTACGACTCAAATTCAAAATTTATTGTCAAAAAAAGTTAACATTAACTTAATAATTCTAGAAATCTTAACCAAGTTATTTTTCCATAGCTTGTAACAATAAATTACGCTAATTCACAAAAATATTAGTATATTTTTGTGAATTAAAAGCAAGTTCAACAAGATTTTTAAAAGATGAAACGGCTAAGCCGCTTTAATCTTTTGGTATAACCTTAAACTTCGCTAAAAACTAGAATCTTAGTAAATCAAACCCTTTGAACTCAAACGTCATGGCTCGACAACTCAAAAACATTGCACCGCATGGTGGTCAACTGATCAACCGCATGGCTACAGAAGCCCAAAAAGAAGTTTTTTATAGCAAAGCTGACCACTTGCCAATTGTGCAACTGACTGAGCGATCGCTCTCCGATCTTGAGCTAATAGCGATCGGTGGATTTAGCCCATTGACAGGCTTCTTAGGCAAAGCTGACTATGAGTCAGTAGTTTTAAATATGCGTCTCGCCAATGGCTTGCCTTGGTCGATTCCAATTACATTACCTGTCACTTCTGAAGTTGCCGACAACTTAAACGTTGGTAGCCTTGTCCGTTTAAATGACACCAATGGCATATTTATCGGCGTATTAGAACTAAGCGAAAAGTATAAATACGACAAACTCAAAGAAGCCCTCCATGTCTATCGCACCAACGAAGATCGCCACCCAGGGGTCAAGGTCGTCTATGCCCAAGGTGATGTATATCTGGCTGGTGATGTCTGGCTATTAGAACGTCGTCCTCACCCACTTTTCCCCACTTACCAGATCGATCCTGTAGATTCTCGCGAATTATTTATCGAAAAAGGTTGGCGCACCATTGTCGGTTTCCAAACTCGTAATCCGATCCATCGCGCCCATGAATATATCCAAAAATGTGCGCTCGAAATGGTCGATGGTTTGTTCTTGCATCCTTTAGTTGGCGCAACTAAGAGCGATGATGTGCCTGCGGATGTGCGGATGCGTTGCTATGAAATCATGCTGGAGCATTACTTCCCATTGGATCGGGTAACTCTAGCGATTAATCCTGCGGCGATGCGCTACGCTGGCCCCCGCGAGGCGATTTTCCATGCTTTGATTCGCAAAAACTATGGTTGTACTCACTTCATCGTCGGGCGCGATCATGCAGGTGTCGGAGACTACTACGGAACCTATGACGCACAACATATTTTCTATGAGTTTGAAGATGGCGAACTAGGAATTATTCCTTTGATGTTTGAACATGCTTTCTATTGCAAACGAGTTCAGGGCATGGCAACCACTAAAACCAGTGCCAGTCTTCCCGAAGAGCGCGTCCATCTTTCTGGTACAAAAGTCCGCGAAATGCTCCGTCGTGGTGAATGTCCGCCGCCTGAATTCTCACGTCCTGAAGTAGCGGCGGAATTGGCGAAAGTGATGCACAAAATGGCGATCGAAGAAGCTGCGACAGGCTTTGAAATCTAAAAAAGAGGCGCTTTGCGCCTCTTTTTTGTTTTACCGATCGCTGATCGACTGTTCTTTTTGCGATCGCAGTTCTTGAGCTCTAATCCGCTGCCAGACCTTGAAGCAAGCGTAAGCCATCAATAAAGTACTAATTGCCGCATAGGTTCCCCCCGCAGGCATCCCTGAAACCGCCATCGCGATACTGCCAACCCAGAGGGTCAGGGCATAGATAAATAAAACCGTGAGCCTTTTTGATACACCTGCTTGGACTAAGCGATGGTGCAAATGATTCTTACCTGCGGACATTGGCGACTCACCTCGCCTAATTCTCTGCAAAATTACTGCTGTCGCATCCACAATCGGCACTGCAAGAATCATGTAGGGCATAATTAGCGCCACCGTCGCCACTGCCTTGACCAGTCCGATGACGCTCACCCCTGCGAGGGTAAACCCCAAGAAATAAGCACCACCATCACCCATAAAGATTTCCGCAGAGCCTTTAGGCTTGAAGTTGTATCTTAAGAAGCCTAAACATCCACCAGCTAGCGCCGCAGCAATCAGAGCCGCCGCAGGTTGCTTCATAAATAAACTCGTGATTAAAATTACAGCGGCTGCGATCGTGGTTACTCCTGCGGCAAGTCCATCAAGTCCATCCAACCAATTGATCGCATTTGCCATGCCCGAAAGCCAAACCATCGTAATTGGCAAGCTAAACCAACCAAATTTGATAATGCCGATAAATGGCACTGAAATAAAATCTATTCTTACACCCACGCGCCATGCGGCGGCGGATACTGCTAACTGAGCGAGTAATCTGGGTAATGGCGGCAAATTAAACAGGTCGTCGGCAAAACCAATTAGAAAAAAGGCTGCGCCACCGATGGTTACACCCCAGACTTCATATTCTCTAGTCTGCGGTAATATCCCAAAGTATCCGCCTACCCAAATTAGCAGCAAGGCGCTGACACTGCCCAAAAAAATTGCTACCCCACCAACACGCACAACTGGGGTTGTATGCATTTTACGATGGTTAGGTTTGTCTACTAATCCTGCTTTAAGACCAAAATGGCGAATAATCGGCGTACTTAGCCACACCACGATCGCAGATACTGCAAAGGCGACCAAGTAAGGAATGGCAGTTGGATGCAGCATTACAAGAATAAAATTAAGTGTTGGGATTGAGCAAATTTATGCTTGCAAGCATAGCACTGGATTGGCTAAACACAACTACATTAAAGCCAATTTTTAAAGATAGTGCATAGCACTATCTTTAAAATTGGCTTTAATGTCTGGTCAAAAATCATGCTAGGATTAAAAGCCGTGTCAAAAATTTTGATCATCAGTAAACGTTAGGCATTAGTTCATGAAAGTTGTTAGCTCCCTCAGATCGGCAAAAACTCGCCATAAGGACTGCAAAGTTGTGCGTCGTCGCGGCCGAATTTATGTCATTTGTAAGTCAAACCCAAAGTTCAAAGCTCGTCAAGGATAATCAACGATTTTGCGTTATTTATCAAAGAAGGAAAAAGCCCGTCATATGACGGGCTTTTTTGTTCTAACGAACTCTTACTCTAAATCTCACAAACCCGTAGGAGCTAGGCGGTACACCTGCACCTGTGGCATTAGGCACAGATGGGAATGTTGGTGTGCCTGTGGTGCGGGTGACATTCACCGTGACAATGCCATTGGGATTGGTGGTGATTGCCGAACTGGGATTGTCAGGCTGCACACAGCGATCGCTACCTGTGCTAGGTGTGACCTCGCCAATGGTGGGGTCATAATAGCGACCGCGATCGCCATCATTTATACCTGTTAGATAGCGGCGATCGCCCAAAGTTGTCCCTGTCTGCAACACAATTCCTAAATCCGCAGGCAAGCCGCCATCGGTGGGTGTAGAGCCATTAAAGGCATTGGCAACATAGACAGTATTTGCAGGTACAGGGTCACAGATTCTGACGCTCTCGGCATCATTTAGACCAATATTTAGATAATAAATCGTGTACTCCACCTCATCTTGAGGACGTACATTTGTCTGTGCAAGTGCGCCCCTTAGCGAGTCACTTAAAGGCGTAGGCCAGTTATTCGTATTGTCATCATCGGTAGTAGTACTGTCAGGGTCATAACCATTAATATCAGTGGTGTTAATGCGCGTGATCCGCTTGACTAAAACGACCTCTGGCGCACCGCCTTGAACCGTTAAGGTTGCTGTTGTGGGGGTAGAATTATTACCGCCTGTAGTCTGTAAGCCGTTGATAGGGATGGTATTCACATACACGCCATTGGTTGCCGAAGTTACTTGCACAGTGATCGTACAACCACCATCAGGGATGGTAGAGCCATTTTTATAGGCGATCGTACTGGCATTAGCAACAGCAACCACATTGGCGGTTGTACAGGTTCCGCCGATATTAGGGGTTGGTGCTACGACAACGTTGGTGGGCAAAGTATCTATCAACGCACTGGTCAAATTCAACGTAACTCCAGTGTTGTTGTTTAACTGAAGAGTTAGGGTCGAAATTCCATTTTGGCTAATCGTATCAGGTGCAAATGATTTATTAATGGAAACAGAACCAAAAACCACAGTAGCACTAGCAGGATTTTCATTGCTAGGACCTGGTATTGGTGGATTTGCACCATTGAGAACTGATGAGGTTAAGGCTCGCGCAGGAATTGTATTAGTGTAGCTGTCACTAGTTCCAGAAGTAACGTTGACTTGAATTGTACAACTGCCACTTGCAGCAATATTGCCATTGGTCAAGCGCACCAAAGATGTATTACTTAGCGCTGTCAAGGAGCCACCGCAAGTAGTTGTCGCTGCTGGAGTTGGCGCAATTACTAAGTTTGCTGGCAAATTGTCATCAAGGTTAACATTCACCAAACCAAGCGTATGCGGATTAGCAATAGTAATCGTCATTTGCGACACATCACCCACAGGTCTGACCGTTGGGTTAAAGCCCTTGGTAATAACTGGTTGCAACTGCACGGGCAGTAAAGTTGTTGCAGGCTGCTTATTGGTAATGGAATTAGTGGTTTGCAGCGCTCCTGCGAGGATCGTATTGTTGTATAGCCCAGGATTAGTGGCTGTAACATCTACCTGAATCGAACAAGTCGATTTGAATGATAGAAAGCCTCCTGCTAGTCGAATTAAACTAGAGTTAGCGTTAGCTGTAATTGTGCCGCCACAGCCATTATTTTGAACATTAGGAGTAGGCGCAACAACTAGCCCAGGGGGTAAGTTATCTTCAAAAGTCATTCCTTCTAGGTTGATTGCGTCGGCTGTATTCGCCACGGTGATTTTCAAAGTGGTGACACCACTAGGGGGAATGCTCGGTAAATTGAACTCCTTGGAAAACTCTGCGGATGGTAAAACGGAAAAGTTAGCGGCTACGGTTGATGGATAGCCAATACCTTCTTTGCTGAGAATTCCTTGATTGGTAGCAAAGTTAGACGGGGGAATTGAGTTAGTTAAAGTCCCTTGTTGTACTGATGTCACATTGAGCGTAATCGTACAAACTTGGTTGTGCGCTAGAGAACCGCCGCTAAAGCTAAAACTACTTGCGCCAGGGATGGCGCTGACTACGCCCCCTGGACAATTCGCCGACACAATGGGATTGGGAACCGAGAATACAATCATCCCCGCAGGCATATTATCTACAAATCTCAAGTTAGTAAGAGAAATACCAGAGGGAGGATTTTCAATGTCAATTTTTAGTACTGTGGGCGTACCGCCATCAACGGTCGACGGGTTAAAGGATTTACCCACAATCAGGTCATAGCTAGTAATTGTGAGATTAGCAGTGGCGGCAGTGCTGTTGGTAAAGCCTTGAACTGTACTGAGGTTATTGGCGGGAATTGTATTGACAAAGGGGGTCGGCGTTGCCGCAGTCGCGATTACATCAAACTGGACAATACAAGTGCTAGGTGTAGTTACTGAGCCGCCAAGGATTTGTCCGCCGCTTAGGGTGACAGTCTTTTGACCTGCTACTGCATTAACCGTGCCACCTGCACAGGTGGTCGAAGCATTGGGCGGATTAGCAATTTGGATGTTTGCTGCTGTCCAAGTATCGGTTAACCCGAAGGGAGTGCTGGTGAAATCAACCACTCCAGGGAATCGGTTGGCAATGGTCAGAGTGGCAGTAGAAATACCGTTGTTGCCAATAGTGGCAGAGTTAAAGGATTTGGTAATAGTTAAAGGTGTGGTGACAATTAATGTTGCTGATGCTGGGCTGGTATTGGTTACACCCACGCCAGTGTTCACGGCATTGGCAGGAATATCATTCACATAGCCAGTGCTGGTGACGCTGCTAGTGACTGTCACCGTTACGGTACAGGTCGCCCCAGTACTAATTGAGGCGTTGGTGATCCGCACAAGGTTAGTATTGGGATCGGCGAGTAGGGTCGGTGTGCCGCAGGCGGCTGATGCTGAAGCATTGGCGGGTGAGGCAATCAGCACATTGGCAGGAAGATTATCATCTAGGCTGACGGTGGCTAGAGCCTGACCACTGGTGTTATTAATGGCAATTCTTAGTACTGAGGTTTGCCCTGCAAGAATAGTTTGCGAAGCCAGATTGTCAAAGGTTTTGGTGACATTTAGCCCCGCAATAAAATTAATATTGGCGCTGGCGTTTGCCCGCGCTGGTAAGGATTGAGCGTTAGTGACTTGGGTACTGCGGTTGATGGTATTGGTAAAAGCGGCAACATTGCTAGATGTGACTGTGAAGGTGACTGTACAGCTTTGTCCTTGGGGGAGGGTTGTATCAATTAAAGTGACCCGATCTTGGTTAAGAGCAACGTCTTTAATGATGTTTGCTGTACCGCCTCTGGCTGTTACACAAGTACCGCCAGTAGTACCTGCTACGGCTCTGAGGTTCACAGGTAAATTATCTGTGAATCCTAGATTAGTTAAGCTATTGGCGTTAGGAGCTACCGCAGTAACCGCATAGTTGTTAGTTAAAGTGACAGTGGCTGTGGCATTAGTGTTAATGGAAGTACTGGCGACACTAAAGGCTTTAACAATGGTTAGCGGTGAGTTGGCTGTAGCTGAGGCAGTATCGGGGGCCGTATCAGTACTGTAAATATTGTCGGCTTGACCTGTGACCACACTAGTGTTGGTGGCTTTGACGCTGCCAATGGGTAACGTATTGTTATAAGCAGTGCCTGTAGTCCCACCTTCTTGGGTGGCGATTACATAAAAAGTAATCGTACAATTTCTGTTACCACCAATAGAAGGGGCACTCTGTAATCCCCCCGATGCCATTGCCAAGCTCGTGCCGCCATTAGTGCCAGTGAATACGGGGGTACTCAAATAATTACAGGTAGAGCTAGGCTCGAAAGGTGCTGCACCAGGTCGATACAACACAAATCCCCCACCATTGGCTGCGGTGGGAAAGCTGTCAGTCAAATTTAATCCCGCGAGATTTAAGTTTGCTGATCTATTTCGTAAAGTGATTCGAACCGCAATAGGCGTATTAATGTTGGTTGTAACGCTGCCGCCAAAAGTAGTGTAGGGAGAGTTAGCAACTTCTTTAGCAAATATATCCAACGCTCCAGTTGGTGTCAGGTCGGCGCGATTGGAGTTAGCCGATTCCACCACAGCAGGGCTTGGTCCACTGCCATAGTCAGCGGTTGTCGTTGCTAAAGGAATTGTGTTGCGATAAGTTGTGGCTGGCACAGGTGGTGGACTGGCATTGGCGGGAAGTACATCAGTCTGGACATAAAATGTGATTGTACAAAGAGTGGGAGTAATTGCTGTCCCTGCGGCAATAGTGCCACCAGTCAAAGAAATTGTGGGACCGCCAGTATTGAGCGGGGCAGTTAATGTGCCACCGCAAGTAGTAGCGGGGGCAGCTACTACGCCAGTAGTAATCAAACCAGGTGTTGCGGGGGAGATAATTCGTAACCGTGGGTCTAGGGTGTCGGTCAGGCTAACGTTGTCTGCTTGTAAAGTACTGCGGTTTCTGAGGGTAATAGTCAGTAAGGTGGGGTCGCCCTGTCTTGGATCTGTTGGGTTGTAACCTTTCTGAACTGTGAAGGGTGAGTTAACTGTAATTGTAGGAGTGTTGGAAACAGCGTTACTTACTCCTAGAGGACTGGTGGTTATATTGTTTTGAGGAATGTTATTAGTGGTGTTGCCAGCATTACTGCCACGAATGGGAATTGTGAGTCTGCAAGTTGCGCCTCTGGCGATCACACCACCAGTAAAATTAAATGCGTTAGAACTTGTGCCAGTAATTGTACCGCCGCAGTTTGAAGTCCCCGCACCAACCCCTGTAGTAACTAAAACAACTCGTCCGGGAGTAGTAAAATCATCAGTCATAGTGGCGATACTGACGGGATCAACATTACTATTAGCGGGGTTAGTAATATCAATAAATAGATTAGTCGTGTCGCCAGTGGATATGGTTGTGGCGGCGTAGGACTTAAAAATTGTAAGCAACGGATTGACTGTGATGTTTGCCGTGCCGTTATTTACTGGTCTGAGACTTAGATTGTTACCAACAGCAGTTGCTAAAACTGTATTAGTGCGAGTACCGAGGGTATTTGATGTCACATCAAAGCTAAAAGAACAAGAAGCACCTGCATTGAGGGTTGCGCCCTGGAGGGTGATTGTTGCGGCTGTGCCTGAAGCACCAATGACAGCTACTGATCCGCCTGTACAGGTGGTTGAGGGTGCTGTGTCGCTGCGATATAGGAGTCCTGAAACTGGATTATTCAGGTTGTCAGGGACACTCAAACTTGTGATTTGTGATGTGGTGTTGTTGGTGATGGTGACGGTGGCGCGGCTGATATCTCCTTGCTTGATCGTGGTGGGAAAAAATGATTTGGCAAGGGTTAGGGGTTCAGTAACAGTTACAGTTGATTGGAATTGTGCGGCATTGCTTGTTCCCTGAAACGTACTTAGGGAGTTAGCGGCAATCCTGTTAGTGTAGGTGGCGGGAGTTGTGCCTGTCACCCTAAAAGTAATGGTACAAGTACTATTGGCAGGGATACGACCATTGTTTAATGTAACTGTTGTGGCAGTGTTTGTGACTGTTGTCTCACCAGGTTGACCTGTGGCGATCGCATTTAAACAGGTGGTGGCAGGCTGTACCGATGAAGTGTCTACTGTCAAACCTGCGCCAACTAAATTGAGGTCATCAGTCAATGTTGCCCCATCCATCGCGATCGCGTTGGGGTTGGTTAGGGTAACGGTGGCTAGGCTCCACTGAGATGAGGAAAATGAGGTGGGTGAGAAAGTTTTCGCTCCAGTTATGGTGGTGTAAGTAATTGGGCGAATGGTTAAGGTGACGCTAAGATCCCCGTTTGTTTCGTTTTGAGTATTGGTTAATTTACCTGCGGCAATAAAACTGCTTTGGGTGGTTCCTGAGGCACTGGAATAGACATCATAGCTAATCGTACATAGTCCTGTGGTTGCACCTACAGTTGCGGGGACTGTTCCACCAGCAAGGGTGACAGTACTAGTGCCAGGTACGGCTGTAACAGTGCCAGCGCCGCAGGTGGTGGTGGCATTGGCAGGATTATAAATTTTGATATTACTGGGCATGGCATCTTCTAGCCCAGCATTGGTCAAAATAAAGTTGTTGTTATTGGTGATTGTGATGGTGGCGCGTGACTTTTCGCCAGGGTTAACTACGTTGGGCGCAAATACTTTGGAGACGGCGGCGGCGGCGTAGGCGGGGTGGGGTTGGTTGGTGAGTAGAGAGAAGCCTAGGGTTGCGACAAAGGCGAGGCTAAATAAGACTACGCCTAAGCGCCATTGGCGATTGGGGAGAAAATGGTTTAGCGATCGCCTGAGGTTTAAAAAAGGTGGCTTTAGCTTTTGGGGTAAACGGGATAGCGATCGCTTGATGCGTCTAACAGGGCTTTTGGTAGATGCACGATTAATTAATAACCTTAATTTTCTGCTCCATTTCATCGCGACATTTACTCCAAATCGATCCGTAGTTAGGTTAAAAGTAGGCTTTAAAAGTAGGTTTTAAAAGTTGAATGGCTTAGGGAAGGGTTTTAGTCTGCTTATTCAACCTGAATGTCTTCTTGTTGGTCGATTAACTGAATTTCGATTCCTTGAATATTAAACAGGAAGAACTCCACCCGCCGATCGCGAGCATAGTTAACGACATCGGTTTGATTGGTGAGTCTTTGTCTCTCCCCTTGCGATCGCACCACGATCCTTTCGGGGGCAATGCCTTGGCTGCGGAGGTAGCGACTCACCGAGCGACTGCGGCGGAATCCAAGTTCGATATTGTAAGCATCGGTGGCTCTGGGATCGGTGTGACCGACTAGCTCAAGGGTGATGCTGGGATAGGTTTTGAGCGCCGTTACAATTTTGTCTAATACCTTGACGGAGGCATTGCTGA
>Ga0209990_10001218_pt1 | contig 22339 bp, 23 predicted proteins | sample NOAtaG_6_FD_187304 | JGI IMG/M metagenome (GOLD analysis project Ga0209990, IMG submission 187304) | Freshwater lake microbial communities from Lake Erie, under a cyanobacterial bloom - NOAA_Erie_Diel5S_2200h metaG (SPAdes) (version 2) | ecosystem: Environmental > Aquatic > Freshwater > Lake ...
TCTCTGGTGCAGGCTTCGAGTCTTTCTTTTTCTTCTGGTGTCATTTGCTTTGACTAGATAACTTTTTTCTATTTTATCTCTCTTTTGCCTTAAGTATTTCTACTCAGTGCCTAATTGAGATGCTCCCGAATTGATATTTGATCGAGAACGTGATCGCTATTAACTCGTTTGTACAAGAGACATCGACAACTACAGCAAATAATGCAAGAATAAATATCTGTGCGATCGCAAAGGGACACGTCACAGGAAAAGTATTGTTTTGTATGAAATGCGATGTTACTATCATAGCTCTAATAGTTCTACATATTCATTTTCTTGTTGCTACTTTATGGCAAAAGATCTCTTCCATCAAGCCGTAAAAACAGCCTTAATCAAAGACGGCTGGACGATTACCCACGATCCGCTTTACTTGAATATTGCGGAAGTTGAAATTTATATCGATATCGGCGCAGAGCAAGTATTTGCCGCAGAAAAAGACAATAACAAAATAGCAGTTGAAGTGAAAACCTTTCTAAATCCATCTGCAATTTCTGAATTTCACTCAGTACTTGGTCAATGCCTCAACTACCGCCTAGCCCTAAAATTAGAAGATACACAACGCATCCTATATCTAGCCATCCCAGAAACTATTTGGAATACCTTTTTTCGGCGAGAATTTGCTAAACTAGCTATAGCCGAATATCAAATAAATCTCATTATTTTTGACGTATCAGAGGAGAGAATTGTCCAATGGTATCCATAGAAAGCTATCGAGACATAGTACAGGAAATCCTGCGGGAATATAGCACCCATCAACCAGCCTATGGTGACGTAGACATGGAATTAATATTTGATCGAGAACATGATCGCTATCAACTCGTTTGTACAGGCTGGAGCCAAAAACGCCGTATTTATGGCTCCCTCATCCATATCGATCTCAAAGGTGACAAAATCTGTATTCAGAACGATGGAACTGAAGTCGGCATTGCTAATTTGCTAGTAGAGCGAGGCATTCCCAAACAGAATATTCTCCTAGCCTATCAACCACCTGACTTGCGTCAATATACAGAATTTGCCTTGGCTTAAAATCTGCTGATTTGGAATTAGCGAAGATACAAATCAGCATAGTCGTTACTATTCTTCAAGAATTTGCGTGATCGCAGAAGGGCAAATAGCAGGAAAAGTATTGAGTCCTGTCTCACGCTCATCCGCGATTACCGCCAACTTATAAATTCTATCTAGTATTGAAATTAAATGTGGCTTGAGGCTAGGGCTATTGTCAAGTAGCGATTGTAAACGGAGTCTCTGTTCTTTAATTATTAATTCTCAAATACGCCACCTTAGATTTGGTTGGAATTTCCACTTAAGCAGATGGATAATTAAAACTTCCATTCAGATCTCTATAGTCGTATTATTTACGACTACTTGTGAAAGTTACTCCACGTAAGTCTAGCAAAACTATAGATTCTTGCGCTTTAAAAAGTAGCGATCAACCCTTAAAAAATATGAGACATTTAGAACAAACTTGGCGATCGCCTACATTTTGGATGATTGTAGGATTGATTGGGGCGGTGATTGTTTTAGAATTCTCTACACCACCAGACTATGTGATGGGTTATCTCTACATCAGTCCGATTCTGATCGCTAATTCACAATTGAGCCGTACTAGTACTTTTGGGTTCACACTAGCTGCTGCAATTTTGACACTCATTAATATTTGGATTCCTAATTATGAAATAATTCAAGCTTCTATGGTTGTCAATCGTTTAGTAACTATATTTGCTCTAGTCGTGACCGCGATCCTGTGCGATCGCAATCGACAAACACAGCAAATTTTAGTGCAGCAACAAGCCAAACTTCAAGCGCAAGAGAAAATTATGAATGTGCGCGAAGACTTTGCCTCTACATTAGCTCATGATTTAAAAACTCCCTTACTTGGTGCGATCGAGACTCTGCAAGCTTTTGACCGTGAACAATTTGGAACTATTGACGCTAAACAAAAAACTGTAGTGAACACAATGATCCGTAGTCATCAGAATAGTTTGCAACTAGTGGAAACTCTCCTTGATGTCTATCGGAATGAAACGGAAGGTTTGCAATTACAATTAGAACCAATTAATTTAGCCATTCTGGCGGAAGATGTGGCAACTTCACTGTTGAGTTTATCTACTAGTCGCCGTGTTTACTTAAATCTAAATTATGGAGAATCAGACTTTCGTAAATTCCTTTGGGTTCATGGTGATGCCTTTCAATTGCGCCGAGTTTTTACAAATTTATTGACTAATGCAATTAATCATTCTCCGCGAGGTGCAAAAGTAGAATTAGTGCTAGAAACCCAATCTTCGCATCAGATTGTCCAAGTAATTGATGTTGGTGCAGGGCTTAAATCTGATGAGCAGCCCTACTTATTTGAGCGATTCTATCAAGGTCAAAGCGATCGCCTAGCTACTGGTTCGGGGCTAGGTTTGTACCTAACTCGTCAAATTATCGAAGCGCATAGCGGTACAATTTGGGCAGAAAATCGACATCCTCAAGGTGCGATCTTTGGTTTTCGCTTGCCAGCTTTGCCCTATTCATCCCATAACATTACCTAAACGGTCGCCACACCGAAGATTATTCTAAAAAAATGACCTTAGATCACCTCAAAATCCTGTTAGTTGAAGACGACGAACTCTTTCGCCTCGGTTTACAGGTGCGCTTGCAGAAGGAAACTAAAATGGCAGTTTTAGCAGAGGCAAATGATGGAGAAACGGCGATCGATCTTGCCAAACAGCAGCCTTTTGATCTCGTCCTACTTGATATTGGTTTACCAGGGTTGGGCGGTTTAGAAACCTGTCGCCAACTAAAGCTCAATCATCCCAACTTACCGATTTTGGTACTCACTTCACGCAATGAGCGATCGCTTATTTCCCGTTTAGTCACCGCAGGCGCACAGGGCTATTGTGTCAAGGGAGTCGCTGCGGCAACGTTAATTCTGGCGATGCGCTCAGTGATTGCTGGCGCTTCTTGGTGGGATGCTACCGCTACTGCCGAAATCCATCATACTTTTCAAAATCAATCTTCTGAATTTACTTCTAACAAGTTATTTGAAAATTCATCTAGATCAAAAATCGATGCTTTGACGCGCAGAGAAAAAGAAATTCTCACTTTAATGTCTGAATACAAGACGAATCAAGAAATAGCGGAGATCCTGTATATTTCATCAGGAACAGTAAGAGTGCATATTCATGCAATTTTGCATAAGCTGGAAGTCAGCGATCGCAAACAAGCGATCGACATTTATTTTAATAGTGAACGCTAATAGGGGTCACGAGAGAAAAAGGAAAACCCTACGCCAACGGAATAATGGATATAGCACAGCCTGACTAGCCTAGCTATGTACATTCTTAAAATTCATCAAAGATAGGAAAAATGAGAATATTTCATCAACTAATTTTGAGAAACTTAAACCTCAATAGAGAGGTAGATACCAAATAGCAGAAATTACAAGCTAAGTCTACATTCTTTTGCCCGTATATCTTCTAGCGAATAAAATTCTAATTAACATTAAAATTTTAGGAAGAGTAGGAAGTCTCTTTTCCTTACTCTGCAATGTTTTTACCTAATATTTTTGACTTCAGCCTAATTTCAGTGAAATAACCTTTTCAGCATCATTGTGCATTTGACGTTGATATTAGCTAAGTTTTTGCACTTAGAGTATAGTTTCTAAAGTTTCATACCTATTAAGTACTGGGTAGTACAAAGAAGGGGAAGGTCATATTCAATATATACTAAGACCCACATTGAACATGGCATTAAACCATTTTTGGGGACCACGTAGTAAACGGACAAAAAACAACTTTAAGAAAATAGAAGCTATTTAGTCCTACCATTTTCGTGTTTTTGGGGAATTATGTATGAGACTTGTTCTTCAGAAAATTAACTTTACCAACTTTCGATGCTTGGATTACCTCTTGATCCATGCCCAGAAAGGTCATGAATCAAGAGATGATTGACAAAAGATACCAACTTAAAAACAAAAGTTGGTATCTTTTGCCGCAAAAATTTTATCGTTTTTTATGAAAGGCTATTTTGTCTACAATGCATACTGGACAAGAGTTCCAGACTTAGAGTTGTTTTTTGTCTATTTACTACGTGATCCCATTTTTGCATGACGACAACCAACGGGCAGAGATACCCCTTCAATATATTACAACGCGCCGAGCAAAACCCTGAAACCTTGAAAACGGGTTGACAGCACTAAATATAAATACTCATTGATTTAAATTTAATGACAGATAATGGATCATTATTTGTTCTAAGATAAATCTGTGACGAATTAGGCTTTGTGTTAGATTTTCTAATATCATTTACTAAATTTGACTAATGAGTGGCAATCTAACTGAGGCTTATAAGCTAGGAATGCAGGCTTACGATCAGTGCCATACTCCAACTGTGCGATCGCTTTGGGATGCGTTTTGTTCTGAATTCAGCGAGTTGTTTGCTGAACCTTCACAAGATGAGGCTTGGGATGTTTTACATTCCTTTGGACGCTTAACTTGGAAGTTAACGGGTATTCCGCTGTTTTGGTTGGCTAAACCAACAGTTGAGAAACATGGGCGGAGGTTTGCTGAGTCCGGCTGTATTCGCAGTTCGCGTAATTGTTTGGGTAACTGTTGCCAAAAGGCTTCTGATGACTAAATCTATTCCTGATCAGTGCAGAAAGTAATAGACTAAAGCCCCTAATATTAATTCATGCTAAAAAATTTCTGGTATGCCGTTGAATTCTCAGATGCAATTACATCTACACCCAAGCGTATTAAAGTGCTGAATCAATATTTAGCGGTCTATCGCACGGATTCTCAGCAGATTGTCGCTATGCAGGATCTATGCCCTCATCGTGGTGCAGCTTTATCTAGTGGACGAATCAAAGGTGAATGTATCGTCTGCCCCTATCACGGCTGGGAATATCATGCGGATGGAACCTGCATAAATATTCCTGCAAATTTACCTGATACACCTATCCCCATTAGAGCTAAGGTCAAGGTTTATGAAGCTCAAGAAAAGTATGGATGGGTATGGTTATTCATGGGTGATGTACTTGAATCAGAACGTATCTCCATTCCTGAATTACCTAACTTTGATGATCCTAAGCTCAAATCTCTTCATGGGGATTTTCTCTGGCATACCCACTACAGCCGTGTTATGGAAAATGCCTTAGATGTTGCTCACGCACCTTTCGTTCATGCTGGTTCCTTTGGCGATAAAGATCGTCCGCAGATTGCTGAATTTACAGTAGAAAATTATCCAACTGGTGCAGGCGCAACTGTGATGGTCAATGCGTCACCACCTAAAGGTATTTGGGGCTTTTTGGCATCGAAGCAACCTTCAGTAATCAAAACTCGAACAGCTTTCTTTATGCCGAATATTACTGTGCTAGAAGTAAATTTAGTATTTGGTAGATTGCTTATTTACAGCGCTCATGTTCCGATTGATGACCAGACAACCGTAAGTAAATGGATTAATCTACGGAGCTTTTTTACTGGTAATTGGGCAGATGTAGATTCACGTAAACGGGTCTTAAAGGTTTTCAATCAAGATAAACCGATTGTCGAATCTCAACATCCCCAGATTGTCCCCTATGACCTTAATGCCGAATTGCACGTTCAATCAGATGCTTTACAGATAGAATATCGAAAAATGCGCCGTCAGTTTTTTAAGGATTAGTCGCTCTGCCATCCACATATCGGACAATTCCAATCACTAGACCGATCGCTCTTACTTTTCCCGTTAAGTACTAATTTGGGCAAGAAGCCAGCCTTGACAAAGGTCGCGTAAATTAGACCAGCCACGCCAGAGGACTTGAATATCAATGGGAGACTTACGACGATGCTCAAGATAGCCGCCAAGGAAAGCAATGGATTCGATATTAATCCGTTGCCTCCATTTCCTGTTGATCCATACCCTTCCTGTTTAGCTTTGATTTTGCCATAATCTAGATAGGTGGTATCTCCTATGCATAACACCACTTCTTGTTCTTCCACGGCTTCACTGGTCATTTCACAGTGCGGTTTTATGATCTTGCTAAATTCTGTTTTGCGATTGCCGAAAACTCATAAGCCCTTTTCAATTCAGACCCACTCTTAAATATCTCGGACAACGCTTTCCCAAATCCTTCACTTATTTTTTTGCCGATTGATTACCCTCGGTTGCTGAGTCTCTCATCTCCTAATTCACAACTTGCAAAATTCTTGTCCCACCAGTTCATCATTTTTCTTGCCTGCTTTTGTTTGCTTTTTACTACTTTAACTCCTTCTGAACCCTTTACCTGAAAATCCCTTCTCGTCTACCTTTTAAAGATGCCGTGAAAAGTAAGGACTGCCCCCTTGTACGGAAGTTCTCCAAATTTTTGAATCTTTTAATATTAACGGACATATCGAATGGAAAAAGTAGTGTTAGAGATACACGTTGATGATTCGTTCTATGATCTTTGATGTTGCAGTTACAAAGGATAGATTTTGATAGGTAAAAGTCTCATCAGAGCTTGTCCTAAGCGATAGGCTTGAGTGTCATACATAGGAAGCTCGATCGCCGCAGGTAGTTTTTGCATAAAGCGACGCGCAAGCTCAAGATCACATCCTGAAATATTTTTGAGTTGATTACCCGCATCAAGTAATACACTGGAATTAAGAGGTGGTTTAGCACGTAACTGCCACTGTTTTGGTGTATGTAGATTTCCTAATTCAATGCGACGTAATCCTGAAATAGAAGCTAATACTGTTAATCGATCGCCTGCCTTCATCACATCATCATCCGACGGCATAAAAAACTCACTAACTCCATTAACTTTTGGCTCACTGGTTTTTAAGTAAATTGGCACAACAGTATAGCCATAGGCAATTTGTGATAAGTTTTTGCCTACTAAAGTATCATTCTCAGAAATTAGATATTCGGCAACTAAAACTGTGCGTTGATTCAGTCGAAACAGGCTTAACATATTTTCACCAAAGGCTGCTCCTGCAAATGCTTCGGCAGAGAGGGCATATGCACAAAAAGACTGAGATTGTGGTAATAGCTCGACTAAGTTTTCGCTAAAGTAGTGATCGTAAGTACGAATAGCTAAATTGATCTCTCGATTCGCCTTTTTGGCTGCATCACGCGCTAATAGAGCCACTTCGAGGTTTAACATTTGATCATCAGTAACTGTGAGAATACTTTTAGCTTGTGCAAGATTGATTTTGGATAACTCTTCAATGATATTGCCAGTAAGCCAAGGAACTTTGTCGGCAAGGTCACAATCGTAGGCTCGTTCACTGACAATCACAAGGGGAATTTGCAACTTAAAAAGTAGATCTGCTATACGCTGCCCAAGTCTACCAAATCCGATCAGGATAATGTGATCACGAGTTGGCAAAGGTAACGATCGCTTAAAAAATTCAAATTTAGAGCTAAGAATACTATCGGCAATTAGTCCAATCACTCCCAAAACGAATAGCAAACTGATGAGCGTAATGGTGATACAAAAAAGCATTATCCATAGAGGCACTTGATCTTCACCAACTAGTCCGCCGAACACATCACCATAGCCTCCTAACAGTAAGATCACACTAGTGGAGATAGACTTTTGCAAAGAAATATTCGGTACATTCAAATAGAGGACGGTGGAACTCAGACCTAATAGAACAGTTGCAGTAATCATGCCCCATAGAACTAAACTCCGAGATCGCTTTGCTTGAATCCAAGTAAAAAGCTTTTTCCATTTAGATTTGCAGATAGATATCAAAAGAGAAGGGTGGATCAATCTTTTAACCGATTGATGAATTTTTTGGATTGTAGTAAAGTGACTACTGTCTAACTCAGAATAAGAATTTACCTTTTCAAGAAAATTAGAGGCAAAGTTATGCTCAACATATTCAATAATTGCCACCTTATCGCCAACTTGCACAAACTGGTTTGGTTGCCATTGAAAAAATAAGCGATCTGGATGAAGTTCAGCAATACTCAAAAGCCGAGATTGTTTTTTATGCAATAGATAGGCAGGAGCTCTCACCAGATGATAGTCATCTGGCTTAACGATAGATTCCACTACACGAAATTTACGTTCGCCGAGTTGAAATAATCCTAATGTTCCTTTACCTAATCCTGCCACAGCAAATGACGCAGCAGGTAAATCAACTGGATCGAGGGCAACAAAACTGCCTAATTGCTCTTTTAATAGCTGATTGAGATTTTGGCGGGATGAGCGTACTACGATATGAACATTGGGATTAAGTCGGCGAGCAGTAATGGCTGCCTCAATATTGACATTCTCATTACTAGTGACTAGTAAGATTGCACGACAGTTGTGGATACTAGCATTAATTAAGACTTCAGAACGACGGCAATCTCCTAAAATTATTGGTTCATCAAGTAGTTCTGAGAAATGATCAAGTTCTACTATTTCTGGTTGGGCTTTATCGATTGCACAGATTTTGACTTCGTATTCACCATAGGCAAATTTCTTGAGGTTGAATACTGAATATTGTCCTAAGCTACCTAAACCACATATGATAAAGCGATCGCATATGGTTGTACCATTCGATACTTCTGCTGCAACTAAGTTTCTGCTAGAACCTAAAGCTTCTTTTTCAGCTAAAGTTTCTTTCTCCTCGTGAGTAATATTTCCAAGTTTGTGATGATTTAACTTAATTTGTTCTGACCAAATCGGTAATGGCTGACCGAATAAAAACGCATAAACTTTAGCTAATTCTAAATAATCATCAAGATCATCAAAACATTTAGTGATTTCAGCTAATAAATTGTTTTGATCGCCAAAGTAGGTAGACTCTAGCAAAATATGTATTTCCTGAAGCTTTTGTCTAACTGTAACATTTACTTTAATCCCTAAATCAAGCAGATGATTTTTGATGAGAGTAGCAAGCGATCGCATTATTTATGTTGAAGAATTTGGATAAATTATCAGATGTTGATCATAGACTACAAATATTAATAGAAGGTTATATAGCAGTCCTAAATTATTTGAATATTTTGAGGTTTGTGGAAGTGCAAACCTTTGGTTCGTGCTTCCACAAACCATTTAGGATTTCTATATGACAATCCTAAATGGTTTATGACTTACGCAAACCGAACGAATTTATTAGGATTGAGGTAGATGTGGTGCGGGCTTCGCCCGCACCACATCTACCTAATGCGTAAGTCCTATGGTTTATAAAAAATAGGGTTTCGACTTCACTCAGCTATCGGTATATGATGGCTGAGCGAATTCAAAGCCAGTCTCAACTCATTGCAGTTTGCTAGATAGTATTTCTCATTTTGTAAGGAAATAGAAATCCTCATAAGTCATGAAGTATCGCACAGAGCAAGGTACTTCATGACTTTTTGGGGATCGTCTTGCTATATGATCGATTACATAGTTCCGCGATAAAATCTATGGTAGTCCGCTCCACCATTCACTATTCAGCATGAAGTATCAAGCCCGTATATTTGTTACCTTACGTCCCTCCGTTCTCGATCCCGCAGGCACTGCTGTACAGTCTGCTCTCAAACAAATGGATTATCACGTTGACTCCGTTCGCATCGGTAAGTATGTGGAAATAGTCCTAGATGCAGATAATGAAACTGAGGCATCTCAGAAACTTGATGAAGCTGCGGACAAGCTATTGGCAAATCCAGTCATCGAAAATTACCGTATTGAGCTAAATCAGACCACTTAGGATATTGACAGTATGAAATTTGGTATTTTCGTATTCCCTGGTTCCAACTGCGATCGCGATGTAGCTACAGTTACTAGCGGAATTTTGCAACAGCCCACAAGATTAATCTGGCATAGTGACACTGATATTAGCGATTGTGATGTCATCGTTGTTCCAGGGGGATTTAGCTATGGTGATTACTTACGCTGTGGAGCGATCGCAAGGTTTGCGCCTGTGATGAAATCTTTGCAAGAACATGTTTCCAAAGGGAAGTATGTTCTTGGCATATGTAATGGGTTTCAAATTTTAACAGAATCAGGCTTATTGCAAGGTGCATTAGTCAGAAATCGCGATCTGCACTTTATTTGTGATCGCGTACCTTTGCGAGTAGAGCGCAATGATTTACCATTCACCAAGAAATATCAACATCAGCAAGTAATCTCTTTACCGATCGCTCACGGTGAAGGTTGCTACTTCGCGGATGCGGATACGCTCAAGGAACTGGAAGATAATAATCAAGTTGTATTCCGTTATAGCGATGCGATCGGCAATATCACAAATGACGCTAATCCTAACGGGTCAGTATCCAACATTGCAGGAATCTGCAACAAGCAAGGTAACGTTCTCGGAATGATGCCACATCCTGAACGTGCTGCTGAAGGGATTTTAGGCGGTACTGACGGCAAGGCTTTATTTGAAGGACTTCTTGAAGGGTTATTAGTCAATGCCTAGCATCTATTTAATCCGTCATGGCATTGCTGAAGATCGTGAGAATTACGAAGATGATACTCTGCGTCCTCTCACCAATGAAGGGCAAAGGAAAACTAAGCAAGTTGCCAAGCGACTCTATGACCTGGGCTTGCGCTTTGACCTATTGCAAACGAGTCCCCTAGTTCGTGCTCAGCAAACTGCTGAAATATTTACAAATATATTTGGTAGCCCCATGCAGCAATCCTCAGAACTTGCTCCCAAAGGTAATTTTGAAACATGGCTGCAATGGGCTACAGCATGGATTGCTCAACATCCCCAACCTGCTAGAGCTTCTCTAGGGATCATTGGTCATGAACCTGACCTGACCACATGGGCAGAAACTCTGATCTGGGGAGAGTCTAAAGGAGCATTGGTGTTAAAAAAGGCTGGCATTATAGGCTTAGTACTACCAGAATCTCAACCTTGGACGGCAAATGGAATTCTCTTTTTATCGATTCCACCCAAGTTACTCATATAAAAATTAGTGGCGGCGCTTCGCGCCGCCACTAATTTTTTTGAAAAGAAGTGGTGCATTGCACCGCTTCTTTTTTAATTAATAATTTACGCTGTTACCAACTCAGGACGCTTGCTGTTGCGAATGCCTTCGATCGCTTTAGCATAGTCAGGAGCATTAAATACTGCCGAGCCTGCCACGATCGCATTAGCACCAGCTTCTAGAACTTGCCAAGTATTATTTGCCTTCAGACCGCCATCAACTTCGATCCAAGGATCAAGTCCGCGATCATCACACATTTGACGCAATTTTGCAATCTTAGGAATGACGTTAGGAATAAAGCTCTGACCACCAAATCCTGGGTTAACGCTCATGATCAAGACCAAATCGCACAGTTCGAGGACGTACTCAATAAAGCTCAAAGGTGTGGAAGGATTCAGGGATACACCAGCTAACTTGCCGAGTTCTTTGATTTGGCAAAGATTGCGATGTAAATGAGGACAAGCGGTATGCTCTGCATGAACAGTGATGATATCTGCTCCAGCTTTAGCAAATTCAGGTACATATCTCTCTGGCTCAGCAATCATCAAATGCACGTCTAAAATTTTAGTAGTAACAGGACGGATTGCCGACACAACCAATGGACCAATGGTGATATTTGGAACGAAACGACCATCCATCACATCAACGTGAATCCAATCTGCACCCGCCGCATCAACTGCACGAATGTCGTCACCCAAACGGCTAAAGTCAGCAGACAGGATCGAGGGAGAAATAACTGTGGACTTCTTAGGCATATGATTTACGGGGGGCTTAGCTTTACAAAGATCTAAAAAACAGTAGAAAAGTGTAGTTTTGACTACACCCATATGTTAATTATTAATTAAATTTAGCAGTTTTGAACGTAAGAATAACAATTTATGTCTACACATAGCAGTCCTAAATCATTAGTAGATTTTTGAGTTTATGGAATTGCACCCCAAAGGGGCACAATTCCATAAACCCTTTAGGAATGCTACAGCATTCCTAAATCAGTTATAAGAATCAGAAGCTTTGCTCAGCCAAAAATAAACTAAGTGACGGTGGAGCAAAACCGAAGCCATTTGCATTTCATTGAAAGTTTCTATAACAAAGATCTATGCTTCTCGCTTTTGCAAGAACCAGATTCCCTATTATTCTTTGTTAGCTTATGCCATTTTAATTGCAAATACCCCAATAGCGTAAATCGCAAAACCCAGCAAAATGCAACTTGGTAATGTCAATAGCCAAGCTAGCAAAAGATTTTTCAAAGTATCGACTTGCACGCCTGAACGGTTAGCGACCATTGATCCTGCTATACCTGATGAAAGTATATGGGTAGTACTCACAGGTAATCCGAAATAATCGGCAGCACTAATTGTCGTCATCGTGATTAGCTCGGCAGATGCTCCTTGAGCGTAATTCAGATGCTCTTTGCCAATTTTCTCACCAACAGTAACGACAACTCGCTTCCAGCCAATCATTGTTCCTAAACCAAGAGCTAGAGCAATAGTGATTTTGATCCAATAAGGAATAAATTTAGTGAGATGATCTAATTGATTGCGATAGTTGGTGATTATTTCTGGATGCTCAAAATTAGCTAACTGTTGTTGCTTTTCTAATTTGGTAATAGTATTTGCGACAAGATAAATATCATCTCTAACTTGGTGGCGATCGCTTTCGGCAATTTCCATCAAACTGTTATTAATTGATAACTTTTTAGCAATAATTTGACACTCATCAACTAGCGATCTCCAGATATTTTCATTCACTTGTCCCTGTGGTTTCAGAAATTGACTAAGTTCGTTTCGACTATTCGGAAAAGAGTAATCTTGATTCGTATCAGTAAGAAATTGCGAAGATAAAACGGGAATCACAGAATTTGATGAGGCAACTAATTGGGCGATCGATTGAGGACTCGTCTGCAAATTTAAAGAAAAAAAACTAGGTAAAATCGCTACTAAAATTAGCATCATTAGACCCATGCCTTTCTGTCCATCGTTAGACCCGTGGGCAAAACTCACACCCGAACAGGTCAAAACTAAGACAGCACGCACCCATAGCGAAGGAACATTCTCTTTTGGCGCAGTATAAAGTTCTTCTTGTCGGATTAGATATTTAGCAGTTAAAAATAAAATTGCGGCTCCACAAAATCCCAGTAATGGTGAAATTACAAGCGAAATCAAGATTTCCTGCATCTTCAGCCAATTAATACCGTCCCACCAATAGCTATTCGCAGAAGAAAAGGAATTAATTACAGAATTAGCAATCCCAATTCCAGTAATTGAGCCAATTAAAGTATGGGTGCTGGATACAGGTAATCCCAAATACCAAGTTCCTAAATTCCAGATAATTGCTGACAGAAGTAAAGCGATCGCCATGACTAAGCTCTGTGAAGTTGAACTATGCACCACCAGATCTACTGGCAACAGCGCAATAATCGCAAAGGCAACTGTCCCACTCGAAGTCAAGACTCCCAATAAATTACAAATTCCCGATAGGACAACCGCATAGGTTGGCTTTAGAGTATTTGTATAAATAACTGTAGCCACAGCATTAGCCGTGTCATGAAATCCATTCACAAACTCAAAGCCAATTACTAGAGAGATAGCTAAACCAAAAAATAGATATTCCATCTGTTTATTTTAATAGCTCTGATTGGCAAAGGTTTTAGCCTTCTTATGTATGTAATGGATTGCCACCAACACATTATTCTCAAATCTATGCAAAGCAAAGTTTTTAATCTTCTTGTCTATCCATAGATCGCCACCATCGGCTAAGCGGGAAATAAATCACTGGTGACCATAAGCTGCTTAAAATTGCGGAGCTTAGGGCAATTCTTTGTTGCAAAATCCATACATTATCCATTTTTGCACCCATTATGGTTAGCTGGACTGCGTGCATTGTCTCCACAACTACCGCCATCCCAAACACAATTAAGGCGATCGAAATAAAATCTTCTTGTACGTATCGCTGCTTCTGCAAGAGCGATGTAATTCCACCAGCGATCGCCAGTCCTAAAACATGGGTTGGTGCAACTCTTACATCTGCAAAGGTCATTCCATCCTGAACCATACCCAAAGCAATCCCAACCATCACCGATAAAAAAACAGGACGATTGACACTCCAAGCGACCAACCAAATTAGTAACCAGTTAGGCGCAATTCCCATCAAAGTCATGCCAGGGAATCGGGTATACATCCCTAAAATACATGCAAATAGTGAACCTAGTGTCACCACCCAGTTTAAAAATTTTTTAGATAAGGAAGCCTTGCGATCGAGCATTTAGCGCTTGTCTTGAAAAGGATAAACTCTTACATATTCTAGTAGACCAAGAGGACTTGAAAACTCAACAATCGCTTCAGGTGAAGGTTGTTTATCGAGGTTAATAGATTTAATACGTCCTACAGGCACGTTTTCAGGGAACAGCGTACTAAATTGCGAAGTATGCACAATATCACCAACCTTAACATCAGGATCTCGCTCAAAGAATTCTAAGATCGCAGTGTTTTGGCTTTGTCCCTTCAGCATTCCACTAAAACGACTTCGGCTAACAATGACACCAACTTGACTATTAGGATCGCTGACTAGCAAGATTTGACTGCTATTAGGAGAAACATGGGTCACTCGCCCCACTAAGCCCCCGGGGGCAACCACAACTGCCCCAGCTCTAATGCCATCATTACTGCCTTTACCAATTAGGATTTGATTCCACCAAGAATCAGCTCCACGACCGATTACCGTCGCCCAAACTCCAGCATCTGTAGAACTAGCTGTGACTTTTAGCAGCTCTTTCATGCGTTGATTTTGTGACTCTAGTTCAGTCAATCGGTATTTCAACTCTCGTACCTGGGCATCTTGCAATAGCTCTTGCTTGGATACAGATGGCTGGAAAGGCTTGCTCAGAAACTGATATGTTTCCATAATCACCACGCCTTGAGTTTGACGAATTACCCAAGCTAAACCAATGCCAACAGTAACAATAGCAGTCTGAAAGCTATAGCGCTCCCACCAACTCCGAATTGAATCCATGAAAAATTTACCTATAAACTTTTCAAACGGCTAGTTAAGACACGACCAAGATTCTTGTAATCTTCGAGTACACGACCAGCACCAATCACCACACAGTTAAGCGGGGCTGGTGCAATATGCGTTACAATTCCAGTCTCGTGACTGATGAGAGTATCAATGCCATTGAGCAATGCTCCACCACCAGCTAGCATGATGCCGCGATCGATAATATCGGCAGCAAGTTCGGGCGGTGTGCGTTCGAGAGTGCGCTTAACTGCTTCGATAATGACTGAGAGTGGCTCACTCATGCTCTCACGAATTTCCGAAGACTTGACAGTAACGGTACGAGGCAAACCTGACAATAGGTGTAAACCTCTTACTTCCATCGAAGTTTCTTCTTTGATGGGATAAGCAGAGCCAATTTTAATTTTGATCTCTTCGGAAGTACGTTCCCCGACAACGAGGTTATGTACGGTTTTCATGTACTTCATAATCGCTTCGCTGAGCTCATCCCCTGCAACACGCACGGATTCGCTCAATACGATCCCTTGTAAACTCATAACCGCAACTTCAGTAGTACCACCACCAATGTCAATGATCATGTTGCCTGTTGCTTCAGTTACAGGCAAACCTGCACCGATCGCTGCGGCAATGGGTTCATCAATTGGGTAAACTTCACTAGCTCCAGCTCGACGTGCAGCATCCATGACCGCACGCCATTCCACCCCTGTAACTCCGCTAGGAATACCGATCGCAATGCGCGGATTGAAAACACCTTTTTTGACTTTTTGGATGAAGGCTCGCAACATTAGCTCCGCTGAGTCAAAATCAGCAATTACACCGTCTTTAAGAGGACGCACGGCAATGATGTCACCAGGTGTGCGTCCAATCATTTTGTTGGCTTCATCTCCAACTGCATAGGCAGTCTTATCTCGTTGATCGATCGCAACAACTGATGGCTCTTGCAGCACGATACCTTCACCAGACACATATATAAGTGTGTTTGCAGTACCAAGATCAATGCCTATGTCTTTTGTAAAATGGCGTAATAAACCCACAGTAAACTCTTCCAGTGGTCAAACTAGCTAATCAATTTAAAATTTTATTACGATTGTTGTCACTTAGTCTAGTCTTATGACTATTCCCTAAGCGGTACATTACTTTCACGATTATTACCACACTTACCTAAAAATATATATGTGACAACACTTTTCACCACCTAGCTTTACAACAATAAATCCTTTTAGGTCTTACACAATGCTGGTGAATTTATTGGGTTTTGAGTGAATGTGGCGCAAGTGAAGCCTGTGCCGTATCCACTCGATGCGTAAGTCCTATCTTTTCCGTTTTAGGACTGCCCGAAATCTGAGATATGATTGATCATAGATAACAATTATTAACAATTAACTATTATCCAATGAGTGACTGGCTAGAACATACCGTCCAAACTGAAGTATCTATTCCCGTGGAATATGCGTGGTCGTTATGGTCAGACTTAAGCGCAATGCCACGTTGGATGAAGTGGATTGATTCTGTCGTCATTACAGAAGACCCTGAAATATCAGCTTGGAAACTTGGTACAAACGGTTTAACCTTTACTTGGAAATCTCGGATCCTTAAGCAAATCCCCAATCAAATTATGCAATGGGAGTCAATTGGGGGATTGCCTAATCGTGGTGCAGTGCGCTTTTACGGTCGTCCTAACAATGTAACAATTGTGAAGTTAAGTATTTCCTACGCTATGCCTGCGATCGGGCAGCTTATGGATAATTTATTTTTAGGACAGTTAGTAGAATCTACACTACAAGAAGATTTAGATCGATTCCGTGTTTATGCTCAAGAAGACTTTGCCAAGCAAAATCGCGCAACAGCTAGCTAAAACACACTTAAAAACATTTAAACTTTAAACATTAAAAAAAACATTTAAAAAATTGATCGCTGTCCTTCTGGACTAACGCCAATGATCGTCAGTTGGCAATCTAAAACTGAAAAACCATATTTATCCGCTACTTTTTTGCTAATGGTAAGGATCTGGTCATTTTTAAACTCGATCACACGATTAGTTTTGACACAAACTAAATGGTGATGGTGGTGTGGTTTAGGCTGATTAATTTCGTAATGTTTATGATCTTCGGTCAGTTCCAGTTCGCGCAAAATTCCCATACGAGCCATCATTTTGACCGTGCGATAGATTGTGGAAAGGCTAATATTTTCACCTTGATTCTTTAGTCGCTCATAGAGATCTTCGGCGCTAAGATGTTCGCCTTCGGGTAGGGTTTGGAATGTATTGAGGATCACCTCGCGCTGGGGTGTCATCCGACAACCTTTTGAGTTGAGTTCAGCCTTGAGGGCTTCAGGTGAATAGGTGGTCTCCACAGAAGTCATAGCATTATCAATAATGATCGCTTCTTGAGAATAGCATAATTAAAAGCCGCGCTTAGCAATGCATTTATAGCTGTTGCCATTCTTGAGGACATAAAGCCCAAATATCGTGAGGCGACGCTTCGCGTCGCCTCACGATATTTGGGCTTTGATTTGTCTTTTGCGCGTGCGCCACAGTTATTGGAGTGTAGCTACTTATGCTATTGTTAAAAACTTGTGTAAATTGAAGTAATTAGCTATGCCATCGTTGCCCCGTGCGATTATTCATCGTAAAAAAGTCGATGCGGTTCAGCGTTTTCATCCTTGGATCTTTTCAAGAGCGATCGCCAAAATACAAGGTGAAGTCAGTGATGGCGACTTAGTAGAAGCCTATAGTGAAGATGGCAAGTTTTTAGCAATCGGCTTGTGGGGTATGGGTAGCATTGCGATTAAGGTGCTATCGTTTCAGCCTGTGGAGTCGATGCAAAGTTTATTGCGCGATCGCCTGAAGCAAGCATTTATTTTGAGACAGCAATTAGGTTTAATTGATAATCCAGAAACCAATTGCTATAGGTTAATTAATTCAGAAGGGGATGGCTTAGCAGGATTAATTATTGATGTTTATGGTGATACGGCGGTTTTGCAGTGCCATTCTTTGGGAACTTATCGCTATCGTCAGGATATTGCAGAAATTTTGAAAGAGATTTATGGCGATCGCCTGCAAGCAGTTTATGACAAAAGCTCGGCAACCCTTTCGCGCAAATCCCAAACCCAGTCTCAGGATGGTTTATTAATTGGCGAGAAATCTACCGATAGTGCGGAAGTTTTGGAATATGGACATCGCTTTATTGTCGATTGGGAAAAAGGTCAGAAAACAGGCTTTTTCTTAGATCAAAGGGAAAATCGGCGGATGTTTGGTAAATATGCGACTGGTAAAAAAGTTTTAAATACCTTCTGCTATTCGGGTGGTTTCTCGGTTTATGCAGTGGCATCGGGGGCAAAGGAAGTACATTCAATCGATAGTTCGGCGAAGGCGATGGAATGGACAGAGCGCAATATTGCTGCAAATTTTGATCGCGATCGCCAAGCAATTCATCAATCCTTTACAGGCGATGTCTTTGATTTTTTAAAGCAATGCGACTCTGATTATGAGGCGATCGTGCTTGATCCTCCTGCATTTGCCAAGAGCCTATCCGCAAGGCATTCGGCGATGCAGGCATACAAGCGATTAAATTTACAGGCGATGTCTAAGCTAAAAAGTGGTGGATTGCTATTTACTTTTTCCTGCTCGCAGGTGGTGAATGTGGAGAATTTCACAGGAGCAGTGACGGCGGCGGCGATCGAGTCGGGTCGGTCAATTCGCATTTTAGATCATCTCAATCATCCCGCCGATCATCCCACAAGTATTTTTCATCCTGAAGGGGCATACCTGAAGGGTTTAGTTTTGAGCGTAACCTAATGAGTGGCAGCGCGAAGCGCCGCCACTCATTAGCTTTAAGCTGCCATAATCTGCTCGACGGTGAGATTTAATTCTGGAAATGTTGCCGAAATTAGGCGATCGCTATTTTGAAATCTGGTCATTTGATATTTGCCTTCTGCATCTAAGGTAAATATCAGCACAGAAGGAAGTTTTGGCTCTCCTAAATAGTTGCGCGAACCGATCGCTAAATAATCAACGATCCAATATTCAGAAATCCCTAAACGCTCGTATTCCTCAAGCTTATCAATATAGTCATCTTCCCAATTTGTTGATACCACCTCAACCGCAAGCTGAATTGGTTCGCGGATACCCCGATGATCTAGGCGATCGCTCCGCCAAACATCCCGATTAATGACGCTGACATCTGGATGTCTGCCCTGTTCTTTTCCTTTCTTGTTTATGGTTAAAACTGCGGCTACGTCATTAACCACGTAGTTTAAATTTAAACGATCAATCTCTCGGTCAAAGCTTTTCAAAATTAGCCAAGCAACATCGTAATGAATTCTGGTTGCTAAGATTTTTACCATTTTGCCATCCACTAATTCATAGCGACCATGTTCAGGACATTGCGCCAAGAACTGGTCAAAATCTAGCTCTAGATTCGTCTCTTGGGATGTTTCTGAATCAGATCTTGGTTGCGTGAGTGTAATCATAGATTTCCTCAAAATGCTTAGCCTAAATTATACCAAAGCCTTATTACATGGATGAGTAGCGCTTCGCGCTACTCATCCATTTGGGTTATGTCATAAAAAGTCAGAAAACTTCTAGAAAAAACTGCTTTTATGTCGCTACAATATGTCCACCTTATTGGTGAGGATGTAGGGATATGTATAGAAAGCGTCAGAAAATGTCGGTTGCTAACATTGGGGCGAAGATTTTGGCAGCCTTTGTTGGGGCGATCATAGTGCCAATGCCAATGCAGTCACAACAAGTAACGATCAATCCTGAAAATCGGGCGGTACGAGATGAAGCCGATCGCTTACTGGATGTTGGCTATACGCAACTTAAGGACGGCCAACCCCGTGAAGCAATTAAAACTTGGCTCTATGCGATCGGTTACTATCGGCGTGTCAATGACCAAGCAGCAATTTCCTATACTCTGGCGCGAGTGAGTGATGCCTATGAATTGCTGGGGGCAAGTAATGCGGCTCAAGATACCAGTCGTCAGCGCATCGGCTATGCCAATACTTTGCAAGATAATGGAGCAAAGCTCGAAAGCTCGAATAACTTAGTAAGTCTTGAGATTGCTCAAGGTAAGTTAGAATCTGCCTCAAAACTAAATAAGGCAATCCTAGAGCTATCTATCCAAAACGAGCAAGGAATGAATACAGCGATCGCCTTGAATAATAGGGGTTTAATTGCAGAGCGCTATGGCAATCATCTAGAAGCTCTCAAACAATATTACGCATCGATTAAAGCGCATCCCATGCGTGAAGCAATCGGGAAAGGCTATACATACATCAATAGTGGCGATAGTTTAATGGCTTTGGAAAACTACAAAACCGCAATCACTAACTATGGCATGGCATTAGCGATCGCCCGTCAGTATCGCAATTACAAACTGATGTCAGTAGCTAGCGATCGCATTATTGCCGCTTATCTGGAAGTGCCTAACTTCTATCGTATTGAAGAACTGTTGCAAAACCGATCTAGCTTGGCTTTGGTGATGGGCGATCCAGAAACAGCGTCAATCGTACAACGATATCTAGGTGATTTGTACCTATCTTTGGGAAATCTACCAAAAGCACGCGCCGCTTACCAAGAATCCTATGATTTTGCTGCTATGCTAAGAAATAATACAAGCTTGCACCTGCGAGAAGCTTACTATAAATTGCAGGAACTAGAAAGATTGTAAATATCGAACGATTTTGCCTCGCAAATTCTGTCGATATGTATTTTTTTAATTCAGCTAACAAGAACTTGATTTGGGACTTGCAATTAATTAAAGTACCTACGGCTTCAACTTCGCTCAGCCAACGTTGGCAGAAAGAAGTCGAAGCCATACAAATTCCGTAGTACCTTTTTTCACGTCAAGTCCCTTTCAAGGAGTTGTAACAAAATCGGTATTGCTAAATAGGTCAGGATAGGCGACGCTAAGCATCGATTATCCTGACACTAAAAACTGATATAAAAAACTTAATTTCGCTCAATTCTGCTTTTTATTTAAAAAATTTAGTAAAACCCTAATTTTGCCATGCCAGCGATCGTCGTTCCGCGTCGGTTAGATGTAGCTGTGACCGATCATGCACTCAATGATCTAGCTACTAGAGCGCAGCTATCTGCGCCTACTCAACATGTTCTACCAAATGGAATTAAGATTATTGCCGAACAGATTCCTGTAGATGCAGTCAACTTGAGTATTTGGGTTGATGTTGGCTCTGCGGTGGAAACTGATGACATTAACGGAATGGCTCACTTCTTGGAACATATGGTTTTCAAGGGTAGCGAGCGCCTTGCATTGGGAGAATTTGAACAGGCGATCGAGTCGCACGGTGGTAACACCAATGCGGCAACCAGTCAGGACTACACGCATTTTTATATTAATGTTGCACCTAAAGATTTCGCAAAACTCGCACCTTTGCAACTGGATGTAGTCCTGAAAGCAAGCATTCCCGATGAAGAGTTTCAGCGCGAACGTCATGTGGTGCTAGAGGAAATCCGCCGCAGCGAAGATAATCCCGATCGCCGCATTTATCGCCACATTTCCGAATTGGTATATGAGACTTTGCCCTATCGCCGTGCGGTGTTGGGTCCCGTTGATGTCATCGAAAAAGTCACATCTAAGCAGATGAAAGCTTTTCATCGCCAGTGGTATGCGCCGCAAAACATGACGATCGCTGTGGTTGGCAATTTACCCGTGAGCGAGATGATTGGTGTAATTGCTAATTACTTTGAAGGAGATGCGATCGCTGATAAACCGCAACCTAAGACTTTCAATCCCGAAAAGCCCTTTACCGAAATTGTGCGGCGCGAAGTAACTGATACCAGTCTCAAGCAAGCCCGATTGAGCATGACATGGCGTGTTGCTGGCTTGACCGAGCTATCAGAAACTTATCCCCTGAGTATTCTTGCCAATATTCTTGGAAGTGGACGCACTTCACGGATGGTGCAGGACTTGCGCGAAAATCGGCGCATCGTCGATCGCATTTCTGTCAGTAATTCGGCGATGCGTTGGCAGGGTAATTTCCAAGTATTTGCCAAGTTAAATGTTGAGGATGTAGCGATCGTCGAAGAAGCAATTCGTGAGCATATTCGCCAATTGCATGAAGTGCCTGTCACCGATGAGGAACTAGCCAAGATTCGCACTCAAGTCAGCAACCGCTTTATCTTCGGCAATGAGTCACCGAAGGAACGCGCAGGTATATACGGCTATTACGATCGCATTGTCGGTTCCCTAGAGCCAGCCTTAAATTATCCCGATTTAATCAAATCCATCACCAAGGAGGAAATCCAAGCTGCCGTTCGCAAGTACTTAAATCCCGATGCCTACGGTATTTTGATTGTCAAACCTTAAGTGTGAAATTGTGCGATCGCTATGCTTAAACACATCAGCATCAAAGGCTTTAAATCAATTAAAGAACTAGATTTAGATTTATCTCCCATCAACGTTTTAAT
>Ga0209990_10001219_pt1 | contig 22336 bp, 21 predicted proteins | sample NOAtaG_6_FD_187304 | JGI IMG/M metagenome (GOLD analysis project Ga0209990, IMG submission 187304) | Freshwater lake microbial communities from Lake Erie, under a cyanobacterial bloom - NOAA_Erie_Diel5S_2200h metaG (SPAdes) (version 2) | ecosystem: Environmental > Aquatic > Freshwater > Lake ...
ATCAAAGGATTGTTGATGAGACTCTATCGTTAAATCGAGATCAGAGAAAACTTGAATTCCCAATGACTTTAAATCTTTTCTAGTTGATTCACTCCCTTCTGTAGCATAACAATCCCATGATTGTCTTTTTTTTTTTAAGAAAATCCCTGCGCCTGCCACGATTTCTAATAATTTCCCTGTTTGCATCGGTTCTAACGCTTCTTGAAGTGCAACATCATAATCCCACCGCCAAGCAGGATATCCCTTCTGTTCATGAAGAATCTGGTAAAATTCTTCGTCTCCACCTATAAATGGATAGCCAAAGCCAAAGCCACAGTTTTGAAATTGCAAAATTATCGAGCTATCACCTTGCCATAATTTTTGAATACAATTCTCAAGCCGTTGATATCGCTCTAGATTACGAGTTTTGGGGCAAAAGTAAGCGGCAGCTTGGGATGCGGTGTAATGATACAAAGGAGAAGCATCACAAACTGTGCGACAGACTGGACATTGAACTGTAGTTGTATTCACTGGGGCAGCTAGACTCATAAAAGTTAGGATTGCAAGTTTACTTATCGTTTTTTATCAATCAAATTCACCTAAAAAATTTCTTATTTTTTATTTGAACACAAAGCCTTATAAGTCTGCTCATATTGTTTAATAACTATCGAAGTTGAAAATTTATTGTCAATCCTTTGGCGACAATTATGACGATTAATTTTAGAAATATTATGAACAGCTAGACAAGCTTCATCAATTGTTTCAATTAGATAACCATCAATTTCTTGACGAATGATTTCGGGTAAAGCCCCTCTCGGACAAGATATTACGGGAGTACCACAGGCTAAAGCTTCTGCAAAAACTATACCAAATGGCTCTTCCCACTCAATGGGGACAACCATTGCTAAGGCTTGACCTAACAAATTATTTTTTTGTTCATCATTGACTGTACCAATATATTCAATTTGGCGGTTATCTAGATGTGGTTCTACTTCTTCTCGCCAATATTTTCCTTCTTCGCCAGTATCACTATGATTGCCAGCAATTATTAGTCTTTTACCAGTTTTTTGCGCGATCGCGATCGCTGTATGTGCTCCTTTAATCCTCTCAATCCGACTCAAAAAGACGAGAGGGGCATCAGGATTGACATTTGCTTGAAATGTATATTTCTCAAGATCGACACAATTATAAATAGTCTGCCAAGTTCCTCCAGCCTTACGTCCTATTTGGCAAATGTGGTCACTACAGCCTGTAAAAATGAGCGAATCACCTGCAATTTGTGATGCTAACTTAACAGTGCGATCGCTAGGTTTGCGCTGATAAGACATGATCTTGAGAATAGGCGATCGCAAAATTGGCAACATATAGAAAATGCGCGAAAAACTATGCACAACATCAGGTTGAAATTCCCGTACTGCTGACCATAGCGTAAACATATTTTGTAAGGTATCGAGCTTACTTTGCGATTGTCTCCCTTTCCAAGGAAATAATCTGTCTACCTTTACAGTTGATTGATGGTGTGCGACTAAACCAACTGTATGACCAAGACTTTGCAATCCAGTTACTAATAAATCAATAATTCTTTCAATCCCACCATAAAGTTTTGGTGATACAGGTAATTCAGGATCGGCAGTTATTAAAATTTTCATAAAATTGGGTTAAGTAAGTAGCTAGACATAAGTAAACTAAAAACCGAGAAGTTTGTTCCGCCCGCGTAGCGGGCGGAGCAAACTCTCGTTTTGGGTTTTAATTAAGTTGAGCTACTTAGAATAACTTAATCATGATCAAAATCGGGCTGTATATACAAACCATTGACAAAACCTAAATATTCTTTTTTATCTCCCCAGCGAAATTGATCGTAAAAGCCACAAAGCCGGCACTGGACAGTTAAAACGTGAGTGAGTGAAAGCCACGTAGGGGCTTTTTTGAATACTGTAACCGATACCTAAACATTAGACTTTTATCATGCTACCCAGTACTTAGACAAAGCAGCTAAGGCGATTTATCCACACGATGAACAGGCTCAAAAAGCTTGGATGGATACTCGTTGTCACAGCCTTAAACATGAAGTTGGTGCAGCATCAAGGATACTCGCAGAAATGCACGTTGAACGTACTTTTGCTTGGTTTTCTCATTTTCGTCGCTTGACTAGGGAATACGAACTTTAATCTGAAACTTCTGAGGCTTTTTCTATGATGGCATGATTCACATTCTCCTCAAACGCCTTGCTTAACTTCTCAAACACGCTCATAGCTACCATATCTTTCCTAAGGTACTTTATTTCTCCGCTCTTCCCTTACTTGGTTATTAGCCCACTGGAACGTCTTTCAAAAAAGCGAACTTAACTGGGATAAACTTCCCTCATTAATCACTGTAGTTTTTAAGCGTAGATTTGAGTCGTGTTCAGTAACCCTCAACTCAAGAAAACCATAGTCCACGCAATACTCAGACTTTAAATTTCTTGAGTTGTCGAACTGATGTAGTTTTTAGGTTTTGACTACTTTACAAGTTATGATAATGAATGGTCAAAATTCCAGTTTTTACATTTTTCTCTAAAATTTCGCTAATAATATCATGATGCGTAGCAACTATTGCGGTCACCTTAATACTGAACATATCGGACAAACAGTTAGCTTGTGCGGTTGGATCGATCGCAGACGGGATCATGGTGGTGTGATCTTTTTAGATTTGCGCGATCGCACAGGAATCTTGCAAATTGTCAGTGATCCGCAGCGCACTCCCGACTCCTATAACCTTGCAGGGGAATTACGCAATGAATATGTAGTGAGGATTGTCGGTAAAGTTTCTAAACGTCCTGAAGAGTCACTGAATCCCAAACTGGCGACAGGGGAGGTCGAAATCTATGCAGAATCGATTGAGTTACTTAACAGTGTTAGCAAACCATTACCTTTCATCATTTCTGAAGCTGAAACAATTAAAGAAGAATTGCGCTTTAAATATCGCTACCTCGATATGCGTGGAGAGCGTCTCTCTAATAACCTTAAGCTTCGCTTTGAAGTTGTTAAGTGTATTCGTCGCTTCCTTGAGGATGAATATGGATTTATGGAAGTAGAAACCCCTATCCTTTGCCGTTCCACTCCTGAAGGTGCTCGAGATTACCTAGTTCCTAGCCGTGTGAATGCAGGTCAATGGTATGCATTACCGCAATCGCCTCAGTTATTCAAGCAGCTATTGATGGTCGGTGGTTGCGATCGCTATTATCAAATTGCTCGATGTTTCCGTGATGAGGATCTCCGCGCTGATCGCCAGCCTGAGTTCACCCAACTTGACATGGAAATGAGTTTCATGTCTCAAGAAGAAATCATCGATCTAAATGAGAACCTAATTCGCTACATTTTCAAAACTGTGAAGGGAGTTGAACTTGGTACTTTCCCTCGTCTTACCTATGCCGAGTCGATGGATCGTTATGGTTGCGATCGCCCTGATACGCGATTTGGTCTAGAGTTGGTCAACGTCACCGATTTATTTGCTGACTCTGCATTTAAGGTGTTTGCAAATACCGTTGCTAATGGTGGCATTATTAAAGTTCTGGCTGTGATTGGTGGTGATGAAGCTATTTCTAATACCCGCATCAAACCAGGTGGCGATTTATCAAATTTAGTAGCTCAGTATGGAGCCAAGGGCTTAGCCTTTATCCGTGTGCGTGAAGGCGGCGTAATTGACACAATCGGTGCGCTGAAGGATAGTCTCACCGAAGAGGTCAAGCAAGAACTGCTGAAGCGTACAGGTGCAAATGCAGGTTCAATCTTGCTATTTGGTGCTGGAGACAAAGTGATCGTCAATGAGTCTCTCAATCGTTTACGCTTAGCACTGGGGCATGAATTGGGATTGATTGACCATGAACAACTCAATTTTGTCTGGATTACTGACTTCCCCATGTTTGAGTGGAATGCCGATGAGAAGCGTTTAGAATCATTACACCATCCTTTCACCTCACCACGTCCTGAAGATATTGCCGATGGTCAGCCTATTGATGTCAATACGATTGCCCTCGCCTATGACCTTGTACTCAATGGTACAGAAATTGGTGGTGGTAGTATTCGGATTCACAAGCGCGAAGTTCAAGAAAAGGTATTTGCGGCGATCGGACTCACGGATGAAGAGGCAAAAGAAAAGTTTGGATTTTTATTGGAAGCCTTTGAATATGGCACTCCTCCTCACGGTGGTCTCGCTTTTGGACTCGATCGCTTGGTGATGTTAATCTCTGGAGCAGACTCAATCCGTGATGTCATAGCTTTCCCGAAAACCCAGCAGGCTCGAGATTTACTCACCGAAGCGCCATCCAGTGTCGATGACTCACAACTTAAGGAACTCCATGTTAAGGTAGCATTACCTCCAGCTAAAGCATAAAAAGCGGCGCTAAGCGCCGCTTTTTATGCTTTGATTCAGACAGAAAGGTTAACATAGCTATAACTTTTGTGGCAATCTCATGACATCAGTACCGACGGTTCGCACTCATCGATTGACGAAACAGTTTGACAATCACATCGCCGTAAATCATATCAATTTGCAGATTGATCGTGGCGATGTCTATGGTCTGATTGGTCCTAATGGTGCTGGTAAAACTACTTTGATTCGGATGCTGGCGGCGGCTGAGGAACCGACCGCAGGTGAAATTTATATTAATGGGGCACGGTTTTTACGTGGGCAAAACAATCCCGAACTGAAGCGGCAACTGGGCTACTTACCCGATGACTTTCCCTTGTACGACGATCTCACCGTGTGGGACTACCTTGATTATTTTGCGCGTTTATACTTTTTACGCGACCCACAGCGAACGCAAAGATTACATGAAGTAATCGAACTGGTAGAGCTTCAACAAAAAAGAAATGAGGCGATCGCAACTTTATCGAGAGGCATGAAGCAGAGGCTGAGTCTTGCCCGTAGCATCATCCATAATCCTACCCTCTTGTTGCTAGATGAACCAGTATCAGGGCTTGATCCACTTGCGAGAGTACAGGTTCGCAATATTATTAAATCTTTGCAGCAGCAAGGCATGACCATCCTCATTTCATCCCATATTTTGAGCGATCTGGCGGAAATCTGCACGTCAATTGGAATCATGGAATTGGGTAGATTAGTCGAGAGTTCGCGTTTACAGGAGCTTTATGATCGCAGTAATCAAGATCGGCAACAGTTACTAATCTCCACTCTCGGTAATCTTGAGGATTTACAAGCTGTACTCAAGCGATCGCCATTAGTGCAAGAAGTGGAAGTTATCTCAGGCGTTCCTAGTGTCCGCGTCCAATTTGGCGGCAGTATTGAGGAATGTGCAATATTACTGAAGTCTCTTATTGATTCTGGTATACCAATTTCTAACTTCCATCGCACTCAAGAAACCTTAGAAAATATTTTCTTGAAACTAGGCTACAAACAAACTAGTTAACAAAAGTTCAAAATTATTAGCTTGAGAGAGTATTTGTGTAGTAAACCCTCTCTCAAATCCAAACAGATTAAAAAACTTTATCTTTTTGTTGCTTTTGCAGCGAAACTTTTAAAAAATTACTAACATAATTAAATGATTTAGACTTACGCATCGAGTGGGTAGATAAGCTGTGGGCTTCTCCCAGACCTCATCCACTCAAAACCCAGCAAATTCATTAACATTACGTCAGTCCTAATATTTTTGAACCTACCTATAGCATTCCTAAATCAGTTATAAAAATCATTGACTTCGGCTTCGCTCAGCCATTGGTTTATTACATTGGTTTATTAGTGGCTTAGGATTCGCTCAGTCAACTAAATCTCATTTGAGATTTCTCTATGCGGTAGTCATGCAATGTAATTGTGTTGCGGGAGATTTGCGCCCGCAACACAATTACTAAAAAAATTACTTTGCAGCACTAACCTCTATGCTATATGCCTGATGAATTAACTAGACTTTTTAGTGAATATATAAATGTTTGCATTACCGATTTACTTAGCTATGCATATCCCTGATGGATATCTCAGCTTGTCAGTGAGCTTAGTTACAGGGATTGTCGCGATCGCCTTAATTGCTCTTTCGCTTAGTCGAGTGCAGTCAGAATATAAAGAGCGTACAGTGCCCTTGATGGGAGTCAGTGCTGCTTTTATCTTTGCAGCACAGATGGTTAATTTCCCAATCATTGGTGGTACATCTGGACATTTACTCGGTGGTACTCTTGCAGGAATTTTGCTGGGACCTTGGGCTGGCTCACTCGTGATGTCCGTCGTCTTTATCGTGCAGTCAGTGATGTTCCAAGATGGCGGACTGACAGCTTTAGGTGCAAATATTACGATTATGGGATTAATTGGAACCTTTGGTGGTTATTATCTCTATCAACTTTTGAGAACTCTCATCGGTAGAAATACTTGGTTGGGAATGAGTATCGGAACTGCGATCGCTTCATGGACGAGCGTAGTTGTAGCTGCAGCTCTGTGTGCTCTAATTTTAGCTCTATCGGATACAGTTCCCTTGGTAGTAGGACTGACGGCAATGCTCTCATGGCACTTCATGATTGGGATTGGAGAAGCTTTAATCACGCTTGCAGTGATCAATTTTATCTGGAATACACGTCCTGAACTAATTTACATAGCGCCAAATCAAGATTCAGCACAGGTTACTATCAATCAAGATGATGAATAAAAATCGTATTTTCCTATTTATAGGCTTAGCCATTGCATTGAGTATTGCCGCTTTCTTATCACCTTTTGCGAGTAAAAATCCCGATGGGCTTGATCGTGTTGCCCAAGATCTCAAATTTGAAGAAAAAGTTGCTACAGAACCACCAGCAAAACAACTTCCATTTTCGCAAATTTTTGATGAGTACTCCATCAAGGTGATTCCTAAAGATAATGAAAAATTAGCAACGGCTCTAGCAGGAGTTACAGGTACGTTAGTGGTATTTGGTCTAGCTTGGGCAATTGGGAAACTCACTGTGCGAAATTCTGAACCTAAAGAATAATACTGAGAAGAGATACCAAGCGACAATCTCAAGATTTGCACTATGCTCTTACATATTCCCCTGCTCGAAACTCACGATCCCAAACTCCCATACAATTGTGATCGCTGCAATTTTTGGAATAGTTTGGCAATCCATACACGATTGCTTTGTATCTTTCTCTTGGTTTTTGCGATCGCCTTAACTCCAATTGGTAAGTGGTGGACATGGGCAATCTATGGCATGACAACTTTGCCAATTCTCTATTGGAGCAAAGTAGATTTAGGAATACTTATCAAACGTATGGCGATCGAGTTCGCATTTATTAGCGTTATTCTCATTGGCACTTTATTTCGTGGGGGTGGACAAATACTCTGGCAGTGGCGCTGGATGCAAATTACTACCAATGGCTTGACTGTTTTAGGGAGTGTTGGCATCAAAGCATTTTTATCTTTATTGCTGTTAAATATCCTTACTCTCAGTACTTCCGTACCACTGCTATTGCAGGCTTTAGTTACACTAAAAATGCCACCACTCCTAATTAGTATCCTTGCATCGATGTATCGCTATATTGGCGTGCTGACCAATGAGTTTAAATCAATGCACCGCGCCGCAACTGCACGTAACTTTGCGCCCCAAAATCTTTATAATTATCAGCGCCGCGATCGCGCATGGCAGAGACAGGTATTAGGCAATATGCTAGGTGTGTTATTCATCCGCACCTATGATCGTGGCGATCGCATCTATCAGGCGATGCTAGCACGGGGTTATCAAGGTATTCCTGTCGTGACTGAATCAGGATCAGGCGGATGGCGCGATCGCCTTGCTATTGTTTGCCTTTTTATCATAATTTTAAGCAGTCAAGTTTTTATTCATTGAAGACCTTGCGGCGCAAAACCTTCAAGACTTACCTATGCACCATAACCCAATCTCTATTGAAAACCTCAGTTATGTCTATCCTGATGGTATTCAGGCTCTGAAAGGGATTAATCTCCAAATCGCCGCAACAGAACGAGTAGGGATCGTGGGCGCAAATGGATCGGGTAAATCCACGTTATTACTGCATCTCAACGGTATCTTGATGCCACAACAGGGCGAAATCGTGATTGGTGAAATGCTGGTTTCCTCCAAGAAATTGTTAGCGATTCGTAACTTTGTTGGTCTTGTATTTCAGAATCCCGACGATCAGCTATTTATGCCTACGGTTTGGGAAGATGTTGCTTTTGGTCCGATGAATCAGGGTATCAAAGGGGAAGAACTCAAAATTAGAGTAGCTGAGGCATTAGTTGCTGTAGGGCTAGATGTGACTAAATATGCTGATCGCCAGTCCCATAATCTGTCGGGAGGCGAAAAGAAGCGCGTGGCGATCGCTGGGGTGTTAGCGATGCAGCCACAGGTTTTAGTATGTGATGAACCTTCTGCTCAGCTAGATCCGCGATCGCGTCGTCAATTAATTCAGCTTTTACGAACTTTGCCAGAAACCCAGTTAATCGCGACTCATGATTTGGACTTAGTTCTAGATTTGTGCAACCGCACGATAGTTTTGAGCGAAGGAAAAATTGTCTATGACGGGGACACGAAACAGGTATTAAGCGACCATCAGTTTTTGCTAGCCCATGCACTGGAGATGCCCCTCAGTCTTGCGTAAAAGTGCGGCAAAGCCCCCACTTTTTCCGCAAGACTCTCTCTAGTTGAATAGATGACTGGCGATCGCATCGGCTAAACCTTCAGAACCACCTTTGCTACCGACGCGCTCTAAACCATTTTGGCGGCAGCGTTCCAAATAATCGCGATCGCCTAAAGTCCGTTTGACACACCTTGCTGCTTCTCGCAAAATTTCAGGTGTAGCGGATTTTTTGCCAATGGTTTGCACTGATAGTCCCAGCAACCTTTGCTGTGCTTCGGCAAATCGATAGGAAAATTGCGGACCATTTCCCATAATTTGAACAACTGGTTTTCCTAATCCCACAGCCTGCTCAACGGCGGTTCCAGCCATACCGATCGCGAGATCACATTGCTGCAAAATATCGGGAAAGGCATCACTAAAACAAATGACCCCAACATTAGCATCCCTTTGATAGAGATTGCCGTCAGTATATTCCCAACCTGACTTAGTGGCAAGTTCAGGCAATTGGGGGATCATGCTAGGTACAAGGGCAGCCCGAAACTGGACGGGATTAGGGGCAAACTCTTGGGCAATCACAACACATAGGCTTAATTGCAATGCTAAATTTTCCGCAGCTTCAGGCAAACGACTTCCCGACAATAAAGCGATCATTGGCACATTTGGGGCTAAATTCAGAGGCTTTCCTGTTGGTTCCAAAACATCCATGATCGGATAGCCTGCATAACCCACATTGTGATATCCCCGCTTTTGCAGCAGTTTCGCACTATAGGCATCACGGGTCAAAATTTGCCGACAACGCGGCGATCGCATGATCAGTGATAGTTCCCAACGTGGGATAAAGCGATTTTCATAAAAACCTGATGATGAGACTAAAAACAGCCCATAGGGCAATCCCGTCAGGTAAGCAAAAATTGCGGGAAGTACATCGCCTGTGGCAAAGGCATAGTCACAGTTTTTACCACATAACTTTGCAGCTTTAATTTGTTGCCAAGTCAAGCTAACCAAACCTGACTGAAAATCGGAAATTTGTTTATGCAAGCTCATATAGCCAAATCCCCCCGATGGCAAAGCTTTAGTCGGTGTCGCAATTTCTACCCCAGCACGACGATAGGTATTACCTTCTCCCACCAGTGGTAAAGCGATCACTTCTACATTGGCATACTTGCGCCGAAAAGCCTTTAAAACTTCACAGGCATTTAAATCCTCGCCATGACCATTGCTGATAAATAGAACTCGTTTTGGTTTCATTCAATAATCAAATCTACGTCTAAAACTTATAGTATTCCAAAGCTAGGTAGCCCAAAGTTTCACTTAGCATGAATATGACATTACTAAACTTTATGATTAATCGGTCATTTGACGCGACAACTGGACAGAATTATCTTAAAATACGGTAAGTGCATGATAATACCGTAGATTTATGACCTTTTTAAAAAAATTAGAAACTCCTAATTCGCCCAGCCAACCGACCGATCCAGAGCCAGAAATAAAATCACATCTTACTCATGCTAGTCAGCAACTAAAAATCCTACTGAAAATTAAGGGGGTCTTCTTGCTGACGGTTGGTTATTTACTGTCACCACTTTGCTGGTGGAATGACTTGATTATTAATCTGCCGATCGCCTGTGGATTTGGTTATGTAGTGAGTCTATGGAGTTCTGAATGGTTTTTTCCAGCAGCGATCGCAGGCTATTGGTTATCAAATCTGATCGGGATTGTCTTCATGCAGATAGGGGCAACGGATATCCTCCAAAAAAATACGGCAAAGAAACGTAGTTTAAAGCAAGAGTTATTGACGGGGGTAATGACTTCGACTGCTTATACCTTTGTGATTGTGGCATTAGTTTATTTTCATATTATTGACCTCAGCACGATTTTGCCTACTAATGAACAATTTAGCTTAGCTTTCCTCAATCCACGAAACTAAATCTTTTGGTACTTAGATATTAAAGATATTTGAAAAAAATTTTTATAAAAAAATTTATATATGAATTACTTCTTACTCTCAGGATTTAGTTTTATTGTTGGTACTGTCGTTGGATTAACAGGAATAGGTGGTGCTTCCTTAATCACACCCATGCTGATCTTTATGTTTAATGTCCCCGCAGCGATCGCTGTTGGCTCGGATATTGTTGCCGCCACGATGATGAAAGCGATCGCCAGTATTAGCCATTGGCGACAAGAAACCGTCGATTTTCAAGTCGTAAAATGGTTAGCCTTTGGTAGTGTACCTGGAGCATTATTGGGAGTTGTCATTCTTCATATCTTGCAATCTCAAGGATGGAGTTTAGATTCATTTCTATTACCTTCTATCGGTACGGTGATTTTGTTAGTCACGATTGCAGGTTTAGTCCAATTATCTCTCGCCACTTTTGCACCAAATATATCACCTCTCTCCTTTACCACTTTTGATCTAGAGACAACTAACGGTAAGACCAAATCAATCCTGACAGGATTTATTCTCGGCTGCATGGTTGGACTAACTAGTGTTTCTTCTGGATCACTCTTTGCTCTAGTACTAATGACTTTCTTTAGATTGGATGCTCGCAAATTGGTAGGTACTGATATCACCCAAGCTGCCATATTACTAGGTTTTACCTCATTGGGGCATCTCAGCCTTGGTACAGTTGATTGGCATATCGTAATTCCTATTTGGATTGGTTCTGTGCCTGGAGTAATTCTAGGTTCAAAAATCTGCAAATTAGCACCACAAAGAGCTTTACGCTATCTTATTTTTATTATTTTGTTAACAGTTAGCTGGAAGTTAATCCACTCTGCATAAACAACAAAAAGACTCGCAATGCGAGTCTTTTTAGATAACACCAATAAAAGATTCGCAATGCGAATCTTTTATTTTTACTTGTTCGCTACAACTGTGACAGCTTGAGCTTCTGAAACTGTAGGGAAGGCAGATGGATGAGCCAAAATGGGAGAATTTTTCAATGAAGATACATCAGAATGAGCTTGACGCATTTGCGAATTAATCACCACCGTGGTCGCATCATAAAAACCTGTTGCCATCTTTGGATAAGCACCGATCGCAATAATTGGTACTAAGAAGCAAACCGCAATAAATACTTCACGAGGTCTGGCATCACTAAAGTCAGATTCACTGGGTAATGCACAACTTGTCCCAAAACAAACTACTTCTTGATTACCTTGGGCTCTGAGACTGATATCCGAGATATCGCAGGAAGGATTGATATCACAGGTAGGATTACCCTCACAGGCGTAGAAAATCTGACGCAACATGGAGAGTAGATAAATCGGCGTGAGAATTACGCCAACTGCAGCGAGGAATACGGTGACTGTTCGGAAAGTAGAGCTATAGACATCGCTAGAGGTTATTCCCACAAATACCGCAATTTCACTAGCGAAACCACTCATGCCAGGAAGAGCCAAAGATGCCAAGGCTCCAACGGTAAACAGAGCAAATACCTTAGGCATGACCTTACCAATGTAACCCATCTCATTCAATAACATTGTGTGAGTGCGATCATAGGTAACACCAGCTAAGAAAAATAAGACTGACGCAATCAATCCGTGGGAAAGCATTTGCAACATTGCCCCACTAATTCCCAAATCTGTGAAGGAGGCAATACCGATGAGAACAAAGCCCATGTGGGAAACTGAGGAGAAAGCAAGGCGACGCTTCATATTGGTTTGAGCAAAGGAATTCACTGCCCCATAAACAATATTTACCACGCCTAACATTGCTAATATTGGCGCAAAGTATACATGAGCATGTTCAAGTAATCCCATATTTAAACGAATCAAACCATAACCGCCCATTTTCAGCAATACACCAGCCAAGATCATTGATACGGGTGAAGATGCTTCTCCATGAGCATCAGGCAACCAAGTATGGAGAGGGAAAATTGCAAGTTTAACACCAAAGGCAATTAATAAACCTGCATATAGGGCAAGCTCCAGAAATAGAGGGAATTCTTTGAGGGCTAGCTCGGAAATATCAAAGGTAAGGTTGTTACCGTAGAGAGCCATTGCTAAACCTGCTACTAAAATAAAAATGGAAGCGGCTGCAGTGTAAAGCAAAAATTTGGTTGCTGCATACTGGCGTTTTTGTCCACCCCAAATTGAGACGAGCAAATACACAGGAATTAGTTCTACTTCCCACATGATGAAAAACATCAGGAGATCTTGGGCAACAAATACGCCGATCTGTGCAGAGTACAGCACCAACATTAGGAAGTAGAACAAGCGAGGTTTGATATTAACTTGCCACGCAGCAAATATAGATAGTGTGGTGACAATTCCTGCTAGTAGTACCAAGGGTGCAGAGATGCCATCGACCGAGACCGCCCAACTGAGACCTAACTGGGATATCCATGTGTACTTTTCCGCGAGCTGAAATGTTGCACTACTCGGATCATAGTTTTTCCAGAAGGCGTAGCACATCAAAATAAAGTCAGCGATGCCTACACCTAATGCATACCAACGCACAGTTTTGCCTTCTTTGTCAGGCAATATGGGGATTAGTAGGGAAGCTATGAGGGGGAGCAGTACAATCGCGGTAAGCCAAGGAAATTGGTCTAATGTCATGTCAATGAGAATAAATACTTACCAAGGGGATAATATGTATTGTACTAAACTTTATAAAGTTTTAAGCATGATTATTTTCGATGAATATCATCAATACAACAAACACAAAAACATAAAAACATAGGTTTCCCCACAACAAATATTGAGTTTAGGCTGGTGCATACATGGTATTTCTCAATTAAGATGATCTCTGTGAATCCTTAATGGATCAGGTTCATGCTTTCTAGAAATTTTCATTTGCCCATCCTTACCTAATTTAGCAATACCAAGTTTTCTAAGAGGCACAGACATAGTCTGCAATATCTAAAAAGCTACGACATAGGGATGCAAGACTGAGGTAACACTTGGGTACTGGTATGCCATCAATTAGATGTAGGGCATTGTCTAAAACACCCAAATGAGCGAAAAGTTTTTCTTGTAAGTAGCTCAACTTAATTAAAACTAAAAACCAGATTTTGTTCCGCCCGCGTAGCGGGCGGAACAAAATTCTCGGTTTTTAGTTTACTTATGTCTAGCTACTTAATATTGCTTTGCACTGTAATAGATTGGCTTCTTGTCGATGCAACATTGATTAAGTAGAGAAACCATGATTGCCAATGCTTAAGGAAATATTTCTAGACCCCTATGTCAATGTTTATCTCTTGATACTCAGTAACGATTTCCATTGTTATTACTTTGCTGTCAGAGAGGTCTGGCTCTATACCTTTTTCTCTTAGAATCATGGGCTTTATTGCTTCTTTGAGTAGTTTTTCGATTTTACAAAATACTGAAATGATAAAATATTTTATAGAGAACATGAAGCTTATCACTAATGATGTTAGTTCTATTTTCTAACATTCTTGGCTGTGAGTTTTTTTGCAGTTTCTTAGTTGCACACTGGGTCCTAAGTAAGTCTGTGTCATCAGCTTTTCCTCAAGGTTTTACATGCAATTAATTCTGAAGCTAATATAAAAAGATGGGGCATTCTAATTATGCCCCATCTTTCTAAACTGCCAAGAATTTCTGAATGACTTCGTTACTGAGCTCTGAAGTTTTACCAGAAGCAACAATGCCACCTTTTTGCATAGCATAATACCAATCAGCCTGACGCACAAAATGTAAATGCTGTTCCACCAGTAAAATAGAAATCCCAGTAGTTTCTACAATATGTTTAACTGCTGCCTCAATTTCAAGAATAATTGATGGCTGTATTCCTTCCGTTGGTTCATCTAGAATTAACAATCTAGGCTGCCCCATCAAAGCACGGGCGATCGCTAATTGTTGTTGTTGACCGCCGCTTAGATCACCGCCCATGCGATTGAGCATTGATTTTAATACTGGAAATAGCTCATACACCATATCCGAAAGATTTTGGCGCACCGCAGGCGTAACGGGGCGAGATTCTAAACCAAGTAAGAGATTTTCTCTCACAGTCATACGGGGCATTACTTCGCGACCCTGTGGCACATAACCTACACCCATTCTCGCCCGTTGATCGGGTGTAAACTGAGTAATATCTTTCCCAAAAAAGGAAACATCTCCCTGTCTGGGCTTGAGTAAACCCATAATTGTCTTTAAGAGAGTGGTTTTACCAACTCCATTACGTCCAATGAGACAGACCATTTTGCCAGAAGCCACACCCATATCCACATTGCGGAGAATATGGCTCTCACCATAATAAACATTAAGATTATTAATTCGCAAAATTGGATCGTAAGTTTCTTCCATAAGTTACCTCTGTTTTAAGTTAGCTGTTAGCTATTAAATTCGTCAATCACCAATTACTAATTACCAATTACCAATTACCAAAAGCTAATCGCCAATCGCTAAAAGCCAAAAACTAATGATCTTCTTCTTGCTGTCCCAAATAAACTTCAATTACCCTTGGATCGTTCTGCACTTCTTCAAAGTTGCCTTCACAAAGAACACTACCTTGATGTAAAACCGTCACTTTACGTGCAATCTGACGCACAAACTCCATATCATGCTCAATTACGATAATAGAATGGGAGTCTGCTAGAGACATTAATAGTTCACCAGTTTTCTCAGTTTCTTCATCAGTTAATCCTGCAACAGGCTCATCGACTAACAGAAGATCGGGAGATTGAGCAATTAACATGCCAATTTCTAACCACTGCTTTTCACCGTGTGATAGAAATTCTGCTTTCATCTCAGACTTATTAATTAAGCCAATAGTTTGCAAAAGATCGTTAACCTTTTGCTTTTCGACTACCGATGGTGATTTAAATAGTGTTGAGAAAACATTTTTATTAGGATTACTAGCTAATTCAAGATTCTCTCTAGGGGTGAGATTAAGATATACACGAGGAGTCTGGAACTTACGACCTACTCCCATTCTGGCGATTTGATGCTCAGAAAGTGATCGCGTATTTCTACCTTTAAATCTTACTTGCCCTTCAGTGGGTTTAGTTTTACCAGTAATTACATCCAAGAAGGTGGTTTTTCCTGCACCGTTAGGACCAATAATTACTCTCAATTCTCCTTGTTCCATATCAAAGTTTAGTTTATTGATAGCTTTAAATCCATCAAAACTAACTGTGACATCTTCAATCTCCAAGATTCTGCCGCTCATTTTGTACCTCTGGATCTAATTCAAGACTAGGATATGTAACCTTTTGTCTCTTTCTAAATACTCTGTTAAATAGCATTACGCCAGTTGTGCGGAACCAACCTACTAAGCCATCAGGTAGCACCATAACAACAATTAAGAACATTGCCCCTTGAAAGAATAGCCAAATTTCTGGAAACTGTTCACTGAGCAGACTCTTAGCAAAATTGACCAAAATTGCACCAATTAAGGCTCCAACTAAGGTAGCCCGTCCGCCGACTGCAACCCAAATTACCATTTCAATTGATAAGCCAATATCCATTGCCTTTGGTGAAATGATACCTGTCTGAGGTGTGAAGAGAGCACCACCGATTCCTGCTAAAACTGCGGATATTGCAAAGACTAAAACCTTAAAACCTGTAGGATCATAGCCAGAGAAACGGGCGCGGTTTTCATCATCTCTTAGAGCGATTAATAAGCGTCCAAATCTACCACTGGTAAGCCATCGACAGAGGGCATAGGCAAGCCCAAGGAAAACCACAGTGAGTATATAGAAGACTCTTTGGGTTTCGGGAGAATTCACGTCATAACCAAACAGAGTTTTAAAATCAGTGAGTCCGTTAGTACCATTGATATATTGCTGCTGACCGTTAAAGAAGTTGAAGAAAATAATCGTAGTTGCTTGAGTCAGAATTGAGAAATATACACCGCGAATACGGTTTCTAAATACGAGATATCCTAAGATTGCACCCACGATCGCAGGGATTATGACGATCGCTAAAAGTGTAAATTCAAATGAGAAAAATGGTTCCCATAGGGCAGGTAATTTGGTAATCCCGTAAAGAGGCATGAAAGAAGGTAGCTTATCCGTCGCATCGGGAGGGAATTGCAGTTTTAAATGCATAGCGAGGGCATAGCCTCCCAACCCGAAAAACACACCATGTCCTAAGCTCAAAAGTCCTGTATATCCCCAGATCAAGTCAATCCCTAAAGCAACGATCGCTAAAGCCAAAAATCGTCCTAACATCGTGATCCGAAAAGATTGCCCCGTAGCCTTAAAAATTTCGGGAATTACAAAAATCAATAATAGGGCGATCACTAAACCGACACCAATTTCAATCCCAAGCGATCGCCACTTGTTGTTTGATGGATTCTTGGCTGGAGATGGAGTCGGAATAATAGAACTATCTTCTTTCGTACTCATAAATTAATTAAAAGTAATTAAATAATTACAACTCCACTGAACGACCTTTTTGAGGGAACATTCCCGCAGGCTTATATTGTAGGAAAGCAACAATTATTAGGAACAGCAGCACTTTTGCCATACTCGTAGTTCCAAAGAAAGTGAAAAATCCTGCTACGGGACTTTGTGCACCAAATAAAGTCACAAAGGTTTGCGAACCGAAGAGATAGCTGGTAATTCCGATCGCCATAGCCGCTGCAATACTACCAATCAACTTACCTACACCACCAACGACCACCACCATAAAGGTATCGACAATGTAGTTTTGTCCTGTATTTGGTCCCACCGAACCAAGGAAGCTCACTGCACATCCAGCGATCCCAGCCAATCCAGAACCAAGAGAAAATGTTAAAGCATCCACGGTTTTCGTAGGAATACCTAAACAAGCGCTCATTTGACGATTTTGGGTAACGGCTCGAATACGCAAGCCCCAAGGTGATCTTTCTAGAAATAGATAAATACCAACTACACAAGCGATCGTTAAAACAATAATGAATAAACGGACATAGGGTAATTGCAATGACCCGATCGCGATACCACCTCTTAACCACTTAGGAGCAGTCACGTCCACATTTTGAGCACCAAACCAAGGTTGAGTGACTGCCATTTTGTAAGTCTGGGCTAGAAATACCGCCACGGCTCCCGAAATTGAAAGGGATAGGGGTAATAAAATAGCGATCGCCCAATTGCGAATTGATTCCCAATTCGATCTTTTCTGCAAGATCCAGACAGCACCAAAATACAACAGACTAAATACTAAGATCGCCGTAATAATCCCCCAATTCACACTCCTCACAAATTGCTGCAAAATCAAACTTACGCCCCAAGTTGCTAGCAACGTCTCCAGTGGTCTGCCATAGAGATAGCGAATCACACCTTTTTCGAGGAGAAAGCCAATCCCTGCGGTAAATAGAAAAGCAGCTATCAGGGCAAAGAAAACATAAAATTCTGACCAAGGTTCTCCCAACTTTTTGAAGCCATTTTGCACCACAAAGGTTGTATATGCACCTAACATCATCAATTCGCCATGAGCCATATTAATTACACCCATTAAGCCAAAGACGATCGCCAATCCTAGTGCAGCTAGTAATAGTACCGAACCAGTACTGATACCATTAAATACTCCCTCTAGAAGTCGGAGAAGATTTTCATTCATGACTCTATCTACATAAAAAATGAGCAAATTTGGCAATAACTTAGGTAGCAAAGCTTAATTCTTTGCAGGATGCGTTAGTGCAACGTATACGCATAAATCCTATTAGAGGTGATGGGTTACGCGATCGCTAACCCATCCTACATTTAACTTCAACAACCTAATTGCCAAACAGAATCAAAATAGTTTGCTACGCAGTTATTGCCTGCACAGCAAACTATTTTGAGGTTTGAAAGTTAATCGATGACAAGGAGCTTAAGTCACTTATCTATTTAAGAAAACTAAGCCTTCTTAAACTTGCCACCCTTTGACTTATCAGAGTAATCACAAGCAAAGCCCTTAGTCTCAGCTACGAACTGATTCCAAGGTAACGGAGCAACTGCGGACTTAGTTTCAAACACAATCTTGAACTGTCCATCAGATGTAACTTCACCGATACGGACAAACTTCGACAAGTGATGGCTATTTTCCATAGTCACCTTACCTTCAGGTGCATCAAATGTTTGACCGAGAGCAGCCATTCTTACAGCTTCGAGATCTTCAGCTTTACCTGCTTTCTCAACTGCCTGCTTCCATATATTTACAGCGATGTATCCAGCTTCCATTGGGTCATTGGTTACACGATCAGCACCATACTTTGCCTTGAAAGCTTCAACAAACTTCTTGTTAACGGGGTTATCAACCGTCATGAAGTAGTTCCATGCAGCATAGTGACCCTTGAGGAATTCAGGACCGATGGCTTTGACTTCTTCTTCAGCGATGCTAACGGACATAGAAGGATATTTGTCAGCTGTGAGCCCAGCACCTTGCATCTGCTTAAAGAAGGCAACATTACTGTCACCATTGAGGGAGTTATAGATTACGCCACCATTTGGAAGTGCTTGCTTAATCTTGGTGATGATAGGTGTAACTTCAGAGTTACCAAGAGGCAGATAGTCCTCACCAACGACCTTACCGCCTAAAGCTTCCAACTGTGCCTTGATGATGGTATTGGCAGTACGAGGGAATACATAGTCAGAACCAACGAGGAAGAACTCTTTACCCTTATTCTTGAGCAACCATTCTACTGAAGGTTCAATCTGTTGGTTAGGTGCAGCGCCAGTATAGAAGATGTTCTTAGAACATTCTTGACCCTCGTACTGTACGGGGTAAAAGAGTAAATGATCTTTAGATTCAAATACAGGAAGTACAGCTTTGCGGCTAGCAGAAGTCCAGCAACCAAATACGACCACAACCTTGTCCTGATCGATTAATTTTTTAGCTTTTTCGGCGAATGTTGGCCAATCAGAGTTACCATCCTCTACGATCGCTTCGATTTGCTTGCCAAGCACACCACCCTTCTTATTAATTTCTTCGATCGCAAGTTGGGTTGCATCAACTAGGCTCTTTTCACTGATCGCCATTGTGCCACTAAGAGAGTGCAAGATACCAACCTTGATTGTGCCACCTTTAGCTGCTGCGGTACTCGTAGCAGTCGTTGCAGCAGTCGTTGCAGCAGTCGTTGTGGTTGCTGTGGGGGTAGCTGGAGTACAAGCTTTGATTAAACCACTAACCCCAAGGGCAGCAGACCCATAAACGATAAACTTACGACGATTAATTTTCTTACTCATTAAACCTTAACGCCTCCAAACAACTGATGGATCCTATTGAAGAAACGTGACATAAAAAACTTAGGATGGAGGTTAACCCTCACTCCTCTCACACTGAATTAGTCACAATCACAGCCTCACAATCCTGATATAGTTAAACTCAATCGGTTGTATCACAGACTACTTTTCTCAAACCTTGACTTTCCAGTAGCCCATGTTTAGAAACGTTTCTACGATTAAACATATGGCAGAAACTTTGTTAACACTTTGTGACATAAGCTTTTTGTCAAAAAAAATTAGTTTCTATTTAAGAAATTAATTAATATTTACAAGGAACCTTAACATCTGTTCTTTCTATTTTCTAGAAAATAGAACTTTAAATTGGAAATTTTTTACATTCTTTTAATAATGAAATTAGTTATGCTCTCTAAACCATCTTGATTTTTGAGATTGCTAAAGACAAAAGGTTTGCTACCACGCATCCTTAGAGCATCACGTTCCATAACGCTTAAATCTGCACCAACGTAAGGAGCTAAGTCAATTTTATTAATCACTAACAAGTCAGACTTGGTAATTCCTGGTCCGCCCTTGCGGGGAATCTTGTCACCTGCTGCAACATCAATCACATATAGAGTCAAATCAACTAATTCAGGACTAAAAGTAGATGCAAGGTTATCACCACCACTTTCGACAAAGATTAAATCTAAATTAGTAAATCGAAGTTCTAATTGCTCGATCGCGGCTAAATTCATAGAGGCATCTTCGCGAATGGCAGTATGGGGACAGCCACCTGTCTCTACGCCAACAATACGATCGCGCTCTAGAGCTTCACTTCGTACGAGGAACTGAGCGTCCTCTTGAGTATAAATATCATTTGTTACGACAGCAATTTGAAAATGCGATCGCATGGACTTACAGAGTGAATCAACAAGGGCAGTTTTTCCAGAACCGACGGGACCAGCAACGCCAACACGAAATGGTGACATACAAATTTATCTTTAATCTATACTATTTAAGATTAGCGCTAAGGTTTCCACACACACCACACACAATTCAATATTTTTCATGTAATGTCTGGCAGTCCTAAATCATTTGTAGATTTTTAGGTTTTTGGAAGCGCACTCTTTGTGGGTGCGATTCCAAAACTCATCTAAGATTGCTATAGTAGCGAAGTTGCTCTATGAAAAATATTAAATTTAATACAAGCACTATACACCGCTATACGGACAAACTGGGTCAGAAATAGAGCCGTAGTAACAAAGCTTGTGGAAATTAGGGTGTAATTTAATGGAAGCAAGGTCTAAATCTAACAAAGAAATAAAGCGTTCAAGAAGATGTCGATTGAAAGCCAAGCGTTTGTAACTCGCCATTGAAAAGACAAAGGGGTCGTGAGGATGTTTTGCAAGATGAAGTTGCCAAGCATCAAACTTAGCGAGATTCAGAGACATCAAAGAAGAGTTGAAATGAAAGTCAAGGTTGGTCAAATCCCGAGATTGGCAATCAGCTAAACGAGTAAACTGTTTAGCATCACGAAAGATGAATTCAATCTGAAAGCGAGATTTATAGAAAGCAAGAATTTCTAATGCCCCAAGATTGATGTCGGTGGAAAACAACTGAGCTAGTCCAACACGCTCAGAGTGACGACAATCACGGATGTAGGCAAGACGAACTTTCCGTTTTTTATCCTAACTACCCAAACCTCAATCGTATAGAGGTAAAGCTGTGGTTCGATTTCCGAGACTAAGGTCATCCAACTGACATCAGTCAAATCGACTTTGCCATCTTACTTGCTTTTTCGCCCACGGGGTTTCTGCTCACCTGTATAGACATATTGCAGAGATGCGTCACAAAGTAACTTGCTAATCACAGCTAAGCCTAAACTGGTGACACCATCTACCCATTTGACTTTGCTGTAAAATCCGTCACTGAGGACATAACTATTGAGCAGATTGGTCGTCGGGTCAAGATTTCTGGCGCTCAGTGGCATAGAAGTAATGTTGCTCAAGTTTTGAAACATCGTTGTGCTTATCTCAATGGCTATTTCTATTCTCCTAAGTATTTCTACTCATTGCCTAATTGAGATGCTCCCTACAAATCTTTTCCCCGATCGCCTAAGTCATCGACTGCTTTTTTAAGCAAAGCGATCGCCATCGGTGAGGGTGTATGATGTCCATTTTTCCATCGACTGAGCGATAAATTCGTAGTCCCTACCCGTTTAGCAAGCTGCATTTGATTGAGGTTAAGTCTGTCTTGCAGTTCCCTAATCAAGTTTGCATAATTATTTACCTGTAACTTCATGACAGCGAAATTTATCAAGTGATGTTGTCACAGTAGCAGATATTTCCTATATTTTATGTGACAAAAAAGCAATGTTTATGAGGTTATATCGGGCTATGGGATGCTAGCAAAAGTTAAGATGGGAAATATTGGGTTTAAATAGGTACTAAAACTCAAGGCTAAGATTTATCGATTATTATGATAGCGATCACACCTCTTCTCTCACCTTGTTCCCAATTTCCAAATTATAGCGGTTTTCAAATGAGCATGAGCAAAGTAAAATGGAGAGAAAAAGCAAACAGGAAAAGCGTATTCACAGGATTTGAGAGAACGAGTAATTGCAAGCTATCAAAAAGGGAAAACCACGATGAAAGAGGTAGCAGATAGGTTTGCAGTAAGTCGAAGCTGGGTCAATAATCTGGTGCAAAGACAAAAAC
>Ga0209990_10001229_pt1 | contig 22234 bp, 21 predicted proteins | sample NOAtaG_6_FD_187304 | JGI IMG/M metagenome (GOLD analysis project Ga0209990, IMG submission 187304) | Freshwater lake microbial communities from Lake Erie, under a cyanobacterial bloom - NOAA_Erie_Diel5S_2200h metaG (SPAdes) (version 2) | ecosystem: Environmental > Aquatic > Freshwater > Lake ...
ATTTAGCCAGATTAAATCGCAGGACTAAAAAGTACTCCAAATGTATTGTGATGCTGGAGCTATCAGTTTATATTCTCCTGTTTTTTAAAAACTTCGGATATCTCATCAACTGCTTCTAGGCAATGCCGGAGATATTAATAACTTTTTCTAACAAAGAATTTTGTGAAAGTCTAAGACGCAAGCATTGATAATCAACATAATCACTAACTTGATCCTGGTTAAAACAGCTATAGACATAGCTTTCTTGCCCTGTATCTGGGTCTACATGCCGTTGCAAACATTGCCCGCATATTTCTTTCATCATGCATTGCATAGGTGAATTAATTGAGGCGATCATAGTATGTTTTGGATGCAAAAAACGCGATAATTCCGCATAGCGGGTCTGTTGCACAGCATGCATCATACGATCAGAGCCGATCACCACTAAATGCTCTGCCTTTGACAAAAGGATGCTTGCCTCTCCTATCTCGCCTTTTGCATAAGCGAGCATGGCTTGCACTACATTACCTTTAAAAGCTAAATCTTGAGGACGATTTTTTGTCAGCAATTCTTGTTCGCAGCACCAAATTACGATATCTGCTGCAGCTTCTATCGCTTCTTTTTTATAGCAGTCTTGCGCTTTCTTATAGCCTGCAAAATAAATTACTTGGCAATCATTTTCTCGCATTGCTTTGCCAATAGAAAATAAAACTGCGTTACCTAAACCGCCACCGACTAGAATAACTGTTTTATTATGAGGTATTAGGGTTAGTGCTCCTGTAGGGCCCATTAAACAAACTGGCTCACCTTCTTGCAGTTTGGCACATAACTTAGATGAGCCGCCCATTTCTAGAATAATGAGGCCTATTAAGCCCTTGTCTTCATCAATCCATGAGCCAGTTAAGGCAATACCTTCCATTAAACCTGCCTTACTTTGACGGAAATTTTGCAAGCGATAAAATTGCCCTGGCGCAAAATTAGCCGTAGCTAATGGGGAATGAATTACCACCTCAATAATATCAGGAGCTAAGCGGTTTACCTTGTGTACAGATGATAATAATTTTTTATCTAAGCCGGCGAAAAACTCCGCTGCTTGCACTGGCATAATTGCTTTGTTTTTTTGCAATAATTCGCATAATTCTTGATAGCCATTCTTGGCGCTAGCCATAGCCTTGACTACATTGCCACTAAATTGCGGATGGGCATCCCCAAAACAACTAATGGCTGGATGCATTTGATCGGTAAGCATGAAGTTAGAAAAAAACTTAAACGAAGCTGTTTTAGCATCTATGCTTAATATGTCTGGAAATTCCCGTGCTAAAACAGTATTGGGATTAGTACCCGCGGCGATTAAAATTGCACGCGCTGCTAATTCCCCATCTTTATGACGCAACGCGCGGCAATTGCCAACTTCATCAACTAAAATCTCAAGTGGCTCAACCTCAGTAAGCATCATAATACCTTCGGCAAAAGCCTTATTTAGTTCTTCATGATTTAGTCTATAACTTGGCGATTTAGTTAATTGCCCCCGATAAGCAACGGTGACACCACCCCATTTTTTTAATAATGCGAGTTTTTCTGCAGCAGTCTTGCAAGTTTGGAGTTGGCGGGCATGATTAATAAATTCCTCAGCTATTTGCTGTTCTTCTTCATTTAAACTTTGCCAAAACTCTTTTCCCGCCTTATCGACTAGTTGATAAAATTTTTCCACTTGCAATGGGTAATAAGCTAAAATTTCTGTCGCAGTATCTACAGCAGTTAGCCCTCCACCGATAATTATGGCCGGCAAACGAAGTTGTAAATTAGCAACGGAATTAATTTTAGTTATATTTGATAGCTGCAGGCTCATCAAAAAATCCGATGCGGTACGCACACCTTTGGCCATAATATTAGGTATTTGCGGCAAATTAGGGCTGCCTGCGCCAACAGCTAAAGCTATATGATCGAAACCCAATGCCTTGGCATTTTCATACGTGATGTTACTGCCAAAGCGAATACCGCCATATAGCCTAAAGTTAGAGCGTCGCTCTAGTAATAATCGAATGATTTTAAGGTAATTTTTATTCCATCTAACAGTAATTCCATATTCGGCCACCCCGCCAAAACCATCTGCTTCATATGGCTCATCTGAATTATACAATTGATCAAGGCTATTGATTGGAAGGAAGGATTGTCTTAATCCATTTGTAGCAATCCCAGAGAATTGTGAAGGCAATGGTTCAATTTTCAAGCCATCAATACCAACTACTGTATAACCTTGCTGTAAAAGATAGTATGCCAAGGTAAAACCTGCTGGCCCTTGCCCCACAACTAAAATTTTATGATCTTTAGGCGGAGCTGGCAAATATTCTTTAAAATTTAAAGGATTCCAGCGAGTAAGTAGGCTATAAATTTCAAAACCCCATGGTAATTCTAAAATATCTTGTAGTATGGAGCTCTCGATCATGGGGATATTAACAGGCTCTTGCTTCTGGTAAATGCATGATTTCATACAATCATTGCAAATGCGATGTCCCGTTGCCGCTAAAAGTGGGTTATTAACCATAGCTGCCGCTAAAGCTGCTAAAGGGTGCGCCTGGCTTTTAAGATAATTCATTTCAGAGATATGTTCTTTTAGTGGGCAGCCACTATTTTTATTTGGCAAACCATGTGCGCAAGAATCTTTGCTTTGGTTATGGCAATAAATGCAATAATGAGCATTATCTAGCGCGTGTTTTGGCTGAAACTGCTCTTTTTGAATATGAAACCCTGTGCGTTGATGTGTGTATTCTGCGTATAGTCTGCCGTCTTCATGTTTTTGTAAATTTAATAAATTATCTGGGTTAATTCTTTGTGGCAAATTAAAAAGGGCGCTGCCCTTATGCTTTTTTTTTCCGTCTTCTGTAAATAATGCCCAACCAGTATATATTTTCGCGGCATTAAGTTTTTCTGAATCAGCATTGGCCAGCCATTGCATCACATGTTTGGCAAAAGAAAGTTCATCTTCTATATCTATGCCGCAAGTTTGCAGCTTCTCTATAGCCGCGGTTAACTGTTCTAGCTCTTCATGAGCAAAATTTTTCGCTACTTTGCGCTGTACAAACAAGCGCTTGCACGTAAAAATTGGTGCAAGTTCTTGTTGCTTTGAGGCTAATTCCTGTAAATCACCATTTATAGCAAATAAATCAGCAACAAATATTTCTAACCAAGGGCCCAAAGAAATAATTAACTTACTTTCGTTTAATTTTTTAGGTATTTGAGCACGTGCTAGCATTAGTTCTTGATAAAGCTGAGGTTCTACCTCGGCTAACCATTGACAAAATTTTTTATCTAATTTGGCAAGGCCTTCAACTTGATAAAGGTCTTTAAAAATTAAAGCGTGTTTTAGGGTTAATTCTGCCATTAACTTATCTATTCTTTCAATGCTGCCATGAGCTCTGCCCATTCACGTTTTGACATGCCACTGCTTTCTTGTTCTACTTGTTGCCCTGCTAACATTTTTTTTACCACTTGCCAGCCGCTGGCAGATATTTGCTGTGAATTTAAGCGATAGTTTAAAAAGGCTTCATAAGTATATGGCACCCATTTTGCTACAATATCCAGAATCACACGTGCATATTCTTGAATTTCAAATTGCGCATGTGCATCAGCGCGCAACCTTAAAAAATGCAATAAATTATTTAAGTCAATTTTCCAGTACCATTGTGTATAATAATTTGTAGGTAAATTCATACGTGCTAGCTCACGTGCTAGACCTTTGTGTTTTTCGTTTAAGGTTTCGCCTGTTGTTTCGTTTAAATTCATCATCTGCAAGTAATAATCATAAGCTTGTATAGATTCATCTTTAAGAGTTTGTAGAATCCAGGCGGCTTCTTGCCCTTCTAATATCTCAGCTCTACCCTGTTTATTAGTTTGCGATTGTGCAGCAAGGTGTTGTGGATGTGGAATATAAAATTCCTTATCTAATATCGAGTATCGGGCAGAATATTCATTAACGTTAGCAGTACGGTGGCGAATCCATTGCCTAGCAATAAATATAGGTAATTTTACATGTAGTTTAATTTCGCACATTTCGAAAGGTGTAGTATGCCAATGGCGCATTAAATAATTAATCAAGCCCTGGTCTTCATTTAGTTTTTTAGTTCCTTTGCCATATGAAACCCGAGCAGCTTGAACAATTGCTGAATCATCCCCCATATAATCAACAACCCGTATAAATCCATGATCCAAAACTTTAATTGGCTGATAGAGTATTTCCTCCATAGCTGGCACTGTTGCCCTTTTAGTTAAGGATGTATCATCTTGCATAGTTTGTATTGCCGCAATTTGCTCAGCCGAAAAAGACATATTTATAACATTTAGATTAAACGAGTAACAAGGGTAATATCTTCTTTATGAAAAATCAATATCCACAGTTTTTAATATGCTAAATTTCATTATTGCCAAGGCGTACTGCTGATGGCATACTCCAAGAAGGAGGCATTGCAGTTTTGCCTTAATAGAGGGGATTATGAAGCCTATAGAATCATTAATTGAGCTTTTGCCGAAATATGAATTATTCTTGATAGACCTTGGAGGTGTTATTCATGATGGTAGAAGGGTATACCCGCAAGCTAGGCAAATCATAATGAAATTAAAAAGCTTGAACAAAAAAGTTTTGCTTCTTTCAAATAGCCCGCGGCCAAGTAAAGCTCTATTGTCCCGTTTTTATGAGCTAAACCAAGCTATTGATGGCACTAAATTGCTAACTTCGGGAGATTTTTTTATTAGTGAACTGCAAGCGGGGCGGGTGCTTGATTTTGATAATGATCAAGTTCTTCTAATTGGTGAGCAAGCTAATACAGATCTTGTTAATGATATGAAAGTTCTTAATGTTAAATTTACCGCTAATATAGAAAAAGCAAAATATTTTATTATGTTAGCGGCGGCGCGCAGCCAAGAAGAACTTTTTGAGCAAAATAGGTTTTTAGATAAGGCGATAGACTATAGCCTAATAATGTTATGCGCTAATCCGGACGCTATAGCGCTTGATGGGATGGATAGGATTTTTCCTAGCGGAAGTTATGCACAGCAATACCAAAACTTTGGCGGTAAGGTTATATTTTTTGGGAAGCCCTATAAAGGAATTTATGATTTCGCTCTGCAAGATTTTGATATTCCTAAAAGCCAGATATTAGCTATTGGTGATAATATATTTACTGATGTCAAAGGGGCAGATGAATACCAGATTGATTCTTTGCTGATAACTAATGGTGTGCATAAAAATGTACCTGATATAAAACATTTATGCCGGACTTGGAATCTTTCTCCCAATTATATTGCTCCATACCTTTCCATGTGATAAGCTACGGTCAATTTTAATCTAGGGTTTGGCAAATGGCCGTAAAAAATGTATTGGTTTTATGCGGGGGACAATCTGTTGAGCATGAAGTTTCTTTACGTTCAGCAAGGTTTATTGTCTCGTCGCTGGATCGTAAATTATTCAAGCCTGTGATCGTCATAATTAGCCGTGATGGTTGCTGGAATTTGTTGGCTGATGAGCAGCAGTTAGCGGATTTGACGGCTCTCAACCAAACGGGTTCACGCTTTAAAAGCGTTACTTTAAAACGCAAACCTAACGGGGCTTTTTTAGTGAATTCTAATCATATTGCCGAGGAAAATATTGATATTGCCTTCCCTATATTACATGGCTTCAAGGGTGAAGATGGGACATGGCAAGGCTTGTTAGATTTGTTAAATATCCCTTATGTTGGCAGCAGCGTTCTGGGTTCAGCTATTTGCATGAATAAAGTTGTAAGTAAAACCTTATTAGCGCATGCAGGTCTTAATGTCGCCCCTTCTATCTTTATAAAAGCAAATTCATCGATACCTGTATATGAAGAACTTGCCATTAATTGGAATGTTAATGCTCTTTTCATTAAGCCAGCTGATTCTGGCTCTTCTGTTGGTATTCGCAAAGTTAGAAATCAACAAGAGTTAGAAAATGCGGTGCAACATGCATTTAAGTTTTCACAGCAAGTTATAATTGAAGGCCAAATAATTGGGCGGGAGGTTGAATGCGCGGTACTTGGTGGGGTTTCTAATGATGAACCGATTGTTTCGGCCTTGGCAGAAATAATACCATCGCCTAAACATGAATTTTATACATATGAAGCAAAATACCTTGATAATGAAGGTGCTAAAGTTATCATGCCTGCATCTTTGCCAGCTGCAATAACTAAAGAGGTGCAAAAAGTAGCTCTTAAGGCTTTTGATATATTATATTGTTCAGGCATGGCGAGAGTAGATTTTTTTGTCACTGCCGATTACCAAATTGTAATAAACGAAATTAATACAATCCCAGGCTTTACTGCTATTAGCATGTATCCTCAATTGATGGAGCATGCTGGTATTAACGGGACGGACTTGGTAAGTAAATTACTTACCTTAGCAACAGAGGAATTTATGCGCAAAAATTCCCTACTGCTTAACCCTGATATAGCTATATAAATTTTAGAAAACCACTTTAGAAGTAATAAATACTATGCAATCAAGGATTATAACAGTCATTTTACAAACGCTTGATAAAGCTAAGCGGCAAGCGATGCGAGAATTTGAATCTTTGCATAAAGTGAAGATTTATGAAAAAAGCGAAGGAAATTATGTCAGCGATGCTGATTATAAAGTAGAAAAAATAATAATCGACGAGCTACAGCGTGCCATCCCAGGGTATAATATCCTATCTGAAGAAGCTGGGCATATTCAAGGCAGTGCTTTTAATCCTGAAGGATACTTTGAATGGGTTATTGACCCCATTGATGGTACATCTAATTTCTTGCGTGGGGGGCACTATTGGTGCATCGCTATTGCATTAAAAAAAGTCATCAAAGGGAAGGCAGAAATTATCGCTGGCGGAATATCAGCGCCAGTTTTGGGTGATGTATATTGGGCAGAAGTTGGCAAGGGTGCTTATTTAGTTGATTCTAACTCACAGCAGATGAGGTTAAGAGTTAGTGAGCGTAAAAAACTTAAAGAGTGTTGTTTTGCTACATCAATGCACTTAAACAAGCATAGCAATTCGGCTAATATTATTGATATTATTCATAATAATAAAGCAAGCCTTCGTGTGTGCGGTGCGACCGCCCTTGACATGGCTTTACTTGCTAAAGGCAGGTATGACATCGTTTTTTCGTATGATACTAAAGAATGGGATATTGCTGCAGGCATAGTTATCGCTAAAGAAGCAGGTGCTATTTTACGGGATTACGATAATGAAAATGCCTACTTACAAAAATTAAACCTAATTGCTAGCAACGGGAACTTAATAAATTTCGAGGAAGTATAAATGTCTTTTATTAACAAGCTGGATAATATAACCTTAAGATACCAAGAGCTTACCCAAAAACTTCTTGATCCAGATAGCTTAACTTCGCAAGAATTAGCAAAACTAGCTAAAGAAAGGGCGGATATGGAAGAAGTAAATAATCTCGCTGTTTATTTTCTAAAGTTAAAAAACGAATTAGAGGAAATAGAAAAAATATGTGCAGATGAAAGCGCTGATCCAGAATTTAAAGAAATAGCTGTGGTGGAGCAAGAGGATTTGCTAGCAAAATTTGAACAAGTTCAGCAAGACTTACGTTTAGCATTATTACCAAAAGATGAAGCAGATTGTAAAAATGCTATTTTAGAAGTGCGGGCTGGTACTGGCGGGGAGGAGGCAGCTTTGTTTGCTGCTGTATTATTCCATATGTATCAGCATTATGCCAACAATAACGGGTGGAAGTTTGAGATTTTAACCAAAACAGAAACAGGCTTAGATGGTTATAAAGAAGCCTCTGCCCTTATCAGTGGCAAGAACGTTTTTGCCCGCCTTAAGTTTGAGTCAGGAGTGCATCGCGTGCAGCGAGTGCCTGAAACGGAGTCTGGCGGCCGAATTCATACTTCTGCAGCAACGGTCGCCGTGTTACCAGAAGCCGAAGAGGTGGATGTGCAAATTGAAGAGAAAGATATTAGGATTGATGTCTTCCGCGCTAGTGGCTCAGGGGGGCAGCATGTTAATACTACGGATAGTGCGGTTAGAATTACCCACATACCAACGGGCATTGTGGTATCGCAACAAGATGAAAAATCTCAGCATAAAAATAAAGCGAAGGCCTTAAAAATATTACGCTCACGTATTTATGACAAAATGCGTTCCGAAAAAGATGCAGTACGTTCGGCCATGCGCAAAGGGCAAGTAGGTAGCGGCGATAGATCAGAGCGTATACGTACTTATAATTATCCGCAAAGCAGGGTAACAGATCATCGGATTAACTTGACTTCTTATCAATTAAATCAAATAGTCAATGAAGGTAAGTTAGACGAATTTATTAACGCTTTAGTAGCAGAGGACAATGCAGCAAAATTAGCTGAAGCAGATATTAATTAATATATCATGTACATAGACGCCAAAGATGAACAAAGGTTAGCGCAAAAAATAAAGCTATTACCTCGCACCTTGATGTTGGTATCAAGCATTTTACTTACTATTGGCATTGCTGCTTTATATTCGGCAGCGGGGGGCAAAATATCGCCTTGGGCATTGCGGCATATTTACACTATAGTTATCATTAGTCCTATTTTGATTCTCTTGGTGCTGATCGATTTAAGTTTAATTTATAAATTCTCTTATCATTTTTATATCATTTGTATTTTCTTACTTATCGTGGCAGAAGTTGCTGGCCATAAAGCAATGGGCGCACAACGTTGGTTGCGAATTGGCGCTTTTACTTTGCAACCTTCTGAAATTTGTAAAATAGGCCTTATTCTGGCCTTAAGCCGTTATTTTCATAATTTGCATTCAAGTCAGTTAGATAAGATTACTTCTTTAGTGATACCAAGTATATTGATTTTATTACCCAGCGTACTGGTATTAAAACAGCCTAATTTAGGGACGGCAATTATTTTATTGTGGTCTGGGATTTGCATTTTTTTCCTTGCGGGATTTTCATTACGGTATTTTATAGTGAGTGGATTATTGACTTTAGCTGCTGCACCGTTTGCCTGGTCTTTTTTACATGATTACCAAAAGCGGAGAATTATGACTTTTCTTAATCCCGAGAGTGATCCTCTGGGAGCTGGTTATAATATTATGCAGTCCAAAATTGCGATTGGTTCAGGGGGGATAGTTGGTAAAGGATTTATATCAGGTAGCCAGAGTCAGTTAAGTTTCTTACCTGAGAAGCAAACTGATTTTATTTTTACTGTCCTTGCGGAAGAATGGGGGTTTGTTGGTGTTACTTTATGCTTATTATTGTATGCATTGTTATTAGCTTCTTTATATAATATTGCATTAACCAGCCAAAATCATTTTGGTAGGCTTGTTGCCGCAGGTAGCGCGGGTATGGTTTTTATTCATATATTCATAAATATTGCCATGATATCAGGGTTGTTACCAGTAGTAGGAATCCCTTTGCCTTTGTTATCTTATGGTGGTTCTAACTTGCTAGCAATGCTGTTGATGTTTGCCATAGTAGCAAACGTTGCAGTGCATAGGAAGTTAATTAATTGATATGCTGATTAATTATGTAAAGGATGGAAGTCTTTATCTTTCTGTAATAGATGATTGTATACAAAATAATTTTCTAAAACCTTTTTTACATAAAACCTAGTTTCTCCATAAGGTAATGATTCTATCCAATCGATTATTTGATAATTATCCGTAAGGTTTTTGGGATTGCCAAAGTTTTTTATCCAACGCAAAACTGGTTCTGGCCCAGCATTATATGCTGCAATAGTTAATATAGCGCTATCAAACATAGCTAATAATTGGTCAACATATGCTTGCCCTTTCATGATATTTGCTTTAGGGCTTTGTTTAAAAGCATTGGGTTGTAAACCTAATTTTTTAGCTAGCATGCGAGCGGTATCAGGCATTAGCTGCATCAAACCATAAGCACCCGCAGGGCTTAAGGCATTTTGGTTGAATTCACTCTCTTGGCGAATTATCGCTAAGTATAAAGGTGCTCGCTTATGCTTATGGTCAAGTTGCTGATGTAGAGGGTAGCCATGTTTTAGCAATGGATTGCCCCAATTAGCAGTTTGCTTAGTGAATTTAACTACAACATGTGCAAACACACTATCATGTAAGCAATCGGCTATTTTATTGTATTCCTCATGGCTGAGCTGTAGTTTTGCTATATGGGCAATAAGTTTATCAGCGAGGGCAGCTTGCTGTTGCTTATAGAGAGTATTGGCAACATTAGCTAGTTTGTGAGCCCATAAGTAGTTTTTACTAAGCTTGCCTTTCGAAGTATTACTTTGTTGTTGAAATGGCTTTATTTCTTTTTCCATTTCTAGTGTGGCTAACTGGCCATAGAAATATCCTTGATAATTAGATGCAATTTTATACCATTCGTTTTGTTTTTCTAAATTTTTCATCTGAGCATATGTGCGGCCAACCCAGTAAGCCGCTTGCGACTTTGAAGTGCCAAACTTAGTATGGTTGAATAAGTTTTTAAAATGAGGCAGCGCGGTATTTGCCTGGTTTAAGAAGCGTAAAGAAATCCAGCCAGCCAACCATTCTGCCTCAGCATATTCTAAAGTTCCTGGGCTTAAATTATGATTTTGGGTTAGTTTGAAAGCGTTAGTAAATCTTTTCTCGCGAATAGCATTGCGGATAGCTATATGCTTTAATTTCCACCACATTGGGAACATAAGCCTTGCTTCATGGGCGAGCAAAATCTGCATAGCTTGCTCATTTTTATTTGCTTTGAGCAACGATTTGATATATAAATATCTGATAAAACTATCTTGTTTCCAAGCATTAGGCTTGGCTTTTAAAATTGCGTGTAGCGCTTTGGAGGAGCGTGCCAATTGTAAATGAACCGCGGCATGACGTTTTAATTTTGAAGGGAGAAACCTCATCAGCGTTTCAGCGGTGACGTAATTGCCTTGCCAAATAGCTCTTTCTACTTTTCGGTGCAGTAGTTTGGGGGGTATATGAAGCTGATAAGTTTTATAAAAATAATTCTCCTCTTTATTGCTTAACAAAGTTTGCCGCCAAGCATCTAGAAAAACTTTCTTTACGCTGTCATCTTTTAAAAAAGTTTTTTTAGTTTTGGCCAAAGCATCATAATAGTAAAGTTTGCCCCGCAAGCTATTAGATGGATTGAATTTATACCATGCTATAGTTTCAGCAGCTGGGCGGTTTGAGGTTATTGAAAGTTCTATTTCATGATTTAATAAATCTCTCGGCACCCAGCGATCCCTTAGGAAGCTAATAATATTATGCAGGCTTTCTTCTTGCGGGCGCTTATATATTTTAAGCAAATATTCAACCTCAGCATCCAGCCTTGGCTTTTCTTTAGCAAGGATTATGGTTGCAAAACAGTGAAAGAAAACAAAAAAAACTAATAATTTTGAAAAATATCGTTGCATCAAAAGAAATTACAAGTAGGCCTAGATGTTAAGATAGCATGTAGCAATATTTATTTGCAAGCCCCATCATGTAAGATAATCATATTCATCATTCTTCCCAAAATCTGGTGGAGACATCTGTCCCTCTGATATTTCTTCTTCAACGGTCTCTGTGATCATTTGTTCGTAAAGTTTTAGTTGCTTTTCTAATTTTAATTGATTTATATCAAATGCTTTAATCTGCTCGGAAAACAATTCTTTCTCTTGCTTGATTTCAGATATTTTGGCTTGTAATTCTTTTTCTATTATAGCTAACTTCAAACTATCTCCTGCTTTACAGAGATTATCGCCGTAATGTTTGGGAATGCACCAAATATAATCTTGCATTGGATTGTTTTTTTCTGCGGATTCATAAATTTCATCTATTTCTTGTTCCAGTTTTCTAAAAACTTCTTGTTTTTCCCATATAAGCTGCTCCTTTTGCTCGATTTTTTGTTGTAATTCTTCTTTCTTCTCATTATATTTTTGTTTAGAGAATAAAAAGCTAAATACTTTATCATTTTTTTGTTTTGGAAAAAGATTCATAGAATCAACTAATGCGCCAGTATCGATAATATGTGAGCCGAATATTCCTTCTTTTATCCAAGCGTTAAGTTTCATTTGATTTTCTGTTAATTTCCTCTCATGAACACTAATTTCTCTTTTAGCAAAGCCGTTATCAGTGCTTAAATAAATATCTAGCTTTTTATGCCTAGCTTCCTCAATGATCTTAACAATATCGGTTTTACCATCTGCATTGAAATCTTGTAAAAATCCTTCAACAAGTGCGTCATCCTTTTTCTGCTCAAACTGAGCTTTAGGCATTTTTCCGATTTTAATAAAGCTAGCGCTAGTGCCAAGGTAAGCATCTAGATTTTCATAGCCAGCTCTGCTTGATGCTTCTCGAGCATAATCAGCTATGCCATCGCCGTCTATGTCTTTTAAAAAACCAACTTTGTAAATCGCATTTCCTATTTCTTTGAATAGAGGCTCAGGTAGATTAAACGCTGCCGTATCAGCAATATTACCGTGCTTGTCCCCTAAATATACCCCCAGATCCAAATGCCCATTTTCCCAGGCGATTGCCTCCGCATAATCTAGGTAACCATCGCCATTAATATCTTGGATAATACCACGCGGCCAGCCATTTGGAAAATTCTCTATTTCTAACTCTGCATCTCCCGCAATAGCGCCTATACCTAACAAACCAAATATGTTTTTTTTATCTCCTCCAGTTAAAGAGCTCAATGTATATTCGGCTATTTTTCGATGCTCTTTGGAATGTTTTGAACTCAACCATAATTCTATATACTCTTTATTCAAAATATGAAGATAATCCGATTTAGTATCTAAGTTAAAATCTCCTGATATTAAATGATACATACTTGAATTGATAAAGTATGTTTTGAGTTGATGAATTTCAGCTTGCTTGAAGTAAGATATGTCTTGCATTAATACACCCGTTATTAGTATAAATTGCAAGGACTTGTAAATCATTTAAATTACTAAGTCAAGAGCTTTTCAAATATAACTAATTGTTTTATAATTGAAAAGTGTTCAAATTAATATAATTTAGGCATCTGGTAATGCTTCAACCTTATTTAATTTACGCTGAATTGTTTTTGTTTTTGTTTCTGCCTGGCCGATTACTTTTTGTGCTTGCTCGAGTTTTAGTTTAGTTTTGCTAAGTATTTCGCTGAATTTATTAAACTCAGCTTTAATAATTCCCAATGTTTGCCAAACTTCACTAGAACGTTTTTGGATAGCTAAAGTACGGAATCCCATTTGCAGGCTATTCAAAATAGCACTCAAAGTAGTTGGGCTGGTTATAATAACACGATAATCTCTTTGCAAAACCTCAATTAAACTAGGAATACGCAATGCTTCAGCATATAATGCTTCCACAGGCAAGAACATAATAGCAAAATCCGTTGTATGCGGAGGGGAAACGTATTTTTCACTTATAGTCTTGGCGGATTTCTTTAAACTTATCTCTAACAAGCGGCTACTTTCTTGAACTAATGAGATATCGCCTATTTCTTGTGCTTCAACAAGCCGCTGATAATCTTCCATTGGGAATTTAGCATCGATTGGCAATAATATACTTTCCCCATCTTCCCCCCTGCCAGGAAGCTTAATAGCACATTCAACACGGTTACTATCATTAGGCTTCACTGAAACATTAGTTAAATATTGCTCAGAAGTTAGTAATTGCTCAATTATTGCTTCTAGCTGCACCTCTCCCCAAATGCCTCTAGTTTTAACATTGGTGAGAACTTTTTTCAAATCACCAACTCCAGTAGCTAAGCTTTGCATTTCACCAAGGCCTTTATGTACTTGCTCAAGCCTGTCACTTACTATTTTAAATGATTGCCCCAAACGATTCTCTAATGTGTTATGCAACTTTTCTTCAACAGTGGCGCGCATTTGTTCTAGTTTTAGGTTGTTGTCATTTTGCAACATATTTAAGCGATTTTCAATAGTTGTACGCATATTCTCCAGCTTGGTTTCATTTAGTTGTGTCAACTGACTTAATAATTTGGCAAATGAATCAAGCTGTTCTTTTTGGTTGGTGCTATTTATAGTCAGCTGTTTGTGGAATAAATCTTGAAAATTATTCCAGTATTTTTGCGTTTCTCCGCGCTCTGCTTGTTGTAAATTTGCAAATACTGGAGCAATATTATTAACTTTTTTATTTAAATAAAATACGCATATTAACACAATTAAATTAACAACTGCTAATGCGCTTAAGGTAATTGTGATCAGTAACATCATTTATTCCGCAATTTTGTTGGGTATATTTGTTTTTAATGCAGGCTTATTAGCCAGCCGTAAATTTAAGGTATCCTTGTTTAGCCCAGTTAATAATTTTTTGATCTCTAGTTATCAAGTTGCCAGCAATTTCTCTAGTGGAGGCTATTATCAGGCAATCTGCTGGATCACTAGTAAAGCCACCTGGTAGCATTACACTTTCGGCTGCTATATTGGCGTTTAATGGAATAATGTTCAAGCCATCTATATGAGAAATGGTGTTTAAAAAATCAGCGCTACGTTCAAAAACATTGATTCTTTTTTTATGAATTAGCATAGCGACTTCCCATAATGTGATAGCGGCTACATAAAGGTTATTTGAGTTTTGTGCTTCATTAATGAGCTTTTGAATATCGCTACTTAAATTATCTGGTGCTAATAAACTCCATATCAAGATATGCGTATCTAGTACAATATTATCAGCCTCCATTTTCGGCCTCCCATTGTTCATCTAGCGGTGCCAACAAGTCACCGCTAATTTTTGCCTTACTTTGTAGTATTCCTAGAAGCGACTGTTTAGGTGAATGTGGTTGTAATGAAACCAGCTTGGCAATAGGAGTTCCTCTTTTAGTAATCACTAAGTTTTGTTTTTCTTTCTGTACTCTATCTAGTATTTGATAGCAGTGGGTTTTTAATTCTCCAATAGGTATATGTGTTTCCATAAAGTATAACCAAATTATCTTTTAATATAAAGTGTACCTGTTGCATTAGATGAAGTCAACATGCATATCATTAGGTCGTCACATAAGTCTGTTAGGTGTAATATAAATACAACTTATTACCCCTGAATTTATAAGCAGAAAATCTTTTTAGTAAAGTCATTCCTGCTAAAGACGTATCTAAACCACCATGGCCGCTTACCACAGCAGGTACTTTTTCAAATATTGCATGGCCAATTTCTACTTGCTCTAGATTAACACTGGCTGCTGCCACTATGCCGCCAGCAGTGCGCATTGATCTGTCAAATTGGAGATTATTCTCAGAAAAACCAAGTTTTTTCGCATCTTGCGCGCTTAGCACTGTGGTTGTTGCGCCAGTGTCAACCATTAGCGATACCTCAATGCCATTAATTATTGTATTGAGGTAAAAATGGCCATTTTTGTTTTTATGTACCACCAATTCATTGGAATTATAATTAGCAACATAACCTGGAACAATAGCGCTAGCTATACGCTCTTTAATATGAAACAATTCATCTTTGTATGTATAAGCTAGGATAATAAAGAAGAACAGTAGAAGCCACTGAGCAAAATACTGCAGTATAGGGGAATTATCTCGCTTAGCGCGGATAAATACAGCGGACAGCAAAGATACTAAAATAATTACTTGCACTAAAATATGCCCATATTCTTTCCACATTTTTCCTCCTGCAGAAGTTATAATTTTAACTCGCCTGTGAATACTAAGGTTGCTGAGCCAGTCATAATTATTTCATTATCATGATTTTCACTAATATGTAAACTGCCACCAGGGAGTTTAATGGTAACGCCGTTAGCTACTAAATTTTCTTTTCGCGCTGCCGCAAATGTGGCACACGCACCACTGCCGCAAGCAAGTGTCCTTCCTGCGCCGCGCTCCCAAACTTCCAGAAAGATTTCTTTTTTGCTGGTAATTTGGGCGAAACTAATATTATAATCCGCAGCAAATTTGCCGATAATTTCCTTCCCTTGCTCATTATCATAAGTTACGTTGCGATCAAAAATAATCAGATGTTGATTACCTATTTCTACGCAAATGCCAGGGGCGCTTGGAGAATTTTTTATATTTGCTTTCCCCATATTTACAGAAACTTCGCCATTGTCATGTAATTTGGTGCTTAACATGCGGCCAGCTACTAAAATTTTGGCGGCGGGTAGCCCGATTAATTTGGCAACGCAGCGGGTAGCATTGCCACAAGCGCCTGCAGCACTGCCGTCCGCATTGAAAACTAACATTTCTGCATCGGCCTTTTCGGTATTTTGAACCAAAATTAATTGATCACAACCAACGCCAAAATTCCTACTCGCAATGTGTTGAATTTGCTGCTTAGATAGAGGTATATTGGCTTTATTCCTTAGATCAATAATAACAAAATCATTGCCTAAGCCATGCATTTTGAAGAAGTTTAGTTGTATATCTAACATATTGTTATTACCTATCAATGAGTTGCAATGCCTGGTTAATAAAGACTAGTAAAAATTTGGCGTGATGAAGTCTTGTAAATTAATTCTATTTAAAAATCTTCCCAGTTAGAAATCTTATCAAGATCAACTTCTGTTTCTTCTATCCTGCCAGACGCATGATAATCTTTTTTGTAGATTAATTTATTCTCTTCAAAACTGAAATCTCCAACAAACCCTCTATAAACAGTACGAAAAAAAGAGACCTTATTTTTATCTACATCAAATAGTGCAACTCTCGTAATTGGCCCGTTCTGGTAATCTGTATTAAGCCATTCTTCCGCGGCTAAAAGATTTGAGTTGTGAGACCACTTCATTTCACTGCCAAATATACGGTTCGCAATAATTTTTTATTTATAGATAATTTATAGAAATCAGGGCCAAATCTAATTTCACCTTCATAAATAAGATTAGCAGTATGTTTGTTGTTATATGACTTATATTCGATATTCATAGTACCCCACAGTTTTAGCAAGCTCTGATCTAACATTTAATCAAACATGCGATGATCACTTATGACTTTTAGCATAAGCCGCCGCAATAGATTCTGGTAATCGCTTTACTTTTTCTATCTTAGGCAAGAATGGTAGCACGATTAAAAAGTAAGCAAAATACAATACAGTACATACTTGCCCTATGGTTATATAAGGCTCTTCTGCAGGGCTACCGCCGACATAACCGAGGATAAATACAACTATTATAAATGCTAAATAAAACCACTTAAACAATGGCCGATACTCACCACTACGCACTGGTGACCTATCCAACCAAGGCAAAGCAAAGAGGATTAAAATAGAACCAAACATAGCGATCACGCCGCCTAATTTATCAGGGATAGACCGCAATATAGCATAAAATGGCAGGAAATACCACTCGGGAACAATATGCGCAGGTGTAACTAGTGGATTGGCAGGAATATAGTTATCAGGGTGCCCTAACGCATTGGGGGCAAAAAAGATAAAGTAAAAGTATATTAAAAAGAAAACGCCAAATCCAAAGAAATCCTTAACTGTATAATATGGATGGAATGGAATGGTATCTTTCTTGCTTTTTATATCAAGGCCAGTTGGGTTATTAGAACCATGCACGTGCAGAGCAACAACGTGTATTAGAACAATTCCCAAAATTGCAAAAGGTAAAACAAAATGCAAAACAAAAAAGCGGTTTAAGGTTGGGTTGTCAACACTAAAACCACCCCATAACCAGATAACTATATCTTCGCCGACGAAAGGAATGGCGGAAAATAAATTGGTAATTACTTTTGCCCCCCAAAAACTCATCTGCCCCCATGGCAAAACATAGCCTAAGAATGCTGTAGCCATCATAATTAGAAAAATAGCTATTCCCATGAACCAAACCATCTCTCTAGGGTATTTATACGAACCATAAAAAAGCCCGCGCGCTATATGCGCATAAACAACAATAAAAAACATCGAAGCGCCCACAGCATGCGCATAACGAATTAGCCACCCATAATTAACATTGCGCATGATATTTTCAACGCTCGAAAAAGCCAAATCAACATGCGGCGTATATTGCATTGCTAAGAACAGGCCGGTAATAATTTGAATTATAAGCATCAAGCCAGCAAGTGAGCCAAAATTCCATGCATAGCTAAGGTTTTTAGGAACTTGATATTCACCTGTATGTTTTAGAAAGCCAAAAATAGGTAACCGGTACTCGATCCAATCTATAATTGTGTTTTTTGCTTTTTTGTTGTTTGAGGCTGCCATAATTTAACCAATTTTAATAGTTTTATCATCAAGAAATTCATAAGGAGGTACAGGCAAATTCTTAGGAGCTGGGCCCTTGCGAATGCGTGCAGAAGTATCATAGTGGGAGCCATGGCACGGGCAAAACCAACCATTATAATCCCCTTTATTGCCAAGTGGAACGCACCCTAAATGAGTGCATACGCCAGCAGCAATTAACCATTGCTCTCGGCCTTTTTTAACTCTATCGCTATCTGTTTGGGGGTCTGGTAAATTTTTTAGGTCAACTTTTTGAGCCTCGGCGATTTCTTCTTTAGTACGATGACGCACAAATACTGGTGTACCACGCCACATAACCGTGATCGTCTCCCCCTCTTTAATATTGGATAGATCAACTTCTGTTGAGCCTACTGCTAAAACACCTGCATCTGGGCTTAACGAGCTAATAAAAGGAATAGCTGCCGCCGCCCCTGCAACGCAACCAACAACTGTTGCTGTTGTCACAACAAAATCTCGCCTTGTAACCTCTTCTTGTTGATCGGAAGAGTGTTGTTCATTTTCTGACATAACCACCTTATTAAAAAATAACCTAACGTCGTTTAGATTATTGAAAAATGCTATCCTAGTCCATAACTTTTTACCAAGCTGCCTGATAAAGTATACCATCCGTCAATTAACACAAAGAAAATTAACTTAAAAGGTAACGATATCATCACAGGGGGAATCATCATCATCCCCATTGCCATCAATATTGATGCAACAACCATGTCAATAATCAAAAATGGTAAAAAAATCAAGAACCCAATTTCAAAACCACGTTTTAATTCGCTAAGCATAAATGAAGGTATTAAGACATGTAAGGGTAAATTTTGTAAGATTTCAGCTCTATTAGTTTCAGTATTTATTTCCAGCTTTGCTATATTTGTAAATAATGATAAATCTTTTTCCCGAACATTTTCATACATAAAATCTTTAAACGGTGAAATGGTAAGCTCAAAAGCTTGTTCTTCTGATATAGCATTATTTATCAATGGCTTTATACCATCGTCATAAGCTTTTTCAAAAGTTGGAGACATGATAAAAAAAGTAAGAAATAGTGCTAAACTTAATAATACTGAATTAGGTGGCGTTTGTTGTAGCCCCAATGCCGTCCGCAATAATGAGAAAACTATAACTATTCTCGTAAAAGAGGTAATCATGATTAAAATTGATGGTGCTATGCTAAGAACTGTTATCAATGCTAAGATTTGCAACATGCGCGAGCTAAGCGGAGTTTGATTCTCGTTTTGAAAGTCAACCGTAATACTTTCTGCATAAGCTATTTCAGGCAAAAGGAAGAAAAAGCTTAAGAGTAATGACAGCCTTATTATATTCATAATACAGTTATGAATTTATTGATGCCATATATCATGAAAGCATTTTGCTGCAATGGCAATAATTATTTTTTCATAAACGCAGCTTATTTATTTGATATGTGTTTTGGCACACTTCTTGCTCTTTTAGTTATGAAATAAATAAGCAAAGAATATTATGACAGCGGTTTCTGCTCCTGCACCATCAGTTATACTTGCGCCAACTGCGCTGCCCAATAATGCAGTGAGTAATCTAGAAGGTCTAATTTCCGCAAACCCCGTACAAGGAACAGCCATAGCTACAGATAGTTTTATGGCTCTGCTACTTAGTGGCCAACAAATCGAAGTAGAAGCACCGCCAATCATAAATTTGGCAGATAATCCAGATAACCTTGAACTAAATACTTCATCATCAACTGCAGAACAGAGCTTTTCAACTAATGCTATTGAGTTTAATGAAATCAAGCCCCTAACTAACGATAACTTACAATTAATTGAGCAATACAAAACCAATCAAGTCGAAGAGGTAACTCATCATTATTTAACTCAATTAATTGAAATAGAGCAAAATATCCAGCCACTGGTAGCAGAAGTAATAATTGATGAAGAAGCCATCGATGATGCAACTAATGATAACGAAGATAAGGATATTAAAGAGTTAGGTGAGTTTGACGAGAATCAGGAAGAGTCATTAATATTTAGCCCGCAAGAAAATCCTTTGCCTATTAAGCAGCGCCACCATATACAGGAAAATAACCTCAGCTTAGTAGATGAAGCTAGTGCTGATAAAAATAGTCTAGGCACTAAAGATGAATTAAGCGTTGCTAAAGCAAAGGAAAAAAATTTTGTTGATCTAGTAAGTAAAGAGCAACATGCAGAACTTAATGTAAAAACTGCGACCTCAAGTAATGTCCAAACTTCTAGTGAAATTTTACAAAGTAGTGATGAAAATTTATCGCCAACAACTGCCGTACATATTGCCAATTCCAATAAGCTGGAAGTGGATCAGCTGAAAATTCCTGATAAGGCAGCGCCTGCTGAGCGTCTTGCCACCATTACAGATTCGATAAGTGAACAAGTGCTAATGCAAATAGAGCGTCTAGCTGATGATCGACAGGCAAAACAAGGGATAAAAGTGCAATTATACCCCAAGGAATTGGGCGAAATAGTTGTGCATATGCGCATAGAAGATAATGGCAGCACTGTTTTTGAAATTACTTCAAATAAAGCCTCGTCTTTACAATTATTGCAACTAAGCAATTTAGAAGAAGTCATCAATAAAAATTCGAGTATAGGTGAGAAGTGCACATTACATATGGGATTATCTCAGCAAGATTTAGGGCAAAATAATCGGGAACAACATCAAAATCAACAAAACAACAATAAAAAAGAATTCAATAACGCTACTACAAATGAACACATTGCTTCGTCACTAGCAACAAGAGAATATTATTCAGTTATAAATAATTCAGCGCTCAATATTGCTGTATAAACTTGGAGGTAAAAATGCGTACTGCCGATAACGATAATTTATTTAACCACCCCAACATGCAGAAATTAACCAAGCGTGTTGATAATGAAAAAACATGGATTGAGGCACAAGAAGAAAAAGGCCGCAAAGAGAAAATAAATTTTATTAATTTATTAGCGACGCAATTAAAACATCAACTGCCGACAGACCCTGTTGATGTTAATCAAATGACGCAACAAATTGTTAGCATGAATATTTTTGAGCAGCATTTAGAAACAAATAAATTGCTTAATATTAGTAATCGCCAAGGTGAATTTGCTTATAAACAAGCTATATTAAATTTATTAGATGGCAATAAAGAAGTAAAAATTGATGGCAATTTATTCAGCCTCAATGAAAATGGGGCAGATATTAATTATGATCTTGCTGGTGAAAGTAAAGATACTATAATAAGCATTTATGATAGTAAAAATCAAAAAGTGGCTGAGTTGATTGGTGAAAAAACAGCAGGGTTGCATAGGTTGCATTGGGATGGTATCGATCAGCATGGTAATAAAGTTCCATTTGGTACATATAGCATAATAATACAAGCAATGAGCCCAGATGATAAAATTGTAGCAGCTAGAACATTCACGCGCGGCAAAATTGAAGGGGCAAGTTTCGGTAAGAATCAGGATGAAGCTTATGTAGAAGTAAATGGCGTCAACCTTCCGTTAAATCAAATTACCCAAGTGTGGACAAAACCTAATAACGAAACTTCCAGTTCACCAATAAAAGAAGAAATTTTGAAGGATGAAAAACTTAGCAAGGCTGCTACCAGCGCATTGGAAGGAATGATTAATCCTGCTTCTTAACGCGGCAGTTATCAAAATACGCCTTGGGCGCTTCAAATTCTGGGAAGAACTGCACATTACTTCTTTGCTAGCACATAAATCGAGTGAAGGATATATAAATGATAGTTCATTAGTTAATACATTTTTGAAGAATACGGGATGTGTTGTGATTATAGGCGCGTACATAATTGTTAGCTTAGCTTGGTCATTACTCTCATATCTAGATGCATGTAAAAGTAATCAAAATAGTATCAAATCTTATAATTTGCCAAAAATGGAAGATAAACTAGAATTATTAGGGCAAATAAAATTTATAAACACTTTAGAAAAGCATCCGAAATAGCATCAAACTTGGCCTGATTATTTAGATGATATAAGATTTGATAGAGAATTAGGTGAAGTAGTTGAAATTTAATCTTACAGTTGTATAATTGAGAAGACAATAACTGGAGGTTAAAAGTTATGAATTTAAATCAAAAAATAATAAAACCAAAGCTCGGATTATTAGGATTAGCCAAGAGTT
>Ga0209990_10001239_pt1 | contig 22020 bp, 19 predicted proteins | sample NOAtaG_6_FD_187304 | JGI IMG/M metagenome (GOLD analysis project Ga0209990, IMG submission 187304) | Freshwater lake microbial communities from Lake Erie, under a cyanobacterial bloom - NOAA_Erie_Diel5S_2200h metaG (SPAdes) (version 2) | ecosystem: Environmental > Aquatic > Freshwater > Lake ...
GGCGACGACGAGGCCGATGAACAGGGTGGCAAATCCCATCCCGATCACCAGCACGATCAGCAACGCCCACAGCACCAACGGACCGGGGTTGGCGAGTAGCGCGCGCACGCTGGTCAGTGCCGCGACCACGGTGTCGGTCCCGCGGTCGAGCATCATCGGCACGCTGACCACGCTAACGGCGAAGACGATGGCGGCAAACAGTCCGCCCACGGCGAAATACGCCAAGATGAAGTCCCAGTGCTCCGGGGTGGCGACACGGGCGACGAAGTTGGTCAGCGTCGGCATGCCGGTCGAGAAAAACAGCGCAAAGGTGACCAGCGAGGCGCGCGCCCAGATCAGCATGATGATGGTGAGCGCCAGCGCGAACAGGCTGAAGGCGCCCAGGTTGGCGCGCCAGGCGGCCACGGTGTCGGCCAGCCGCACCGTCTGGCCGCGCTCGATGCGGCGGCTGATGTCGTACAGCCCGGTGCAGACGAACGGGCCCACGAGCAGGAAGCCTGCCGTCAGTGCCGTGGTGTACTGGTAGGCGTGGCGAAAGACCAGCCACACCAGCCACCCCATCAGCGCGAATGCGGTCCCGTAGGCCATGCCCGCAAGGGGTGCGCGCTCCAGATCGGAAACGCCGGCCGCCAGCCAGCGCAGCGGCGCGGCCAGGCTCACCGCGCGGATCGGCGGAAAGGGGCTCGCCCCGCGGGCGGCCGCGCCGGTGTTCGCAGCCGGTTCCGGGTTCGATTCCGACATGACGCACGCTCCAGATCCTGCGCGCCTGCAAGGGTCTGCGGCCCGCGGTGCATGGGCGCATTCTGGAGCGCCGGATCCAAGCCGGCCCGCGGCGGCGCAACATGCGCCGGTACAATGACAAGTCATGGTCAAGCAGAAAACCCTGAAGTCGCTGGTACGCACCGTTGGCATCGGCCTGCACAGCGGCGCCAAGGTGGAACTGGTGCTGCGTCCGGCGGCGCCGGACACGGGCATCGTGTACCGCCGGACCGACGTCGAGCCACCGGTGGACATCCGCGCCACGGCGGAGGCGGTGGTCGACGTGCGCATGGCCACCACGGTCGGGCGCGACGGCGTGATCGTCGGCACCGTGGAGCACCTGTCGTCGGCGCTGGCGGGTCTTGGCATCGACAACTGTTACGTCGATGTCGATGCGCCCGAGATTCCCATCATGGACGGCAGCGCCGCCAGCTTCGTGTTCCTGATCCAGTCGGCCGGCATCGCGGAGCAGAACGCGCCGCGCCGCTTCCTGCGCGTCAAGAAGGCCATCGAGGTCGTCGACGGCGACAAGTGGGTGAAGCTGGAGCCGCATTTCGGCTTCAAGCTGCGCTTTTCCATCGACTTCAATCATCCGGCCATCGACGCCACCGCGCAGGCCGTCGAAGTCGATCTCGCGGAAGAGCCGTTCGTGCAGTCGGTCGCGCGTGCGCGCACCTTCGGTTTCGTCAACGAGGTCGAGGCGCTGCGCGCGATGGGCCTGGCCCTGGGCGGCAGCTTCGAGAACGCCATCGTGATGGACGAGTACCGGGTCCTGAACACCGACGGCCTGCGCTCGGGCGACGAGTTCGCCAAGCACAAGCTGCTCGACGCCATGGGCGACCTGTACGTCGTCGGCATGCCGATCATCGGCGCCTATTCGGCCCACAAGGGCGGCCACGCCCTGAACAACAGGTTGCTGCGCGAGTTGCTGGCCGATGCCGAGGCTTTCGAGGTGGTGAGCTTCGAGGAACCCAGCACGGCTCCCCGCGCCTACCTGCAGCCGGCGCTGGCCGCCTAGGCGTCGGCCGTCATGCTGCTGTTCCGTGCGCTGGCGTTGCTCTTCGCCGCCGGCATCTTCGTCTGCGTGGCAGCTTATTTCATCACCGGCAACCGCCGCTACCTCGGTTGGGCCGGCCTGCTGTTCAAGCTGGCGCTTGCGGCGGGGCTGCTGTTCTTTGCCGTGCTCATCCTCGAGCGCGCGGTCGTGGCGTTGTAGTCCCCGCGGCGGCTGGTTCGCCGCGCCGACGCCGCTCGTCGAGCCGGTCGCGCAGCCGTTCGGCCTGGGCCCGCAGCGGTGACGGGGGCAGGGTTTGCACCAGTCGATCGGCCAGCGCCCGTGCACCCTCGCTCGCCCCTTCGGGCAGGGGGTCGGGTGGCGCGGCCCGGGTCTTTGTCACAAAGGGCTCGCCATCGGCGTCGGGCGCATGACCGGCCCCGGCGGGTTGAACCCGAACGCGAATTTCAGTAACTTGCGTCCCGTGTTGGTGCAGGAGCCGTAACAGTCCCGGAATTCCCTGCCGCAACTTGGCCGCCTGGGCGGCCGAGCTGGCGGTCAACGTAAGGACATCGCCCCTCAGTTCGCAAGCGCGTGGGTCGCCCACCGGGAAGTCCGGCGCGATCGCCGCGGCGGCGGGCCCCGTCAGGGCAGCGATGGCGCGCCACCGCTCCAGCCGATGCAGCAGTGCCGCCGCCGGAGATTCGGCGAGGGCAGCGGCAAGCGGACGGGCCGGGCGCATGGTCGGGACAGTAGGTTTCTTGCTTCGAGGAATGCACGCAGGGTGCCGGCTCGCTAGGTCGGCGCCCTCGACAAGGTCAGGGGTTTCGACGTGCAGATTATCCTGGTGGACCGCCGGCTTCGGCAGGCGCGGTCGGTTACGCTGTCGCTGCGCATGCTGGTGACTGCGGGCGTGGCTCTGGTGGTGTCGGTGCTGCTGGCTGTTGCCGGTCTGTACGTGGCGACTTTCCGTGCAGGCACGGAGTTTCGCCTGCCCTTCATCCATGAGCTCGTGTCGTCGGCCGCGCGTGCGGAGTCGCAGCGGCACGAGCAGGTGATGCGCGACAACGTCGCGGCCATGGCGCGCAAGCTGGGCGAAATGCAGGCGCAGCTGATGCGGCTCGACGCCCTGGGCGAGCGCGTGTCGCAGATGTCGGGCATCCGCCCCGAGACGTTCAACTTCAAGGAACTGCCGGGCCGCGGCGGCGCCGCCGAGGGCGGGCGCGCCATGAGCCTGCAGGAACTGGAGCAGGAACTGCAGCGCATCTCCCGGGGGGTCGAGGCGCGCAGCGATTACATGAACGTGATCGAGTCCGAACTGGTCGATGCCCAGGTGCGGCGCGCCCTGCTGCCGCAGAACACGCCGGTCAGCGAAGGCTTCCTGGGCTCGGGCTATGGTATGCGGACCGATCCGTTCACCGGCCAGTTGGCCATGCATGCGGGCGTGGACTTCGCCGCGCCGGTGGGCACGCCGATCTTCGCGGCTGCCGGCGGCGTGGTGGCCAGCGCGGAGTTCCACCCGGTCTACGGCAAGACCGTGGTGATCGACCACGGCAACGACCTTTCCACCCTGTACGCGCACGCCAGCCGGATCGACGTGAAGCCGGGGGATATCGTGCGGCGCGGCCAGAAGATTGCCGCCGTCGGCTCCACCGGCCGCTCCACCGGGCCGCACCTGCACTTCGAGGTGCACTCCAAGGGCGTGCCGCAGAACCCGACTCGTTTCCTCGCCCAGCCCGGATCGCCCTTCGGCACCCTGGCGGCCAACGCGCCACGCGGCACCGGTCGCTCGGTCGACATCCAGGGTCTTGCACGCTCGGCCGGCGCCTCCAGATAGCATCGGGTGCGGGTGCCGGGGGCCAGTGGCCCTCGATGCAATAGACTCGCGTTTTTCGCGCTGCGGGCCTGCCCGGCAGCGCGTTTTCACGTCCGGCGCCTGAGCGTCGAGGCGTGATGCCGATCGATTTTTCCGGCTCCCTCCGGGCCCCCCGTCGATGATCTCTGGATTCCTGACCCGTCTTTTCGGCAGCCGCAACGAGCGGGTGCTCAAGCAGTACCAGCGCACGGCCGAGAAAATCAATGCGCTCGAACCGGGCCTGGAGGAGCTGTCCGACGAGGCACTGCGCGCCAAGACCGCCGAGTTCCGCCAGCGCCTGGCCGACGGCGCCACCCTCGACGAGCTGCTGGCGGAAGCTTTTGCCGTCGTGCGGGAGGCGTCCAAGCGCACCCTGGGGATGCGCCACTTCGATGTCCAGCTCATCGGCGGCATGGTGCTGCACGCCGGCAAGATATCGGAGCAGCGCACCGGCGAGGGCAAGACGTTGACGGCCACGCTCCCCGTCTACCTGAATGCCCTCGCAGGCAAGGGCGTGCACATCGTCACCGTCAACGATTACCTGGTGACGCGCGATGCGGAGTGGATGGGCCGGATCTATCGCTTCCTCGGCATGACGGTCGGCACCATCGTCAGCCAGCAGGACACCGCCGAGAAGCGTCAGGCCTACGCCGCCGATATCACCTACGGCACCAACAACGAGTTCGGCTTCGATTACCTGCGCGACAACATGGAGCACTCGCTGGAGGAAAAGCGCCAGCGAGGGCTGAACTACGCGATCGTCGACGAGGTGGACTCGATCCTGATCGACGAGGCGCGCACGCCGCTGATCATCAGCGGGCCGGCCGAGGACCACACGGACCTGTACACGGCGATGAACGAGGTGCCGCCGCTGCTGACGCGGCAGGCCGACGAGAAGGCCGAGGGCGACTTCTGGGTCGACGAGAAGTCGCACCAGGTTCACGTCAGCGAGGCCGGGCACGAGAAGATCGAAAGCATCCTCGTGCGCAAGGGCCTGCTTGGCGAGGGCGAGAGCCTGTACGCGCCGCAGAACATCGTGCTGATGCACCACCTGAATGCCGCGCTGCGCGCGCATCACCTGTTCCATCGCGACCAGCACTACGTGATCCAGAACGGCGAGGTGATCATCGTCGACGAGTTCACCGGCCGCCTGATGCCCGGCCGCCGCTGGAGCGAAGGTCTGCACCAGGCGGTCGAGGCCAAGGAAAAGGTCAAGATCCAGTCGGAGAACCAGACCTACGCCAGCATCACCTTCCAGAACTACTTCCGGATGTACGAGAAGCTGGCGGGCATGACCGGCACCGCGGACACCGAAGCCTACGAGTTCCAGGAGATCTACCGCCTGGAGACCGTGGTGATCCCGACCCACCGGCCGATGGTGCGCCTGGATCAGCAGGACAAGATCTACCGCACGGTCAAGGAGAAGCACGCAGCGATCGTCGCCGACGTCAAGGATTGCTACGAGCGCGGCCAGCCGGTGCTGCTCGGCACGACTTCGATCGAAAACTCCGAACTGCTGAGCCAGCTGCTCAGGAAGGAAGGCCTGCCGCACCAGGTGCTCAATGCCAAGCAGCACGCCAAGGAAGCCGAAATCGTTGCCCAGGCGGGACGACCCAGGATGATCACCATCGCCACCAACATGGCGGGCCGCGGCACCGATATCGTCCTCGGCGGCAATGTCGAGAAGCAGGTGCAGTTCGTCGAGGCCGACGAAGCGCTCGATGCGGCCAGCAAGGAGGCGCGCATCGCCAAGCTGCGCGGCGAGTGGCAGTCGCTGCACGACCAGGTGGTGGCGGCCGGCGGCCTGAAGATCATCGGCTCGGAGCGGCATGAGAGCCGCCGCATCGACAACCAGTTGCGCGGCCGCTCCGGCCGCCAGGGCGATCCCGGCGAGTCGCGGTTCTACCTGTCGATGGAAGACCCGCTGCTGCGCATCTTCGCCGGCGACCGCATGAAGGCGATCATGGACCGCCTGAAGATGCCCGAGGGTGAGGCCATCGAGGCCGGCATGGTCAGCCGCTCGATCGAGACCGCCCAGCGCAAGGTCGAGGCCCGCAACTTCGACATCCGCAAGCAACTGCTCGAGTACGACGACGTGGCCAACGACCAGCGCAAGGAGATCTACGCGCTGCGCAACGACATCCTGGGCTCCAAGAATCTGGGCGAAGTCATCGCCAACCTGCGCCACGGCCACTTCAACGACCTGTTCCGCTCGTTCGTGCCGGCCGAATCGGTGGCCGAGCAGTGGGACCTCGAAGGCCTGCAGTCGGTGCTGGCGGCCGATTGGCAGATCGATCTGCCCCTCAAGCAGTGGGCCGACGAGGACGATTCGCTCACCGACGAGGACCTGCTTGGCCGCGTGATCAAGGCGGTCGACGAGTCCTACGCCGGCAAGGTGGCGCAGGTTGGTGCCGAGAATTTCGCCGGCTTCGAGCGCTCCATTTTGCTGCAGATGCTCGACCAGGAATGGCGCGAGCATCTAGCGGCGCTCGACCATCTGCGGCAGGGCATTCACCTGCGGGGGTACGCGCAGAAGCAGCCCAAGCAGGAGTACAAGCGCGAGGCCTTCGAGCTGTTCGGCGGCCTGATCGACCGCGTACGCGCCGATGTGGTCAAGATCCTGATGAACGTGAAGATCGAGACGCGCGAAGAGATCGAGCGCGCCGAACAGCGCATCGAGGCCGAGGCCGGTCGTCGCGCCGAGGCCGCACGGGCCCAGCATTCGGAGTTCGGCAGCGCGCTGGCTGCCGAGGCGCCCGATGTCGAGACCCTTACGCTGCCGGAACCCGCGGAGGCCAAGCCCGAGCCGATCCGGCGCTTCGGCGACAAGATCGGCCGCAACGATCCCTGCCCCTGCGGCTCCGGCAAGAAGTACAAGCAGTGCCACGGCAAGCTGGCGTAGCGCGGCAGCGCCGCGCCAGCCGATGCGGCCGGTCGTGACGCACGCGACGCCCGCCCCGCCTTCGATCCTGCCGGGTCGTCCATCCTTCGCCCGCGGTTGGCTGCCATACTTGGCGACTGCCTTTCCGCCGCGTTGCCATGCCCGTCAATCTGACCTCACCTGACCCCGCCTCGCTCTTGCCTGTCGCGGGTGTCGAACTGGGCTGGGCCGAAGCCGGCATTCGGAAGGCTGGCCGCAAGGACCTGTTGCTGGTCCGGCTTTGCGAGGGCAGCGCGGTGGCAGGTGTGTTCACGCTGAACCGCTTCTGCGCTGCGCCGGTGCAGGTGTGCCGCGCACATCTGGACAGCGGGCGCAGCATCCGCGCCCTGGTGGTCAACACGGGCTGCGCCAATGCAGGTACCGGGGAGCCCGGCCTGGCCGCCGCGCGGGCCACCTGTGAGGCGGTGGCACAGCAGCTGGGCTGCGCGCCACAGCAGGTGCTGCCGTTTTCCACCGGCGTGATCATGGAACCGCTGCCGCTCGGGCGCCTGGTCGCCGGGCTGCCGCAGGCACAGGCTCGTCTGGCCGCCGATCACTGGGCGCAGGCCGCCGAGGCGATCATGACCACCGACACGCTACCCAAGGCCGCATCGACGCGTGCCCTGGTCGGGTCGCATCAAGTGACCGTGACCGGAATCGCCAAGGGCGCCGGCATGATCAGGCCCAACATGGCGACCATGCTCGGCTTCGTCGCCACCGATGCCGCCGTGGCGCCGGCGCTGATGACACCGCTGGCGCGGCAGGTGGCCGACGCATCGTTCAACCGCATCACGGTCGATGGCGACACGTCGACCAACGACTCCTTCATCGTGATGGCCAGCGGCGCCAGCGGCATGCCGGCGATCGAATCGATCAACGACCCGCGGCTGCCGCTGCTGACGGACGTCATCGTCGCGGTGGCGCGGCAACTGGCGCAGGCCATCGTGCGCGACGGCGAGGGCGCGACGAAGTTCATCGAAATCATCGTCGAGGGCGCGTCCGACGCGCGCGAAGCCGCGCAGGTGGGTTACGCGGTGGCCCATTCGCCGCTGGTCAAGACTGCCTTCTTCGCCTCCGATCCGAACCTGGGACGCATCCTCGCGGCGGTCGGCAATGCCGGCATCGCCGACCTCGATGCCGACCGGGTTCAACTGCACCTGAACGAGGTCTGGGTGGCCAAGGACGGCGGCCGTCATCCGCAGTACCGCGAGGAAGACGGTCAGCGCGTGATGAAGGGCAGCGAGATCACCGTGCGCATCGCGCTCGGCCGCGGGCAGGTCGGTCACACGGTCTGGACCTGCGACCTGTCGCACGATTACGTGTCGATCAACGCGGACTACCGCAGCTAGCCGTGGACGAATCTTCGCTGCGGGACATTGCCGCCGTGCTGACGCGGCTGGCGCCACTGCTGCCGCCAGCGCAGCACGAGCCGGACTGGAGTGCGCAGGCGTTCCGCTGGCGCCGCCGACATTACCTTGGCGTATCGCTGGGGCGGCTGGAGGCGGTGTGGCGGGTGGCGGCCATCGCGCCGGCCGACCTGCAACACGTGGAGGCGCAAAAGGCGGCGTTGCTCGCCAACACCGCGCAGTTCGTACGCAGCCTGCCGGCCAACAACGTGCTGCTGACCGGTGCGCGCGGTACCGGCAAGTCGTCGCTGATCCGCGCCTGTCTGGCGCAGTTCGCGCACCAGGGCCTGCGGCTGATCGAGGTCGACAAGGCCGATCTCGTCGATCTGCCGGACATCGTCGCGCAATTGTCCGGGCGGCCCGAACGCTTCATCCTGTTCTGCGACGATCTGTCCTTCGAGGAAGGCGAGTCGAGCTACAAGGCGCTCAAGGCGGTACTCGACGGCTCGGTGGCCGCCACCGGAGACAACGTGCTCATCTATGCGACCTCGAATCGGCGCCACCTGATGCCGGAGTTCATGCGCGAGAACCTCGCGGCCAAGCACCAGGACGATGGCGAGATCCACCCCGGCGAGACTGTCGAGGAAAAGGTGTCGCTGTCGGAGCGCTTTGGTCTGTGGCTTTCGTTCTACCCGTTTCGCCAGGACGCTTACCTGGACATCGTGGCCCACTGGTTGCGTCAGCATGGAGCCGATGAGGCGCTGGTCGAGGCGAGCCGCCTCGAGGCCCTGCAGTTCGCGCTGCAGCGGGGCTCGCGCTCCGGCCGCGTGGCTCTGCAGTTCGCGCGCGACTGCGCCGGGCGCCACGGCCTGCGGCGCCGTCCGTGAGCGCGCCGGGCCGTCCCAAGCGCGAACTCCCCCTCGGGGGGATGGCGCCCCGGCGGGGCGGCAAGGGGGCCTGATGAGCGCGCCGGGCCGTCCCAAGCGCGAACTCCTGCTCTGGGGGATGGCGCCAAGGCGGTGCGCCAGGGGTGTCACGTGACCGCGTCGGCGCGCGAGACCACCGAGGTGGCTGTGGGTGTACTGGTCCGCGCGGACGGTGCGGCGCTGATGGGCGACCGCCCGGCCGGCAAGCCGTACGCCGGTCACTGGGAGTTTCCTGGCGGCAAGATCGAGCCCGGCGAGACCGTGCAGCAGGCATTGGCGCGCGAACTGCACGAGGAACTGGGCATCGACATCGACGTTGCGCTGCCCTGGTTCGTGCATGAGTACGACTACCCGCATGCCTACGTGCGCCTGCACTTCCGGCGCGTGCTGCGCTGGCGCGGCGAGCCGCACCCGCGGGAAGGCCAGCGCCTCGGATTCTTCCGCCCCGACGGCGACTGGCCAACGCCTTGCCTACCGGCGGCTGCGCCGGCGCTGCGTGGCCTGAAGGTGCCGCCTCTGTACGCCCTCACCGGGGTTGCGGCGCTTGGGCTGGAACGTTTCCTCGCCGCGCTCGACGTGCAGCTGGCGCGCGGCCTGCGCCAGCTGCAGCTGCGCGAGCCGGCGCTGGAGCCGGCTGAGGTCGACGCTGCGTTCCGGGCGATACTGCCGCGATGCCGCGCGCATGGCGCACGGGTCCTGGTGTCCAGCCGTCATGCGGCGCGCTGGGCTGACCGCTGCGACGGCGTGCACCTGACCTCGGCCGACTTGGCAAGAACGGCTGTGCGTCCGGACTGCGGCTGGCTGGCGGCCTCGGCGCACACCCGCGAGGATCTGCTGCGTGCGGCCCGACTGGGCTGTGACTTCGTGGTGGCGGGTCCAGTTCTGCCGACCGTGAGCCACCCCGGGCAGCCGGTGCTGGGCTGGCACGGCTTCGAGATGCTCATGCGCGATACACCTCTGCCTTGCTTCGCACTGGGCGGACTCGACGCGATGGACCTCGACTGCGCCCAGCAGGCCGGGGCGCACGGGGTCGCACTCTTGTCGGGCGCTTGGCGGGGCTAGCCCGGATGCTTCATCAGGAACGCGGGATTTGCGCGGATGCCCGCGCGAGCCAGATTGCGCGAGAGGGGCGCAGCCGATGCCCGTAGGCATCGGTGAGCACTTGAGCGAGAGATGGCCGCGCGAGCGCCGCGCAAACCCGCGTAGCCCCGGCCGTACAAAGTGGCCTGGGCCAAGTGCAGGAGACCGCCGCGGCTTACAGAGGCAGATCGTGGATGCACGGGGGCGACCTGGTGAAACATCTGGGCTAGGGCTTGCCCTGTCCCGACTCGCCGTCGAAGTCCGGACCAATCGGGTTGAGCGGGCTGCCAGCGATCACGTGGCGCTCTGACGCCCAGTCGCCCAGATCGATCGTGCGGCAGCGCTCGGAGCAAAACGGTCGCCAGCGGCTGGCCTCGATCCACGCCACAGGTGTCCTGCACACCGGGCACTGCACGGACGCGGCCATCAGAAAGCGCAAAGGGCCAGTTCGAATGGAACGTCGCGCTCGACCGGCTTGGGCTTGACTTCTCGATCAGCAGCGGTGAAGCGAATCCACAACATGTACTTGTTGGCACTGATCTCGGGAACCGCGCCCAGATCGGCGGCGACCCGTACTTGCAACAGTGCGTAGCTGCGGCCCTGGAGCATTTGCTGGAATTGACCCTGGCTCGCCACCTGCTGCGCTCGGTGGCTGGTTTCGCGCAGCATCTTGAGCACGATCGCGGTGCCGGAGACGAACTGTGACAGTGGCCTAATCCATTGCCGCAGGTCGGTTGCACGTTCTTGTGGGTCGCGCATGAGCCAGGCGTGATACGACGGCAGGTCGAACTCGCAGGTGCCGCCTGGAATGCCAGCACGGCTGCGGATGCTGGTCAGCCACTCGTTGTCGCGCAGCTGTTGGCCGGCCCTGCCCGGCGTGCAGTTCAGTGTCTGCTGCGCCTGCTCGATCTCGCGCAGAATCGCGTCGAGCGCATCCTCGACCACTTGCGGGTTATTGCGCAGAGCGCTGAGCGATTGCCGATGGCGCTCGAGTTCCTGCAGCAGGTCGCTCTTTAGGTCGGCACGTGACGTGACTTCGAGTATCTCAAACAGCGTGAGCAACGCGGTATGGTGACAGTACGAGTGCGTCTGGGCGCAGAAGTAGTCGAGCTTGTCGAACAGGTCTTCCAAGCGCAGTAGCGTGCGGACCCGTTCGTTGAACGGGTACTCATAGAGCACGATTTGCTGCTCGTTGACCATGTGTTGCCGACCCCAGGGGAGATACTACAGGGCACCTGCCGTCGCTGCTGCGTGCCCTTTGGCCAGGCGAAGATATTGGCCGTGTAGCCGCGCTGCGCGCGGCGCCAACTGAGTCAGCGGCCCCGCGTTCACAAGCACGTCGTTCGCGGCGACCAACCGCGCTGCCCGGCTCGCCTGCTGACCAATGATGGCCAGCACCTCGGCCGCTGACAACCCAGAGCGCTGCATGACCCGCTGCACCTGCAGCGCCTGCGGAGCATCAACAACAAGAACTCGGTCGACCCGCTGCGTCCACTCGCCCGACTCCACCAGCAGCGGAATGGCAAACACCACGTAGGGTGCGCCGGCGCGTTGACACGCAAGCGCTTCCTCCTCGGCCGCCTGGCGCACCAGCGGATGAACGATTGATTCGAGCGCCTGGCGGCCTGCGGGGTCCGCAAACACGTGCCGGCGCATGGCAGCCCGGTCGAGCGCTCCTGAGGCGGCGATGAAGCCCGTACCGAAGCGACTGCGGATCGGTTCGATCGCTTCACCGCCGGCCGCGGTGACCCTGTGCGCGAGCATATCGGCGTCGACTACTGTCGCGCCTGCGGCGCTCAAGACTGCGGCCACTGCCGACTTGCCGCAGCCGATGCCACCGGTCAGGCCAACGGCGTAGTAGGACTGGTTGGGCATCAGCCGCCCAGCAGAAGTGTCAGAAGGTAATCACCGAACAGCAAGGTCAGGAAGCCGGCGGCAGCCAGATAGGGTCCGAAGGGAATCGGGATGTCGCGGCCACGGCGCTGCAATGCGATCAGGACAATGCCGACGATCGCACCGACTACCGAAGACAGCAGGATGATCGGCAGCAGCATCTTGTAGCCAAGCCACCCGCCCAGCGCTGCCAGCAGTTTGAAGTCGCCGTAACCCATCCCCTCTCTGCCCGTCAGCAGCTTGAACAGCCAGTACACGCTCCAAAGCGACAGGTAGCCGCAGACTGCGCCGACCACCGCTTGCTCCAGCGGAGCAAAAACACCGAATAGATTGGCGAGGAGTCCGAGCCATAGCAGCGGCAACGTCAGGCTGTCGGGAAGGAGCGTGGTGTCGGCGTCGATGAAAGTCAGAGCGATCAGCGTCCAGGTCAGCGCGAGCGCAAGGGTGCCCTGAACACTCCAGCCGAAGTGCCCAACAACAAGGATCGACAAGACAGACGTCAGCACTTCGACAATCGGATAGCGCGAAGAAATTGCCGCGCCGCACTCGCGGCACCTCCCCCCGAGTGCCAGATAGGACAGCACTGGCACGTTGTCGTACGCGCGCAGTGGCGCCTGGCAATGCGGGCAGCGCGATGAGGGCAGCAGCAGGTTGTAGCGGCCGAGGTTGGGCATCTCTCGACCCTCCAACTCGGCGCACTGCGCCCGCCATTCGGCGTCCATCATCTTCGGCAGGCGATGGATCACGACATTGAGGAATGAGCCGACGACCAGGCCGACCCCGGCAGCGCCGAGCAAGATCAGGGTGTCCGGCGGCATGCGCTAGCGCCGGACGGTTCCGGCGCCCCCTTACTTCGCTAGACGACCTGGCCGAGCTTGAAGATCGGCAAATAGATCGCGACGACGATACCGCCAATGACCACACCGAGCACCACCATGATCAGAGGCTCGAGCAGACTGGCCATGGCGTCCACTGCCTCGTCGACCTCGCGCTCGTAGTAGTCGGCGACCTTGGACAGCATCGAGTCGAGCGAGCCGGACTCCTCGCCAATGCTGGTCATCTGCACAGCCATGGGGGGAAACACCCCCGAGTTTTGCATTGCCACCGCCAGACTGGTGCCGACATTGACCTCGTTCTGTATGAGCTTGGTCGCCTCTTTGTAGACCGCGTTGCCCGAAGCGGGGCCGACCGAGTCAAGCGCTTCGACCAGCGGCACGCCGGCGGCGAAGGTGGTCGACAGGGTGCGACTCCAGCGTGCGATGGATGCCTTCGTAATCAGCTCGCCGATGACTGGCGGCTTGAGCAGTAGGCGGTCGACCAACATTTGCACTTTGGGCGAGCGCTTCCATGCTGTGTAGGCGAAGTAGAAACCTCCACCTGCACCCAGCAGAGCGACATACCAGTACTTGACAAAGAAGTCCGACATGGCCATCACGAACAGCGTGGGCGCGGGCAAGTCGGCGCCGAAACTCGCGAATACCTGCTTGAATGACGGGATCACGAAAATCATGATGATGGCCGTGATCGCGATTGACACGAGGATGATCATCGTGGGGTAGAAAAGTGCTTTCTTGATCTTGCCTTTCAGCGCTAGCGTCTTTTCCTTGTACAGCGCCAGACGGTCGAGCAGGGTCTCGAGGATGCCGGCCTGTTCGCCGGCCGCCACCAGGTTGCAGAACAGCGCATCGAAGTACATTGGGTACTTTCGGAAAGCTTGGTTCAGACTGGTGCCAGTCTCGACGTCCATACGGATGTCGTTGATCAGTCGGCTCATTGACGGGTTGGCGTGGCCGCGGCCGACGATGTCGAAAGACTGCATCAACGGGACGCCAGCCCGCAGCATCGTCGAAAGCTGTCGCGTGAACAGAGCAAGATCCTTTTCCGTGATGCGCCTGCCGCGCGAGAAGCTCTGTTTGCGAATCTTGGAGGCGATAATTCCGCGCCGACGCAGCGAGGCAGCCACGACTGATTCGCCGCCTGCGCGCATCTCGCCCTTGACGACGCGGCCCTGCTTGTCGCGACCCTCCCAAAGAAACATCACCTCGCGAACCTGTTCGCGCGGACGGGCTATTGCTCCGGTGGCCATGGATGCACTCCGCTATTGCTTCTACTCGTTGGTGCAGCCGAGCACTTCCTCGATCGAGGTCATGCCCTGCTTCACCTTCATGAGCCCCGAGCGGCGCAAGTCGTTGACCCCGTCGCGAGTGGCTTGTTCGGCAATCTCTATCGCGCTGCCGCCGCGCAGGATGATCTGCTGGATCGCCTCGCTCATTGGCATCACCTGATAAATGCCCACGCGGCCCTTGTAGCCGCTGTTCTTGCAACGATCGCAACCGACCGGCTTGTAGGGCATCCAGGTTCCGTCGAGGTCACTGTCGCGGAAGCCTGCTGCACGGAGGGCATCGAGCGTGAAGTCCGCAGGCTGCTTGCAGGCGCACAGCCGACGTGCCAGCCGCTGCGCGGTGATCAGGATGATCGAGGAGACGATGTTGAACGCGGGCACACCCATGTTGGCAAGGCGCGTCAGGGTCGACGGCCCGTCGTTGGTGTGCAACGTCGACATGACCATGTGGCCGGTCTGCGCAGCTTTGACTGCGATATCAGCGGTCTCAAGGTCGCGAATCTCGCCAACCATGATGATGTCTGGATCCTGGCGCAAGAACGACTTCATCGCTGCCGCGAAGGTCAGGCCTGCCTTGTCGTTAACGTTGACTTGGTTGATCCCGGCCAGCTGAATCTCGGCCGGATCTTCGGCGGTGGAAATGTTGACGCCCGGCTGGTTAAGGATGTTCAGGCAGGTGTACAGAGAAACGGTCTTGCCGCTGCCGGTTGGCCCAGTCACCAGCACCATGCCGTAAGGCCGTTGAATGGCATTCAGCAGCGCCTCCTTTTGCTCGGGGTCGTAGCCCAACGCGTCGATGCCCAGCTTGGCCTGCGACGAGTCGAGGATCCGCATCACCACCTTTTCCCCGAACAGCGTGGGCAGTGTGCTGACCCGGAAGTCGATGGCGCGCTGGCCGGACAGGGCGAGTTTCATGCGGCCATCCTGGGGGACCCGCTTTTCGGAGATGTCGAGCCTGGACACGACCTTGACTCGCGCAACCAGCCGTTCGCGGATGGCCAGCGGAGGCTGTGCCACTTCCCGCAGTACCCCGTCGACCCGGAAGCGGATTCGATAGAACTTCTCGTAGGGCTCAAAGTGCAGATCTGACGCTCCTTCGCTGATCGCGTCGAGCAGGAGTTTCTGCAGGAAGCGAACCACTGGTGCGTCGTCGACCTCTGAGGTGTCCTGCTCCTGCTCCTGCGCCGTATCGTCTTCCGCTGACAGGAGGTCCTCGAAGCTGACGTCGTCGTCGACCAGTTTCTCGAAGGCCTCGTTGGCGCCGCGCGATGTCGACTCGACCACGCGCATGAGCTTGTCGTGTTCGACGACAACAATGTCGAGCGACAACTGCGTCTGGAACTTGACTTGGTCAAGCGCCTGGAAGTTGGTCGGGTCGGAGACCGCTACCGCGAGCCGGTTGCCGCGCTTGCGCAGCGCCAGAACACCGGAAGCCGAGACGAGCTTCCTATCGATGATGTCGCTCGGCAACTGACCGAGGTCGACGGAAGACAGGTCCAATAGAGGGTGGCCAAACGTATCGGCCGCGAACTTGGCGACAACGCTCGGCGAAAGGCCGCTTGAGTCAGCGGCGGCAATCAGTTCGCCGATGAAAAGCGTATTGGACTGCACTGCCTTGCGCGCGAGTGTCTCGGCGCGGTCCGGGCGCAGTTTGCCCTGCTGAACGAGTGCGCGAGCCAACCCCGTCAGGACGGAGGCAGCGGATGTTGCTTGGGAGACGGCGGACATGGATGCGATGCTTGTAACCTTCGCCCGTTTATAGCCCGCACTGCTGGAGGAAAAGATCGGAGATAGTGCCGATAAGGCCGCAATTTGTAAAGCTGAGAGGCGGTGGGCGACTTCGCCCTGCTCACCTGTCTACGCGTCAACTGATCGGAGCGGCGGCCCGCTCCGAGACGGTGTGGAAGAAATAGGCGAACTTCCACGGCGCATCTACCGGACGGCAAATGCGGAAACAGCGGAACGGCAGGGAAGAAATGATGAGCGGGATGGTCGGGGTGAGAGGATTTGAACCTCCGACTCCTGCGTCCCGAACGCAGTACTCTACCAAGCTGAGCTACACCCCGACGCCTTATCGACCAATGATGGGTCAATGAAGGGCTCACCGGTCACGCGACACGGCGAACTCGACCAAGTCTAGCAGAGACCGCTTGAAGATCGTGGCGGGAAGCGGAGTCAGCGCGTCGGCTGCCGCGGCGGCAAACGACTCGGCAAGTGTTTGCGCGTACTCGATTGAGCCGCTGCGCTTGACGATTTCGGCCACAGCGACGAAGTCGCCTCCGCCTTCGCGAATGGCCGCCTCTAGTACCGAGCGATCCGCCGCCTGCACCCGGGCCAGAGCGTGAATCAGCGGCAAGGTCGCCTTGCCCTCGCGCAGGTCGTCACCAAGCCGCTTGCCCAGATCGCCGGTGTTTCCTGAATAGTCGAGCACGTCATCGACAATCTGAAAGGCCGAGCCGAGCGCCATGCCATAGCGCGCACAGCGCGCCTCAACATCCGCACCGGCGCCAGCTAGCACTGCGGCAATGCGGCAGGCCGCCTCGAACAGTGTCGACGTCTTGCGCTCGATTACCTGCATGTAGCGCGGCTCGGTCACCGAGGGATCATGAACGTTGAGCAGCTGCAGTACTTCACCCTCGGCGATGCGGTTGGTGGCATCGGCAAGCATGCGCATCACGCGCAGACTGCCGACGTCGACCATCATCTGGAACGAGCGTGAATACAGGAAGTCCCCGACCAGGACGCTGGCTGCATTGCCGAACGCGGCGTTGGCGGTAGCCCGTCCACGACGAAGATCGGACTCGTCAACCACATCGTCGTGCAGGAGAGTTGCGGTGTGAATGAACTCAATGACAGCCGCTAGCTGGTGGTGATTAGTGCCCGCGTAGCCCAATGCGCGGGCGGTCAATAGCAAGATGGCCGGGCGCAGACGCTTGCCACCGGCGCCGATGATGTAATCGGCGATCGTTCGGATCAGCGCCACGTCGGAGCCGAGGCGCTCGCGGATCACCGCATCCAGCGCTGACATGTCGGCCGCGGCCGGCGCCAGCAACTCGGGCAGGGTCGGAAGACGGGGAGAGCCTGCTGTGGCGGTTTGCACGGGTCGGTGGTCGGCATACGCGCGCCGAGCGGCGGAGAAGCTAACTTTTCCATTTTATAGGTGTCGGCCCTGCGTTGCCTCCGGCTCACCCGTACTCAAGTTCGTTATGCGGAGCAGCAAAAGTGGGGGTTTGACCAGCCAGGGTAATTTCTGCGATAATTAAAGGCTTGTCGTGAAATTTCGCAGTCGCATATAGTTAGTTAGCCATTCGGGCTAACGACGTTTGATTAATGACGTCCGGTTGCCCATGACGTTCCTTTCGTCACGGGTGACCATGTCGGTAGGCTTCGCATCGGTCGTCGCATTCAAATCCGGCCAGCCGCGCTCTTTGATCAATTGAAGCGCGGCTGTGGAGGCCGAGCGCTAAGAAGGAGTAACCGTATGTATGCAGTCATCAAGTCTGGCGGCAAGCAGTACCGGGTCGCGCCCGGTGATAGGCTGAAGCTGGAAACGCTGGCCGCCGAGGTGGGTCAGAAGATTTTGCTGGGCGAGGTTCTTGCTCTGGGGCGCGGTGTCGACCTGCGCGTAGGCACACCTCTGGTGGTTGGCGCGGCGGTGACTGCCACGGTGCTGGCGCACGGTCGGCGCGATAAAGTTACAATTTTTAAGATGCGGCGCCGCAAACACTACGCCAAGAGCGGTGGTCACCGTCAAAATTTCACTGAGGTTCAGATCGATTCGATCGCCTGAGCGACCGGTCGACGCGTTCGAGGACACGATGGCACATAAAAAAGCAGGCGGTTCGTCGCGCAACGGCCGCGATTCCCAAGCCAAGCGTCTGGGTGTGAAGGTCTTCGGCGGCCAGGATATCAACGCCGGCAGCATCATCCTGCGCCAGCGCGGCACCCAGTTCCACGCCGGTACCAACGTCGGCATGGGGCGCGACCACACTTTGTTCGCACTGGTCGATGGCAAAGTCAGCTTCGCGGTCAAGGGCGACAAGAATCGCCAGACCGTGAACGTGCTGCCACCGGCCTGAAGCACAGCGCCGTCGGCGCAGCCGAAGCCCTGCCGCTCAGTGGCAGGGCTTTTTCATTTCTGCTCGAGCCATGAAGTTCGTCGACGAAGCGAGGATCGAGGTCAGCGGCGGTCGCGGCGGCAACGGCTGTGCCTCCTTTCGCCGTGAAAAGTTCATCCCCAAGGGCGGCCCGGACGGCGGCGACGGGGGGCGCGGCGGCTCCGTGTGGGCCGTGGCCGATCGCAACATCAACACGCTGATCGACTATCGCTACGCCCGCAAGCATGCGGCAAGAAACGGCGAGCACGGCAGCGGCAGCGATTGCTACGGCGCAGCCGGTGACGACATCGTGCTGCGCGTGCCGGTGGGGACCGTCGTGCGCGATGAACACGGCGGCGAGCTGCTCGCCGACCTGGCCGCCGACGGCCAACGCGCGCTGCTGGCCAAGGGTGGAGTCGGCGGACTGGGCAACCTGCACTTCAAGTCGAGCACCAATCGCGCGCCGCGTCAGCGTACGCTCGGCGAGCCGGGTGAGCACCGCTACCTGCAGCTCGAACTCAAGGTGCTGGCCGATGTCGGCTTGCTCGGCCAGCCCAACGCGGGCAAGTCGTCCCTGATCACGGCGGTCTCCAACGCTCGGCCGAAGGTTGCCGACTATCCGTTCACCACGCTGCAGCCCCACCTGGGCGTGGTGCGCACATCGGCGGGGCAGAGTTTCGTCATTGCCGACGTTCCGGGACTGATCGAAGGCGCAGCCGAAGGAGCCGGCCTGGGGCCCCAGTTCCTGCGCCACCTCGCGCGCACCGGTCTGCTGCTGCACGTGATCGACATCGCCCCCATGGACGGCAGCGATCCGGTGGCCGGCGCGCGTGCCATCGTCGCCGAGCTCAAGAAGCATGACCCGGTCTTGCACCGCAAGCCGCGCTGGATCGTGTTCAACAAGATCGATCTCGTGCCGGTGGAGCTCAGGCCCGCGCGGATGGCTTCTCTCGTACGGAGGCTGCGTACCAAGGCACCAGTGCACGCCGTGTCGGCCGCCACGGGCGAGGGCTGCCAGGAACTGATGTTTGCAGTGCAGCGCTTCTTGGATGAGCAGGGGGGCAGGCCGGAGGTGGCGGCATGACGTCGGCCTGCCCGGCCGGCGCATCGCCGTCGGCGGTCGCCGCGGCGCGCCGCATGGTCGTCAAGGTCGGCTCCAGCCTGGTCACCAACGACGGCCGCGGACTCGACCTCGAGGCCATATCGCGGTGGTCGGGGCAGATTGCCGCGCTGATGCGTGCCGGCAAGCAGGTGGTGCTCGTCTCCAGTGGCGCCATTGCCGAGGGCATGCAGCGCCTCGGTTGGCCGCGCCGGCCGCGCCAGGTCCATGAGCTGCAGGCGGCGGCCGCCGTCGGCCAGATGGGTCTGGCGCAGGCCTACGAGAGCCGCTTCGCCGAGCACGGCCGTCACAGCGCACAGGTGCTGCTGACCCATGCCGACCTGGCGGACCGCGCGCGCTACCTGAACGCCCGCTCCACGCTGTTCACCCTGCTCGACCTTGGCGTGGTCCCGGTCATCAATGAGAACGACACCGTGGTTACCGACGAGATCAAGTTCGGCGACAACGACACGCTCGGCGCTCTGGTAACCAACCTGGTCGAGGCTGACGTCCTCGTGATCCTCACCGACCAGACTGGCTTGTTCAGCGCCGACCCGCGCCACGATGCGGCCGCGACCTTGATCGCGCAGGCGCAGGCCGGCGATCCGCGGCTGGAGGAGATGGCCGGCGGTGCCGGCAGTTCGATCGGACGCGGCGGCATGATCACCAAGGTGCTGGCAGCCAAACGCGCCGCACGCAGCGGAGCCAGCACGGTCATCGCATCCGGGCGCGAGCGCGAAGTGCTGCTGCGGCTGGCCGAAGGCGAGCGCATCGGCACTCAGCTCGATGCCGATGTACCGGTGCTGACGGCGCGCAAGCAGTGGCTGGCCGACCACCTGCAGTTGCGCGGCCGGGTGGTCATCGATGCCGGCGCGGCGCGGGCGCTGCGCTCCGGCGGCAAGAGCCTGCTGCCCATCGGGGTGACCGAAGTGCTTGGCGAGTTCGCGCGCGGCGACGTCATCGCCTGTGTCGACGGCCAGGGCCAGGAGGTCGCGCGCGGGCTGGTGAACTACTCGAGCGCGCAGGCGCGGCTGATTGCGAAGCGGCCGACGGCGCAGATCGAGGATGCTCTCGGGTTCATCGAGGAACCCGAGCTGATTCACGCCGACAACCTCGTCGTCAGCTCGGCGGGGTGACGGTCGCTGCGGCCGGTTCGGTGGGCGGTTCCCGTTCGCCGAGGCGGGCTGGCTGCCGCCGCTGCGGGCGAAACACGAAACGCGACAGTTCCTGCAGCGCCTGCTGGTACACGTCGCGCTTGAACTCGATTACCGAATCGAGCGGAACCCAGTAGTCGTGCCAGCGCCAGGCGTCGAACTCGGGCTTTTCCGACCGGCGCAGGCAGACGTCGCAGTCGCGACCAACCAAGCGCAGCAGGAACCAAATCTGCTTTTGCCCGCGATAATTGCCACGCAGGTCGCGGCGGATCCACTGCTCGGGAACCTCGTAGCGCAGCCACTCGCGCGTGCGCGCGACGATCTTCACATGCTCGGGCTTGAGGCCGACCTCTTCGTGCAGCTCGCGAAACATGGCCTGTTCCGGCGACTCACCATGCTTGATGCCGCCTTGCGGAAACTGCCAGGAGTGCTGCTTGACCCGTTTGCCCCAGAAGACCTCGTTACGAGCATTGAGCAGGATGATGCCGACATTCGGGCGGTAACCGTCCTTGTCCAGCATTCCAACACCTGAAGCTTTATCATCTGGTGTCGATTATATGACCGGGTCTTGACGCGGCATCAATCCGTCGGCAGCGCAACCGCGCGCCCCGCGCGCCCGCCCAACGAGCTGCCGCCATGCGCGCCACCCAGTTCTTCATTTTCACCCTCAAGGAACCGCCGTCGGACGCGGAAATCGTCAGCCATCGCCTGATGGTCCGCGCCGGCATGATCCGCAAGCTGGCAGCCGGCATCTACAACTACCTGCCCATCGGCCTGCGCTCGATTCGCAAGATTGAGCGCATCGTCCGCGAGGAGATGAACAGCGCCGGGGCCATCGAGTTGCTGATGCCTGTGGTGCAGCCGGCGGAGCTGTGGATGGAGTCGGGTCGCTGGGACAAGTACGGCCCAGAATTGCTGCGCTTGAAGGACCGCCACGAGCGCGGCTTTATCGTCCAGCCGACCTCCGAGGAGGCGATTGGCGACCTGGCGCGCCAGCTGGTGACGAGCTACAAGCAGTTACCGGTGAACTTCTATCACATCCAGACCAAGTTCCGCGACGAGCGACGGCCGCGCTTCGGCGTCATGCGCGGGCGCGAATTCACGATGAAGGACGCCTATTCGTTCGACCGCGACGAAGATGGCATGCGCAGGAGCTACCAGGCGATGTTCGACGCCTATGTGCGCATCTTCGAGCGCATGGGCCTGAGATTCCGCGCGGTACGCGCCGACACGGGCAACATCGGCGGCAAGGCGAGCCATGAGTTTCAGGTCATCGCCGACACCGGTGAGGACTCGCTCGTCTACTGCCCGGACTCGGACTACGCGGCCAACATCGAACTGGCAGAGGCGCTGCCGCTGCTCGCTGCGCGGGCCGAACCGAGGGAGGCGCTTGTCAAGACGCCGACACCGGGCAAGGAAAAGTGCGAGGACGTTGCCCTGCTGCTCGGGCTGCCGCTGGTGCGCACGGTCAAGTCGATCGTGCTCGCCGTGGAGCGCAAGGACGCGGACGGCCGGGCGGCCGGCGTCGAGATATGGCTTTTGCTCCTGCGCGGCGATCACGACCTCAACGAGGTCAAGGCGGGCAAAGTGCCCGGCCTTGCCGAAGGCTTTCGCTTCGCCACCGAGGCCGAGATCGAGGCGGTCTTCGGCAGCAAGCCCGGTTATCTCGGTCCGATCGGCACCCGACTGCCGGTCCGGGTGGTGGCCGATCGAACGGTGGCCAACATGAGCGACTTCGTGTGCGGCGCCAACGACGAGGGCTTCCACTACACGGG
>Ga0209990_10001241_pt1 | contig 22008 bp, 34 predicted proteins | sample NOAtaG_6_FD_187304 | JGI IMG/M metagenome (GOLD analysis project Ga0209990, IMG submission 187304) | Freshwater lake microbial communities from Lake Erie, under a cyanobacterial bloom - NOAA_Erie_Diel5S_2200h metaG (SPAdes) (version 2) | ecosystem: Environmental > Aquatic > Freshwater > Lake ...
GAGCTTGTTCTTCAATCCATGCCTCAAGAAATTTACCACCTTTCTTTTCAGCATAAGCTTTTTCCTTACGCCACTGCTCAAGAGCTATCTTTCCCTTGGCTAGTACTTCTGGATTCATTGAGCGTTTTTTCTTTAACATAATTGTGAGCTTCTTTTTCAGTTAAAAACAATACAGCGTTTAGGTAAGAAATTTCTTTTCCGGCCACACCATAGTACATACGGTCATAGCCTTGTTTACGGAATACAATGTAGTGATCTATTTCATGTACCATAAGTACCCCATTCAGGCATACGCCATTCAGGATCTACATAGTCATTAGGGATAGATTGTGCTTCTTTACGTTTATTTTCAGCCCATTGAGACCACCTTTCACTCTTATCACCAGAGGTTATTGAAGCATAGTAGTCAAATGTACGTGCGTTAGACATCAGGTTTTTGTATTTATCAGTATCTTCTTTCATAATACATTTAGAATTAAGTTAATACCTTGAACTACTTGCATCTGTTGTGCAGGATGTAGTTCATTCCAAGGACGCCAGTTAGCAAAGTGTGGTTGTAATCGTAACCAGAATTGTTCTACATCAGTCATTTTACAACTCGGTACTTAGTTACAGTTATTTCATATGGTTCCACTTCATATGCCTCAGGTTCATTGTAGTAATAATCTGAGTAGTAAGACCCTGAACGGGCTTCACTAATTGAGTAAAATTTTCCTTGGTATTTGATTATGGTTTCTTTGAATGAGTATTTACCGTCTTCAATCCAGTCACCGTTTTCAACTACAGTATAGGTTTCAGAATCAAGTTCATCATCCACAAAGTTTTTTGCAAGTTTATTTAAATCAATCATTTTTGAGTAACCATTTGTTAGAGATAGCTTTGAAAGAACTCTTGGTATAGTCTATATTTTTAAATACGAGTCCTTCACGTTGAGTTTTTGGATTAAGCTTGGATTCACCTTCTGCAAAGGTCAGTAGCTCAGAGACAGTAGTACGGTCATCTGTCTCGTAGTTAGCAAACACAGGTACATGTTTGATGTTTAACAGATTACAAATAAACTGTCTACGTTCTGGTGTATAGTACTTTTGTGCATCAATATCAAAGATATCGAACACATAAAAGTCAGTTTCAGATAGGTTGTATGAGTTACCCTGAATACCGGGACCGATAAGCTCACCTTGAATAGCTATATTAAGGTTATGCAGGTTAATCTTTTCATGGATATTTAACTTGATAGTTGTACTTACGAAAGCATTGTCGGTATCATCCATCTTGAGTTCATAGTTACGGGAACATACGCCCATGTGAACTTCATCATTAACTGTATTACGGAATACAGTCATTGAAGAACCATCAAGCTTTTCAGTAACTTCCCATAGTTGACTTTCTTCGGGTAAATACTTGGCGTAGTTTTGAATACGCTCTTGATCAGTCTTAGGAATGAATGATGGAAAGTTACCAGCCATTTTACCACGTAACTGTGCAGGAATTTCACGTTCCCACTTCAGGATGTTTAATAGTTCTGTTACATCATTGTTTTCATTAGATAATTCAGGAACAAAAGTACCTAATTGTAAAGCATCGATAGGCAATGCTAAACCTTGGCTAATTTGACCTTTAAGTTTAATAGTCTTTAGACGTTCACCTTTAACGCCTTTATACTCACGAGGCTCTTTACCTTTAGACAGGAATGGTGCTAATTCATGTGGAATCCATGAGTCGATTTCAAAGTAAACACATAGATCGCCTATGTTGAATTCGCCTTTTTTAATAACAACTTCCCAACCATCGATGACAGCAACTTCAATTAGGTCAGCATCTTTGATAGGTTTTAGCCGGGAAATAACTCGGATAGTTGCTAACTTACGATCAGACATGGATAATTCCTACTACAGACTTTATCGTTTTGATTGACTCACGAATAGATTTTAACTTACGTCTTGTTTGACGAGCTAATTCTTTATTACGATTAAGTTCTTGAAAGAACACAGCCATGTATGGGTTGCTTCTTTTAGATACATCACACATATCCCATAGATGAGCGATTTGTGCTTTATGGAATAGCAGATTTTCTTCTTCGCGTTTAAGTTCTTTACGAAGGATATTGAGTACGACTTGTTTATTCATTTGAAACTCACTTTATACCAGATGTAGTACACAACTACGATAGCTAATAGACCTGTCATGGAATAAAAAGACCACTCTTATTAGGAGTGGCCTATTACTTGTTTACTTAGAAAGGAATTTCATCATCTTCAACTTCAGTGGATGTACCACCTTCGTCATCGAAGTCAACGAAGTTACTGTTCTTAGGTTCGTATTTAACGAGTTCAGTAACTTGTACTGCGGTTAGAGTTACCGTGGTACCTGACTTAGTTACTTTACCATTAGGTGCTTTGATCTCATAGTCCTTGAGCATAAGCATAACGTTGCCTACAGAGCCATTACCGATAATTTTAGGATCGATAGGTTGCTTAGATGAGTCTACAACACGAACAGGAGCAGCTGCAGAGCCGTCTTTCTTTTGTGCTTTCTTCTTAAGGTTGATAGCTACGGTACCTTTATCGAAACCCTCTTTTACTTTACCGAACTGCTCAAGTTCTTTGCTACGCTTTTTGTCTGCTTGTACAGTGATTTCCCACTGGTCAGTACCGAAGGGAGAGACAGGCTTCTCGGGATTGAGCTTAGCCCAGTGTAGTGAGACACCTTTGAGGATTACGTTGCGAACTTCGTTTTGAGCGTTAGTGGTAGTAGTCATGATTGATTTTCCTTTTGGATTTGTGAATTGTGTGATTAGATTTTCTTTGAATGAATAGTCGTTTTTGTAGTCGATATATTCACTCATTTGTTAGTAGCAATATAGAGAGCAATACGGGTAGCGATAGGTAGTTCAGTACGGCGGTAAGATTCTTCTTCGTTGGTTTGTAATTGTACACCGAGAGCAGTTAATAGGGTATTAGCCTGTGAAATTTCACTGGTCAGAGTGTTATTACGATCATTAGCCCATTTAGCAGTTTGTTTTTCAGACTCCAGTTTCTTTTTAAGTTCAGTTACTTCTTTTTGCAGCTCTTTATGCTGCTCATAGATAGATGCAACTTGATTATCATCTAGTGTGATGACAATAGTTTCTAGATCAGTACCTTTGGTTTCAATTTGAATTGTGTTCATAACAGACGGTTCCTAATAGATAAACTATTTAGGATATGAAGGATGATTAAAAAGAAATATGTGAAAGTACACCCTAATTCAATTAAGAATTTACGGGTGATCACTAGCCCTGAGATGGCCAGAGAGTTACAGAAGAACTCTGTAGAATCTCGAAAGAGAAATACAGAAGCTATCCGAGTGTTAACAGAAGAATTTAAGTGTAGTGCTGAGGCAGTTAGGAAAGTCCTTTCTCAAGTTGATATTAAGGCTATCGATGTCTTAAAGATGTCAATGATGCATGCTCTTAATCAAGATAATTTTGAGGATGCAGCAAGATATGCTAAAGAGATTGCAGAGTTTGAACAACCTAAGTTGTCTCGACTCGAACAGACTAATATTAACAAAGTAGAAGACTTAACAGACGAGGAATTACAGAAGATTCTTAAAGAAGAAGGCTTGTAATTAACAAATAAGAGTGCATAAGTATATTATATTAACAAATATGATAGCTTATGCACTTTTTATTTGTACACTCTCTATTAGGTACCGACTAGTGTCAGTTGTTCTGGTATGTTTAGATATTTATCAGGCAAACGACCTAAGTAATTTACATAAGGACTGTCACTTACAGAGAACATTTCACCTGTGACTGGATCATAGTACAAACCATGCTCTAATACAGGCCAGTTTGCTCTGAGAGACCACATATATGGACGTCTCTCTGGGATGAGTGTTAAGGTCATGTATGAAACACTTTCTTGATTGGTGTGTTATTGATAGCAGTAACACAAACAGGACAGGGTTTAGCTAGTAGATACTCTTTGGATTTACCTTTCCTGAAGATATGAATGGAGTGAGCTTTAGATATATCTTTACACTTGATGATGGCATCTATTTCAGCGTGAAGAAATATCTTTTCCGGATGACCTGCCTTAGCTGCACATAGAGCTTGATACGGGTGCGTCTTAACATAATTGTTATTACCTATACTTAGTACATTACCCTTCTTATCCTTAATAAGAGCAGTTATATACTGAATATCACTCATCCTTAGTCCTGTACTTATTAGGAATAAACTTCTTTACACCTAGTAACTTACCATGAAGAAAGGTCTTTTGGATACCTGTCTCTGGGTCATACACTACTCGTGTATCTTGCTTTACTTTATTCTTGATACGTTTAATCAAGTCAAAGTAGATGGTATTAGCAGTATTTGAAGAAGGAGTCGTCATGGTTTACATGTTTAGTTGTTGAGGAATAAGAGTCAATTACTACACCTTTATGATTTACTTTAAACATCACATAAGGACCAGCAGGTTTACTCTCAGGATAGCTAAATGTAGGTAGACTTATTGTCTTTGGTTTACTAAATCTATTATCATCAGTATGAAAGAAGATAAAAGAACAAGGAAGTTTAACCCTAAACTGATATTTGGTATTAGTAACTCGATATACATCACTATTGTCTTTAGACCTGTATGGTGGAATATCTAACCAGTAACCTTCACTAAACCATTGGATATCATACCCTAGTACATATAACTCTATTAGCTCGGGAGAGGATCCTTGATATACTGTACCGTAATTAATGTTCTTCATATATCTTTCTTTCATTTACTCTGTTGTTGTTAAGATACCTATATGATAGGTACTTGTAATAAAGGTACTATTATTATATATACCTATATTACCTTGTTCCCGGAAACTACCTATTAGGTACCGGCTCCGTGAGACGGCGCTTACCGGCTACTTATTTGTTGTTTCTGTAATAATTAGCATTAAAGACTTTTTGTAGAGGACCACGGTAGATATTGGACATCATATCAATTAATTGTTGCCTATCTTCTGTTTTAATAGAATCATCTTTTATCAATAAGTCAGGTATACGGATATTAGCCATCATTAATTGAGAGAATAAAAATACCTCATGCTCTGTTTCTAGTATGATATTTATATTAACAGGTTGGAAGGCTGGTGTTTGAGTTACAGATGTTTTCATGATTTGAGAGCTTTCATCAGGTCATTTAAGATAGTTACTGTTCGGTTGAAGTATGTAGGATTTCGGTTACATGGGTACAGTAGTTCGGGTATTGTGTATTGTGCTTGAGATAGCTTAAGAAGGGCACATTCGTCTTGGTAACTTTCTACGTTAATGAGGATTGTGTATGGATGGAACTGTACTTCGGTACATTGATTTTTGGAGATTTTCATGGTATTTGGGAATTGTTCTATTGGGAATGTAGTTTGGGTACCTTTAACTTTTCATACACCCACAAGAACCGTCTTCACCATAAACAATTTCCTGCTCATCTCGCTATTACTATCTTTTAGTTACATAATTCTACACATTTCTGTGGATTATCTACGTTTAAGTTAGTAATAAAAGACAACGAAGGTACATTTGGATGTCTTTTGGTGTAATTCTTGTGGGTAATTGTAGTTTAGGTACGGTATCCTTCTGCAATAGCCTCCTGTTCTAGCATGTATTGTTCGTAACTAATAGCAAAAGCCTGAAACTTTGTCAGTTCTTTCAGTGTTTCTGTTACTTTTATTTGATCTTCTGGTGTTGCTGGATCACTACCCAGGTTATTTACCAGAAAGATCAGGTCTTTTGAGGACATACTCAGGGTAAATGTATCTCGGTGCTTAGTTAGTTGCATGTTTGTGCCTCTTTTGTGTTACAAAACTACTGCCTGATCATATACTGCTGCATACTCGATGACGATACCGGGCATTTCTACCTGTTCTGTCATGTTTGTTATGGTTTGTGTTGTGTTTGCTGTTGCAAAATAGACAACATTACCCAGTGGATCCATCGACTGTAGCGTACCACAGCCAAATTCTTCAAGTGACTCTATTAGTTCGTTGTATGTGTTCATACCGAACATAGATGGGATAAGTGGTGTGAGTAATAAGTATTTCATGATTGTGCTTCCTTGGTGGTTTGAACAATATGGTTTGTTAAAAAGAAGTAACTGACGGTATCCCTGAAGGCAGCTTCCTCTGCTAGGTCTCTGGGTAGTTTACCCTCGTACTCTCTGACAGCAGCACGTTCTTCGAAGAATTCTTTAAGGTCTTCTTCGTCTATGAATGGTAGTTGTTGGATTAATTTGTTGTACATATTAAGCCTCAATGATTTCGTTGAACCATACATCAGAGTTCCATCCACTGGTAACACCGAATCGTACAGACTTGTTGATAAGCTTCTTAGCAATACGGAATTGCTTACGTGCGTACTCAACGTCACGAGTGATAGACATCTTACGGATGACTTGCTTATCATCAACAGCATAAATGTACTTGTTTTCACTGTCAATATACAGAGCCATCAATACAGATGTTGCTTGTGTGTATGTTGCAGTGGTGGTATCACCTTTAGTTGCGTATTGAGCAGGAACAGTCTTGATTACAGCCATGATTTTCTCCTTGAAATGGCAAGTTGTATGGACGAAATGTCCTCATAGGATACTCATTGAATATCCTACAAGCACACATCAATGTGAGTAGTGTACATCTACTAGTGATGGTAAGAATTGGCTAAGATCTTCTTTGTTAGTTGTTTTAAACAATAAACGACCAGAGCGTTTTGAATAGATGTAGTACATCAGAGTTCCTCCTCATGAATAAAGTAGATACAACCAATAACAATAGCTGAGAAAACAGCTACATAACCTAAGGGCCACAGACCGAAGAGTAGCATTAGTATCAAACAAGAAACTGTAATGCCACCGAACAGAGCAAACAGAAGAGCGTTAAACATAGCAGACTCCATAGCGCAAAGAAGAAGGACGACTGCACTGCGCCAAGCACAGCCGACACGGGAAGAGGCACCGCCACCAGCGAGCCAGCGACCACCAGAGCGAACTAGGGGGGTCACGAAACCAAAAGGGGCTAACCTAAATAAACAACTGATTCTTTCTTTCACACAAAAAGACACATACCCACACTACAATCCCTAAACTAAAATATTAAACTAGGGGTACCCTAAATAAAGTATCCCAAGTACCTTCTCGCAAAGAAATATAATACAATATATTTCATTATTAAAACGTATACTTTAGTATACATTCTTACTAAAGAGTCGGTACATAATAGAGGAATAATATTTTCCTATTAAACAGACACAAGGGGCACTGCCAGATGGCAAGTATATCAAATAAACAAAAACTTGACGCGCTACGCGAGTTAAATAAGCGAAAGAAGTTAGCTGAATATAAAGGTAACTTTGAGTTATTCGCAAAAGAACAGATTAAGATTTTACCTAAAGACAGTTCTCAAGGGTTTCAACCTTTTGTGTTTAATGAGGCACAAAGAATTGTCAATGAAAAGATTGAAGAACAGTTAAGAACTACTGGTAGAGTAAGAGCTATTATTCTTAAGGCTCGACAGATGGGACTAAGCACCTTTACTACAGCCAGAGTATTTTGGAAGAGTTACTTTAATGCTTACAACAAATCAGTAGTTATGGCTCATGATACAGCTACTTCTGACTCTTTGTTTTCTATGAGTAGAAATACTATCTCGAATATGTCTGAGGATTTCAGACCTAAGTTTAAGAAGTCTAATGCCAAAGAGATTATGTTTGAACATAATGATTCAGGGTATAGGCTGTATACGGCTGGTTCTCCAGAGGCTGGTAGAGGTACAACTCCTACTATTGCTCACTTGTCTGAGGTAGCCTTCTGGACTCATGATGCCAAGATTTTAGCTGGTATGTTTCAGGGTATTTCACAGGCACCAGGTACCGAGGTTATTCTTGAGAGTACTGCTAATGGTGTGGGTAATGAGTTTCACAGATTGTGGAAGGGTGCTGTAGCCGGAGAGAACGAGTATATTCCTATCTTCGTACCATGGTTCCTTATGCCCGAGTACCGTAGGACTGCTCCTGAATCTTTTGAAAGAACAGAAGAGGAAGAAGTATTGGTTACCCGGTTTAATCTTGATAATGACCAGTTATACTGGAGAAGATTAAAGATTGCCGAGGGTGGTCAAGATAAGTTCAGACAAGAGTACCCTGCTACTCCTGATGAAGCTTTTGTTGTATCAGGGGCCAACGTATTTAACATTGAAAAGTTAATGGGTTTAATTCCTCAACCTATTCTCAAACAGATGGAATTTAACTTTGAGTCTCAGATGATGGAGGATGCCCCAAGGGGTTCTATCGAGATTTACAAGTATCCTACCTTTGAAGACTCTTTTGCTATTGCAGGAGACGTTGCCTTAGGTGTAGGTAAGGACTATTCTTCTGCTATTGTGATGAACAAGGACAAGGAGATCTGTGCTGTATATCGTAACAATACCATTGATCCATCTAAGTTTGGTGATGTACTATTCTACCTTGGCAGATACTACAACAATGCTCTCCTTGCTGTTGAGTCTAACTCTATGGGTATTGCTACACTCAACAGACTAACGCAGATGAACTACGTTAACTTGTACTATCAGACAAAGATTGCTAACGTATCTAAAGAAGAAGGTAGCCGAGTAGGTTGGAGAACAACTTCTGCATCTAAGCCAGCTATTATCGGATTCTTAAAGAGCGCTATCGAGAATGATGAAGTATGGATTCCATCAAGAACTGTTATAGGTGAATTGATGAACTATGTTGCTGATGACAATGGCAAAACTAATGCTATTGTGGGTCATAATGACGATACAGTTATTGCATTGGCTATTGTACTCGAAGTAATCCGTACTCACGGTGATAAACTAACAACTAATAATGTTCCCTTTACACAACGCATGGGATCATTCCAACAGGAAAACACAACATGGTTATGAACGTACCATTACGTGGTGAAGAAAAAGAAGGCTTTAAAAAGCTTCTTAAACCACAACAACCTAACAAACTACTTAATCCGAAAGATAAAATCGGAGAAAAGTCAGGACGAACACTGCCCATCCGAGGGCAATAAGATTATCCCTTTGTGTCCGCTTGGGGCGACCGGCAAGTGGGATATCCGGAAGACTTATATGGGCTGTTATAGCCTTGATTGATTGATTGAACCAAGAAAGGTTTATAATGGCAGACAATATTTCTAGCGTAGTTAGAATTTCTCAAGGATACAAAGAGAGAGTTACAGACGAAGAACTAGTTGGTATGATCGAGACAGGAGTGATGAACTCTGTTGGTGACTTCCTAAATAGTTCAGACATGGCCCGAGAAAGACAGAAGGCTACATTTGAGTACGGCATGATGCCGGATATGCACCTAAAACCACAGGGTGTTTCTCAGATTGTTTCCTCAGATACTGTAGAAGCTGTAGAAGGCTACTCAGCTATTATCTCTGAGCTATTATTTAATAACAATAAGATTGCACGTTTTACACCATACAACCAGTCACCTAAAGCGTTTCATGATGCCAAGGTAGCTTCTGATTTGGTTAACTATGAAATCTTTAAAAAGAACCCCGGTTGGCAAGTACTTAACACATGGGTTAAGGCCGCTTTACTGTGGAAGAATTCTATTGTCAGATGGGAATTCATCGAAGATTATGATTATTCATATGAAGAGTATGATGAAATTTCTCAAGAAAATCTTGACAGCTTACTTGCTGATGATGATGTCGAAGTCGTTGGTCAGCTTGAGTATGATCAAAAATTAACTACCGATGAAGACGGTAACGCTGCATACGACATGGTATACGTTAATGTAAGACTAAAGCGTAAGCACAACAAAACAAGAGTTGAACTCAGAAACATTCATCCTGAATCTTTCCGTATTACAAGAGATGCCCACAACTTTGAGGATGCTTCTTTTGTCGGTATTCAGATTGACATGACTCGTTCAGAGATCAGAAAGTATTTCCCCCAGATTGCAGAGAATATTGACTGGGACGCCATTGGAGACGGTAGCAACGATTGGGCTACCAAGTACACCGAAGAGCAAGCTGCTCGAAAGCGTCTGGTTGGTGAAGAGTACTGGCTAGGTGGAAATTCTAGGGAACTATATCCTACTGAAGCTAACAGACAAGTTACTGTCGTTGAATGCTGGTTACGAGTTGATCGTGACGGTGATGGTATCGCTGAGTTAAAACACTTTATTATTGCAGGATCTACCATTCTTCTTGAAGAAGATTGTGATATGATTCCTCTGGCATCACTATGCCCATTCGAAGTTCCTCACGAGTTCTTTGGTTTATCTGTTGCAGATATGATTCGTCCCTCTACCCTTGCTACCACTGCTATTCTCCGTGGTTTCGTAGAGAACGTGTATCTGACCAACTATTCACCTAAGCTTGCTGACCCCAACGTAGTTGACTTTAGTGCTCTTCAAAACATGAAGCCTAAACAGATTATCGCCACGAACGGTAATCCCCAGACTGCTGTGTCATCTATGACTCCTGACACAATTAGCACTGGCACTGTACCTCTACTTGAGATGCTACAAATGCACAAAGAACAGTCTACTGGTTTGTCAAAGGCAGCGCAAGGTTTGAACGATACACTATATGTATCTGGTAACTCCGAAGAAAAGATGCAAAGAGCTATGAGTGCTGCACAAGTACGTATTCAGTACATGGCCCGTAGATTCGTTGAGACAGGTATCAAGAGACTTGTTGAAGGTGTATACAAGACTATCCGCACTAATATGCGTGGTCGTACTGTAAACTACTTTGATCAAAATGAAGTGTATAGAGCTATTGACCCTTCAACATTACCCGCTAACATGCTACTTCAGATCGATGCTGATGTAGGTGAAAATAGTAACAGTAATATTGTTAAGAAGATGACTATGGTTGGTCAACAACTATTACCCGCACTACAACAAGCTGGTGCTGGTGGTGTTGTAAGCCCAGATGCTGCAGTTAAGATTGCTGCTAAAACACTTGAAGCTTTGGACTTAGATCCTCTAGACTACCTAGAAGACTACACTACTGATGAGTTTAAACAAAAGGCAGCTGAGTCTAAGAAGAATGAAATGGCAGCTAATGAAAAGATGCGCCAGCTAGAAGAACAAGTTAAACAGTTAAGCATTGCTCAACAGCAAGCTACTATTGACTTAACTAACGTTCAATCTAAGAATTCTATGCAAGACAATATCAAACAGCTTATGGTTGCTCTTGATAAGTCACACCAAGAATGGGCTAAGCTATACATTAGTGCCGCCAAAGAAGGTGTTGAATTACCACCACATCCAACCCCTACTGACTTGTTTGAAACAGCAAGTAAAGCTATTAAGATGGATGTTGCTAATGATGCTTCTAAACCTGTAAATGGAGTTGGTACTCCTGAAGTACAAGGTCCAGCAGCAGCAATGCCTAACCAAATGATGTAAACAATATGCTCCACCCCTCTGCCGCCGATACTAGGTACGGGTGGACTTTCTTAAGAAAATAAAATGGACAAATATCGGAAGAGTTTCGAGCAGAAGATGAAACCTAAGATGAATCACGAAACAATGGAATACAAAGTAGAACCATTCCGTGATGCACAAGTTGCTTTAGGGCAAGCCCAATTCGTTCAACGCGAACGAGAACAATTCTTTAACGAAGCATACAGTGAGATCTTATCTGATCTTTTTGTTGCTTGGCTTAAGTCAGAGCCACACTGTACGAAGGAACGAGAGTACCTTTATTCAGTAGCCATGGCTTTAGGTTCAGTTAAAGAAAAACTAGTAGGTATTGAAACCTACGGTAATAATGTCAAGTACATTCAACAATTACAAAAAGGATCCTCAGTAGAGAACGAGGAAGATGACAGTAATGAGTAAATATCAACAAGCAAAAGACGTACTTGAAAAAGCACGTGAAGAAATCCTCCGCGAATTAACCCTATGTGGGCAAAATGGCGGTACAGGTCGGTCCCAAAATTATGCACCTATTTTAGTTAACCTTCATAATGCCATTAAGGTTATTGAAGAACTAGATCAAGATGCTAAATCTGATTTTGGTGAACGTATGAAAGCTGCCCGTGCTGCAAAAGCATCAGCTGCAAAAGATTAATTGGACATAAAGGCAAAAGAATAATATGAATCTATCACATCTCTCTACCAATACTCCTGCTTCTGAAATCAGTAGCAAGGACTTTGATGACGGAAGTTATAGTGCAGACTTGGAAGCAAAAAGTCTTGATGACATTCTTCGTAATTCCCCTGCTGCGGAATTACTCGGTTTAAAAGACCAAGAAGAATCTCTACCCGAAGAAGATGATAGCGTCCCAAGTCCAGATGAAACATCGGATGATAATGAAGAAGTCCCTGATGCCGATGAGGAATCTGAAACTGACCTAGATGAAGAAGAAGAATCAAATGATTCTGAAGAAGAAGATAAAGATGAGGATGATACGTCTACCCAAGATTCTGAATTACCTTCTGAAGAGGAGATTGATTGGGCTTATAAAGTACCTGTTACCGTTGACGGTAAAACAGAGTATGTTACCCTAGAAGAAATCCGTAAGGGCTATTCTACTGACAAGCATCTATCTCAAAAGGGGCGTGAACTCGGTGAACTGAAGAAACAAATCGAGCAAGAAAGAACAGAAAAGCTACAAGAGTTAGTTACACTAGGACAAGTCGTTCATGAAGAAATGACAGTCGTAGAAACTAAACTTGCACAAGAATACAACTCTCTATCTGCGCAGATCGATAAAGCAAAAGAGGAAGGTGATACGTACACCGCCCGTGAGCTTAAAGAAAAGAGAGAAGAAGTTCAAGAAGCGTACTGGAACGCACGTACTAAACGTGAAGAAAGTACTAAAACAGTTGTGGCTAAAATCCAAGAGCAACAAGCAGAACAGCAGACTAAACTACTAAAAGAGTTTAATGAAACAATCAAAGACTTCATTCCTGATTTCTCTGAAACAACTGCTAAGAGTATTCGCGAGTTTGCTATTAAAGAAGGTATCCCTGAAGCGTTATTGGAGCAAATTTATTCTCCTGCTGCTATTAAGTTTATCAACGATTATAGAAAACTTAAAACAGCAAAGGAAAAAGGCGAAGTGAAACGCAAAGCCGTGCCCACCGTTAAATCGGTACCAACTAAAAAGGGTACTCCCATCTTACAAAAACAAAAGAGTGCAGAGCAAGAGTCCCGTAAACGTGTTCTTTCCGGTCAAGGTTCTAACCAAGACCAACTTGATTTCTTAAAAAGAATTTCTTCAGTCAGCAAAAAACTTTAAATTGTTTCTATAAAATAAAAAGGAAAATAAAATGGCTGGACGTAATTTCTCCACAGGTGGCCCTAAGGCCGCCGCCCGTAGCGCATCTGCTACTGGTAACTCTATGAACGCTTCTGAAAGAGAAGACTTAGCGAATTTCATTTCAATGATCTCTCGCGATGAGACTCCTTTCCTAAGCTCTATTGGTAAGACCAAAGCTACTGCCGTATTCCACGAGTGGCAAACTGATGAACTATCTGCTCCTGCTTCTGGTGCTGTTGCTGAAGGCGTTTCTTACGCTACTCAAGCTGCTGCCCAAGGCGCTGAGCCTCTCCGTACTCGTCTAGGTAACTACACCCAGATCAACAGCAAGACTGTTACCGTTACTGGTACTAAGCGTGCTGTCGATCAGGCTGGTGTTGCTGACGAATACGCATACCAGCTCAAGAAGCGCGGCACTGAAATGCGCCGTGACGTTGAGTTCGACATGGTTAACAGCTGGAACTCCAGCAATGGCTCCGGTACCCGTACTTTCGGTGGTTACCAAGCTTGGGTTAACTACGGTACTGCTACTGGCGGTACTGCTCTAAACGTACTAGCTACTCCCTCAGAGTACACTGCTCCTACTAATCCTGGTGGTGGTGTTGCTGGTACTTTCACTACCGTTACTAGCGCAGACAAGGTTTCACTACAGCTATCACACATTGATACTGTTATGCAAGCTATCTACGAAAACGGTGGTAAGGCTACTAAGCTAATGCTATCCCCTGCTAACCGCCGTGTATTCTCTGCTAAGGCACAGTCTGCTGGTTCTAGCTCAAGCAATGCTGGTGACGGTAACGTTCGCCGTAACATTGACGCTGATGGTAAACTACGTCAGTCAGTTGAGATCTACATGTCTGACTTCGGCGACATCATGGTAGTTCCTAACTACGTAATGGGTATTGCTAATACCGCTGTTTCTGGTCTAGACAACACTGCTAACTTCAGTGCTCTTGTGTATGATCCACAGTGGTTTGCTTATGCCAGCCTACGTCCTACTCAGGAAGTAGACCTCGGTCAACTTGGTGATTCTATCATCGGTCAGATCGTTGAAGAAGGTACCCTAGAGTGCCGTAACCCTAAGGGCTGCGGTTTAATCTTCGGTCTATCTGGCGCTTGATAAGTTGAGCTAATATAAGGGATGGGATGTAATGTCCTATCCCTTTTTATTTTAAAGGAAAACAATGCAGATACTTAAAATTACAGCACCTAATGGTACATCTAAGCTTATTCCCTATGACAACGTTCTTGAATTAGTTGTTAATACCAACTACATTATTACTAGTGCAAGTTACGTTAATAATGTAGGCACCCCTGTTACAGTAGCGGTAGCTGCTTATGATGGTACAAACGATATGTACGAATATGGTGAACTAGAGCATAGCTATATTTTCAGCACACACGTAGCTAACTACAAAACTCGTTAATATATAAAGGACACAAATGGGATTTCTATCACAACAAGACAACGCTAATAGTTTCTTTGTAAAAACAAGCGAAAAAGATTATCAACTAGAACAAGATGTTCAAGCATACAAAGACTATGCTAATCTTCAAAGACAACAAGATTCACTTGTATCCGGTAACCGACAATATCGTTCATTTGCTATTATCCCTGATATTGTTGCTATTGATATTTTAACTAAGTATGGTATGGATATTCATTCACCTGAATTTATGAGTGATCCTGTCCAACTAAGACGACTAAAACAAATTATTGAAACAGACTATCCGTTACTTAAAACAAGTAATATTAAAGCCTTATAAGGAGAATAATATATGGCAACCCCTTTGTATGACGCTCTCGTAGCAAAAGTAAGAGATTGGAGCAATAAACCCGAAGTAAACACTATCCCTACAAGCGTTATTCAGGATTGCCTAAAATATTCAGCTGATGAGTGTTATCGTTTACTACGGATTCCTCCACTAGAAGAAACAGTTACTTACACTGTTTCCTCGAATGATAATACTGGTACTCCTAGTGCAGGTGATTATTTATCATATACATCTTTTCCTATTCCAGAAGATTTAACACAGTTCATTTACTTAAGAACTGTAGACTCAGCTACACAACAAACAACAATGTTTAATGAGGTAACAGATAAGCGTACCTTCTTTGACCCCTTAGCTGAAACATATGGCGATACATATTGGATGTGGCAAGATGGTAAGATCTTTGTCAAGCCACAACTTGCTGTAGGAACTAAATTAGAAGTACACTACTACAAGAGACTCCCTTCGTTAAATGCTTTATATAGCGTAATTCCAATTAACTATATTATTGGTTTATCTGATGCAAACCAACCGTACCTTACTTTAGTAGTAAGCGGTGGAACTAATTTATATTTCAGTACAGCCAACTCAATTACTAAATGCTTTAGTTCTTTTGCCGAAGCAGAAGCATATAACCCTACAGTTACAACTAAAATGTATACAGGTAACGAGGTATCTAATTGGTTAAGAGACCAAAATGAAAGATTACTCATTTGGGGTGGACTATATAACCTTGGTGCATACTTAGTTGATGATGTTATGGAAAAAAGATATCAAGTTAAATTTATTGAAAATATTAATTCATTAAATAAAGAGGAAAAATGGAGACGTAGCTTAGGTGGAAACGTTCAAATGAACTTTAATACTGGCGGCTTAATCTAAGGAGATACTATGGCATATGAACAACAACCTGGCTCCACTGGTAATATTTCTGCTGGTGGCCAATATGATGACTTAGACTCAGTTGACTCTATAAGCTACAGTAATTTGGCTGCTGAGTATGCAGGTGAAGCTGCTCAGAGTGCTGCTAATGCAAATACATCCGCCACTAATGCCGCCAATAGTGCTACTTCTGCTGCTAACTCAGCTACGTCTGCAGCAAATAGTGCGGCTAGCGTATCTGCCGATGTAGCTACTGCTACTCAAAAGGCGAATGAAGCTTCTGCTAGCGCCTCAGCAGCTGCAACCTCAGCTACTAACGCAAGTAATTCAGCTACATCCGCTGCAAACTCAGCTACCACAGCTACATCTCAAGCAACTATTGCTACCAATAAAGCCTCAGAAGCAAGCACATCAGCTACTAATGCCGCTAACAGTGCTACTACAGCAACAACTAAAGCCTCAGAAGCATCTTTAAGTGCTACAGCAGCTGATTTGAGTGCCTCAAATGCTGCTAACAGTGCAACAGCTGCAAGTAACTCAGCTTCTAGTGCAGCTACTTCAGCAACAACTGCAACTACCAAAGCCAGTGAGGCTAGTGCTTCTGCATTAAACGCATTAAATAGCGCAACAGATGCAATGGATTACAGAGATAGTGCGGCTACTTCTGCAACAGCTGCAAGTAATAGTGCAGTTTCAGCAAGTAATAGTGCCGCTACAGCAACAACTAAAGCAAGTGAGGCAAGTGATTCAGCCGCAAACGCATTAACCTCTGCGAACACAGCAACAACTAAAGCAAGTGAAGCAACTTCTTCCGCTACATCCGCTAGTAATTCTGCTTCTAGTGCTACTAGCAGTGCATCAGCCGCAAGTACCTCTGCGACAAATGCAGCTAATTCATCTACTGCCGCAGCAACAAGTGCTACTAATGCTTCTACTTCTGCTACATCTGCAGCATCAAGCGCAATTTCTGCAACAGCATCTGCAGCTACTGCTACCACTCAAGCAGGTATTGCTACTACTCAAGCCTCATCCGCAACAGCTAGTGCCGCAGCTGCACTAATTTCTGAAACTAATGCTGCTGCATTATACGATAACTTTGATGATCGTTACCTCGGTGCAAAGAACTCTGATCCTGCAACTGATAATGATGGTAACGCATTAATAACAGGTGCTTTATATTGGAACACCATTAACAATGTAATGCGTACTTATAATGGTACTGCATGGGAAACAGCTTTCGTACCTTCAACTAGTTTCGTTGGCAAATCACCAACAGCAACCGACAATGCTATCCCTAAGTTTGATGGGACAAATGGTTACACTATCCAAAATTCTGGTGTTACTATTGATGATAACAACAATGTATTTGGTAATAGTTTTACCGGAGATTATGTTCAGATTGATACGACTGTTACAGAAGCATCTGGTGTAGGTAAAATGGTTTGGGATCCTAATCAGGGTACTATTGCATTTAACGCCTTAGATGACGGTATTATTCGTATTGGTCAGTCAGTTATGGCTCGCGTTACAAACGCAGACTCTGTAACCATTCAAAAAGGTCAAGCAGTATATTTGTTTGGAGCGCAAGGTGACAGAGCTACTGTTAAACTTGCTGCTAACGCTTCAGACGCAACCTCAGCTAAAACTTTTGGTCTTGCTAATCAAGCGATTCCTGCTGGCGGTACTGGCTTTGTAATGTGTCAAGGTGTTATTGAAGGTTTAAACCTTTCATCTTTTAACGTTGGTGACTCTTTATACCTCGGTTCAACACCCGGTTCTATTACTAATGTTAAACAGTATGCACCTAACCATTTAGTTTATATTGGTGTTGTTGAAAGAGCTAACTCTGGTAATGGACAAATTTATGTTCGTGTACAAAACGGTTATGAGTTAGATGAGTTACATGATGTATCTGCACAGACCCCAACTAATGGTCAAACACTTGTATATAACAGCGCAAGCGGTTTATGGGAAAAATCTAATTCACCTGTATTAAGTGGTGCTACTGGTTTACCTTTAACTACTGGTGTAACTGGTGTGTTACCTATTGCTAATGGCGGTACTAACGCAAGTGATGCATCTACAGCAAGAACTAACCTTGGGCTTGGTACTTCAGCTACTCTTAATGCTGGTGTAGCAGATGGCGTAGCAACACTAGATAGTAGCGGTACAGTACCTTTATCACAGATTCCTGCATCATTACAAGGTGCTTTAAGTTATCAAGGTACATGGAATGCATCTACAAATACCCCTACTCTAACTTCTTCTGTTGGGTCAAAGGGTTATTACTACGTGGTTAGTGCTGCAGGTAACACAATTCTAAATGGAGTTGGTGATTGGCATATTGGTGACTGGGTAGTTTATAGTGGAACAGCTTGGCAAAAGATTGATAACACAGATTTAGTAGTATCAGTCAATGGTCATACAGGTACCGTAGTATTGAGCTACTCAGATGTTGGTGCTCCTTCTGTATCGGGTGCTAATGCAACAGGTACTTGGGCAATCGGTATTTCAGGTAATGCAGCAACCGCTACTACAGCTGCAACAGCTAATAATTTAAACATTAATGGGTTAACCTCAGAGTCCGTTACTCAGTCATCTGACTTGTTAGCCTTCTATGATGTTTCTGCTGGAGCAACCCGTAAGGCGACTATTGCTGAGGTAGCATTAGCCGGACCTACTGGTCCTATTGGTGCTACCGGGCCTACTGGCCCAACAGGTGCTACAGGACCTACTGGTGCTACAGGTGCAGCCGCTACTGTTGCTGCAGGTACAACAACTACAGGTGCCGCTGGTACATCTGCAACTGTAACAAATAGTGGTACATCTTCTGCTGCTGTATTTAACTTTACAATTCCAAGAGGTGATACTGGTCCTGCTGGTGCTACCGGGCCTACTGGACCTACTGGGCCTACAGGTCCACAAGGTATTCAAGGAGCTACTGGACCTACCGGACCTGCTGGAGCTACAGGACCTACAGGTGCCACTGGACCTACTGGAGCCGCAGGTACTGTTGCTAGTATTGCAGTAGGTACTACTACAACAGGTAATGCAGGGACAAATGCTTCTGTAACAAATAGTGGTACATCTTCTGCTGCTGTATTTAACTTTACAATTCCAAGAGGTGATACTGGAGCTACCGGACCTACTGGTCCAACAGGAGCTACAGGTCCACAAGGTATTCAAGGTAATACAGGACCTACTGGGCCAACAGGTTCTCCCGGACCTACAGGACCTACCGGACCTACAGGGCCTACAGGGCCTTCTGGCACTTTGGCAACTCAAAGCAACTGGTCTACTGTTGGTGCTATTGGCAATACAGTGGGGTTGCTTGCTTGGAAAAATTACGGCAACAGTCATGTAATTTTTGATGCGTCCGCAAGCACAACACCTAGTGGTACTGCTTGCAACAATACAAACCCACAAAACGGCTGGACAGGAACCTATCCTACGTTAATGGGTTGGAATGGATCAAACACTTACGGAATTCGCGTTGATTCTGCTCGTTTTGCAGAAGGATCGCCCGGAAACTTCAATGCCAACGGCATCGTAATTGCAAGTCAAGCAGGGTTCCAAAGCGCAACGTATAGCGCCGGAAGAAACCGTATGTGGAGTTTTGCTAATGCGGATACTTATGGAATTAGTTATTTTCAGGGCGGTACCGATACTATTGGGATGCACTTTGGAACTGCAACCCTTGGCAGTTCTCAATTTCAATTTGCCTCTAACGGAAACCTTACAGCATCTGGTAACTTAGTTGCAAACTCTGATGAAAGCCTCAAAACTGATTGGGTTGATTTACCTGATAATTTTGTTGAGCAGCTAGCAAAAACAAAGTACGGTACTTACACTCGTATTGATAGTGGAGAACGTCAAGCAGGTTCTTCTGCTCAAGATTGGCAAAAGCTTCTTCCAGAAGTTGTGTCTAAATCAGAGGATGGTATTCTATCTCTTGCATATGGTAATGCTGCATTAGTATCCGTAATTAAACTTGCCGAAAAAGTTATTGAACTTGAAAATAAAATTAAGGCGTTAGAAAGTAAACAATGAAACAACAATGGCAACTATGGACAAGTGCCTTAACAAAAGACAAGTGTAACGCTATTAAGGAGCTGTGCGAAACATATCCTGCAGTTGATGGAGCTATTTTTGCAAACAATACCGAAGATACCTCTGTCAGAAGATCTAAAGTAAGATGGATTTACGATTCATCTATCAGCGATCTACTGCATGGGTATGCTATTCATGCAAATAGAAATGCCTTTGGTGTTGATATTGATCGACCTTATGAAGTGCAGTATACTGAGTATTATTCCGAAAATAAAGGTTTTTACGATTGGCATCATGATGTTGATTGGGAAAACCAAAGACCCTTTGACCGTAAACTTACGGTAATTGTCCAGCTAGATGATCCATCTGAGTATGAAGGTGGTGAGTTTAATTTTAAAACAACATCTAATCCGGACTTCAGACCGCAAGGATCCGTCCTTGTATTCCCATCATATTTAGAACATAGAGTAACCCCTGTCACTTCAGGTTCAAGGCATTCCCTTGTTACTTGGATTGAGGGGCCTCGTTGGAAATAAGGATTTTTAATGTCAACACTACAACACACTACCGAAACGGGAGTTAGCATGGCTACCAAAGCTGCTGCACCCGTAACCGTTTCAATAGCCACTGTTGCAGGCTACCAAGTATCTGAAGTTCTTCTTTGGGCTACTTTAATTTATACTATTTTAATGATTGGTCATAAGTTATATTCAATCTATAAAGATGTTGTAAATAAAAATAATTAATTACAAAGGGGGCTACTATGATTGAACGTATGAAGGTAGCTTCCCTTTCTCTTTCAGCATCTGCATTAGTAAGTATCGCAGTACATGAAGGTTTTAGGTCTGAAGCTTACACACCAGTTAAGGGTGATGTGGCTACCATTGGCTTTGGTACTACTGAAAATGTAAAAATTGGTGACAAAATAACTGTAGAGAGAGCGTTAATTCGATTACTTAGTGATGCAGATAAATTTGAAAAGGCTGTTAAAAGATGTGCAGGAGTTCCTATGCACACCTACGAGTATAATGCTTATGTATCTCTAACTTACAATATCGGTGAAAATGCTTTTTGTAAGTCCACCCTAGTTAAGAAATTAAAAGAATACGACTATGAGGCAGCATGTAAAGAAATTCTTAGATGGGATAAGTTTAAAGGTAACCCATTACCTGGCCTTACAAAACGTAGACAAGAAGAATATAGGATGTGTATTAATGGTTAAATATATTTTACAGTTATTATTTATTTTATTTGTCGGTTATATATCCTACGATTATGGCTATAAGACAGCATTTGATCGGCAATCAAAATCCTATATTAAACAATTAGAAGACCAACAAACTAAATTTAAAAAATTACAAAAAGAATTTGTTGCAACTCAACTAGAAAAAGAAAATGAAATTAAAGCTATTAATTCTAAGCATAGTATCATTGTTAGTAGCTTGCGGAACCGCCCCGAAAGAATTACCATCAAAGAAGTTAATAGTTGCACCTCTGTCTGCTCAGGAGCAGGAAGCACTGGAGAACAACTATTTAGAGAGGATGCAGAATTTCTTATCGGGGAAGCTTCCAAAGCCGAAATCTTAAAACAATCACTTCTGGCCTGTAGGCGGAACCTAATAGGAAACAATAATGATTGAATATGCAGGTGAAAAATTCGAGGGCTATAATAAACCTAAGCGGACACCCAGTCACCCTACTAAGTCTCATGCTGTACTTGTTAAAGAAGGTACTAAAGTAAGACTTATTAGGTTTGGTGAACAAGGTACACAAGGTAGCCCTAAAAAAGAAGGCGAGTCTGAATCATATCGTAATCGCAGAGAGTCATTCAAAGCGAGACATGCTAAAGATATTGCTAAGGGTCCATTAAGCGCAGCTTATTGGGCAAACAAAGTTAAATGGTAATCTGTAGTTAAGGATTATAAATTGAAAAGAGTACATAAGCAGCGTAGTGAACGTATTCAACGTGATGAACGTTCATTTCATATTCAACCTAAAACGGAAAATCAACGTCTA
>Ga0209990_10001242_pt1 | contig 22004 bp, 36 predicted proteins | sample NOAtaG_6_FD_187304 | JGI IMG/M metagenome (GOLD analysis project Ga0209990, IMG submission 187304) | Freshwater lake microbial communities from Lake Erie, under a cyanobacterial bloom - NOAA_Erie_Diel5S_2200h metaG (SPAdes) (version 2) | ecosystem: Environmental > Aquatic > Freshwater > Lake ...
AGGGCCTTTAGCCTGGAGATGCAACATATGCGCTGCCGTCACGCCGTGCAGCAGCTTAGAGATCAAATCAGATTGAGGCTTTGCCATAGCTTATTCCCAAGGTGGAGGTAAAGGAATCGTCGGAGGGTTCTTTTGATCTGCAATGTTTTGCGCCAGACTTGCATCGTACTGATCGACAACAGGCTGGGTTAAAGAAGCAACTACCCATCCCTGTACCTGCGCTTTCGTCAGGTCGTCGAATGCAGTGTAATTGCTAGGGTTGGGAGGGCCAAGGGAAACCTGACCATATACACTACTAGCGTAGTTCCCATCAACAGCAGTGCGCCGCCAATCAACAATGATAACCACATCCGTCAAAGAGCCTTCTACGGGCTTGACGGTGAGGGGGTTGAAGATCCAATCGTAAGTAATTGCCATATGTGTCCTTTTACATCGCTACCCAGGCACCGTTGATTCGGCCCTGCATCTGATTGTCGGTCGTGTTGTAAATGATCATGCCGTTCACCGCCGTGAGCGCGTTTCGTTCCGTTGTCGTAAGGCGCGGCACAAGTAATGCGCCAGTAGTGCCTGCAATTTCCAGTTTGGCAGAGGTCGCTGGACTCGCCGTTCCAATGCCGACGTTGCCGCCAGAGTCGATGCGCATCCTTTCCGATACGCCAATGCCAAACTGCATATTCGCGGCAGAGTTCGTCTCGGTGTTTTGAAATAACATCGAGCCGTTTTTGTACTTGATTATCTGCCCGATTGCCACACCAGTCCCGGCAACGTCAGACGTAATCATCCGCGTGACTACGCCAGCAGACGAGCCAGTGTCGGTGTTGTAAAGATCCAGGTATCGAAGCGTATTAACAGCGGCGCTGGCATTGCCGACAATAATGTTTCCGCTGGAGTCAATACGCATACGTTCAGTAATGTTCCCGCCGTTTGCACGAGTACCAAACGCCAAAAAGGTTGCAAAGTTACCGTCTGTAGCATTCTCTTTTGCGCCTTTGATGATGGCAAATTGCGCGAATGAAGTGCCAGTATATCTGCCGCCAAGACCAATTGTCGCTCCGATGCCTGCACCTAGTGTAGAGTTGGAATGTACATTGAGAATAGCAGGGTTGCCTCCAGTCCCAAATGCATAGTCTGCCCCTGTGAAGGTTGCCCCTGCGTCAATGGCGTCACCTACAGTGTTGAGCGTGCCTGTCGTCAGTACTGTTAGTTTGTTACTTGGACTCGCCGTCCCGATGCCGACGTTGCCATTGACGGGCTGGAGCAGCAGCGGATACGGAACCGCTAGATTTGTATCATCATTGACCTGCAGCCACATACCACTAGCTGCAGCGCCGCCGATATCCAGATGAGCAGTCGAACTGTCGTTAAACCGCTGAATAAGTCCAGCCGATTGTGTCGAGCCAGACGACGCCGGGAGAGCCGACCCACTGCCCCTTGCGTGTAATCGTGCCACCGGACTCGCCGTCCCGATGCCGACGTTTCCACCAGATGTAATCCGCATCCGCTCTTGTTGCGATCCAGTCTTAAACAGAATGGCATCGCTTGTGCCAGTGCCAGACGTAGACTGAAGCGTCAGGGGAGAAGAAGCAGTCGTCCCTCCGTTAATCAACGGGATAACGGCACTCGTTGTAATCGTAGGGGTAGCAATCGTAGGAGACGTTCCGAACACCAACGCTCCGCTACCTGTCTCATCCGTAACAGCAGCAGCTAGGTTAGCACTGGAAGGAGTCGCCAAGAACGTAGCAACACCAGTGCCTAAACCGGATACCCCGGTAGAGATAGGCAATCCTGTGCAATTGGTAAGAGTGCCAGACGCCGGGGTTCCAATATCAGCGCCAGTCAGAGTTGGGCTGGTTAACACTGGGCCAGTCCCAAACACAAGAGCGCCAGTCCCTGTCTCGTTCGTAACAGCAGCAGCTAGGTTTGCGCTCGTGGGGGTCGCTAGGAACGTAGCAACCCCGGTTCCTAATCCTGAAACCCCGGTTGAAACAGGAAGGCCCGTACAGTTCGTTAACGTCCCGGAGGTAGGAGTTCCTAGAAGAGGAGTAACAAGAGTAGGAGTATTCGCAAAGACAAGCGCCCCAGTACCCGTCTCGTCCGTCATCGTAGCGGAAAGATTAGCACTCGACGGCGCACCTAAGAACGTCGCCATATTCGCCGCTAAACCCGACACACCCGTAGAGATAGGCAGACCTGTGCAGTTCGTTAACGTACCCGAAGTAGGGGTACCCAACAACGGCGTAACAAGAGTCGGAGAAGTCGCAAGAACAACAGAACCTGTACCCGTTACGGCGCTCACCTGAGTCCCGTTAATCCGAAGAACATTCCCCGTACCCGCAGTATCGAATGTCTTGTTCGTAAACGTATCGGTCGTAGCCTTGCCTACAAGCGTGTCTGTTGCGGCGGGAAGAGTAAGGGTACCTGAGGCCGTAGCATTCGCCTGCAACGTCGTGTTGCCGCTGCTAGAGCCAACAAACACAACTCCTGTAGCCTCCAACAAAGCAGTCAGCTTTAGACTGGTTAAGACCTCTTTAGCGGAAGCACCCGACCCTGCACCGTTAAGATAAACAATCGACGAGTACCCAGGTTTGATCGTAACGGTAGAGCCAGATCCCTGCGAGATGATGACGTTCTGCCCACCTGTCGTATTGTTCTGGACAAAGTAATGCTTCTTAACCGTGTTCGGCGTAATGCTAACCGTATTCGCAGCAGCAAGCGCACCCGTAAAGCTGATTACCTTGTTTCTTCCATCGGCAGCAGTACCGTCAGGAATGTTTAAGGTATGCGTTGTCCCAGTCAATGCAACAGCAACAAACCCATCAATCGCTGTATCGAACAAATCGAAGTTCGTGTTGGTAGTATTGCCCCAAGTACCAGACTGTTCACCTGTTGCAATCTTTTGGATCTTGTTATTAGAAGTATATGTAGAGGGCATATTAGTTCGTTACAGAGCTAATCACTGCAATTGCAGTATTGGAGTTTGCGGTAGGGAATTGGATTGTCAACGTACCGGAAGAGACAGTCTTGTTGGTGCCGAAGTCTAGGACAAAAATAGACTTGTTGGATTTGGAAGAGTTGTACACAAGAGCGCCCCGGCAAGTAAACGAAGCAGAAGTCCAGCTTATATCGGCAAAGTCGAGGATCGTATAGATCCCGTCAGGAGTAACGGTAGCGGTTAACGTCTTCCCTCCAGCGGTATATCCCGTGCCGGATACTTCGTTCGTGGCGCTGTAGGCAGTCGTAGTGTTGTCGATAGTCGCAGAGTCTGTATACAGTGCGATCTTGATGACATCCGTAGAGAAATCGTGTACAGCAAGGAGCAGTTGCTCCTTAAACGAGTTGGTTACATAACTGCCTGTGAATGCCATTAGCCGATATTCCTTTTGCTGTCAGGGTTCCTGTAGTTGTCCATTCTCTGCTCGTCTTCACAGACGTTCTTCAATTCAATCAGCCCAAGCTGATACAGCTTCTCGTACTGCTGCTGCATTTGAGGCTCACCCTTCAAGAAGGAATAGGCTTCAACAAGGCACCCGTAGAGCAACACTTGAGGGAAGTATGTGCTAACCCATGTTGAATTATTTAAATTAACACTTACTATTGTGTCTGGCGTGCGGTAGTAGTAAAGGGTGTATGTGTATGTTGTATCAGGAGAAGGCGCAACTAGAATGTATGTGCCTGCTGTTGAAGATCTTTCAATTGCATAGTATGCTGGCTTCCCTGAAGACCCAGCGGATTGTTCCGTTACGCCATACGCTTCCGTTAGGTAGGAAACCTCCTTCAGAAGCATTCCAGTCTGAACGCCATCGACGTTCACGAAAAGACTGAGAGGCATTACGAAATCACTGAGGGTGGTGATTGTTTGGGTCACCAGATTCCCGGTAGTGGTAACGCGAGAATCTGGCGACTTCACATCTCTGTTGATACGCTGCTCTGCAAGCTGAATGATAGAATCCAGATTCGCAAGGAACGTGGTTTCGTCCGATTGAACGTAGTCCTGGATCTGCTGCTTGAGTTCAGCGTATGTCATGATGGTCTACTTCTAGATTAGTTCATCGGCCCAGTCGGGCGGATCTTCTTGGCGATCCCGTAGCCTTTGCACATCCCACCGCTAGCATACTTGGCAGCGCCGCCCTTAGCGAACTTCTGCCCCATGCTCTGCGGGGTAGGCTTACCCATCGCCATCTTCTTGTGCTGAGGCATCTCGCCAGCAGCCTTGCCCATCTTGCCTTTCGACATACCCTTGGGCATATCACCACCCTTCGCGTACTTCGGGGTGAGCGTACTGTCCATCGTGTTCCCTTTCATGGAACCTCCTTTGAATTTGCGGATAGCGCCGCCTTCGCTTTTCTTCGGAGGTTCACCCCCGGAAGACTTCTTCATAGATCCACCATGCGCCGCCTTAGTTGGAACGACGGGAGCAGTCGTTGGCTTTTCATCGAATTGAGGTTTCTTCTTCTTCTTCGTCATCTCAATCAGCCCAGGCAGGGCAGCGATGATAGGAGCAGCGATCTGCCCACCTTTCCCTCCAGCGCCAGCCATAGCGCCAAGAGCGATGAACTTGCCGTACTCGTCCATAAACTTCTTCATGCCAGACTTGGTTTTAGGAATCTCTCCAGCCAGCTTGGAAAGATCGACAGATGGGGCCATCGGAACATTCGGCGCTGGAGCATTAGCCATTAAAGGTGGAGGCATCTCCAAAGCAGAAGTTGCTTTCCTATACTGATCCATTGCATTTGTCATACCACGAGGAATATATTTTTTAGGCTCCGAAACAGCTTTCTTGGAAGAAAGAGCAACAGGCTTATTAGATTGCGGGGCCAAAGTACGCTTTACTGGAATAGTAGGAGCAGTGGATTCTTTTTTTAAAGGTAAAGTCTCTTTTTGTTTAGACTTATCCACATCGGCAGTCGGTTCTTCGATAACCCTAGAGGGTTTAATCACGCCAATACTAGACGGACTCTTCCCACTGCGAACAATTTCAGCGATATCAGCCATTCCCTTGTTTACGTCAGATTGACTTACGACCCCTGGCAACAACGCCCGGTTTATATCAGCTAGAGACTTGACCCCAAAAGGAAGGTTTTCGCTTTTCCCGGTTAGCCATTTGTATGCTTCATCAATCTCGCCGCCATACATATCTGCCATAAACTTCTTCGAGACAAGACTCTGCATTGGGTCTACATATGGGTTAGGCACTACCGGGGAGATAACTAATCTACTTGGCTGAGTGGAAGTGCCAGATTCATTTGAGGACGGTACTAATATCCCCGCCTGCGCCCTTACAACCTTATTTTCTTTCTTAAACTTCTTCATATCAATCCTCAACTGATAGAAACTTTAACACTACCTAAATTGACATAGATCTTGTTAGGTAACACTGGATTCCAACCGAAGTACGCTCTGGTAGGAGGGTTCTGTTGAGACGCAGTCCTGGGGTTGTTAAGAGCAATCGCTTCGCCTCTAACGTACTTGCCGATCTGAAGCTGAGGATTGTCTATGTCAAAACACTCTTCGCAAACAAGAAGTCCATTCCATCTTTCGTTGTATATGTACTTCTTTAGAGCAGTGTACTTGATCTGCCTAGCGCAGATGTCGCACATTGCAATTGCGTGTTTACCGGAAGCAAACATTACCAGCCGTATCCTCCCGGCACCAGCATAACCGCAGACCGTTGACGGTCTTCGTCAGCCGCACGTTGGAACTCTTCCTCGTACAGCGCCTTCAACTCAGGCATACGAGCAAATGCTTCCGGCCTCTTAGAAGCAAGGTGATAAGCAAGACCAGAGATCATCGCAGGGACAAACCGAAACGGCACGTCCATGTTGTTGTTAGCGTTCTGCCCTACATCCTGCTGACGCCGCAACCTGTAGTAAACAAACTGTCGAGAGATTGTATTGTCCGGCACCTGCCAGAACGTAATCTCAGGAGTCGTTGTATCCCTGGCAACGTAGTACTGAATCGGAGTACCCTGCACCAGCTTGTTAGGCAACGTATTGTAGGTAACGAAAGAGATCCGGGTAATCGCAATGTCAGTCTGATTGTTCTGCTGACCTGCATACGTCCGAATCACTCCTTCTAGAATGTCAATCGTATCGTCAGGAAGATTGTACGTTGCGGTGCCAGGAGTCAGCGACAGCGTTCCTGCCTCTACGCACCACAGATTCAACCCTCGATTCGCCCACTCCATCGAGAGAAGGTTAAGACTCCTACGGGCCGTCCTAATCTCGTAGCCACCCTTAACCTCTACACCAATTCGTTCGTAGGCTTCCTCGATAATGTCGAGGATGTTGATGTTCCAATTTGCCGTACCAGATGTAGCCATTACCGGAACCTCTTAGCGATCTTCTTGGCGCTCTCAGGCTGACTAGAGAACTGCTTACCCTGAGAGCTTGCTTCCTTCTTCGCCTTCGTAGAGGCAGCGTAGACGCCAGCAGGCATAGCCTGAATCGCCTTCTTGGGAAGGTAACGCTCTCCAGTAGCCTTAGGGCCTTGCGTAGAAGGCTTACCGCTCTTGGTAGTCCACTCTTCCTTTGTCCATTTAGAAAGGCTCTTCTGGCTGCTAGACTTCGATCCAGAGTACCCTCCACCAGCAGCCTCATACTTCTGAGCGACTAGCTGCGCTTTACGCGCAGACCACTGTCCAGGCTTGCCACCCTTACCGGATGACATTACCTGCGACTTGATACGCTCTCGAAGCTGAGGCTTAGTGTAGGACATTAGAATCCTTTCTTCATTTTAGGCGTACCCATCTTGGGCATACCCATCTTACGCATACCCATCTTTGGCGTGTTCATACTCGATACCTTTCGAGAAACAACTGCCTTAGGATACATCCCAGGAGTCTGCGCCTTTACAGCCTTGCCAGTTTTCTTCGACATCGAAGGAGTGCTGACCTGCTTAGACATAGAGAATCGTCCCATCATTTCTTTTTCATGCTCCTAGCTTCAGACAAGGCAATTGCAATGCCTTGCTTGGGATTGGTTACCTTTTGGCCTGACGAGGACTTCAGCTTGCCAGCTTTGAACTCGTGCATGACCTTACCAACCTTGCCCTGCTGCTGCATCGACATCTTCATCTGGCCTTTCATATTAACCCCAGCAAACTGTAACTGCATCAATGTTCGTAGCAGAAAGATAGATGTTCGTCTTAAATCGAACTCCATTTCCACCAAGAGGTATAGATGTAGTTGCGTTATTAGGAAGTGAGATGTCGATTAAAACAGTTCCACCAGAGCCACCATCTTTAAGTTGAATAGATCCAGCCTGAGCCGTATGAGCGAAGATCGTGACAACCCTTCCAGGGCCATCAAATACAACGCCAGTCGCAGTCATCTTTTTGCACTGAAGATCGCTAGTCATATCGCTTCACCTTTTGACTGGCAGGAGGAGCTTTCTTGCTTCCGCTAGGGCCAGCCCACAATACCTTTCTCGACCAATAGTTAGCCGACAGCTTGGAGTCCTTGCCTTTAATCCCGGCGCTACGAGCCATATAACTCTTACGCGCCGCAGCAGAATAGTTGTGTCCCATCTTGGCATCACCAAAGTGGACCAGCTTTACCTGATCTCCTTCTTTTGCCAGGACCATCTTCTTCTTTTCAGGCTTCGAGGATTTAATCGGCTTGTTGAAACCGGGGAACGTGTGTCCCCGGTATTCAATGCCACCGCTAGGCGTTCGCTTGAAGCTGGGCATGAGACATCCTTAGAACGTCACACTACCCATGCTGTAGATCGTCACAGCAGCGGTGCTTACATCGGTGAAGGTAACGAGGAAGCTTTTCTGCGCGTTCTGAGCAATCGTCATCGTACCGCTCAAGGTAAGACCCGTGTTGGTCGTCATCGTAATCGTTTCCGCAGCGTCAGCAGTATTGCGGATGGTAACGATAAAAGATGTACCAACAATCGCACCAGGAACAGCAGTAAGAAGAGAAGCAGCAGTTGGGAAAAGATCGGCACGAGCGCCGCCATTCGGGTCACGCAGAATCAATCCAGTTTTCAACTGAGCAGCGGTATAGGTTACATCTGCAGCCGTGGTGACAGTAGTAGCCGTAAGCTGAAAGAACGGAACGCTAGAGGTGTTGAGAACAACGCCAGTACCCTGGGCGCTAAGAGTCAGCGATACATTCGAGGAATCATTGCTGTAGCCCTGGAAACCATTCTGGCTTCGTACGGGTCCAGTAAACGAAGTGTTAGCCATTATAATTCTCCTTCAAGGAAGTTTTCCCTATCCGTCTCTTGAACGTCTGCATAGCCAGTCTGATAGGGTAGTTTGCTATGAGTAAGGGGGGAGATCGCTCTCCCCCTATTTTGTTTACAGAGTACTAGGAAGCACCGGGGCTACCATACATACCCAGCGGATCAGACCACCCGAAGCTGTAACGCTCGCGTCCCTTGTACCGCATATTGCCCGTCTCGAAGTCACCTTCAGCCGAGGTCTTGAGGTTGACGCGCTCGAACATCTTCAGGCCATTCGGCACGTCCGTCTTCAGGAACCAAGCATTGGTGTCCGTCAGATAGTGGTTGACCGCATAACCTTCCGGCACCGAGGACAGGTTGTAGATCGCGTTGATGTCGTTGTCGGCAGTGTTGGTCCGAAGAACCGACTTCAACAGGCGCTCCGCAACGAACATCAGAGCAGGCGGGACAACCAGCTTGCGCGGCTTGGCAGCAATCAGCAAACCACGCTCGTCCGTCCACCCAGCGATCTGGATGATCGCAGCCTCAAGCGAAGTCTCGTTGAGGTCAGCGCCAGTCGTAGGACGGTTGGAGTTTGAGCCACCCGTGATGAGCGGGTGATCGGTAGCAAACAGCCGCTTGCCGTCACCACCAGTGTAGGAAGCGTTGAACCCGTTGTTCAGGACATTCGCACCCTTAACCTGCTTGGTGTTCGCAAACGCACGAGCCAGAGCCTTCGTATACCGCTGGGCAACGGCGACATACAGGTTGTCTTCCATCGCCTCTTCGGTAACCGCAAAGCCGAGAGCAATCGTTTCGTGGGTATAGCGCGAGGTGTAGGCTTCCTGCGCGTTGTCGTAGGCAATCGAACCACCTTCCGACTTAACCGGAGCAGTACCGAAACCCGACAGCTTCACTTCTTCTTCAAACGCACGTTCCGAAGAGGTGATCTCGAAGATCTCTTTATGCTCTTCACCGTACCGAGCGTATTCCAAACCGAACAAGGCGTTCAGGCCGGGAACCAACTCTTTCAACATCTGTGAACGAGTAATAGCCATGATTGATTCTCCTTTCCTTGTCCCTTAGATTACGCGCCCGTAGCGTTCTGGTAGGCGTGGACGCCCTGGTTCCAGATGCAAAGGCAATCGGTATAAGCATCCCCCGGCTGAGAGTAGACCGAGTCTACAAAGCCGATGATCTTAACAGCCAGTGTGTTCGTGGTAGCAATCGAAGCGGCAAGCAAAGAAGCCGTCGAGTTGCCGCTAACCGTCGAACCAGAAGTGACCGCAGTCAAAGGAGCATTCTTGCCAAGATCCGTGGTGGCAACGGTGCCGTTACCCTGAACTCTGAAGACAACCCGAGGATCGTCAACAACGTACACATAGATCTTGGTGAGGCCAGCCGTGGTAGCAGAAGCCGGAAGGTACTGCGCCCAGGTGGGACGGCCCGTAGCATCAACATACTCGCAGCCGACAAAGATGCCAACCGGAGTATTTCCGTTACGAGTGGTGGTAGGGGTAGCGCCACACACAGTGATGACGCCAGAGTTCAAACTGACCGGGGACCCAAAGTAGATGGCATTGGTGTTATCAGCACCAATCGGGAATTTCCGAGCAGCGCCACGGAGAGCAGCGCCAGCCAACTCAAAGGGAACGAGGCCGTAGGGAGTAGCGGTAGAAGCCATTGTTATCCTCTAATTTCCTGTTCCGAAGGTAACAGTTGTTTTGGATTCTCTGAAGAGAGGCATCCGGCTGTCCTGTTCCTTCATTAGGTTGTTGTTTACCGCATCGGCTTGTTTGGCTGTCATCTGCTCGTAGTAACGATTGCGCTGTTCAACCATATGCCGTGCCGTTTTACATAGAATGAGGCCACCGATCTCGATAGTGCCATTCTTCGACTCGTTCAAGATAATGTCAGCCATAATCTCAGGGTGATCTTCGGCCCGTGCTACAGTCCAACCTTCGCGAAGGCGCATGGACACATTAGAGGGATCGGCTTCACCACGAATCGACTTCCGTACCCACCGGAAAGCCCAATCAGGGCTGGGGGCAGGATCGGGCAACAACGAGGGCGGCTTCCAAGATTCAATGCGCGATTCTGCTTCGCGGGTTTCCATTTCACGATTCGGCTTCATTACTGCATCTCCTTTTGCTGTTTCAGTAGTTCTTTCGCGTACTGCTGAGGAGTAATCCCCAGGCGTTTGGCTACAGCTAAAGCCGACTCTGTAAGCTGGACTTTAGTGCGGGTCTGTCCATTAGGCGTTCTAGACGAACTAATGACTACTCCGTTTTTGGCTTTGTTTTGTGTTGGTGCTGGTGCTTGGCTTGTAGCTTGCGTACCAGAGATGTTTTGGTGAAATTGATACACGGCCTTGTCGATAGCTTCGTAGTACTGGTCGCTCTCAGGATCTACTCCAGCGTTCACCAACTTAGAGTGAACGTCAATGGCGTACCCAGTAAGAGCCATATCGCTGCCGAACCAAGGATTTGCCTCTTTCCAGAGGACAGCTTTAGCGGATACCCGAGGTTGTGCAGGTTGAGCCGCAACAGGCTGTGTGTCCTGTGGTTGTAGATAGCTTACACTTGACGTAGATGGTGGTGTATAGGACTCCAGCACTCGCTTTTCATTAGCAAGTACCGCGATGGCTTCCTGTGCTGCTGCCATCTTGTCCGTATCACCAGCCTCGTAGGCTTCTTTAAGAAGCCGTTTAGCGGCGTCCAGGTCTGAACCCTTCTGCTTGGCAGAAACTTGAATCAACGCCCGTTGGTTTTCCTCAGAGTTCCTGCGATACTGCTCGATCTGCTGCTGAAGAGAAGAAGCATACGTCAATGCCTCTTGCGCTTCCCGTGCGGCGCGTTCTTTCTGTCGGCGCTCTTCGTGGAACTCGTACTTTAGACGCTTGATGCGTTTTTGTACGCTTTCCGAATAGTTCTTAAGTTCTTCGTCGTCGCTAGCAGCCGCTTGCGGTTCGCTTGTTTCGTTGCGAGGAGGACGACGATCCTCAAGAGGGGTGTCATCGACTACCTCAATCTCTAGATCTTCCTCTACCGCGACAGGCTCACGCTCTTCTGCTTCCTGCCCAGGGACAACGAGATCAGATTCGATGCGTTCTTCTAGCATTAGACCCTCTCTACCTTGTCAGGATCAGGAACAACAGCCTCAGGCGTGTCGTCGTTGATGAGACGGTACTCTTCTCCATCAATTTTAATGCGAGTACCGGAATAACTGCGAAGAATGATGTGATCGCCCACGGAACACCAAGCCCCGTTAGGATATTTGATCGGATCTTTGTAAGCATCCGTCCCAAGCGCCAATACTTCAGCGATTAGAGACGCAGTGTTCTCGTCTTGCTTGGCTTGATCGGGGATATAGAGGCCAGACTTCGTCTTTTCCTCTACAACCTTTCGCATTTTCACCAAGATTTTGTAGCCAACTGGAGTTGGTAGTGTATTCATTGTTGTTTTTTGTCTATTCCTTGCGCTAAACAGCGTTTGCGTCAGTCTCCATCATCTTCTTGCACCATTTGTTTCCATGTTTCTAGAAACTCTTGGCGCATTTGCTGGAGTCCAGCGAGTTTGCCAACCATCATCTTGTACTCTGCGTAGTCAGCGCAGGAGCCAGAGACGAGATGGGTGGTAATCGTCTCTGAAAGTTCGTCTACTCGATGGAAAAACTTAGACTTCAGGTCCAACCGACCCTCCCATAGCATCCATTCGAGCCAGAATCTCAGCAATCTTGGCCTTTGCCATGTCGTTTTCGGTCTGAATGCGCTGCATCTCAGCCTGAATACGGGCTTCGGACTCCTGCCGATCCTTCTGGAGACGTTCAATTTCTAGTTGCAGGCGCTGATTGTCTAGCGCCAGTTCGCTTTGTACCTGTTGCGCCTTTACTGCGGCGGTTTGCTGTGCCATTTGCGCTTGAGACTGGATCCGTGCCGTCTCCAATTGCGCTTTCGTCTGGTTCTTGACCATCTCCAACTGTGCTTTCTGCTGCGATTCTTGCGCTTTCTGCTGGAGTTCAGCCTGTTTGATCTGCAACTCAGCCTGCTGAAGCTGCATAACAGGATCTTGAGCTTGCTGCTGAAACTGTTGCTGCTGCTGTTGCGCTTGCGCCTGCTGTAGAAGCATCGTAGATGCGTCTGCAATGGCCTTGCTGAGGTTCGATTCAATGTCCCCAGGCATAGGTTCTCCCGGCGCGGGAAGCGGTATACCGAGCTTCTGTTCGATCTGGGCGCGATATGCAAACCCAACGTGTTCTGCGATATGCGCCATGAATGCAGCGAAGATTGCGTTTGCCTGAGGATTCTGTCCTAGCTGTTGTTGGACGGACGGAGATTGCACATACGCCATATGCGCTTTGATGTGCGACTCATGATCCTGCACCTGATAAGCCTTTGCAGGCTTCATGTTGGTGAGGTTGATATTCTCAGAGAGCGGGTCGAGTAGGGGAGCGTCTATCTTCTCTGGAATAATCTTCTTAACGTCCTTAATGCCAAGGACTTCCAGCATCTTCCGATGCAACTCAGGCAGGTCGTAGAATTGCGGCGCTTGAGCAGCAAGCTGGATTGCAGCCTGATACTGCATAACCCGCTGCGACATCGTAGCCGCATTCGGATCAGATACAGGGATAACGTCGATGCGATCACTAAAGTCATCGCGTTTGCTCCCGTCCATCTTTCCGAAATCAATCTTGTAACGATCCGATCCGCTATCGCGGATTACCCGGACCAGAATAGAAAACTCGTCTTGCAGGGAAGCGTGTAGCCTCGCCTGGATTGCGCTCATTACCTTGAGCGCCCGTTCCATAATTGCCAGCGTTGTCCCTACTGGAGCCTGAGAATTAACATCTCCAATCTCAGCATCAGCAATAGATGCCAACCTGCGACCATCTTCGACGACATTCCCCAAGAGTTGGAACAGAGTCTGCGAAGGTTCTTTGTACGGGAGGGGATAGAGCGAACGAGCGATGTCACCATTCGCAACGTCTACATCTCGCCACTCCCCAGGTTGAATTGGAGAGTCGTCTCCAGCAACACGCATCCCCTTTGCTTTCAAGCCGCCAGGAAGATTTGCCAGGGTGCCAGAATCAATTAGCTGGCGCAAAATAGCGGTAGAGGCTTTGGCGTTTCCACCGATGAGGTGAATCAAGCCGTAGCCGTATGCACCCATACCAGGAACATAGTTGTATGCCGAGAACCAGATCAGCTTGTTCTTCTTCGGATCGCTTTCGTCCCAATTGCGATAGACAGAAAGTACCTTGCCGGAAGACTTGTCTACCGTGACAACATACGGAAGAGCGATTCCTGTTGGCTCACCGTCTTCGTCGGTATGCTCCAGCCCTTCAATGTCCAGATCAATGTGGGCCTCAAGCAGCGTGACCATATCCTCGTCACCCTGCTTGTACTCGTAGCTAATCTTGTCGATCTTGTCTTTAAGCTGAGAGTTGGAGTCGTAATCAGGTTGAATGCTTGCTTCCCGATAAAACCCTGTATACTGTAGCTTCTTTACTTCGTTTATGTTCTTTGCAAGAACATGGATATACCTGCTTGCCGTTTTAAGCGATGTAGCCCCATACGGCATAATGAAGTCCTGCGCCGGGACATACTTGATATCGGGCATATCCGTCAGAGGATCGAAGCAGATCTTCTTGAAAGCAGATCCGCACAGCGCCAGACCAAACAGCATTCGCTCTGTTTCAGGCCGATAGTCTTTCAAATCCTGCGTTAGCAGGTAGTTCATGTCGGTCTGGATTCGGAGAGCCTGATCTTCTTTTTCTTCGGTTACCTCTCCAACGATCTGAGTCTTGACCGGACCGGAGGCCGGGAAGATCTCCATGATGGCATTGGATTGGAAGCGAACAGCGGCCTCCATAATCATGTTGTGGAAAAGTCCACACGCGCCAGCCCAAGGCTTGTTGCGATCCTCTGTCTTTACCCCTAGATAATCCAGGCCCTCTTTATAGGCGCGTTCCCAATCCTGCCTGGAGTTCAGATCCTCCTCGTATACATCGAGGACTTTTGTTCCGATGCTGGATAGGATATTGTCGTCCAGATGCTCTGCTAGGTTGGCAGAGTGAGGAAGGTCTTTCAGGCTATCGCCTTCCTCCTCAGGTGGGCCAAACTCAATAATCATCCCACCGTCTTCAGTTTCAATTGAGACAGCCTCTGGATTTACAATGTCAATCTCAACCTCCGCTTCTTCTCTAAGCAGGGGGTCCATCTCTTCCAAAGGCTTGTCGATCATAAGAGTACCTAGTTTTCCGTGTTGGCCGGAATGGCATCAGCTTGAAGCATCTGCTGCCACATACCGGGGTTCTTGTTAATCGTATCTCGAATCAATCCAACATTGTGTCCGGTAGACCCATTGTTGTATTCGATGCAATACTGACGAGCCTTGCCGTCTCCCGGCTCAGGAAAAGGGCCAGACCATTGCGGGATATAGATTTTAGCAACCCCGCCGCCAATATTAGCCGCATTTAACTTGGCAACAATATCATCAACTTCTTCCATGGTAGCTAACTGATTGGGATTAAAAGACATAAGGTTTTAGTAGTAGTCTGCTTTGGCGCGAACAACGTATTCTTCTTCGTCGTCGTTCTGTGTGGAAATAAAACCACCTTGCCTAAACCTCAACAAAGCCTGCGTTGAGCTATCAACAAGGTCATCATGATCTGAATTAGGAAACGATGCAAACTGCTCTATCACCTCTTCTGCCCAGCGCAATGGAGGCGCATAGACAAAGCCAGAGGCAAATATGTCGCTTACAGCGTTCACGCGAACTATCTTATCATTTCCTCTAGATGGAGTGTAATCCTGTACCGGGATGCCCATCTTCCTCAACTCGAAGACAAGAGGAGCGCCAGCAGCCTTTGCTTCGATAATGCAGGCATCTGGCTTCCAATACTTGTATTCCTCTAGGGCTTTTTGCTTGAGTTCGGGGAACTCAAGTTTATCTTGATAAGCATTGAGTAGGATGATGTTTGCCCTTTGCTTGCCGTCTGAATCTCTGTCGTAAAACACTCCCCATGTAGTACAGGCGCTGTAGTCTGACCGAGTTCCCTTGGTGAGCGCCGTGTCCCAGGACTGGATAATGTACTCGCACTTGGGGGGATCGTCTTTATCCCAGATCTTCCACCACTCTCTCTTTACCAGCGCCCCTTCTTCCGAGGTAGGATTTTGCTGGTACTGAGCATTCCACTTGGCAACAGGCAATTCTGCCTTGATCTTTTCCAGTTCTTCTAAAGGCCAGAACTCAGGCCACAGAGGATTGCCGGAAGGCATGATTGCCGGGAACTCAATCACTTCCCATTCATCTGCACCGTCTCTTTCCGATGCGGCCTTCAAGATCTGCCCACAGAGGTCTTTTTTAGACCACCTCGTCATAACGAGAATAATTGCGCCTCCAGGTTGCAAACGCTGACGAGGGCCAGACGTATACCACTCGTATACGCTATCGTAAACACCTGGGCTTGTTGCTGCTATAGCAGCCTCTTGTTCGCTATGTGGGTCGTCTATAATCAGAAGGTCCGACCCTTTGCCCGTCACACTACCACCAACACCTATTGCAAAGTATTCGCCCTGCTTATTTGTGTTCCACCTGCCAGCAGCCTTGCTATCTGAAGACAAAGAGACTCCAGAGAAAATTGATTGATATTGTTGACTACCTACTAGGTTCCTGACCTTTCTGCCAAACCCAACTGCTAATTCAGCAGTATGTGCTGTTTGAATTACTTTTTTGTGTGGGTATTTACCAAGGAACCACGCTGGAAGCAAATAAGAGCTAAACTCGCTTTTTGTGTTGTGGGTTGGGATCATGCCTTCCCCTGCCAGGAAAAGCCCATCCTCTCTATTGACCTTTATGCATCTGGTTTCTGATTTCAAGTTTAACTTCTTGATACTAATATACCTGCCAATAGTTTTTGTGTGACCAACTGCTCTGTCGTTCTTTCTTGGCAATTTAGATATATCTTTAGCATAGAAGCTAACCTTGTAATGCAACCCGTGATCCTTGCCATCCAAGAACACCCTTTGCTCTAAGAGTGAATTTTTTATACCCAACGAGTGCAGGATTATCCTGAATGAATCTATTATTCTTTTGTTCTTGTTGGCAAAAAAGCATTGACCAGCTTTTGACACATTCCCATCTGTGTCCATCAGGCCCCTAACAAGTTCCATCTTTTGTGCGGGGCTGGACATGATGTACTGTTCCGGTATGTGCTTATCGACAAGAACTTCAATTGACCTGAGCTTCTCCTTCAGGCCTAACACGCCAAATGTAAATCGAGTAGATTGATCGGTTGTTTTGTATCCCTTGGATTCAATAATCGGCCTGAGTACCCGCTGGTCCTCATCGTGCATCGTGATGACACCATTGTTCTTATGCCCGTCTCCAAGCCAGACGCCTAGCATATATGGATCAATCGGAAGTTCAGCGTCCTGTATGTTTAAAGGGGATACAGCAGGGAGCATTGGATTCCTAATGGACTTGCCATCGGAATCCGTTTCCTTGATGTAAACCCCGCCTCCACGCTTGGTCTTGAGGATCGCGCCGGATTGTCTTTTGTACAGATCTTCAGTGGAATATGTGTGAAAGACACCGTGCTTTCGACTCAATCGAACTGTCCAAAGATGCTCTCCGTCAACATCAACGTAGCGCCCGTCATCAGTGGACACTCGATAAATCTCTCGATCAGTAAAGACATTAGAAACTCCAGTCACCTCAACTGGGTTGCCGTCTGGGTGAAACACCATATCGCCAACTTCAATTTCGGCAATCGTCTTCCAACCTTTTGTCGTTATGATTTTAGTGTCTAGGCTTAAGGCGTGACGAGGAGCCATGTTAATTATCAATCTTTTGCATTTACCTTCTGCTACTCGCTCAAAGGCATCTGCCATGATTGCATGGTGCCGACCAGGAATAAACGCAGGCCACATCTCTTTCACAAAGTCTAAGAACTTGTTCTGGCAGGTTTGCACCTTGAGGTACTTCTCGTATTTCGTTAAAAGCTCTGCCAGTTCAAGCTGCTCGTGGTATGGCAGCGTCTTTGCTTTTGCGATGATTGTGTCAATCTGCTGAGGAGTGTATTCCCCGGCGAGGACATTCCTTATATTCACATCACCATCATGCCCTAAATATCTGTATGCCGATACAATTCATAGTATGGAAAAAATTGAACAGCTCCTTTCTGACCTTCGAGTCGAAGCGGCTGAAAGCAGAGTTCACCTTGCTCACATCTCAGAGCATCTAGCAAAGCTAAACGGGCGCACTCAAAAAAGCGAAGAAAGAATTTCCTCGCTAGACACTGAGATCCAAAGCGCCAAGAAAGCATGGACAGCCGTTGTAGCAATTGCCTCTGGCGTTGGAGCAACATTATCTTGGCTTTACAATTTCCTGTCGAAGTAAAAAAAGGCCCCTCTTTCGAGGAGCCTATTTTTATGCCCAAACCAACAGGAGGACCGAACAATCGGAGGAGGTGTCCGGTACAAGACTCCTTTATCCTAGCACACTACTTCTTGCCTGAGACGTAAATTTCGTAAGCGCCGTCTACTATTAGAAAATCTTCTTCTTCGCTTTGCTCTTTCCTGGGATCTACCAAACAAGACGAAAGCCAATTTGTAATGTGGGCGATCTCGTACACAACGATGCCTCTCTTGGTTTTAGAAAAGATGGGGCCGTACCCTACACTGCGCCAGTACTTTAGGCAAGGCACGGAGACTTTCAGGTACTTCGATAGCTCCCTCTCCGTTACGACCTCTTCTCTCTTCACGCACTACGAGCATAACAGCTTGAATGTCCTGCGCCCCGTAGTGAACCCCTGATACTCTGCGCCGATCAATTCTTGCCCCGTTAGCTCTTTAATGAACGGTGCCAGGGAACGACACCACTCCTCCCCCTCCTTTACCTTTGCCTCCTCTCTTTGGCGCTCCTCTTCGAGGATCTCGCAGACCTCCTCTGCGCTGCCGCCTTCCTTCTCTACACGCTTCATCGCGCAACGCATCGACTCCATCTCAATCAATTGTTCTTTATCCATGTAGACAGATTGTATACCACAGACTGCTACAGCGCCACATAAAATTGCTGTTGCGATTGCGATCAGGGTGCTGTATGATGAATGTGCCGAAAGGTTCTCAGGCAGACGTTATGGTGGCTGCATCACCACTGAGATAGCCATGGATTCAAGAAAGCACTGGTGAGACGACAATAATTTTCCATAGGGCCGCAGTTCAAAGAGCGGTACTGAGTTCTGGTAGCCACCCACTATCGGCATTCACCTAGAGAATCAATGCTTACGCTCTAGGTTAAAGAGATGACGGACCAGGGACATTGGGATGCCTTGGTCCAGCTTGGAAACCGAAGGAAAAGGATCAGACCCGAGATATTGCATATACCTTCCTTCTTATCTATATTTTAGATGCAATTCTATAATGTATAGATAAGAGTATATTATCTTAGATATTCTATAGATTATATACAAAGCCTACGCGCTGGATCTGTATATGGTATATCCCAAGAAAAGCCCTATTGTCTTTTTTTTGGATAAGGGGTAGCGCGAAGTGACTGGCTAACACTATTGAGCAAAGGAGAATCACCGTTGTTCTGGAAGTGGCAGCGTGGAAACTGTGGACCTTAGCCAGTCTCTTGGCGCTATCACCAGATAGCGTTAGATTTAAAAATTCACACAAGGAAAAGAATAAAGGCAAACGACAAAACGGAAAACCCACAACTACCCGACAGCCCCCGCCTGAGCAGCGGGGGCGAGCTAAAGCAGGTTAAGCAACTTTAACGATACGCGCCAAGTTTAGGCACGTCCCTCCCTCCTGCTACTCCCTGAAAAGCATAAGCTATTGAATATGCTAGGGAAACCGCTCCTACTCGATACTGACGTTGCAAAGCTGACAGGTGCCTCTGTGTCCTCCGTACGCAAATGGAGAAGCCAGAATAGAGGACCGTGCTTCTTGCGTCTTGGTGCATCTGTACGATACAAGGAAGAAGATGTGCTACACTACATGATGTCTGGCACACTCTATGAGGAAACAGGCATCAAGATAAAAAGGAATAAACGTAGTGAAAGACAATGACACTAAGCGAAATGATGAATAACAATATGCCGATTGAACCGCTTCTCCGGGAAGGCGATGTCGCGAAGATCTTGAACGTATCGGTTCAGCAGATCCGCACTATGCGCCGGATCAACACTGGGCCGAAGGTTACCAGGATTGGCGCTCGTACCGTTCGCTACAGCCCTTCGGATATTCGGGCATATCTAACGTCCTTCCAGCCCAAACAAACGAACCAGGAGGCTCCTGTGGCGCAGAAGCATCCCTCTACAACGATGTTGGTCGAGGACATCTTCAAATGAGCGTGAGCATGAGCGAAAACAACGAAGACATTGGCTTTGCCAAGATTACCGAAGTCGCCAAGTACCTCAACATCTCTAAGGCGATGGTAAACAAGATGCTGCATCAAGGGCAGATCCCGTATACCAAATTTGGGAAGGTTTACCGGATCCCGTGGTCTTGGCTTAAGCAAGCCGCCAAGCCCCAGCCAATCGATCAATAACCCCAAACCAACAGGAGGAAGATATGAAGATCAAGTGCGAATTAGTTGGCAATACGAACTGGTCATGCCTTCGCCTGCGGATTGATGAGGCGCGGGCGCTTGACGCCCAACGCGCCCTCGACTGGCTGGCCCAGCAGCGCCGGGAGGCCGCAGCGGAGGAAAACGACCGCTGGGCGGATGACTGGTGGGGCCGGAATGGAGATGTTACCGCATCGGACTTTACTGCCCGCGCCGCCGCGCTTCGTGCGGAGGGAGAAGAATAATGCGTAAACAATACCACCCATTTATGGATAGACTACTGCAACCGACTTTCCAAGGCCTCAGCGGCAACGTTAAGAATGACTCTGGAACGGAAGAAAACAAGACTGGGGATGTCCCTACGCCACAGTCAGACATCGGACCTTTGGTCGATTCGCTAGAAACCTTTGATGCAATCGTAGAGAAGGTCGTCCAGATGAACGACGGCAAATGGATCTCTCAAGAAGTAACTGCTGTAGTTCGCGGCGTATTGAAAGCCATAGCAGAGGTGAATAAATCTAAAGGTGTTTCTGCGTCGGTACGCGCCGCTGCGATTCGGGCGGGGGAGGTGGGGAATGAGTGACCACGTGCGGCGGCTGCGGCAGATGGCTGATCGAGAGAAAGCCATGGCGCGATCGTGTGCAGACGCTTCACGCCTAGCCTTGGCAAACTCAGGTCATCACGAACGAAACGCGCAGTGTTTTCTCGCCGGGGCTGAGGCTTTGGAGCAGTTGCAAGCGATCAACGAGTTCAGAGAGGAGAATACATGACGAACGAAGAAAAGACCGAAAGGCTAGAAGAGATTGCAGACAACTGCGAAGGCTACGGAAGCTATGAACAGCGGCAATCAGACCCTGCCCTCCTCCGCGAGGCGGCGGCGATGATGCGGGAGCGGGGAGCGGTGCAGTGGGTCTACACAGATACCGATAGGAGCCGCATGACTGCGAATTACAAGGGATGGATGATTCACGCATATCCATCAGGGTGGTGGTGCTGTCTTCTTGACAGTCAAATTCAAACAGCAATGGAGGACGTGCGAACCCTCGCCGCCGCCCAAACCGCCGCCGTCGCGTGGGTGGACGAGCAGGAGGGGCGCAATGCCTGACCGCCACGCCGCCGACGACCGCGACGATCTGGCGCGGGAGCAGCGGCGCAAACAGAGGGAACGAGAGGAGTATCTGACCGAAGAAAAGGAGACTTATGGAACAACAGAAAGTTGATCTGGACGCGCTGGAAGCGGCGCTGGGGAAGAGTACGCCGGGGGAGTGGGTAGCTGAATACGGCTACGTCGGCGATAGAAGGCAAAAGTTCTTGAAGCGCAATAAAGAGCGAGATGGGGACAGGCTGCGCGACTTGGGGTACGACGATGCCGACTTCATCGCCCTCGCCCACAACGCCCTCCCCGCCCTCATCGCTGAGTTGCGGGAGTTGCGGGCGCGGACGACGCCGTAGCCTATCGGGGACAAGCACCGGGACGGGAATTGGTGGCTAATGTGGGAGCCGGGGTACGAGACTTGGTTTAAATTGCGCTGGCGATATGAAGGCTGGCAGTTGAGCGACCGTAATCTTATCGGCACCCCCACCCACGCCCTCCCCATGCCGCCCGCGCCGGAGGTGTTAAATGCTAAAAATTGAAGAATTTGCGGGGCGATATATTACGAGCCTTGCATCTGACGGCAAGAGAAAAGCCAAGATGTTTGCCGCACTTGAAATTGATGGGGCTGGCGCGCACAAGATTTCTTTTTCAGTCTATGTGGGCGAGAGAACCTACGTCGTCCAATCACTGCCCGATGCTGTTCGGCTGTTCAACGAGGAGGATCTTGATGAGTAAGATGCGTGATCCGTTTATTGACCCCCAGCCGGGGGACGTAATAGAAGTAAACAAGCTTAAAGCCTGGATCGTAAAAGAACGGACAAATGAGTCAGTAGTGTTCGATGCAGACGAACCGGGAGGCGCAGAGGGATGCGAGTGGCCCTTAGGGGCATGGCAATCAGCACTAGAGGGAACAAAGACCGCTCGTGTTATTTGCCGAGGATAGGAGGCAAAACAAAATGAAAACAACAATGATGGTATTGCACGGCTTATGGTCCGTGTCCACTCTCTGGCTTCTAGGCCTATACTTCGGCTCAACCAACCAATACCCTGTATGGGTCAAGCTGCTTGCCCTAGCAGCTTTCGCTGGCACCGCTTTCTGCGCCTTCATTGTAGGCGTATGGATCAAGAGAACATTTTAGGAGAACACATGGAACAAGTAAAAGA
>Ga0209990_10001243_pt1 | contig 21996 bp, 33 predicted proteins | sample NOAtaG_6_FD_187304 | JGI IMG/M metagenome (GOLD analysis project Ga0209990, IMG submission 187304) | Freshwater lake microbial communities from Lake Erie, under a cyanobacterial bloom - NOAA_Erie_Diel5S_2200h metaG (SPAdes) (version 2) | ecosystem: Environmental > Aquatic > Freshwater > Lake ...
TCCCTTTATTATATATATATATATATATATATAGTAAAGGGTCTTTTTATTTAGAATGATTCTAAATTTCTAAATTAATTAAAAAAAAGTTTGTTAGGGTATTGCTAATTAAAAAAATGGTTGTATCTTTGTGCCATGTTTAACTCTAATCAAAATAAACACATGGACATTTTAACTAACATTCAGTCAAGCGGAAACCACATTAATAACCTGAAAAGTCAGGTATTAACCGCTAAAAAAATCCAACTTCATACAGGTATGGAGGGATTTAATTCACCTAAATCATTCGGTATTTACAAAAATACGGGTGGTGATGCGTTAGGTATCGTTGGGGATGTATTTGAACCAATGAATCTTCAATTGTTTTTAGATGCAATTGAACATTCAGTCCTTAGTTCAAATGCTGATGTTGATTTGAATAAATTAACATATCATGAATACTATGGTGGTGGTAAGGTTGTTTTCAGATTACCTTTGAAAAAATATGAAATTAAAACTCCTATGGTAGGTGATACCCTTGAAACCGCTTTGGAATTTCGTACAGGATTTGATGGTATGACAAAAATTTCATTAGGGTTCTATGCTCTTCGCCTATGGTGCACCAATGGTGCAAAAAATTGGCAAAAGGATGTTGCTATTTCTATGAAAAATACAACAAAAAACCAAGCAAAGGTGATGACATTCACAGATGAAATTTTCAAAGTTATTTCAATGACTGAAAATTATGTTAATTGTTTGAATGATGCTACCTTAAAGCAAATTACTCAATCCGATATTGATAAGTTTTTAACTAAACTTACAGGGTATGATGTTAAGGCTTATTCAGACCTTACCACTCGTTCCCGTAATATCTTAGATTCTGTAAATAACTCAATTGCTATTGAGATGCAAAATACAGGTAATAATGCTTTCAGCCTATTACAGGGTATTACTCGATATACTACTCATGAACTTGCAAAGGGTAACATTGAAAAATTACTTTATGCTTCAGCAAGTGAAATGAACGCCAAGGCACATGAATTAATTTTCGCCACAAATTAAACTTAGGTTTAATTAAATTAAAAAAGGGAATGTAACAATTCCCTTTTTTTTTGCCTTGTATTGAATTATCTTATTATTTCCGTATCTATCTATCATTTTACAATTCAAGTTTAACAGACAGGCTAAAAATAGGGTTTATGGTGATTCTGGGAATTAGTATTAAGTTAGTTTTTTGATGTTGGTAATTATCTTAATTAAATTAAAAAGGGAATGTAACAATTCCCTTTTTTTTGCCTTGTATTGAATTATTTTATTAATTCCATATCTACATATCATTTTACGATTAAAGTTTAACAGACAGGCTAAAAATAGGGTTTATGATGATTCTGGCAATTAGTATTAACTTAGTTTATTGATATTGGTGATTATCTTAATTTAAGTTAATATATTATACACAATTGTGTATATATTAATTATTATAATGTATATTAATATATAATATATATAACATATAAAATATATAAAGTAAATACTTCAATAAATAAAATATTACATATTGGATATAATTTAAAATATAAAAATTATTTAAAATTATTAATATACAATAAATAGATAATTCAATTTACGAAATATATATTTTAATTATTGAAATAATTTAATATACTATAATATACAATAATTATATAATTCAATTTACGAAATATATATTTCAATAATTGTATTATTTAAAATATAAATAATTCAAAATCCGTATTATTTTTTTATATAAAAAAAATAAAAGCCAGGTTGGAGTACACTCTCTCGCCTTGTCAGGGCAACCCTTAATCCTTATCAGATTACATTGTAAAGATACCAGGAATAATTGGAATAAAAAAATTAATTAAGATAAATTTTTAACCTATTTATCAACACACTTATTAACATATTCTTATGATTAATTGTGGATAAATATGTGGATAAAAATGTGGTTTTGTTTGTCGGTGGTATTGAAATAACCTATATCTTTGTACTATTAAATTTCACTCTTAACTAATTCATTTATGGAAAGTACGCAAGTAACAAAATCAACCGCATTAGATGTGGTTGTAGCCTTGAAAAAGGCAACAAGTAAAACAAATGTAACATTTGTTTCAATCCGTAAGTACACTAACAAATATGGTGAAATTGCCAATCACCTTATTAACGTTGGTGCATCCTATTCTAAGGCTAAGGAAAGAGATATTGAGTTTTTGAAACATTTAGATTTGGATTCAAATGAATTTGAATTTAAGTCGGCTAAGGCTCTGTTAATTGAGGCTAAACAAGCCTTAATTGAATCTTTTGAGAATCCTAATGAGAATCGTAGCCAAGGGCAAATTGAGGCTTATACAGCCATTGTAGATGGTGTTAAGGTTCATAATGAATCTGGAAAGGTTTATGTTTATGGTTATCGCCAAAACAAGACTATTTTACAGGATGGTGTTTATCCTGTGGTTAAGTCAAGACCTTTGACAATTGCAAAGGATGAAATTCGTAAGTTACTACGGACATCGAAATATACCCAATATGTATTAGATAATGTTGGGGAAATTCGTGCCAATGGTGAAACTTTGGAACTTTAAATAGTACGGAATCTGAAATAATAAGGTTGATGGAATATTCTATCAACCTTATTATTTTATTTTAATATATTCCATTTTTCGTATTATTAATATAATTAAATAATTCATTTTTCGTATTAATTTTATATATAAAAAAAATAAAAGCCAGGTTGGAGTATACTCTCTCACTTTGTCAGCGACCCTTAATCCTTATCAGATTACATTGTAAAATTACAACCAATATTTGACAATTCCAAACAATTAAGAAAAAAAATATTTTTTTAATTTTATGTCGGTGGTATTAATATATTCCCTATATTTGCCTTATCGTTTAACACTTAATTAAAATAAACATTATGGAATTATCAGTTGCAGAAAATTTGGCGGTTTCTTTAATGAAACAACATGGTATTTGGGAATTGGGTTGGCGTTTTGAATTTAACAATCATTTAAGGGCGTTTGGCGTTTGTTCCTATGGAAACAAGTCTATTCAATTGTCAAAGCATTTAACTCGTTTAAATGACCTTGAAATAGTCAAAGATACAATCCTACATGAAATTGCCCATGCTATTGCAGGGTTTAAAGCCCATCATGGTTATCAGTGGAAATTGGTTTGTATTAAGATAGGTGCAAAACCTGAGAGATGTTATGATTCAGATAAAGTTAATACGCCTAAATTAAAATACTTTGCGGTTTGTGGCGGTTGTGGTGAAACATACGAAAAGGCAAGGATTAAATTAAAAGAGGTAAAAAGGGCGTGTAGATGTCAAGCACATAAAAGTTGGGAAAATAAGATATTGCTTGAATTTAAAGAGAGGTATTAAATAGTGGGTTAATTGGTTGGAAACCCTATCAAAAAAAGATAGGGTTTTTTTTTTAATTTATGTCGGGGGTATTGAAATAATACATATCTTTGCATCATCGTTCAACACTTAATTAAAATAACATTATGACAAACTACCTGAAAAACAAAACGATTAAAAAGAGGTTAGAAATTTATTCAACCTTTACTGAAATTCCGTTAGATGATATTATTAGCGGAATTGATTTAATTAAGTACATTAAAAAGTACGAAATTAAATTAGGGTGCGATTGTGGTTGTGGCGGTGATTCAATTGATATTGATAAATATTTTATTGGTATAACTGCTACATTTGATATATTTACAAAACGTAAATAATCAAATTAAAAAATAATAAGGTTGGTAGATATTCTATCAACCTTATTATTCATTTTTCGTATTAATTAATAAATTAAATAATTCAATTTATGAAATAATTATTTTTTATATAAAAAAATAAAAGCCAGGTTGGAGTATACTCTCTCACTTTTTCAAGCGACCCTTAATCCTTATCAGATTACATTGTAAAGATACAAGGAATAATCGGAATAAAAAAATTAATTAGGATAAATTTTGAATTTATTTATCCACAATTAAGATTTTTTTTCTCGTAGGTATTCAATCTCCGTTGTGTTTCGTTATAGTGGCTTAATACATTCATTGCACGATTAATTTCTTGAGGTGTGAAATTTTGTTCACTTGTTTTACCCAATTTGAATCGGTGGTTGTGCATTAAGATTTCAACTGCTTTATTTAATTCCATAGTGATTAAAAAATGTCATTACAAAAGTATAACCAATTATTGACAATTGCAAGAAAAAAAAGTTAAAATTAATTAAAAATAATTTTGGTTTTTTGTTGGTGGTATCAAAATAAGTCCTATCTTTGCATATCGTTTTACAATTAAACAATTTAACACAATGGTAACAAAACAAGAAATTCAAGAATGGATTAAAAACAATCCTTATGCGACAAATTCAAAATTGGTTAAACAATTTGGGCTTAGCAAACAAAGGGCATCAGCAAATTTAATTGCTTATCGTAAGAAAAAAGGAATTAAAAAGAGTGTAGGGGCATTTAATAATGAAAATGGGAATGGTAAGCAAAAAGCAAGAAATATCATTATTAAACACATTTACAAAAGCGGTCTTAATTCAGGAAAAATATTATCCTTACCCTTTTCAAAATGTAATATTGAAAAGCAAATATTATCCGAAATTGGAAAGAAATTTAGTTTTATCGGATATGAAAGGGATGAAAAGGTTTATTGGAAAATGTTTAAAACTATCCAAAAACATAAATTACCAATATATCCAATGTTGGGTGATATTGGATATGAATTAGAAACAGCACATGAAGACAAATACAATCATCTTATTTTAGATTATTGTTGTCAATTGGGTACTATCGTTGAAGATATGAAAAGTATGTTTCAGGCTAATATCGTGCAAGTTGGTGGTATTGTTGCAATAACCTTATCAAAGCGAATTAATAAACTTGGTCAATCATCTAAGGTTTATGGTGAAATGAAAAGGTTAATTAAGAATGAAAATGATATTGAAACAATACACGCTTTTAAAACATTTTTCTCAAAAGTTTGTGGGTTCAATTATTCAATAGAAGAAATATTTGAATATCATGATACCTGCTCAATGGCTCTAATAATAATAAAGCGGTTGAAGTAATAAGTTAATTAAAAAAACCCTATCAAAAAAAAGTTAGGGTTTTTTTAATTTTTATTTGGTAGAATCAAAACTTTGTTTTATCTTTGTGGTATCGTTAAACACTTAAAAAAAATAATTAAAATGGAAACCAATCAAGAAAAAAATGAAATCATTTCAGCAATAAAAAATATTATTGATGAATTTGGTATGTTTACAACATTTGATGTTGAAAGTGAATCATCACCTATAATTGGAGAGCTTGGTTCTGCTATCATGCTTGGTGAAAAATTTATGTTAAATGGTGTTAATGGTTATTTATATTTAAATGGTGATGAAAATGAAAGGTCTGTTGATTTTTTCACTTATGAAGAATTATCAATTGATTGTTTACAGGATATCTTAAACCTTGCTAACATTTATCAAAAAATTCAAGGTGATATAGAATGAAAACATTTGGATATATCAAAACTTTGTAGTATCTTTGTGGTATCGTTAAACACTTAAAAAAAAATAATCATGGTTAAAGTTCAGTTATTTGCTTTTGACAAAAATAGTTCAGAGCATATTGGTACAACAATAATGGCAAGGGATAAACAAGAATTTAATTTATCTGTTGAAGAATTTTTAATGGGTGTCCCTTACACAAGGTATTACATTGAATTTATTTCAGATGAACCTTTAACAGATGAACAAAAAGAAATTGTGGAGGATTTTGAAATAGAATTTCAATAGTAAAATTTTTGTTTTTTGGTTAAGTTGTGAACGAAAAAACCTGTCTGTAAAAAGATGGGTTTTTTTTACATTTTATTTGGTAGTGTCAATTATTCCTTGTATCTTTACAATGTAATCCAATAAGGGATTAAGGGTTGCCCTAACAAGGCGAGAGAGTATACTCCAACCTATATTATATTTTTTTTTATAATTAATTTTTTTTACAAAATGCTTGTTTAATTAAATTAGTTTATATATCTTTGTATTCACAATTTAATTAAAAACAATATGGAACAGAAAATTCAGGATGGTATCTTTTTTGTGGCGGTCTTTATTGGTATCGTTGCAATTGCTTTAAGGGTGATACAAATTATTTTACTTTTTTTGTAAAATTATTTGGTAGAATCAAAATTTTGTTTTATCTTTGTGGTATCGTTAAACACTTAAAAAAAATTAAAGTTATGGGATTTTTCAGTTGGAAAACAATGGATACTAATAAAAGTATCCCAAACATTCACTCAAACAGACAACCTTTTAAGGTGGTTATGTTAGATGATAAAGGTAATCAATGGGTGGAAACCGAATATGATGGTTGTGGTGTATTTGGTGGTAAGGATTATTATGAATTACTCGCTGAAATGAATGGTGTTACATCAACCTTACAAGGTGAAGAATATACCGATGAAGTGAGAAGTAAAGGTATTAATATCGCCTTTAAAGATAATCCGAATGGTGATGGTACAAAAGGTGTAAAATACCCTAATTTGGTTGAGAAACCTGAAAATTGGGTGTATGATGAAACAGGTTGTGAATCATGCGAATTTCAAGGTTATTTCTATGATGATAACTATGAAGATGATGACGATTTTAATGAAGATGATTTTTAATTAAGTTTTTGTTTTGGTTAAGTTGTGAACGAAAAAACCTGTCTGTAAAAAGATGGGTTTTTTTTTACATTTTATTTGGTAGTGTCAATTATTTGTAGTATCTTTGTACTATAAAATATAATTCCATTCAAAAAAACCTGTCTGTAAAAAGATGGGTTTTTTTTTACATTTTATTTGGTGGTGTCAATTATTCCTTGTATCTTTACAATGTAATCTGATAAGGATTAAGGGTTGCCCTAACAAGGCGAGAGAGTATACTCCACGCTACATGATATTTTTTTTAACAAAAATTAATTAATTTTTTTTACAAAATGCTTGTTTAATTAAATTAGTTTATATATCTTTGTGTTCACAAATTAACAAAAACAATATGGCACACAAAATTTCATCCGCTTCGTTATTTGAGGTTATTAATCGTGAGGCTAATAACCATGGTTCTGAATTTACCATTAAATCACTTAGGACAGGTAAGGACTATACCTATAAAATTAGCCGTTCTTTATTTAAAGGGAATTGGTACACTCATGTTAAGGTTGAAACCGAGTATCAAAATTACATTAGATTAGGTTTTTTCTCGCATGGCAAAATAATCAATAAAGGACAAATTATTGATTCCGCTTCGGCAAAAGCAATTGCATGGACTTTAGATAATGTTCAAAAGAAAAACTTTAATTTGTTGGATAATTCAATTGAGGTTTTTCATACAGGGTCTTGCCTTGTTTGTGGCAAAAAATTAACTGATGCAAATAGTATCGAAATTGGTTTAGGGCCTATTTGTAGAAGTAAATAATATTTCATATAATGAAATTGAATAGGTTAATCTGATTAATCTATTCAATTTTATTATTTTTTATATAAAAAAACATTATGTAGGTTGGAGTATACTCTCTCACTTTTTCAAGCGACCCTTAATCCCCTATTGGATTACATTGTAAAGATACAAGGAATAATTGGAATAAAAAAATTAATTAGGATATTTTTTTAAAAAAAAAGTTAAAAAAAAATATGGTGGTTTATGTCGGTGGTATTAATAAATTATGTATCTTTGTCATATCGTTAAAAACTTAATTAAAATAACATGATAGTTCTAATCGCAAAACAAAACGAAGATTTGATTCAGTCAATGATTCCGAACAAAAAATTGAAGTTTGAAGAATCAACAAAAAACACAACAACATTTAAAGTTAGCAAAAATGTGTTTAATACACTTTTTAATGAACTGCGTTATCAAAACTACAATCCATACGCATTAATGACTTGGTGAAAAAAAAATTAAAAATTTTATTTGGATATATCAAAACTTTGTTATATCTTTGTGGTATCGTTAAACACTTAAACAATTTAAAGTATGTCAATGTTCAGAATTACACAAAACAAAGGTTTTCAAATGACTTTTGAAAATGGTTGCACAATTTCAGTTCAATTCGGGTATCGTAATTATTGTGATAATTACGATAATCATCCTGATGGTTATGATTTTTCTAATGGTAAAACAATGGTTGAATCGTCTGATGCTGAAATAGCAATAATCTTACCTAATGGTGAATTTTATGACTTTGGTAATGATTTGGTTAAAGGTTATTGCTCTGCTGATGAAGTTGCTGATTATATTAAATTAGCAAAAGAAATATAAAACGAGAGAGAAAAAAACCCTGTCAAAAAAAGATGGGGTTTTTTTAAATTTTATTTGTATATATCAAAACTTTGTTGTATCTTTGTAGTGTAAATAAAAAAATGTTATGAAAAAAATTGGGGTTCTTTTAATGTTTGTTGGAACATTTATTATGGTGTTATTAATTCATCATATTATGTTGTTTGGTCTTGAGTTACCTTTACTTTTGTTGGTTGGTCTTGTTGAATCAATTGGGTGTTTTACTATGGGTTATGTTGCCTATAAAAGATAATTTCTGTTTGTTTTTGTTTTAGTGTTAAGTTGTGAACGAGAAACCCTGTCTGTAAAAAGATGGGGTTTTTTTTATTTTTTATTTGGATATATCAAAACTTTGTTGTATCTTTGTATTGTAAATAAAATGGTCAGGTGGCGTAATGGTATCGCAGAGTCTGCATTAGTCTGATTCATTTACAGGTTCGAATCCTGTCCTGACTACGAATGGAAAGTCCGAGTTCGATTCTCGGTGATAGCATAATGGGTAATGCGTCGGTTGTACCGAAGATATGGGTTCGAATCCCAAGGTTGGTGTAATGGGTAGCACGTCCAAGTTATTAAAATAGTCAGGTGGCGGAATGGTATCTGCTTCACCTAAGAAGTGGTTAGATGATAGGGTGATATCAATATCTAACTACCACAGGTTCGAATCCTGTCCTGACTGCTAATTTTTTTTTTTGGTTAAGTTGTGAACGAGAAACCCTATCTGTAAAAAGATGGGGTTTTTTTTTATTTAATTTTTTTTAAAAAAATTTAAACAAAAATTTGTTTTTCTCAATAAAAAGTAGTTACTTTGACCCATTGTTTAACACTTAAAGGAAAAAGAAACATGAAAAACAAAGTAAAAACAAACAAGACAATTACAATTGGAGTTAATGATTATGCTTCATTGTTAATCTTACCTTTTAACAGACCTATTAACCAAAAGATTGTTTTAGAGTTAGTTGAATCGGTAAAAAGAAACGGACAAACAAGACAAGTTTTATTAGTTAGAAAACCTAATAATAAATTGTATGTTGTTGATGGACAACATTTAATTAGAGCAATGGTAAGCCTTAATTTACCTATTGAATGTCGTATTGTTGAATGTAAAACAGATACTGAAATTGTACAATTAATGATTGATACAAATAACACAGGGAAAAAATGGTCATTCGATGATTTTATCAATAGTTGGAAAGAAACAGGAAATAAAGATTATTTCACGCTTCAAAACTCAATTAAACACATTTACAGAAATCACATTCAATCGTCTGTTATCCCAATGGCTTACCTACAAGTTAAACGTAGAACTACTGCTGTTAGAATTGTTAAAAAAGGTGATTTTGTAATAAAAGATAGGGAAAGGGCTGAATTTTTACTTAATTGCCTTGTTGATGTTCACAGATTTTTACCCCCTACAAGACAAGTGAATCAAATGTTTATGCGTCTTATGCTTACTATTGGTATTAGGTATGAACATAGTAAAATGTATAAAAACCTATCAATTGAAGCAACAAATGGTATTGACTTAACTCATTTAAGCGAAGAAGGTATTTTTAATAAACTATTAAAAATTTATAACAAATAATTTGATTATATCAAATATTTGTTGTATCTTTGTATTATGTTTTAAGTTTAATAATTTTAAGGTTAAACCCTGTCTGTAAAAAGATGGGGTTTTTTTTATTTTTTATTTGGATATATCAAATATTTGTTTTATCTTTGTATTGTAAATAAAATGGTCAGGTGGCGGAATTGGTAGACGCACCGAGTGAGCGGTGGAGGTAATAGTCAATAACTCCTAATAGGTTCGAATCCTGTCCTGACTGCTAATTTTTTTTTTGGTTAAGTTGTGAACGAGAAACCCTGTCTGTAAAAAGATGGGGTTTTTTTTATTTTATTTGGATATATCAAATATTTGTTTTATCTTTGTATAGTCAAACAAAAAACAACATCATGAAAAACATTAAAAGTATTTTAACTTCTGTCGGTATTGTAGCACCAATTATAGGTGTTTATTTACTAATCGTATTAATCAATCATTTATACCTATTTGGGTTTAATGAACCTGTAATCCTGTCAATAGGGGTCATAGAATTAATTGCTTGTATCATTATGAGTTATTTTGCCTATTTCAAAAAATAAATCAATCACACACTTTAATATAACAACAATGGAAAACAAACTTGAAAAAAACATCGTCTTATTGTCAATATCATTCGGTGTTATCGGAATCATTGGATTAGTAATTTGGGAACTATCTAAATTCTAATTAATTTTTAATCCAAATAACCTAAAAAAAATAATAGAATATCTGTTATTTTTTTTACATTTTATTTGGTGGTGTCAAATATTCCTTGTATCTTTACAATGTAATCTGATAAGGATTAAGGGTTGCCCTAACAAGGCGAGAGAGTATACTCCAACCTACATGATATTTTTTAATATGAATAATAACTAATTCATAATTTGAATAATATATTACGAAAATTAAAATATATTATATTTGAATTATATCATATTATATGAATTAAAAAAAATGTAAAAAAAATGTAAAAAAATGTTTGCGGTATTAAAATAATTGTTATCTTTGCATATCCAATTATTACAGAAACAACGAGCAATAATTAATTGGATTTTTTTTTTGGGTTAAAGTGAAAAAAAACCTTATCTGCAATGGATAGGGTTTTTTTTTTTAAAATATTTGGTGGAATCAATTATTTGTTTTATATTTGCATTATCGTTTAACACATTAAAAAATAATGGCAAAGATTAAAGAATTATACGAAAATGCGAAATTAGCAAAAGTTGGTTCAACGTGTAAATGCCCAAGTTGTGAAACTGAATTTGTTAAAACAAACTACCAACAAGCATTTTGTAAATCAAAAAAAGGAACTGTTTGCAAGGATAGATATTGGAATACAGTTACACCCGAAAAACGAAATAATACTACAAGAATTTCACCTGCAAGTGCGTTATGGTTAATGAAAAATGATACACCAATTGTATTAGGATACGGAATATCACAACGAGAAATTGATAAGGAGGATAGATTAACAATGGAACTCGAAGATGATGGTAGTTTGGGTGGTGTGGTTGAAAGATGTAAATGGTGCGAATGCCTGATTTGTAGATGTGATGATTCATTATTAATGAACTAACCATTGGATATGTTTACGCACATTCAATAAAATAATTTTTTTATTTGGTTATATCAATTATTTGTTTTATATTTGCATTATCGTTTAATACTTAAAACAAAATAACAATGGAAAAAATTAATCTTGATTCGTTTGAGTTAGTTCAACTCAAAAAAAGGTTGTGGGTAATTAAAGTCGAATATGATACTATATTCGGTGAAGGGGCATCAACAACTGAAACCCTTAAGTTTTGTAAAGATAAGGTTGAACAAAACTTTTATTTCGCCAATCCTGAAACAAATCTTAATGTTGTTATTGGTCATTTGGCATTGTTCCTTAATGATATCCCCTATAACAATTTCTCAAAGGTATTTGAAATGGAAACCCCTTTTATGGCGTTTATGAGAGAAAATAAATTAGAAATCTGTCTTAATTAAGATAAGGTAATTAATAAGGTTGGTTACATTAATCAACCTTATTATTTTATCTTATTATATGAATTTAATTGCATACACAAATGTGTACATTTATTTTAAATAATTGTTGCACGTATTAAATTAATTAGTATATTTGCATATTCAATTCACAATTTAATTTTGTAATCATGAAAATAATTGGTGTCCTTTTAATCCTTGTCGGCTCAATTGTTATTGGTTTATCCATTCACTATGTTATTAGTGTTGGTAAAATACCTTCAATCATTATGGTCGGATTTTTTGAAGCAATAGCCTGTATTGTTATTGGTTATTTCGCATATAAAAAAGAATAAGAAACTTAAATAATCCAATTTTTAAATAATTCACTTTATGAAATATAATAAGGTTGGTATATTCTATCAACCTTATTATTCATTTCTCGTATTATATAGTTCATTTCTTGTATTATATATTTCATTTCTCGTATTAATTTTATTTTATATATAAAATAAAAGCCAGGATGGAGTACACTCTCTCGCTTCCCAGCGACCCTTAATTCAGTAACTGAATTACACTGCAATATTAAGGGAATTAATTGACAATACCTAATTTTTTTAACCCTATTTATCCACAATTAATAATTAAAATATGTGGATAAAAATGTGGTTATGTATGTTATTGGTATTGATATTTCCTATACTTTTGTAGTGTTCAATTTAATTTAACCTTTTAAACATTTTAGTAATGGAACAGCAAGTATCAACAAAATCAACCGCATTAGATGTGGTTATTGCTTTGAAAAAAGCAACAAGTAAAACAAATGTAACATTCGTTTCAATCCGTTCTTACACTAATAAGTACGGAGAAATTGCCAATCACCTAATTAATGTTGGTGCATCCTATTCTAAGGCTAAGGAACGAGATATTGAGTTTCTTAAAAATTTGGATTTGGATTCAAATGAATTTGAATTTAAGTCGGCTAAGGCTCTATTAATTGAGGCTAAACAAACCTTAATTGAATCCTTTGAGAAACCTGATTTTAATCGAAGTGAAGGTCAAATAAACGCCTATACTAATATCATTAAGGGCGTTAAAGTACACAATCAAACAGGGGATATTTACATTTTCGGGTATCGGGAAAATAAGACAATTTTACAAGAGGGGAATTATCCTATTGTAAATTCAAAACCTATTACAATTGCTAAAAATGAATTGAGAAAATTATTACGTACAGGGAAATATACCCAATACGTAATTTCCTCAATAGGCGAAGTTCGCACCAATGGTGAAACTTTGGAATTGTAAAAATTCCGATAACCGAAATAAAGGTACTGAATATTCAGTACCTTTTTTTTACCCTATCATATGATAATTAATTAATATCTTAAAATAAAGCGATATAAACGACTTTGATATAGTTTTGATAGGAAGATACCACTACTATAAAGATAATGCAATGTAGGGGCTATAAATAAGGGGTACCCCCTATATACCCCCCCTCCCGTTACCCCCCTTACATATACCCCCCTGGTGCAGGTTAAAAGTGGGGTACAATAGGATTCGCAAAATTTTTCTGGGGAATTTTTTGGGTTTAAATATTAGGGTCCCTTTTTTTAAAAAAAAATTTCCAGAATTTTTTGGATTTAAATATTAGGGTCCCTTTTTTTAAAAAAAAATTTCCAGAATTTTTTGGGTTTAAATATTAGGGTGGTGTTGTTATTTAAAAAATATTGTATATTTATAATTGATATTTAAAAGAGATATGAAGATAGGAAAGATATATAATAAGGTTATGACTGAAGTTAGTTCTGACGTATATAATAAATTAACTACTGAATATTCTGATACTAGGATAATAATGTCACATGAGGATGAGATTAAATTCAGGCCAACACCTAATAGTTCGCAAGAGATTAGGTTTAAACCAAGGGGTTTATGGTATGGTATAGGTAGTTCATGGGTTGATTGGGTAAAAAGTGAAATGCCAGATTGGGAAACTGATAATGTATTTAAGATTGATATTAATGAATCAAATATTTTGATAATACGTAATTATGAAGAAATAACGGAATTTGATAAAGAATATGGTGTACCATATAAGTTTGGTTATGATACATATACTAAAATAGATTGGGGTAAGGTTGCTAATGATTATGGTGGGATTGAGATTGCGCCATATATTTATGAAGCTAGGAGGACCATTGAGTGGTATTACACATGGGATGTTGCTAGTGGTTGTATATGGGGTGATGGTGTTATAAGAAATATTGAGAAGATAGTATAATGATAGGTAATATTTACGAAGAGTTATTAAGGGAGAGTATAGATTACGGATATTTTAAGGATAGGAGTAATATACCAGATTACGATGCAATATTATTTGGTTTAAATAATAGATTACCTAAGAAGTATGATAATTGGGTTGGTGAGATTAAGTTTATGAGTGGTGAGGAATATTTCAGGGAGTGTGCCAAGATAGCAGGTACTGATGTTTATAGTCAGAAGGAACCTTTATTGATTGGTAACATTAACAAGATTGAGTATAATATGTCTAGAGGCATTAAGTATGACATACCTTATTTAAATTATGTTGAGAAGACGCAAGAGGGTCGTCATAGGGTTATAGCGGCTAGTAATTTAGGTCAAGCTAAGATACCAGTATTAGTATTATATTTAAAAGAGGAAGATGAATTAGGTGAAAAAAGTCATGATAAAATAGAAGATATGGTTAATATTTGGGATGATTTAATTAAGATTAAAGATAGTTATTACATTAAATTTAGTAATATTAATGAATATAAAACATCTGGTAGATTACTTAGTTGTATTGCCATAAATTATGATAGTTATCAATTAGATTATTTATTAAATAATAAGATAAGTCCTAAATATTATAGTTTAGAGAGACACATTAAAGAGTTATATGATAGTTTTAATAAGTTTGGTTATCGTAATATAAGTAATATTAATTATATTGGTGATAATGATGTTTCTGACATTATTTTACATTTATGTGTTATATATAAAATAATATTAAATAACGATGGTGTAATAATTGATTGCGTTAAGTTGGATGGTAAGGATGGTTATTTAAGGGTATTAGATAACATTAGTGGTGATTTTGATAGGTATACTAGTTGTGAAGATATGTTATTATCTAAAGGTCAAGACTATTATATTAGGGAATACAACTTACTAAGTGAGGATGATATAAACAGTAGTGTTTACGAGGTAAGTGATAATGAAGTTGATGTAATTAAGGGGATATTAAAAAAGTAGCGGATGTGGGAGTTGAACCCACTATCTCTAAGGTTATAATTCCAAGAATCCGTTATCATATTCCCAATGATGGTTAGGGCATAATCCTATGAGATTTGATAACAAATTTATTACTACTATCGGTGTACTTACATTAAACTCTGACACAGATTTAATGTGAGCCACTTCAACATGGTTTGAATAACCACAGATTGCACAACTTGGTGTTGTATTAGATTCGAAATAAACCTTTCTAGCATCTTTTTGAATTGCCGACCTTGCTGATTGCCAATTCTTACGATGATTAAAAAGTTCACCTTTTGTTAAATCAGAAATACCTAGTCTTTGGACTAAATTTAGCTCTATACCTAACATCGAGCACCTATTTCTAATTGAATCTTTGATGTTATTAGATAAATAGTTTTTATATCCTAATTTATCTGCCACATCAACCCATTGTTTAGACTCTTTTATTATTGAAATGAATTCAGTGTCGTTAACTTTATTAACTAAACTGTTACTTCGATAGCCTTTACGACTAAACACTTCATTTTCATTAACTTTTCTTCGTCTTGGTAATGGAATACCATATTTCTTAGCAACTTTTTTAATTGCACCACCAGAAACATTGTACAATCTACCTATAGCGGAATAACTCTTATTCTCTTCTAAAATTAATTTTTCTAATTCTTCTTTATTATACTTTCCCATATTAATAAATATGTGAAAATAATAAAAACGAACCTAATAGTTAAATTTTATTATTGGTTCGAATATTTCTCAGTATTTTAAAACTGTATGAGCCTTGAATGATTATCCGTTTCACTCTTCCGCAATATAATACAAATATACTAAATAATTATTTAGAAGTCAAGTTTTTTTCAGTTATTATTGAGATTAGTTTATTAGCTTTATCATAATCAATAATTTCGTCATTATCAGATATTATATTTTCTTTTTTTAGGTAGATATAGATTTTAGATTGATTTGGTGCTAACCATCTAGTATCAGATGAGAAGAAGCCCATATAATTATTACCAACATCTATTGCTGACAAAAGTAATATTTTGCCGAAACCTTTATTTTGGTAATCATCTTTTATTTCCATATCATTCATAAAACCATCATCTTGGTCATAAAATGAGTGATAATGACCTATTAAGGTATTATTAAAAAAAAATTCTAAATAGAAGCCATTTTGATTTGGGAAGGTCCATGTTTTAATTTTCAGTGGTTCTTCGATAGTTAAGTCAGTATAAGAATTTCCAGCGTAGTTCCAATTTTTTTTATAGTTATCGTATTTTGAATTTTCTTTAATTAAAAATTCTTTACGAATGGTTTCTAATATTATTTGTTTATTCATAATTAAATTAAGATTTCATATATAAATATATAGTTTTATTGATTAAATAAGTTATATATTAGTATCCATAGTAGAACATTAAATTTTTTTTCCAATCAAAAGATTTGTATATTCTAACTAGTTCAAATATACCATATTCATATTTCCAAGAATTTGTGATTATTTGTTTACCATCATTTAAATCAAACGGTGTTAAATCTACCCATTCTATTTGCATACGTTTAACATGGTTAATCATATTATATAAAGCATTTTGTTTTTTTTGGGTTATGTTTGATAAATCAAACAGATAATCATTATCTGGGTGAGTATATTTAATTTTAATTGAATCTAATAAATTTGATTCTATTTGGTTACCAGAATTATCTAGGCCAAAAATTGGGTTAACCATTTCATTATAATATTTTTTTATTTTTTCTTGATAATGGTTTATTATCAATTCAAGAACTTCTTTTTTAATTGTAAAAAAGTCATACTCGTTATATTTTAACATTAACTTTTCATTTTTAAAAAAAGGTTTAATAAATTTTTTTGGTATATTAAAATCAGTAAATTTACCAAATTCATAAAGTTCTTCACCAAATTCATATACACCTTTATACCAAAAACCATTTTCTTCTTTTTCTATATTATAAAATTCAATCAATTCTTCTTCAGACATTGATTTTATTTTATTATATTCTCTTTTCGGCATTGACGCTATATATGTTCTATATCCCATATTAACATTCTGTTTTAATTATATTACAAATATACTATAAAATAAAACAACTAAACAAAAAAAGTGGAGACAAAGAGAATTGAACTCTTCACAAATTGATTGCAAATCATTTTCGCCAGCCTTGGAACATGTGCCCCCATTTGTCACACATACGGTATTCGAAACCGTGTCTTCTCCGTGAAAGGGAGATGTCCTAGTCCACTAGACGAATGTGCGATATTATTTTTTTTTTTGCGAACCCATGGGGAATCGAACCCCAATCACTTGATAGACAGTCAAGTATCATAACCTTTAGACCATGAGTCCTTTTGTGGTATGAGGTGGATTCGAACCACCAACGCCAAGTTCTTCAAACTTGCGCTCTACCATTGGAGCTATCATACCAAATAAAAAAACCTTGACTTTTTAATGGTCAAGGTTTTTTATATGATTATTTAATAAAAATTAACAAAACTTGACCATTATGAGGTTTAAATCTTCCTCACCAGCAAAAAATGCGAAGTCAAATATGTTAGAATAGTTTTTCATTTTACAAATAAATATGTTATCTTTATTAAAAAGTTATTTTTTTTTTTTTGAAACAAAATGGTTTTTTTTACGTCCAATGTAATTTTTTAAAATTTGCTGAATCCATTTTTTAATTCAAAAGTAAGGTAAGCAAGGCTCGAACTTGCGACCACTAGTTCCCAAAACTAGCATTCTACCAACTGAACTACTACCTTATAATACAAATATACTAAGTTTATTATAAGAAGTCAAATATTTTTTAATTTTTCTACTACTTTATCTATTTTTATTGATAGAACCCAATTATATTCATCTGGGTCAACATTTTTATCTGGGTGTGTGAAATTAATTTCAGTTAAACCTTCTATATTATTATCTAATATATATTTTTTAGTATAGTGATTTACCAATAATATATCATCACCATAGTCATCTTTAGTTCTTTTATAATTTATTTTTTGTTTACCATGTATTAAGGTATTTTTTCTCATATGTATAAAGTATATTAGATAAATATTTATTTGAATTTCAAAGATACTATTTTTTTGTATTAAACCCAATATTTATATATATGACAATAGACATAAAAAAAATATTAAGGGAGACATTTGATGATAGCGAGTCATTTAAGGATTTTGCTAATACTAGGGAGGGTGGTGCTGAGAAGATAGCAAACACAGCGAAGGAGAAGGGTGGTTATTCATTATTAACATGGCATCATTTCAAGGTTAAGTTACCATATTATAAGAAAGCTTCTGAAGGTAAATTTGATATCGATAAGGCTAAGAAAGAGTTTAAGGAGACTTATGATAAAATAGGTTTTGATATGAGTCAAACTGACTTTCAGCGTGAGGTTGGTCGTTTAGAGGTTCTTGGTGAATTAATTATAAAACATAATACCAATAAATAAAAGGTAATATAATTAAATTAATTATTTAAGATATTTTAATTTATAGAGTGTTTTATAAATTAGTTGTTCAACATTATCTATTTGATTTTGTATATACGATTCTGTAATATTTTTTCTAAGTTTAGAAACAATTGACACTAATTCTTCAAAATATTTAATAACTTGTTGAGAATTTTCGTAATTTTCAAGTTCATAGGATTCATAATTTGTTAAGATACCGTTTTTACCTTGATAAGTTTCTACTAATTCATCAGTAATATCTACAATAGTTTCATAATATTCACCTAAAGCGATATGTTCTGGGAATAATTTAGTTTGTCTATGAAAAGTTTGTGCTTGTAATTGAGAATGTTTAATTTTAGAAATCATATTTGTGAAATCTGATTTACTTGTTGCTTTTTTAATTGTTTCGTTAATATTCATATTTAAAATTATATTTATTTTAAAATAAATATAATTTTAAAATAAAAAGATGTAAATAATGTTTAATAAAATTTGTATTATAGTTTTTATTTTAATTAATTTAGTTTTTGGTCAGTGGAAACACCAAGGTAAAGATTATTATTTTTATCATAGATTAAATCACAAAAAAATTAATTTAAAATACAATGTTATTGGTAATAGGGGTAATAGAAGTTTAATGTGGAAACCATCAGAATTTTTAAAATTGACTGCTAGTACGAGGATTAATAATAATGTTATAAATGATATTTTAATTGGCAACATATATGATATTGCTTCATATGATATTCGGTTTAAAGTTTATTTTAGCAATAGATTAAGTTTAACGAATCGTTTTTTTATTAGTGGGTTTAACAATAGAAGGTATATTAATACGATATCAATAATATACAAATTTTAAATATTTTGATATTTATAACTATATGGGAAGATATAGTTATAAAGGTGCGTTACATAAGTTAATCACATATGCGAAAGACAATGGGGTTAAAAAAATAGATATTAACTATAACGATTTTTCATATATAAAATTTGATGACATTGGTAAGCCTAATAAAATAATGATTGAGAGTGGTAAAAGTTACGAAATTAAAGTATATTTGTTATTACATGAGTTAGGTCATTGTAAGTTAAGGGCGAATTGGGATATTTTCACTGAGAATTTACCTTATTTGGCTGATGTTGAGTATTATAACGATAAAAAAATGAAAAAAACAATTAATTATTTGGTATCATGTGTTGAAGAAGAGTTCAAGGCTTGGGATTTTGGGTATCAATTAGGTAATGAGTTGGGCATAAGAATAAATAAAGACAAATGGAATAATTTAAAGTATGAATGTTTAATGTCGTATATAAATTATTACTCTAACGTTTAATTTTTTTTTGTTAATTCATGTTTTTGTAGTAACTTTGTATTATAGATTATAAAATAACGTATGGATAAGAAATCAAAAAAACTAAAAGAAACTGTCAATCCAAAGGAAACTAGCACAACCAAGGTTGGTCAAAAACAAACCAAATGTGTTAAATTTGAGGTTTTAGATGAGTTTAATTCGTTTAAAGTTAACCAGTTAGTTGATTTATATAATGAAGACAAACATAAGGCTAGGGTAAAATATTTCAATACTCCATCAGAATTCTATAAGAATAGATTAGTTTATTTTGAGTTTGAGTGTGGTAATTTTGAATATGCTTTTTTTAGGGTTAAATGTGGTATCTCGGTAACAAACAAAATGTATTTTAGAGAGACTAAAACATCATCAATTGGGTACAAGAATGGTAAGTTTTATTATAACAACATTAATGTTTATCGTAATTTAACCTATACATTTCTTAAACAATTTTCCAATAATGGGGTTATTTTAAATAAATTAATTGAAAAGTATCCATGGATTAGGACATTAGGTGAGAACACATGGACGCAAAATTTAAGTTTTAACACGATTAAAAATAATTCTTTATATACATTAACTGATATTAAGAAACATTATTTTAAATATCCACTACCTGTTATTAATCAGTTAATAAGCAGTGAATTTTTTAAGTTAAATTCTTATGGTAATTCTGGTTTTACGTTTATTAAAGATAGATTAAGATATTTAGAAAACATAACTAGTTTAACTAAAGAATTTTTAGACAATGAATATTTTAGTGACACATGTAATATGGCTAAGATATTAGGTCGTAAAGTAAATTGTAAATGGAGTGAAAAGAGATTAATTAATGAACACAACCAATGGTCTAAAGAAATCAGTAATATTTTATTATCATCTGAGAAAGAGCAAAAGTTAAATGTTAATAAAATTTTCACTCAATTTAGTGAATATAGTGGATATCGTTTATTGACTACAAATTTAGAATTATTACAAGAGGGTATGATTATGAAACATTGTGTTGGTACCTATATAAATAAAGTTAATGATGGTCACTCAGGTATCTACCATATAGAAGGTCATACGTTAGAATTAAGTTATTATGGTAATGACTTATATATGGTTCAATTTAAAGGTCGTTTTAATGCTCAATCACCTAAAGAGTTAACGGATGAGGTAACTAAAAAGTTATCAGAATTTAATAAAGAACATAAAAAAGATGATAAAAACATTTTAAATAATGTAGAAAACGCTTTTGAATCAATTTTTGAGGGATTATTTTAAACATGGATGTTGAAAAAAACTATTTTTGGGAAGATTTTTTTGTAGAAAAACCTTTTAGTGAAGAAGATTATAATAATAACATTAAAAGTTATGTTGATTTAATATATTCTAATAATATCAAATCAGCAGTTAGTGTATTAAAGAGGATAATATATTACTCATATAATCATAATATATCTAAAGATAAGATATTAAATGATATAATTAATATATCTTCAAAGATAGAGATAATATATTTTACTAAAGGTGTATTAGCGACTATTTAGGTAATTGACCATATTTTTTATATTCATCAAATTCTTTTGGTGTTACTTGTCTACCAATTTTAGCTGATAGTTCATCTCTATTTAATTTTTCTTTATTATAGATAAGTGGTTTAAATTCTTTTTCTGGCTTTTGTCCAGTAACTTTAAATTCTTCCCATTCGGATGGTTTTAATCTTCTACCAAGTTCTATTTCTAAGTCTTTACGTTGTTTTTTTAGTGCTTCTTTATCTGTCATTTTTTCAGCGGATATTTTTGGTGCTAAATCATCTACATATCTATCTTCGCCATAAAATAATAGGATATCGTCTTCAAATATTATCATAGCTTTATTTGCGGCATCTTCAGCTGGGCTAGTAAGATAACTATATTTGTCATTAACTTCTTTACCTGCTTTAACAAAACAATATAAAGCTATATTTTGGAATTGTTTTGTTGTTCCAACATCTGTTGGTTGGAAGTTAATATCTCTTTGTTCCATATCACCA
>Ga0209990_10001244_pt1 | contig 21984 bp, 28 predicted proteins | sample NOAtaG_6_FD_187304 | JGI IMG/M metagenome (GOLD analysis project Ga0209990, IMG submission 187304) | Freshwater lake microbial communities from Lake Erie, under a cyanobacterial bloom - NOAA_Erie_Diel5S_2200h metaG (SPAdes) (version 2) | ecosystem: Environmental > Aquatic > Freshwater > Lake ...
TTAATTTGTAAGCAGGTTGATATCTTAAATTAGGATCTTGACTTCTCAAGATTTCTGGTATTTGCAAGATAGGAAGCTTTTCAAATGTATTATATTGGCTTGACAAAAGAGAGTAAAGTATGCCAAATACTGCATCACTTGGCAAGACTGTCTCAAACCTGAGTTCTACAACAGCTTGAAGGATAGGACAAGGAGTTATTTTCTTGGGAATTGACTGCATTTGTCTTCACATCTCAAAAAACTGTTACGGATAACAACTTACCACTTTAATGCAAATTATCCAATATAGCCTTAGCCTTATGAGGCTATATTGGATAATTTGTTTTTGGAAAGTCTCGTTAGGGTTGCTATATTGTTTAGGACTAGACAATAATGATAATCGTTATCATTATTGTCTGACTTGCCTATGTCTTCTGTGTCTTCGATGAAATTAAGCGATCGCTTAGATAAGCAAAGTTTTGATATTGACATCGCCATCATTGGTGCGGGAGTCCATGCCCTCACTTTAACCCTACATCTCTTGCAAAAACGTCAAGATTTGCGTGAAAAAATCCTAGTCTTTGATCCTAGTGGTGACTGGCTCACCCAATGGCATCGTCAATTTGCCGCCCAAGAAATTCCGCATCTGCGATCGCCTGCTGTTCACCACCCCGATCCCGATCCCTTTGCATTGCGGCGCTTTGCTGAAAACCGTCCCGATGAATTATTTCCACCCTACGATCTGCCGTCAACCAAATTATTTCGTGACTTTTGCCAAAATGCGATCGCCTCACAGCAACTGAATGAGCGCTTAATCGCCGCTAAGGTCATCGAACTAGAGCCAATTCTATCGCCCCGTCAGGGTTTTCGGCTTTGGCAAAATAATGGTCATAGCATCACTGCGAAGCGGTTTGTTTTAGCCACTAATAGCAGCATCAAACAAATTCCCCATTGGGTTGAGCGAATTGCTCCTAATTATCCTAGCGATCGCCTTGTGCATTCTAGTGATTTGAATTTAGCGTCGCAGCGATTAGCGGGAGAAACTATCTTAATCGTGGGTGGTGGCTTAACCAGTGGACATTTGGCTTTGGGTGCGATCGCCCGTGGTGCAAAAGTATTGCTGCTATCCCGTCGGCAATTTAAAGAAAAGCTCTTTGATGCGGATGCAGGATGGCTTGGGCCGAAATATCTCAAGGGTTTTCATGGGGAAACTGATTGGGAAAAGCGGCGGGAAATGGTTCTCACAGCGCGAGATGGTGGCTCTATGACTCCATCGGTGATGACTCAATTACGAAGAGAGCATCATAGCGGCAAATTAGAATTTCATCCAGAATGTGAAGTTTCTCAAGCCATTTGGAATGGAACGAAATGGCAAATTATTTGTACTGATGGAATAGAATTATCCTGCGATCGCCTTTGGTTAGCCACAGGTTCAAGGTTTGACGCACAAGCAGAACCATTACTGAATAAAATTATGCAGCAATATCCCCAGCCTCTCGTTCATGGATTCCCAATTCTCGATGAACATTTGCGTTGGAATAGCTGTGAACTATTCATCATGGGAGGTTTAGCAGCGTTGCGTGTGGGGCCAACGGCACGGAATATCTCTGGTGCAAGGATGGCAAGTGATCGCATTGTGCCAGCACTAATCAAATCTACGATTAGGTCAGTTTATTCATCACTGCCAAAGTGATCGCTGAAATCTCTTTAAAACTAGTTATTGTAAATCTAAGCACTAAGGAGATAACTCAATGGATACCATCAAATCCTATCAAGCAGATAATTAGTGAGTATACTAAGTTGCGTCTTTTCTCCACAGGTTAAACAATTTTATTTTATAGCAACGTAAGAGATAGATAGGACAATTCAAAAACCAAATAAATGAAGGCGGAGCAAAGCTCCGCCTTCATTTATTTGGTTTTTATGTCCTAAGCAAAACTTTCATTGCTATATAATCTAGATAAAGTTGATTTTGGGGATGATTACTAATTCAAAGTATTCACAGTGGACATTTACTAGAAAGTACGGTGATGCTGTTACTATTTTCTCCATTACTAACGATTACTGGTTTATACGATCCTCCTTTCCTTCTCAAAGCGGAAGAGTCTGTACTGATCGAGATAGCGGATAGTGAAGAATCTCTACAGGGTCGCATTGATGTGTTTGTATTGCGCGATCGCATTTGGATAATTGTTTTGGAGTCAAAGAAAACAATGCTTTCGGTTTGGTCTGCTTTGCCACAAACTCTTGCTTATTTGATGGCTAGTCCGAATGGAGATCGTCCGACTTTTGCGATGTTGACTAATGGTGATGATGTTGTGTTTGTGAAGCTAGAGGGTAGGCAATATGGTATGTCTCAGGTTTTGGCTCCGCTAGTGAATCAGGGTGAGTTAGAGGTGGCATGGCGAGTTTTACGCAAGATTGCAGAAATAGAAGTTTGATAGCGATCGCTGTGTTGCTCCAGCCGCGATCGCTAAGAGTTGGTACAGTGCTTCTGGTATTTGTAAAGTAACAGTTTCAGCCATATTCTTTTCTCGATGGGTTAATCATCTTTATTTTATAGTCTATAACCTTTGACAACTTTGATTATGAAATTGAGTGTTAAGGAGAATGATTGCTGCTTTGTAGAGGAAAGTATTACAGACAATCACTACTTGTAAAACCAAGTTCTGCTAAAATATTTTTGCGTTTTGGAGGTTGAATGTTTATAGCCGAGTCTCGCAACCTTCTTTGTTCAAAGAACATAATCTCTTCTGGTAATTCCCCAAAGAATCTTGGGTGATGGTAGATAACAGGATCAGGATGGCGAAAAAGATCTACTCTCTTAAAAGCTAGAATGCCTGCAAATGTGGGACTTTTATTTTCTTTTCCAGACTCTAGGAATATTCCATCTGGTTTAATTACAGCCTCCTGAAGATTATTCTTAGTATTTTCAACTATGGTCTTGTAGCCAAACAAAGCACGATCAAAATCATCAAACTTTACACCATAACCTGAGCCATGTATTGCCAATAAGACAGGCAGAGATTCACTTCTTACCTGTTTGCGTTTCTTCTTAGCAGCATACTTTATTCTATCTTCTGTATCTTTTGGACTCCCAATAGAATAACATCGACTTCCATTCATCTGTTCTTGTGGGAAAAAGCCTAGATGTAATAGCCCCGATTTCAACTTTTTGCTTTTATAAACGAAATCCTCTTTAGGATTATCTGGTAATTCGTCACACATTTGCAAAAATGTGCGCTTAAATTCGTTTTTAGGATCTTCATAGCCAATATTAGGTAGTTGAATCACGCTAACACTCCAACCAGTCGGCGTTTTTGCATTTATAAATTCAATAAGTGGTTTATCTCTTGTTCGCTCTTCGTCCCCTTCACTATCGAAACTGGGTGAAACAACTTCAATAATTAGTTGATGCACACCAAAGCTAACAAGGAAATCTGGGCACTTACCGTCTGGATTTTTTAGCTCTATAAAAAACTTTCCACCTAAAACTTGAATAGTTCTAGCTAGTATAAATTCAAGAAAGGCACTATCCCATCTAGTTTGCAATGCTTTTATGAAATGCTCTTGATACTCTGATGGAATCTCCTCTAAGTTTCTCTCCAAAAATTGTCTGAATATCTGAGCTCTTTTAGTAGTGGAACGTCCCAGCCAACTAACTACTGATTCCCCAGCTTTACTATAAGTATTATCGATTGTAGTTGGCTTTGACAACCATTTCCATTTGCTATATTTATCTGAGTTTTCCATTTTTGCCCAAAATTAGAACCAATGCCAGTTCGTTACGCTAATGTTTGCTATTTGTAAATATTTAATTTATATGTTGTGCGATCACCTATCTCTATCTTACTTACATTCTGATTTTTACAGAGGTTATTTTCATCTATGAGGCTCTGTTAGCGATCGCGCTTGATGACGACAAAAGGCGATCGCCCCTAAACGAGTAACGCATATAATAAGCACAAACTCATTCATCACTAAAACCTATGCTGCAACTCCAAGAACAATACATTACCAACGCTCAAGGCGATCGCATAGCCGTTATCCTTGATATTACTGCTTATCAAAAATTACTCGAAGAAATGGATGAATTTCTATGCTGGAAAGGATATCAGCAAGCAGTTGAAGAGACAGAACTAGAAATTGCTAATGGTGATTTTGTCACCCTAAATCATTACTTAGCAACTGAAGCATAGCAAATGTCATGAGCTATCAAGTCAACTTACCCAAAACTGTGCAGAAGCAACTGAGTGCATTACCACAAGAACTCAAACAACGTATTTTAAAAGCCCTAGTGCAGTTACAAGAGGAACCTAGACCCGCTAACTCATTACAAATGAAAGGTGGACAAGGGTTTCGGCTGAGAATTGGAGATTATCGCGTTTTGTATGATATTGACGACAGCAGTCAAACCATTAACCTGAGACGCATAGGACATCGCCGTGAAATCTATCGAGATTTGTAGAACATTGTGCGCTCGACTATTTCTGTCTTACTCAACTTTTGATGATTTAGGCGATCGCTTTCATCTACAAGGCTCTGTTAGCGATCGCGCTTGATGATGACAAAAGGCGATCGCTTAATTCTCTTATTTTTAAACTGGAACTTCCGTAAAAAACGACTTCTCGTATCAGATTCATTCACCAAAAACGCTACTTTCAAATCCCAAAGATTCTTGCGAATTCGATTAAGAAGAGTAGTTTTGCCACTACCTAAGAATCTCGCAAGGATAATCATAAACATTCCCCGCTTGGAGATATCGAGTTGAGAAGTTGGCTTGATATTTTTTGAGATCATCAGCTTATGATTCTTTTTGGTTGTTTGTGTTTGCAGCGATCGCTTGCACCACATCGGTATAGGCAATATCGGGAATTGCTTTGTGAATCCGAATTACACGATGGGGACTAGTCATCACAGCGATCGCTGTCTGAATAGGTGGACATCCAGAATCTTGGCATTGCAATTGACTAAGTGAAATAACCGTTTGGCGATCAATCTGCAAGATTTCATACAGCCAATCTTTGACCTGCTGCGACTGTTCAGCACTAACGGCAGGTTTTTTGGGGAACAGATCGATGGACATGAGACGAAAATATCGCGCTAAGGTGATTTGATTATATACTAAGAACGATAATCATTATCATTACAAATTCCGCACACAAAAAATATGCTAGAAGTTGAGCATTTAGCAGTCAGCTATCACGATGTCAAGGCTATCGAGGATGTCAGCTTTGCGATCACTTCTGGGCAGATGGTGGCGGTGATTGGTCCCAACGGGGCTGGCAAAAGTACGGTTTTTAAGGCAATTTTAGGATTGGTTCCTACTTCTAGCGGTCATGTACGTTATCGATCTCGATCATTGCACCGACAGCTTCGCACCGTTGCCTATGTGCCGCAGCGATCGCAGGTGGATTGGGATTTTCCTGTGACTGTATGGGGCGCGGTGATGATGTCCCGCACTCGTCATCGCAATTGGCTAGGCTGGATCAAGAAGTCTGGTTGTCATTGCGAAAGCATCGTTAAATCAGCTCTTCATCGTGTTGGTATGTGGGATTTGCGCGATCGCCAAATTGGTGAGCTATCGGGCGGTCAGCAGCAAAGAGTATTTCTCGCTAGAGCGATCGCCCAAGAAGCAGAATTACTGTTTTTTGATGAGCCGTTTGTAGGTGTTGACAAAAAAACTGAGGCAGTAATTTTTGATGTATTTGCCGAATTGAAATCTCAAAATAAAATTCTCTTAGTAATTACTCATGATCTTGGTTCCAATTTAGATAATTACGATCATCTGTTGTTGCTGAATAAGGAACTCATTGCTGAAGGCGATCGCGATGCTGTGATCACTACGCAGAATATTAAACGCGCCTATGGCGATAGTGTGATTTTGATGCAGAAAGAACTTACCTAATTAGAACAGCGCGATGCGCTGTTCTAATTAATATTTGAGGAATAAAATTTATGCTGAATTGGTTGATCGAGCCTTTGGGATTTGAGTTTATGCGCAATGCGATCATGATCGGTATTCTGATTGGGATTTTATCGGCAGTAGTTGGTAGCTATCTGATCGTGCAGCACATGGGGCTTTTAGGTGATGTGGTTGCTCATGCTGTCTTACCAGGACTCGCGATCGCTTTTTACATTGGTATTGATATTTTTCTCGGTGCCTTCATCGCAGGCACGATTAGTACCTTTGTGGTCGCATGGATTCAGACCCATTCCAAAATCAAAGTTGATACAGCGATGGCTCTAGTATTCTCAGGTTTTTTAGCGTTGGGAGTCATGTTAATTACTACTCTTAAGAGCAAATTAGATCTGCATAGCTTCCTATTTGGCGATATTTTAGGAGTTACTAGTGCTGACCTATGGCGAACTTTGATCATTGCGATCGCGGTTCTAGCCTGTGTCGTGATCTTCTATCGAGAACTGATTTTCTATTGCTTCGATCATTTAGCTGCCAAAGCAATGGGTTTACCTGTCCATTTCATTCATTTTGGGCTAATGGCAGGAATCACCCTTACGATCATCGCCAGTATGCAATCGGTCGGCGTAGTGCTAGTGGTTTCGCTCCTTACTGGCCCCGCCGCGACCGCATATCTATTGGTGAGAGAATTACATTTAATGATGAGTTTGGGCGCAGTGATTGGTGTAATCGCCAGTGTCAGTGGAATGTACGTCAGCTATTATCAAAACGTTCCTTCAGGCAGTGCGATCGTGTTGATTATCTCAGGGTTTTTCTTATTAGCATTACTATTCAGCCCTTCACAAGGAATTCTAACAAAACGAGCTGTCACTCGACGGGCAAAGACTTTGCTCAGTAAAATAAACGCAAATAAATAAACGCTAAGATTAATCGTCAATATATCCTAATCGTCTCCAATCATTTCAGGGACTGCTTTATATAACAATGTAAGTGTTGCTTAGGACATAAAACCCAAAATATGAGTGGCGGCGCTTCGCGCCGCCACTCATATTTTGGGTTTTGATTTGTCCTAGCTATCTCTTACGTTGCTATAGCAAAAAAGATAGTGTCATGAATTATTTGCGCATTAAACGATCCTCTTGTAGGGGCAGAGCATTCCCCCAGAAGTCTACAATTTTTCAGATAATTTTAGCTTGGGAATGCTCTGCCCAAGCAACGCAGGGACAAGTTATCGATGAAAGCACAAAGGGTTTAGCATTTGCATTTCAAGCTGATCGTGGGGAGTATAAAAATATTGGCGCAAATGCTAAACCCCTACAAGTTTATGTTTATAGGGCTTTGAGGGCGCGAATAACTGATGACACTAACTCTAAAGAACGCAGATTTTACGGATATTCTCTAGGATTTTCTTCATCACGCACATGAAAGCGAAATCTTGCTTGCTGAATACATGGACGCATTTGCTCGTATAACTCTCTTACGTCAGTTGGTAGACGATTTAATAGCAACTTGGGAGCAGAAATATCACGAGTTAGCAAAAGCATATTTCCCGTACCCATAATGCGTTGGTTGAATGGCATTTCTAACTGGATATCGTCAACTTGATAAATTTCTAAGGTTTCAATATCTTTTGAGAAAACACCTCTCTCTATAACAATTCGTTGTGACGTAATCAGATATTTCGTATTGATCGACTGCAACCAATACCAGATTGCACCAATACCTAATGTAAAAATCGAAATCAGCAACCTAGTCACACTCCCAATAACCGCAGGATGACCTTTAAAGAGAATGCGCTCATCGGGTAGAGGTACTTTAGTCATAGAGAAAATTACTATTTTGAGTCATTTTACAGCGATTTGCACCAGTAATCAAAGAGGAGTCAACGCTAAGCGTTGACTCCTCTTTGCGATTTTTAACTGTAAAGCAGTGCTAAGCGCTCATTTACACTTATCTATTTTTCTGTGCCCATACACGAATAGGCATACCCCAAACATAGATAAATCCTTCAGCAGCCTTATGATCGAACTGGTCAGCACTAGTATAAGTAGCCAAGTCTTCGTCATAAAGTGAATTCACAGACTGACGACCAACGATGATCGCATTGCCTTTATGGAACTTGACGCGGACAGTTCCTGATACACGCTCTTGGCTGCTGTCGATGAAAGCATCGAGGGCAGTCTTGAGGGGGCTGTACCAAAGCCCGTTATAAATCATTTTGCCATAGGTATCTTCAAGACCACGCTTGTATTGCGCTAAGTCAGAAGGCAAAGCGAGGCTTTCGAGATCGCGGTGAGCATGGATTAATACCAACATTGCAGGAGCTTCGTAAATTTCACGAGACTTAATCCCCACTAAGCGGTTTTCCACCATGTCGATGCGTCCAACACCATTGTTACCAGCGATAGCATTCAAAGCGGTAATCAATTCCACTGGATCAAGCGCTTTACCATCGATCGCCACAGGAATACCTTTCTCGAAACCAATTTCAGCGTAAGTTGGTTCGTCAGGGGTATCAGCGATCGCCTTGGTCATCGCATAAATTTCTTCTGGTGGCTCATTCCAAGCATTTTCGAGGGGACCTGCTTCGATGCTGCGACCCAGCAAGTTGCGATCGATACTGAATGGTGAAGATTTCTTCACTGGTGAAGCAATCCCAAATCTTTCACCATAGGCGATCGTCTCTTCTCGGCTCATGCCCCATTCACGGGCTGGAGCTAATACTTTAATGTCTGGATTGAGTGCAGCGATCGACACATCAAACCTAACTTGGTCATTGCCTTTACCAGTGCATCCATGGGCTACGGCATCAGCACCATATTCTTCCGCCGCTTCCACCAAAATCTTGGCAATGAGAGGACGCGCTAGAGCTGTCGTTAATGGATAGCGATTTTCATAAAGCGCATTAGCTTTAATCGCTGGGAACGCATAGTCTGTGACAAATTCTTTGGTTACATCTCTAACCAGAGAGACTGACGCTCCCGAATCTAGGGCTTTCTGTTTGATGGGATCTAACTCATCGCCTTGTCCTAGGTCTGCTGCAAGGGTAATGACTTCTTCAACACCCCATTCTTGCTTGAGATAAGGAATGCAAACAGATGTATCAACGCCGCCTGAATATGCAAGTACGACTTTTTTCGCCCGACCCATGAATCTCTCCTGAACCCATTGCTAAACCTAAAAAAGTAGCCCGGGTACTACGCCTATCTCAAGCATCCCTTAGTGCTGCTGTCTTCCGACCCTGACACGATTCGGGCGTTGCGATCGCGTAGATCCGAGCCATCCATAAGATTAGCACTAAGCGGTAAAGTTACATCAATAGTTAAATAAATTGTTGGCAAATCCACACATAAACTGCTAATCACAATTAAATATAAAACCCAGAGCTAAAAACTGTATCGTCCGCAGCGTGGGCGATACAGTTTTTAGCTCTGGGTTTCAACATTAATCTTAGAGGTACTTATTCGCCCCAAAAAGAAAATGAGGTGTTTTTAACGCCTCATTTTCTTTCACGTAAAGAGATTACGTTGAGATATCTCAAGCTGCTGCCATAGCTCTGCGATTTGCAAATACGCTTCTTTCGCTGAAATTTTGCCACCAGTCTCTAGACTGCAAATAATGCTGACACGGTGGGAAAACTCTTGTAAATTGGCATTAAACATCAAGTTCTCTGGCGTAAATGTGCCGTAATAACGAGACTGAGGAAACAGACATTTGGTGGTTGCGGACATAATCTTCCCTCCGTAGATTACAACTGAGAGTGACTCTAGATAGTCTTAAGATCCTGAAAGGCTCTGCTTTGGCAATATCGCCACCACAGAGCCTTCGTTAGAAACATATTCGATGACTATGGGTATGAGTATTAGACGTAATTAATTTTATTAACCTAATCTTAACCTAGACTTAACTTATTATGACAGCCTACTTTGTGATAAGTTCCCCAATTATTTGTGATCTAGATCTCAGTCAAGCCAGTTTTATAGCTACAGTCACTTGTTTCAGTTCAAAATATTTCATTCCAAGATTATTGATATCGGTGCGGAGCACCGATATCAATAATCTTGGGTTTTATGTCCTAGTACATTTTGCGACAGCTACACAACGTTTTGCCCTCACAAGCAAACCAATAAATTTTTGAAAGTGTTGCAAAGCAACACTTTCAAAAATTTATTGGTTTGCTTGACAGAAAACTGCTGGTGGTAATAAGAAATCGCACATCCCTCATCCGATGGTCTGTACCAATCCAGACTGGTAGTGACTATAAAATGAGAGAATGAATGAGTAATGAGCATATATAGCAACGTAAGAGATAGATAGGACAATTCAAAACCCAAAAGATGGCAGAGCTTCGCTCTGCTATCTTTTGGGTTTTATGTCCTAAGCAAAGCTTACATTGCTATACAATCCATCAAGAGAATGCCCCAATAGGTTTAATGCGTCATGACTGTGCTTAACGTCTAAGTTTAAAAATGCTTACCGAACTTGGCAATATCTATAATATGACAAAGAATCTTAGTTGATTAGCAAGGCAAAGTGATGCCCATCTTTACTCTAAGGCAAAATATGCTTCTATTTAAACCAGCGATCGCCCTTATGAATCGGCTGAAATACCCCCAAAAGTTTTTTCTGATCAGTTTGCTCTTTGTGTTGCCATTAGCATTGGTGATGAATCTGCTGTTGTCAGAACTTGATAGCCGCATAGAGTTTACCCAAAAGGAAATTTACGGGAATGCTTATCTACGCCCAATCAGTCAACTATGGCAATACATTCCACAAAGACAACTAATTTTGCAGAACCAATTTTACAAGAGCCTGCAAAGCATTAACCTGACAGCTAAATCGGAAGTACTCCAATTGCAGACGAGAGAATTGGATGATCTCCAAAGTCTAATTGATAACGAATTCGCAAGCTTATCTAATGTTGATAGACGACTAGGTGTGACTATTCAAACAGGCGAGAAACCAAAAAATCTTCAGCTTTCCTGGCAAGACTTGCGAGACATGACAGGGTTTATAGGCTTTCGTAACCATGATTTATTGCTCGAAAAACTAGCCCAATTCCGAGTTCATGTAGTTGATTTCTCGAATTTAATTCTCGATCCAAATTTAGATACTTACTATCTAATGGATGCGAGTGCAGTTAAGCTACCTGAGATACAAAAGATTTTAAATAAGATGATGCAAACCTCTACGGAAATTTTATTTGACAAAGAAATCACTAATTTAAAAAAAGAATCACTTATTTCTTTACTTAGTTTGTTAGAAGAATATAACAACGATTTAACGTCAAATTTGGAACGTGCCTTTAGAAATAATCCTCGCGGTAATTTACGTGATTCGCTAAGCAGCTCTCTTCGCATTTTTGCTGCTAATTTAAGTGAGGTAATCGCCAATACAAATCAAATGGTCGGTAAAGATAATAAGTTCTCTTTAGCTGATGGCTTTTATCGACAAGCAATAGGGAATTCTCTTAAACATAGTTTTACGCTCTCACAGCAAATTACCGATCGCCTCGACGATCTATTGATCTATCGAATCCAAGGATTTAATCAGCGAAAGCAGTTTATCTTGATTTTTGTGGCAGTGATTTTCGGAGCAATTCTCTATTTGTTTATTGGCTTTTATTTGTCGGTCATGAGAACTGTACATCAGTTAGATATAGCTTCTAAACAAATGACAATAGGCGGAGCAATATCAATTAATCTTGATAATAAAGATGAGCTATCGATGGTTGTCCGATCATTTAACAGTGTCGCGATCGCACTGCGAGAGTCCGAAGCAAAATATCGGAGCATCTTTGAGAATTCTGTAGATGGGATCTTTCAAACAACCGTCGAAGGTAAATATCTAAGTGTCAACCCTGCCCTAGCTCGAATTTATGGCTATGAGTCAGTTGAGCAAATGCTTGAAGAAATTGTTGATATCCAAAGTGATCTCTATGTTGATCGCGATCGTCGTCAGCAATTTCAGTCTCTAATGGAGGCTAATGATACGATTACCAATTTTGAGTCGCAGGTATATAAACGCGATCGCACGACAATCTGGATTAGCGAGAATGTCCGAGCATTACGAGATGAAAATGGCAAAATAGTTTATTACGAAGGAACCGTCGAAGATATTAGTCAGCGAAAGATTGCAGAAATTGCACTGGAGAAAGCTAACAAGCAAATTCTGGCTTTAAATGATCTTCTCAAATTAGAAAATCTAAGGATGAGTAGCGAACTAGATGTAACGCGCAAACTCCAGCAAATGATTTTACCTAAAGATAAAGAATTAGCGTTGATTGTGGGGTTAGATATCGCAGGATTTATGGAGCCTGCTGATGAGGTCGGGGGGGATTATTATGACGTACTGCAACAAAACGGGAGAATTAAAATTGGTATTGGTGATGTAACAGGACATGGGCTAGAAAGCGGCATGTTAATGATCATGGTACAGACTGCGGTACGAACCTTACTCCAAAGTGAAGAGAATGATCCTGTCCGCTTTTTAGATATCCTCAATCGCACAATTTACGGCAATGTTCAGAGAATGTCATCTGATAAAAATTTAACTCTATTGTTGATTGACTATGTGCATGGGAAATTGATCTTGAGTGGTCAGCATGAAGAAATGATTGTTGTGCGTAAGAATGGAATGTTAGAAAGATTTGACACTATTGACTTGGGATTTCCGATTGGATTAGAGGAAGAGATTTTTGATTTTCTCTCCCAAAAGCATATTGACCTTCAGGAAGGTGATGTCGTGGTGCTATATACCGACGGTATTACTGAAGCAGAGAATGAAGAAAGACAGCTTTATGGATTGGATCGTCTATGCGAAGTTATCTGTCAACATGTCGATGAACCAGCGATCGCTATTCGTCAAGCAGTTATTGCCGATCTGCGATCGCATATTGGCACTCAGAAGATTTATGACGACATTACATTATTAGTCCTCAAACAAAGATAGCCATCATAGGCGGTGCAACGCAACGCCTATGATATATTTTCTTCGCAAACCCATCGCCATAATGGATGACTTTTTCCTTTTTCCTTTATCCTTTTTACTTGACTAATCAGCGATCGCTTCTCTCGTTGATTAACTCCCCATAAAATAATTGAACTCTGCCAAACTAAAGTCGCGAGAGTCATTGCTATACATATCCCCAAACCCATCATAGGCAGACGATTATAAACTAGAGATATGCGCACTCCCACCCATGTAAAAGCAGCTATCCATAGCTCAATATCCGATCGCAAAGCCCAAATACTTGCAGTTCCGATAGTCAACCACAGAAAACCATCAAATATCCATCGCAAGTATGTTTGCACTTCGATCAATCGTTGGACTTGGCGCTCTAGCAAAGGATCAATTAATACCTCAGAGCTAGATTCCGAGAGAGAATCACTATTATCAGAATTCATATATCTACATTTAAAACATCATCAACTGTAAGCTGGAGATCCGCAAATGTCGGTGAGATAATTTGCTCTCCTAAATGAAAAACAGTTTCTTGATAAGTTCCATCAATCATCAATAAGACCGAAACTAATTCCAGAGAGGCATCAACAATCCAATACGCAAAGATACTTACTCACATAATTGCTCTAATGATAATGGCGATGTTTTACACCGCCATTATCATTTAGTTTGACTCTAGCGGCTGTTGACTAATCTTAGAATTCTGACGACCACGCCACCAAGCTAGAAAAATACTGGCATTGAAAATGCTGGAATAAACTCCAGATAAAAAACCAATAATCAAAGCTAGAGCGAAAAATCTCAGGGTTGCACCACCAAACAAGAAGATGGCGATTAATGGCAAAGTAGAAGTTAGGGTGGTATTAATTGAACGTCCTAAAGTTTGATTAATCGAAGCATTAATTAGATCGTTAAACTTAGTTGCCCCTGCGTCAATCTTTACATTTTCGCGAATGCGATCGTAAATTACTACAGTGTCATTCACCGAGAAACCACAAATAGTTAACATCGCCACAATAAATAAGCTGTCGATTTCCACACCTAGAGTCAATCCAAGAATCGAAAACATACCAGCGGTGACGAAAATATCATGGAACAGAGCAATAATCGCAAAACTGGCATAGTCAGATTGAAAACGGAATGTTAAATAAATGCCAATACCCGCAAAGGAGATCGCCAAGGCTAGTAAACCATTGTTTAAAGCTTGCTGACCGATCGCAGGTCCGACCTCATCAATCTGAGACTTTTTAGGGTCAATCTCACCATATGGCTTCAATGCATCAGTCAATACTGAGCGCAACTTTTCACGTTGTTCTGTTGATAGCCTCGCCGTTCGTACAGATACACCTTGGAGATCTTTACCTTCAACTGATTGGATGACGCTATTAGCAAAGCCTTTACTTTCGATCGCTTGTCTGACCACACCAACATCAATTTTCTTGCCGCAATTGTTGGCACTACCACAGGACAAGCCAAGGGTAATACTCGAACCACCTGTAAAGTCGATACCCAATCGCAACGGTGAGCCTATCTGCTGAAAAGATATTACCATTGCCACCAGTCCCGCCAAAATTACGGCTGAGGACAGAGAAACATAGAAACGAGCATTCTTAATTACATCTAGTTTCATAGCACCGCACCTGAAGTATTGTCATTTTTCTTGTCGCTGGCGTTCTCTTCAGCGATCACCTCAATATCTATAGTCGTTGAGATTTTCCCAAACGCTTTCATACCGTAATATTCGGGCTTACGGAAATTAGGATTACTGATCATCGCCAACATTAGCGATCGGCTTAAAGTAACTGCGGTAAACATACTGGTTAGCACACCAACGCCAAGCGTAACGGCAAACCCCTTTACAAACCCTGAACCTAGCCAAAACAATGTTCCGCAGGCAATTAAAGTAGTCACATTACTATCAAGAATACTTGACCAAGCGCGATAGAAGCCTGCTTCGACGGATTTATAAAGTGTGCGTCCTGCTTTTAATTCCTCTTTAGTTCGCTCAAAAATTAATACGTTTGCATCTACTGCCATACCGATACTGAGGATAAAACCTGCAATTCCCGGTAAGGTGAGCACCACACCAAGCAGGCTAAATGAGGCAAAAGTAATCACCGCATAGGTAATCAGCGCAATATCCGCAACTACACCCAAAATGCGGTAATAAATCACCATGAAGATCAATACAAGCAACAATCCAGCAACACCGGCGTAGATACTGCTGAGGATACTATCTGCTCCAAGAGTTGCCCCAACAGTACGGTTTTCTACTATTTCTACAGGCACAGGCAATGCACCAGCACGTAACTGTAAGGCTAGTTCATTAGCTGTATCTAAGTTGAAGTTCCCAGTAATGACTGCTCGACCACCTGTAATGCCCTTACCTTGAAATTCAGGACCTACTGATGGAGAGCTAATTAATTTATCGTCTAGAAAAATTCCTAAAGCGCGACCAGTACCACCGATTTCGCTAGTGGTTTTAGCAAATAGATCACCTCCCTTATCATCAAAAGTCAGTGCAACTTGCCAAGAATCAGGTCCATTTCCCGTTGGTGAAGCAACGGCATCTTTGAGCATATTGCCCGTTAAGCCTGTGCGTTCAAAGATTCCTTTTAAATCTTCAATACTTTTCTTATAAGCTGCTTCGTTCTCCGCGATCGCCTTTTGATCAGTAGAGTTTTTCAGGACTTCACGCTGAATTGCCGCCGCCTGCTGGATTTGCAATCTTGCCCTTAGCTCACTTTCCGTACCTTTCTTTTGCTTCCGAAAATCAAGCTGGGCAGTTGTACCAATTACGCGCTCAGCTTGAGCAGGATCATTTACCCCTGGTAACTGAACAATGAGTTGATCATTTCCAGCTAGCAAAATCGTTGCTTCAGAAACTCCCAAGCCATTAATGCGCTGTTCCACCACAAACTTTGCAGTTTCCATGATGCGCGGCGTAATTTCATTAATACCTTGTTCAGGATTGATTTTAGCTTGGAGCGTAAGCTGTGCACCACCTCGAAGATCCAACCCTAATTTAGGAGGATGACTTACGATTAGATACACAGCCCCGATTAAAATTGCCAGTACAAAGGCAAGCAGGCGGCTTTGTTTACCCATATTTTTTTTGGAGCTTTTTGTATAGCTTTTCTGTATAGCCGTTTGAGCTTTACTTAGAGCCAGATTAAACAGAGTATATTTTGAGACATCTGTCATCATACCCCACGAATAGCAGCCCTGAATTGGTTATAAAGCTATCAAAATGCTTTGCGGCGCTTCGCGCCGCAAAGCTTTAAACTTTCTGGCTATAGTTATAAAAGCCAAGCTCTGTGAGTCTTTTATAAGAAATTTGATGTTCCTGTTCGAGAAAAAATAGCTTTAATAATTTTAATAATGTAGATGAGCATAGTTAATTACAAACTCAGCCCCGTAGGGTTGCGCTCCGCAGGGGCGCAACCCTACGGGGCTTGGGACTTAAAAGGAATGAGTTTTGACAACTTCAAAAGAGATGGGCAATGTACCCGATCGCAACTGTAAAGCAATTTCAGTCGCCAAATCCTTAGTAAATTGTCCCGCAATAACAGCACGCCCACCTGTAATGCCTTTATGAAATTCAGGGCTAGCTATAGGAGCACTAATCAATTTATCATCCAGAAAAATGCCTATAGCCAGACCTGTTTTCGCAATTTCGCTTGTAGTCTTGGCGAATAAAACATCTTCTTGATCATCAAATGTCAGCGAGATTTGCCAAACAGTAGAACCTTGGAATAAAGGTTCAGCATAAGCATCTTTGATCATATCACCAGTTAAGACTGGGTTCTCAAAGATGTCCTTAAGAGCTTGAGCACTCTTTTTATAAGCGGCTTAATTTGCCGCGATCGCCTTTTGATCGCCAGAATATTTGAGAACTTCACGATGAGCCATCACTTCCTTTTGACTGTCCATATTTTTTTAATTAATCCACCATCATTAATAAAAATCATAGTTTAAGCCCCCTGTGCAAAATAAATTATCAAAACCCGTAAAGTTGAGCCCCTGCGGGGGGCTCAACTTTACGGGTTTTGATTTGTAATTAATAAGAGACAAGGCTTAGCCGTTAAAATCTCTTGTTTTTTGTTGTTGAACTTAAGAATTTAGCCTCAATTTCGATGGCTTTCTAATTGATTTAGCCTATGTCTTTAGATAGAAATTTGAAGATTCACCTTAAAATATTTTGCTTAATGCGATCGCCAATCATCAGAAATAACGCTTTTAGTAAGGAATTTATAGAGCTTTTTAAGGGTTAGTAAGCTCTTTACCATTAGTTGCGCAAAGCTTTGTAATACAGCCTACGCAAATTGTTGCGGGTAAAAGGTAAACTATATCAAAGCTGAAATTTAGGTTGGATTTGTGAGATCTCGGATCGAGCGAGTCTTTTCCGAAGACTGGCTAAATTATTATATCGATCTCTTTTTTGGAGCGAACTGACTGTGACTATTTACGTTGGAAATTTGTCTTATCAAGCTGCTAAAGACGACTTAACAAGCGTCTTTTCAGACTACGGCACCGTAAAGCGCGTGCAATTGCCCACCGATCAAGAAACAGGTCGGGTTCGGGGTTTCGCCTTCGTGGATATGGAGGACGATGCTCAAGAAGAAGCGGCGATCGCGGCGCTAAACGAAGCTGAATGGATGGGACGAACCCTTCGCGTTAATAAGGCTAAGCCTCGTGCTGAGCGTAGTAACGATCGCCCTAGGGGTCGTGGTTACGCCTAAGCCTATATTAATTGCAAAAATCGCAAACTGCGAAGAGTGGCAAGCTATTCTTCGCAGTTTGTATTGGGCAAACCAATATGAGTAGATATATACGAGCTTTAAAGCTTTTCTGGACAACTGCGATCGCAGCCGAACTTGAATATCGGCTTAACTTTGTGATCGCGGCTCTGAGCAGCATTGGTAATTTGGCAGGAAGTTTGTTCGGATTATTTTTGTTTTATCGCACTGGTTACACTTTTACTGGTTGGCGATGGGAAGAAGCAATCATTGTGCTTGGTATATTTACGCTCCTTGAAGGATTTTCTAGCACTTTTCTCGCCCCGAACTTAAGCAAAATCGTGGATCATGTCCAGAAAGGAACGTTAGATTTTGTGCTTTTAAAACCGATCAGTAGCCAGTTTTGGCTATCGGCAAGAGCAATCTCACCTTGGGGATTTCCTAATTTAATTTTTGGTGTCGGCATTTTGATCTATGCAGGCAACAAACTGGGATTAAGTTTGACCAATTATCTTTTGGGATTAATCCCCCTGATCTTTGGCTGCATTAGTCTCTACAGCATTTGGTTCATCCTAGGTGCAACTAGCATCTGGTTTGTAAAAATTTATAACGTTACCGAAGTCTTACGCGGCTTAATGGAGGCTGGTCGCTATCCGATGGCAGCCTATCCCGCCTCCTATCGTTTCTTTTTTACGTTCATTGTGCCGATCGCATTTTTGACAACGGTTCCAGCCGAAACCCTCTTAGGACGAGGAGACCCAATGTGGATTATGGGTTCTATGTTTTTAGCGATCGGGTTACTTTATGCCTCAAATCAATTTTGGCGATTTGCCTTGAAGTTTTACACAAGTGCATCTAGCTAAGTTTGAGACACCTGCAAAGCGTGTGTCTTAACTTTATTGGTTTTAATTTTGATATGCTAATTAACAACTGACTGCAAATTTATAAAGAACTATGCCTAGATCGCAACGTAATGACAACTTCGTCGATCAAACTTTTACCGTTATTGCCGACACGATTTTAAAACTCTTTCCTGCCAGTCAGAAAGAAAAAGAAGCTTTTGCTTACTATCGAGATGGCATGTCCGCTCAAGGTGATGGAGAATATGCCGAAGCACTTGCTAACTACGAAGAAGCTCTCAAGCTGGAGGAAAATTCCTACGATCGCAGCTATGTGTATTACAACATGGGCTTAATTCATGCCAGCAATGGTGATCATGATAAAGCGCTAGAGTTTTATGAACAGGCGATCGATCTTAATCCTCGGATGCCACAAGCCCTTAACAATGTAGCGGTGATTTATCACCATAAAGGCGAAAATGCTCAAGACGAAGAACAGGCTGAAGAATATTTCAATGTTGCTGCCGACCATTGGGTAAGGGCGATTCGTCTTGCACCAAACAATTATATCGAAGCTCAAAACTGGCTCAAGACTACTGGTCGAGCCGACATTAATTTATTCTTTTAGACTGTTTTCTGAAATTCACATAATATTTGCCCAGTTATTTCTTCCAATCTTTAATCAATGGACTTACAGATCCATTATTTAAAGATTATTATCTGCTTACACTTATATAAAAATCATGATTGACAGAGAGCAAGTTCGTCACGTTGCCCATTTAGGACGTTTACAATTAACTGAAGCTGAAGAAATTTCTTTTACTAAGCAATTAGATAGTATTTTGGATTACTTCCAACAGCTAAATGAACTCGATCCTTTGCTAGAAGGGGTTGAACCGACAACTAGAGCCGTTAATACTGTCAATATTACTCGCTCTGATATATTGCAACCCTTTGCAGATCGCGAGGTCTTGCTTAACTGTGCACCTGATCGCGAAGAAGACTTTTTCCGCGTACCACAAATTATGGGTTAGATACCTATGGATACATCAGGTCAAATCGATTCATCAATATCTAGTTTCATAATACTCTTAGCCGAAGATAATCCTGTCAATCAAAAGGTCGCTAAACGAGTATTGAATCACTTAGGATATCAAGCCGATATAGTGAATAACGGTGTAGAAGCAGTTAAAGCGATCGGCAACACAGCTTACGATCTGATCCTGATGGATATTCAAATGCCTGAAATGGATGGTTTAGAGACAACCAAATATATTCGTAAGCAAGAATCAGAATTACAGCTCCCTCCAATTGTGATCATTGCTATGACTGCAAATGCAACTGATGACGATCAAAATCTCTGTCGTGATGCAGGAATGAATGATTACATCAGCAAACCAATTCAGATTGATAAGCTCAAAACCCTTTTGCAGCATTACGCATCACTTAAAACAACAAATTTGGTATAAGAATCTGTGCTTTGCACAGCCTCTTATACCAATTCACAAAAGTGTGACAACACTTTTTGTGAATTGGTATAACTCTAATGAAAAAAGATCTATAATCAAACCCAAAAAGAGCGACGGGCTAATAAGCCCGTCGCTCTTTCTTTGTTTGATTATTTTGTGTAATTTCCTAAGCAACTTCTGCTTCTGCAACTTCTACAGCTACAGGTGCATAAACGCTGATTTTCTTGCGAGTTTTGCCAAAGCGCTCAAAAGTCACAACGCCATCAACAGTTGCGTACAATGTGTCATCACTACCACGACCGACATTATTGCCTGGGTGAAACTTAGTGCCACGTTGACGAACTAGGATGCTACCAGCCTTAACGACTTGACCGCCGTAACGCTTTACGCCAAGGCGCTTAGCATTAGAGTCACGTCCGTTTCTTGTACTACCCGTACCCTTCTTATGTGCCATTTTTTTGTATCCTCATTAAATAGTTAAAGACTCTTACATACAAAAGGTACAAAGCGCCTTTTGTATGTGATAACTGGTTTTAAGCAGCTTGACCACTGAGATTGATTGCTTCAACCATGATCCGAGTCAATGGCTGACGGTGACCATTCTTTCTGCGAGTTTTCTTCTTGGGACGCATTTTGTAAACGATTACTTTTTTCGCCTTGTGATGGCGCATTACGGTAACTTCTACGCTAGCGCTATCAACAATGGGCTGACCAATAGAAATGTCGCCATCCATATTGACAAACAAAACTTTATCAATTGTCAATTTACTATCTTCTTCGGCTTCAAGTAGCTCAACGTCATAAAATCTGCCGACTTCGACGCGATATTGCTTACCGCCTGTTTCAATGATTGCGTAACTCATGGTGTTTAAATATTCAGTAGCTGCCGTACAGGTATTGGGGAACTTAGTATTATCTAGTTTCTCCAATTTTTTAAATAACCCGATCCGAGCATGAAAGATCGTGCGATCTACAACTATACATGAAATAAACAAATAAATCTTCGCTATGCGAAGATTTATTTGTTTATTTCATTATAAAAACTGGTTTTATGAAAGCCAATTTTGGTGTTTCCAGCGCCAAAGGCGCTGGAAACACCAAAATTGGCTTTCATAATTGAGAATTATTGAAGATTTATTTAAAAATAAGGCAGTGCAAAGCACTGCCTTATTTTTTATTTGAGCCAGCCTAAGCTCACACCTGTAAGTAATAAAGCTCCAAAAATTAAGCGGTAGCCGACAAATACCCACGTTGTATGGGTTTGAAAGAATTTTAAGAGCCATGCGATCGCTAAATACGAAAAAATCACTGATGAGAATAGCCCGATCGCAAGCTGTCCTACACCAACGTCACCAAAACCTTTTTTTATCAAGCTAATTAACTCAACCAGCCCACCAATAGTGATGGCAGGAATACCTAGCAAAAAGGAGAACCTAGTTGCAGCAACGCGATCTAACCCTAAAAATAAACCTGCGGTTAAAGTCGAGCCTGAACGCGATACCCCCGGCACAAGTGCCATTGTTTGCGCTACACCCATTAAAATGCCGTCAATTACTCGGACTCTATGAAATTGGCGCTTTTCAGTTTTACCTCGCTGACCCAATATCTCCGCTAGAGCAAGCAAACTGGACATTACTATTGAGGCGATCGCGATCGCGGTCAAACTCCTCAAAGGTGATTTGTCATAGTCTGGGACAAAAATTTTAATTAGTAAGCCACCAAATAAAATTGGGATTGTTCCGAGGGCGATCGCCACTGCCAACTTAAATTCTTGGGACTTGTAGTTTTGCGATCGGACGGCTTTGATACTGCCTAGCGTAATATTGCTAAGATCTTTCCAGAAATAGCCGACAACTGCGGCAATACTCCCAAGCTGAATTACAGCATCAAATGATAGTCCAGCATCTTTCCACCCAAAAATCGCAGGAACTACCTTTAGATGAGCTGTACTACTAATAGGCAAAAATTCAGTTAATCCTTGCACTATCCCTAAAACAAAAGCTTGCCAGTATTCCATAAAAATTAAAATTTAGACAAATGACATATATCACGAATTGGCAAAATCCTAAAAAGTA